>Ga0136620_10001074_pt1 | contig 12804 bp, 9 predicted proteins | sample AntDrymUQ4162106_2_FD_104806 | JGI IMG/M metagenome (GOLD analysis project Ga0136620, IMG submission 104806) | Polar desert sand microbial communities from Dry Valleys, Antarctica - metaG UQ416 (21.06) | ecosystem: Environmental > Terrestrial > Soil > Desert | place: Antarctica: Dry Valley... | reverse complement strand
GTACCTCGATGCCGATCTCGCCGCCGAAGACGGTCACGTCGCGCACGGTCACGTCGTCGGAGCGGATCAGGATGCCGCCGCGGACGACCGCTCCCGCTCCCTCCACGACCTGGGGACTGTTGAGCACGAGCGGCCCGGCGATCGTCGCGCCGTCGAGCCGCACGACCGGCGGCTGCGCGGCCCATGCGACACCAAGGACGGCGGCGAGCGCCGCGGGCGCGGCAGCCGAGAGCGCGAGCCCGCCGCGGCCGAGCTCGCCTCCGTCGTCGCCGTAGGTGAGGTGGAGGGTCGGCAGGACCGCGTGGGCGAGTACCTGTGCGAGGAGCCACGAGCCGGCGAAGAACCAGAGCGCAGGCCCGAGCGGCGCCTCGACGTCGAATCTCCAGACGAGCGCGATCGTCAGCCCGAGCTCGAGGAGCCCGAGCGGCAGCGCGACCCAGCCCGGCTGGTAGGGGAGCAGCCGGTGGAGGAGCGCGGCGTCGAGCGCGAGGCCCACTGAGACCATCGCGAGGGTGAGCTGGAGAGGCCACCAGGCCTCGAGCAGCGTCGCGAGCACGGCGGCGGCGAGGAAGGGGAGGAGTGCCGCGGCGAGCCGCGTCTCCAGCCGGCCCCTCAGCGTGTAGGACATGCCGCCACCCTGCGCGCGAAGCGCCGCGCCACGTACTTCATCCCCACGAGCGTGTCCGCCGCCGGATAGGCCCACTGCGCGGCGACACCCGCGAGCGCCAGCGTTCTGCCGACGTCGGTCAGGGCCGGCACCGTGGAGTCGTCCGCGAGCACGATCCAGCGCTCCTCGGTCTCGAGCCCGTGCTCCTCGACGAGCCGGCACAGCAGCGGATCGTGGTGGTACCCGCGCTGGAAGCCCGTCGCGCAGATCACCTGCTCCGTACCGCTCTCCACAGCCGCCGCCAAGCGGAAGCGGCCCTCGCGGGAGGCCAGCTCGAGCGGCTCGTCCCAGCTGCGACCGGGAGGGTACGAGGGCGCGGCGAACGCGCGCAGGAGCTCGGCCCGCCGCGAGGGCGGCGTCGCGCGGAAGCCCGTGAGCCCCCGCTTGGAGAAGAGCGGACGTGCCACGTTGAGCGGCCGGCGCGCGGGCTCGCGCCGGCGCACCGAGACGACTTCCGCGCCGGTCGCGAGCGCGTTCAGCCACTCGGTCGCCGCGGCCATCCCGGCGCCGACCACGGCGACACGCGACGCGTACTCGTGCGGCTCGTAGGCGTGGACGGCGCGCCTGTCGCGTTCGAGCTCGGCCGGCCGCGCGAGCCCCGGATGCCCGGGCGCGAGCAGGACGTGCGGGAAGCTGCCGTGCGAATCGAGCTCGAAGCCGCCGCCGAGTGCGCGCACGCGCTCGACTCGGGTGCGGCGCAGGCTCGAGTCCCAGCCGCTGCGCTCGCGCAGCTCGTCGACGTGGCGGAGGAACTCGGCGACGGTCGGCCGGTAGCGGTCGCACACGGTCTGCAGGAGCGGGACAGCCGACCGGCGGCGGGCGGCCTCGCGCGCCGCGATGCCCGGAAAGCTCGCCGGGTGGCAGTGGCCGTCGCTCTCGGAGCGCATCCGCTCTTGCCTGATCGCAGCCGCGCGCACGCGCCACGGCCCGGCTGGATCGCTCGTATCGCCGAAGACGGCGATTTCCTCCGGCTCGAGCCCGGCGTAGCGGAGCGCCGTGTAGGCCACGAAGCCGCCGAAGCCCGACCCGACGACGGCGCAGCGTTCGTTCACGCTCTCAGTATCGCCGCCTGCGCGTCCTGACGCGAGACGGGCGGAGCCGGGCTCTGCCCGGCAGTAGCCCGCCGATCAGCGGCGCGCAGGCTTACTTCACCGAGCCCGCCAGCAGCCCCTGGACGAAGTAGCGCTGGAAGAGCGCGAAGATCGTCAGTGGGATCACCGCCGAGAAGAACGCCGCGGGGGCGAGCACGTCGAGGTTCGAGCCGAACTGGCGCAGCTGCGACGCGAGCTCCGGCGCGATCGGCTGGTTGTTCTGCGCCATCACGAGCCCGATCAGCAGGTCGTTCCAGACGAATAGCACCTGGAAGATCGCGAGGGAGGCGATCGCCGGGATCCCGAGCGGGAGCACGACCTTGAAGAAGAGCCGGAGCTCCGAGGCGCCGTCGATGCGTGCCGCCTCCATCAGGTCGCGCGGGATGCCGGCGAAGAAGTTCCGCAACAGGAAGATCGCGAAAGGCAACGCAAACGCCGAATGGAAGAGGATCAGGCCGGGGATCGTGTCGAAGAGGCTGAGGCGGTTGTAGAGCGAGAACATCGGGATCAGCGCCATCTGGATCGGCACGAGCAGCAGCGCGATGACCGTGAGGAAGATCCAGTCGCGCCCGGGGAACTCGATCCACGCGAGTGCGTAGGCGGCGAGCGAGGCGACGAGGATCGGCAGGATCGTGGCACCGAGCGTCACCTGGGCAGTGATGATGAGCGCATCGACGATGCTGTCGTTGTCGAACATGTTGCGGTAGTTCTCGAACGTCCAGGCGCTCGGCTGGAAGAGGAAGTTCCACCAGCCGCCCTCGGCCTGGTCGGTCGGCGTCAGCAGCGACGTGACGAAGAGACCGGCCGTGGGAATCAGCCACAGGATCGCGATCAGCATCAGGACGAGGTGCACGGGCGCCCGACCGAGGGCGCGGACGAGCTTCGTCGCGATGCTCTCTTCGATCACGACCGGCTGGGGTTCGGCGACTGTCGCCACTACTTCGCCTCCGCTCGGAATCGACGGACATTGACGATCAAGAAGGGGATGAAGAGGAGGAGCAGGAACGTCGAGATCGCCGACCCGAGCCCGTAGAGGTTCTGGCCCGAGAACGAGCGTCGCCACATCTCGAAGGCAAGCAGCGTCGCGTCGTTGCGGCTCGATCCGGGCGCGATCGCGAGCACGAGGTCGAAGATCTTCAGACAGGCGATGATCTGCGTGACGAAGACGACGGTCAGGACGGGGGCGAGCAGCGGTACCGTGATGCGCCTGAAGACCTGGAACTCGGTGGCCCCGTCGGTGCGGGCCGCCTCGAGGGTGTCGCGCGGGATCGCGGAGAGCCCCGCCGCGATGATCACCATCGCGAAGCCCGCCGAGACCCAGATGTAGGCGATCATGATCGCGGGCGTGATCAGGCTCTGCCCGAGCCAGCTGAAGCCTTCGAAGGGCTCGGCGAAGGTCTCGGATCCGATCGCCACGCGGTACTCCCCGGCTTCGACCTCCTCGAAGGCGAAGCTTCCGTCCTCCCCGGTCATCGTCGACTCGATCGCATTCCCGCTCTCGCCCGCGCGGAGCTCCACTGTGACGCCCGCGAGCCCGGTCTCCTCGCTCTCGACCTCACCGGGGTTGCCTCCGCCCGGCTTGAAGTCGCGCCACACGACGCCGGTGATGCCACCCTGCAGCGGCTCGGGCTGGACGGCGTCCACGCCGTCCTCGGGGATCTCGTCCGCCCGGATCGCCGTGAGCCCGAGCAGCGCCACGTCACCGGGCTCCACTGCGTCCTGGAGGGTGAGCCCGCCCTGCGGCGTGCCCGTGAGGGCGTCGGTGGACGGCTGCGCGGACGAGAGCACGCCTCGTTCGCCCACGATCCCCTGCACCCCGACGATCGCCGCGTTGACCGCTCCGCGCTCCGGATCCTCCTGGTACATGATCCGCCAGATCACTCCGACCGCGAAGAGCGAGACGGCGAGCGGGATGAAGACGGCGATCTTGAAGGCGACCGCCCAGCGCACCTTTTCGGTGAGCACGGCGAAGACGAGTCCGACCGCGGTCACGCCCGCCGGGATGACGAGGACCCAGAGGACGTTGTTCTTGATCGCGGTCTGCACCGCCTCATCGGTGAACATCCGCTCGTAGTTGTCGAGCCCGACGAAGCGGTCGCCGCGGTCGGAGAAGAGGCTCCGCCACATCGTCGCGAAGGTCGGGTAGACGACCCACACGCCCAGGAAGAACGCCGCCGGCAGCAGGAAGGCCAGCGGCATCAGCAGCCCGCGCCAGGCCGAGGTGCGCGGAGCGGCCGGAGCCCCCTCGGGAGGGAACTCCGGCCTGATCGCGGTGCTGCTCAACGGGTTGCTACCCGCCGTACGCCGATGCCGCTGCTGCCTCCAGTGCCTGCGCCGTTCCTTCGACGTCGTCCGGGTTGCGGAGGAAGTCCTGCAGGAGGCTGAACATCGCGTCGCTGCCGAACGCCGCCGGCTGGAGGTCGGACAGGTCGAAGCGGAAGTCCGCTCCGCCGAGCCCCTCCGCGGCGCCCCTCGTCACCTCGTCCGGATACACGCTGGCGTCGACGTTCTGGTTCGGCGCGGTGAAGCCGCCGCGCTCCGCCCAGATCTCCTGCGCCTCCGGCGTCGCGAGGTACTCGATCAGCGCACGTGCGGCCGGACTGTCCTTGAACATGACGACGACGTCACCCGCGCCGACGACCGCGCCCTCGTCGTCACCGTCGATGGCGGGGAACGGGTACACGTTGAAGCCGGTCTCGGGCTCCGCCTGCGTCTCGGCCGAGATGACTCCCGCGACGAAGTCGCCCTCGATCACCTGCGCCGCCTTCGGCGGGTCGGCGAACACCTGCGTCACCGAGGTCGGGAAGTCGGTCTGGAGCGCGCCGCTCGTACCGCCGGCGATGTTGTCCGTGTCGCCAAGGACCTTGGCCATCTCGGTGAGCGCGTTCGTGACCGACTCGTCTGTCCAGGGGATCTCGTGCGTCGCGAGCTGGTCGTACATCTCCGGACCTGCGCTTCGGAGGTAGATGTTCTCGAACAGGTCGGTGAGCGTCCAGCCGTCCGCGCCGCCGATCGAGTAGGCGGGCGTGCCGCTCGCGGCGAGCGTCTCGGCGTTCGAGAGGAAGGTCTCCCAGTCCTCGGGCGGCTCGACGCCCGCCGCCTCGAACTGCTCGACGTTGTACCAGACCGTCGACTTGTTGACGCCCTTGAAGAAGACTCCGTAGAGCTCGTCCTTGACGCTGCCTGCGGTCAGCCACCCCTCTGCGTAGTTCTCCTCGATCGTCTCGCGGGCGAAGTCGAGCGGCGTCAGTGCGCCCCGGCCGGCGAAGTCGGCCATGATCCCCGGGGACGGAAGCGCGGCGACGTCAGGCGGGTTGCCGCCCTCGACCGACGTGGACAGCACCGTGGCCGGATCAGTCGCCGACTGGTACTTGACCTCGACGTCGGGATTCGCCTCGGTGAAGCCGTCGAGGACGGCCTGGAAGGCCTCGCCTTCCGCGCCCGTCCACACCGCGAGGACGTTGATCGACCCGGAGACGCTCTCTTCCTCCTCCGCCGTCGTGGTCTCGGCGGTGGTGTCTCCGTCGCCTGCACCCTCTTCGTCGTCGTCCCCACCGCAGCCGGCCGCGACAAACGCGAGCATGGCCAGAAGCAGAGCGAGCAGGATGAACCGCTGTTTCGTCATGCGTTCGTTTCCTCCCTTTCGGTTCCGTCGTAGATTCCCAGCCCGCTCTCGGGCTCGAAGAAGTGGAGCGCGCGCGTGTCGACCGCCACCTGGATCTCCTCGCCGCTACGCACGCGGGAGCGGGCGCCGAACCGCCCGACCATGGTGGCGCCGCCTTCGGTGTCGCGCTCCGCCAGTCCTTCCGTGCCGGCGTCCTCGGCCAGCTCACGGACGTCGTCGGTGGCGGCGGCGGCGGCATCGACCTTGAAGTGCACCATCACCTCGGAGCCGAGCGCCTCGGTGAGGGTGACCTTGCCCCGAAGTTGCTGCCGCTCGGAGCCGTCCGTCTCGAGCGCCGCGTCCTCCAGGTCCTCGGGGCGAATCCCGAGCACGAGCGTTCGACCCGCGTAGGCCTCCAGGCCCGGGCGCGCGGAACGTGTCTCCCGGCCGAGCACGATTTCGTTCCCGCCGAGGACTGCGACGAGCTCACCATTCCGCTGCTCCAGCGTCGCGTCGACGAGGTTCATCGCGGGGCTGCCGATGAAGCCGCCCACGAAGAGGTTGACGGGGCGGTCGTACAGCTCCTGCGGCGCCGCGACCTGCTGCAGCTCGCCCTTGCGCATGACGGCGACGCGATCGCCCATCGTCATCGCCTCGACCTGGTCGTGCGTCACGTAGACGGTCGTCGTGCCGAGGTCGGTCTGGAGCTGGGAGATCTCCGCGCGCATCTGCACGCGCAGCTTCGCGTCCAGGTTCGACAGGGGTTCGTCCATCAGGAACGCCTTGGGCTGGCGCACGATCGCGCGCCCCATCGCCACGCGCTGACGCTGGCCGCCCGAGAGGGCGCGCGGCTTGCGGTCGAGGTGCTCCTCGAGGCCGAGCAGTTGCGCCGCCTTCTGTACGCGCTCGCGCACCTCCTCCTTGGGCGTCTTCTTCAGCTTCAGCCCGAAGGCGATGTTCTCGTAGACGCTGAGGTGCGGGTAGAGGGCGTAGCTCTGGAAGACCATGGCGATATCGCGGTCGCGCGGCGGCACGTGGTTGACCACCTTCTCGCCGATGCGCAGCACGCCCTCGGAGATGTCCTCGAGCCCGGCCACCATCCGGAGTGCCGTGGTCTTGCCGCACCCCGACGGCCCGACGAGCACCATGAACTCGCCGTCCTCGATCTCGAGCTGGAGCCCGTCCACCGCACGCGTACCGTCCGCGTAGATCTTGCTGACACCGTCGAAGCTCACTCCGGCCATCATGTCCCCCGGTTCGAGTAGCGCAACATTAACGAGTTACGAGGTGGTAAAGGCTAAGGACGTTCTGGATCGGGACGAAGCGCAGGTGCGCGACCCCGGGCATGGGCAGCCGGAGCTCGAGCTCGAGCCGCCCGTCCTGCACGACCTGAGCCGGCAGATCCTCCTCGTCCAGCGCGTCCGCATCCCGAAGCTCCGCCCACTCCTCGGCGGTCGGCCAGTCGGCCTCCGCGTTCCAGCGGCCGCCGAGATTCGAGTGCGCCTCGTCGACGCGCGTCAACGACGCCGAGTATCGGTCCTCCGCCAGCCCGTCGACCCGCACGCGCACGGCGCGGTCGAGGAGCGGGTCGCCGGTGGCCTTCGCCTGGTCGAGGGTGCCGTTCCAGAGCAGGAGCTGCACCTCGCCGGCCTCGCCCCGGGTCGCCCAGCCGTCCACGAGCGAGCCGGCGCCGTCGCCCGCGAGTTCGAGCGGGACGAGATCCGGCCCGAGCCCCTGCGCCAGCGCGAGCGCCCACCAGCGCGGCTTGCGCAGGTTGCCGACGGTGAGCAGCCCGAAGCCGCCGTGCAGGAGGCGCGGCGGGCGGCCGAGCTCCTCGAAGTGGTCGCTGACGACCCAGTACGCGAGCGCCCGCGCCCGTCCTTGAACGCTCTTCATCCCGTGCAGCACGAACGGCGCCCCCCACGCAGAGTCCGAGATCGGGTTGAAGTGAATCGGCGTGGTGCCCCACTCGGTCCACCAGACCTCGATGCCGTCGAGACCGCGCGCAGCGAGCGCCTGGCCGACGTCGAGCGGGACGTTCCCGTAGGTGTGCGTGGAGAGGAAGTCGAGTGGGGAGTCCTCGGCGACAACGAAGTCCAGGAAGTCGGCGATCCAGCCCGCGGCGGCCGTCGACGGCCCTCCGACCAGGAGTCTCTCGTCCACGGACTTGATCGCGCGCGCAGCAACGTCGTAGAGGCGGAAGTAGTCGGCCTGCGTGCCCGTCCAGAAGACCTCGAGGTTGGCCTCGTTCCAGATCTCGAACCCCCAGCGGGCGACCTCCTCCACGCCGTAGCGCTCGACGAGGTGAGCTGCGAGGCGCCGGTTCAGCTCGCCCCAGCGGTCCCAGTCATGGGGTGGCGAGACGATCCCGCGGTACTCGAAGATCGTCGCCTCCGGGTTGGTCGCCAGGTCGTGCGGCATGAACGAGACTTCGACGACCGGGCGCAGTCCGAGCTCGAGAAGCCTGTCGCACGTCTGCTCGATTCCCGAGAAGTCGTAGACGGGCTCGCCTTGCTCCTCTCGGTAGACGCGGAGCTCGTCATGCAGGATCGAGTGTGCGCGCACGCGCTCGGCGCCGAGCTCTTCCCGGGCGAGCAGGAAGGCCTCGGCGAGCTCCTCGCCGATCCCGCGGTCCGCCACACTCTCCTGCGAAAGCAGGAACGAGAGGTGCTCGGAGCCGATCATCCGCCAGACGGGGTCGAGCAGGCCGCCGGCTCGGTCGGCTCGCACGACCGCGTCGAGCGGCTCGGGCGTCTCCGCGAGCGGGCAGGCCGCGACGGGCTCCGAGAGCTCTCCGGGGGTCGCTTCGGTGCTCGTCAGCGAGGCAACCGCGTACCAGTAGGGCTCGCCGGGCTCACCCGTCGTGTCGCAGTAGACCGGCCCGGGCACCGCGAGCACGTCGCGTCCGCCGTGGTCGACCGGCACGAACGGCCCGTCGGCCTTCGGCGCTCGGTGCACGAGGTAGCCGATCGCGCCGGCGACGGGCTCCCAGCGAAGCGTCACCTGGCCCGCGCCCGAAGCCGCCCGCAGCCGGGCCGGCGGGCGCAGCGCGACGTCCACCGTCGCGCCGCGCCGATGCCCGACTCGTGCTTCCCAGTCGGCGCGGGCGTCGCTACCCGCCGGCAGTGAACTCCTCCATCCCGATCACAGGCCGGATCGCGGCCTCGACCTCGCGGGCGAAGTAGGACTGCAACCGATCGCCGGTCAGCTCGTTCGCGATTGCGGCCATGATCATCCCCTGGTCGAGCGCGAGGTAGAAGCGCGAGACCTTGCCGGTGACGACGTCGATCGCGTCGTAGAAGCCGCCGGGGCCGTAGGCGTCGAAGTTACGGCGCAGCTTCGCCAGGTTTGCAAGCGCCTGCCCGCGTTCGTAGTCGAGCGCGAGGAATGACGCGTGCGGGGTGACGACGCCGCGGCCGTAGGACGCGGGCTCGGGCTTCGCCGGACGGCAGTCGCCGAACCCGTAGTCGACGAGCGTCCGCTCCTGGTCGGAGGCGTACCCGTCCGGATTGAGGCCGATCGGATCGACGCCGTACTCGCGGTAGCCGCCGTCCGGGTCGTTCGACGGGGAGAAGCCCCAGTAGCCGTAGCGCGCCTCTTCCTTGCCATGCTCGATCTGCGCCCGGACGTAGAGGGGATGGTTGACGCCCCAGCTCCGCGGTGCCCACTCCTCCTCGGGCACGAGCAGCGGCACCATCAGCGCTTCGAACATGCTCCCGCCCCAGCTCGGGACGATGTCCATCCCGCGGTAGGTGTAGTGCCCTTCGAAGACGTCGACGCCGAGGTAGGTGCGGGTGACGCCCTCGGGCTGCATCTCCTGCCAGCCCCAATCGCAGGTCGGCGGGAACGTGCGCCACATCTTGAAGTAGTGGGTCGCCGGCACCTGGCCGCGCGCGATCCCGATGTAGCTCGCGATCCGCGGCTCGGTGTTGAGGGAGCCGTAGTGGTGGCACGTGTAGTAGACGTCGCCGGACGGCACGCTGCAGCCCGGCGGCGGCTCGGTCCACGCTCCGCCGCGCAGCAGGCCGGGGCCCGGGTCGTAGTAGAACCCGAAGTCCATCTCGCTCTCGATCGCCTCCGCTTTCGCCGCCAGCTCGGGCACGGCGTGCCCGACCATGATCAGCGCGGCGGCGAGCCAGCCGTTGTCGACGCTGGAGAGGAAGCGGTAGACCCGGCTGCCGTCGGCGGGCCAGACGGTCAGCGTCTGGCCGGTGTCTGGGTCGTACCAGTTGTAGAACTGCCCGCTCCGCTCGTGGCGTTCGAGCGAGGCTACCGTCGTCAGCGTCCGGTCGATTCGCGCCCGCGCCTGCTCCGGAGAGATCAGACCGAGGTCGCGCGCCGCGAGCGTGCTCCAGAGGTAGGTGGCGATGTTCGTCGGCGAGGTGTACCGCGCGCGCACGCCCTCGGCGGAGACGTTGTCGGACGGAAGGCCCGTCGCCGGGTTGAGCATCATGTCGAATGAGCGCCAGGTGTCCGCTGCGTACCCCTGGAGCGTCGTCGAAGGAGACTTGGCGGCCGCGGGCAGCGCGAGTACGAGCGCCGCGGCGAGGACGAGCAACGGTGTGAGCCGTCTGAACATGAAAAACCCCCTTTAGCCCTTGATTCCGGACATTGTTTGGCTCTGGACGAAGTACCTCTGCAGGAGCAGGAAGAGCAAGATCACCGGCACGACGAGCACGACGGCTCCGGCCATGAGCAGGCCGTAGTCGGCCGCGAACTGACCGCGTGCGAAGATCGCGAGTGCGACCGGAAGCGTGAAGTTCTCCTCGCTCGTGAGGACGACGAGCGGCCACAGGAGCGAGTTCCAGGCGGGCAGGAACGTCAGGATGGCGAGCGCCGCCAGGGCCGGTGCGGAAAGCGGGAGCACGACCTTCCGGAAGAGGAAGAACTCGCTGGCGCCGTCGACGCGTCCTGCCTCGAGCAGCTCGTCCGGGATGCTGAGCATGAACTGGCGCATCAGGAAGACGCCGACCGGGCCCGCGGCGGCCGGCAGGATCACCGCGAAGATGTTGTCGACGAGACCCAGCTTGCTCATCAGCACGAAGAGCGGCACGAGCGTGACGCTGCCCGGGACGAGCATCGTCCCGAGGACGAGCAGGAAGAGCTTGTCCCGCCCGACGAAGCGCAGCTTCGCGAGCGCGTAGCCCATCATCGAGCAGAAGAGGAGATTGGAGAGCGTGATCATCACGGCGATCAGCGTCGAGTTCCAGAAGTAGCGCGGGAAGTCGAGTCGATCGAACAGGCGCGAGTAGTTCGACGTCGTGGGGTTCTCCGGGACCCACGTCGGCGGGACTTGCAGCAGCTCCCGCTGGGTCTTCAGCGAGCCGACCAGCATCCAGAGGAATGGCCCGATCATGGCCACCAGGCCGAGCAGGAGGATGGCGTAGATCCACCACTTGCCGGAGAAGCGCGAGGCTGGGCGACTCCCGCCCGGCACGACCGGCGGCGGCAATTGCCTCGCGGTGTCCAACGTACTCATTGTGTCTCGTCCGAACGCAGGAGCCTGAACTGGATCGCGGCCAGCACGATGATCGCGACGAAGAGGGCGTAGGCGACGGCGCTGGCGTAGCCGAGGTTGAGGAAGCTGAAGCCCTGCTGGTAGACGTACATCGAGACCGAGAGCGTCGAATCGAGCGGCCCGCCGCCCGTCATCACGAACGGCTCCTCGAAGAGCTGCAGGTAGCCGGCGGTCGTGATCACGGTCAGGAAGAGGATCGCCGGACGCAGCAGCGGCACCGTGATCCGCCGGAAGATGTGCCACGCGCTCGCGCCGTCCACGCGGGCCGCCTCGTAGAGCGTGGGATTGATCCCCTGCAGGGCCGCCAGGAAGATGACCATGTCGAATCCGACGTTGCGCCAGACGCCCAGCGCGATGATCGAGCCGAGCGCGGTCGAGCGCTGGCCGAGCCAGTTCGGTCCCTCGATCCCGACGATGTCGAGCGTGAGGTTGATGAGCCCGGTCTCAGGGGCGAGCAGGTACCGCCAGACGACGGCGATCGCGACGATGCTCGTGACGACGGGCAGGTAGTACCCGACCCTGAAGAGGCCGACGACTCGACCGAGCGCCTGGTTGAGCCCGACGGCTATGGCCAGCCCGAGCGCGATCGTGAGCGGGACGCCGAAAAGGACGAAGACCGCCGTGTTGCGCGCCGCCTTCAGAAACTTCTCGTCGTCGAAGAGCTGGGTGTAGTTGTCGATCCCGATCAGCTCGGCGCTGAACCAGTCCTGGATGTTCGCGATCCCGAAGCTCGTGAAGCTGAGGACGAACGAGGCGACGATCGGGATCGCCAGGAAGACGGCGAAGATGAGGACGAACGGCAGGGCGAACACCCAGCCGGTGACGTGCGGACGCACGCGCGACCAGGTCGTGCGGGACGGCACGACCTGGTCCGCGCGGACTGCGCCCTCGCTCACTCGGCGCCGATCGAGCTCGCCTTCGCCTGCATCGCCTCGGCCGCTTCCTCGGCCGAGGCGTCGCCGATCATCGCCTTCTCCATCTCGGTGTTGACGGCGTCGGCGGCCACCTGCTCCCACCTGGGGATCGTGGGCGGCGTCTTCGCGTCCTTCAGTTGCTCGCCGAAGAGGCTGAGCTGCTCGTCCGTGGACAGGTCGCCGCTCTCCCAGGCGGACTCGACTGACGGGAGCGCGCTCACCAGCGAATACCACTGCTGCTGCACGGCGGGGGTCGAGAGGTACTCGACGAACTTCCAGGCGGCGTCCTTGTTGTCGCCGTTCTTGAAGACGACGAGGTCGCTACCGCCGATGAACGACGTCGCGGACTCCTGCTCCGGCATCGGCGCGACCGCCCACTTCCCTTCGATCTCCGCTGCGCCGACCTCTTCGATCAGGCTCATGTGCCACGGCCCGCTGAAGAACATCGGGTGCGTGCCCTGGACGAACGCCGGCGTGATGTCGAACCCCTCGGGCACCGACGCGGCGGTCAGGCCGTCCTTGAAGAACGACTGGTAGAACTCGATCGCCTCGACGTTCTCGGGCGAGTCGAACGTGAACTCGCCGTCGTCCGAGATCACGTCGCCGCCGTTCTGCCAGACGAAGGGCAGCAGCTCCTGCCAGTTGTTGGGCGAGAGGGAGATGCCGTACTTGGCGCCGCCCTTCTGCTGCATCGCCTCCGCCATCGCCTTCAGCTCGTCCCAGCTCGTGGGCGGGCTCGTGATGCCCGCCTTCTCGGCGATGTCGGTGCGATAGTAAAGCAGCCGCGTCTCGACGTACCAGGGCACGCCGTACGTCTTGTCGTCGACGACCGCCGTCGACAGGGCGCTCTCGAAGAACGCGTCCTGGTCGATGCTCTCGGGTACCTGCTCGAGCGCGCCGGTCTTCGCGAACTCGCCCATCCAGGTGGTTCCCATCTGGCTGACGTCGGGTGTCTGGTTGCCCGCCACCGACGTGAGCAGCTTGTCGTGGGCGACGTCCCAGGCGATCGG
>Ga0136620_10001071_pt1 | contig 12824 bp, 15 predicted proteins | sample AntDrymUQ4162106_2_FD_104806 | JGI IMG/M metagenome (GOLD analysis project Ga0136620, IMG submission 104806) | Polar desert sand microbial communities from Dry Valleys, Antarctica - metaG UQ416 (21.06) | ecosystem: Environmental > Terrestrial > Soil > Desert | place: Antarctica: Dry Valley... | reverse complement strand
CTCAACCACTCGGTGATCGGGTTCGGCGAGATCCTCTTCGGGCTCGTGACGGATACCACCAGCGCTGATGGGATCGACCTGGTGCGCAACACCGCCATCGCGATCGCGGGCAACGTGGCCGGCGGGGTCATCCTGGTCACCTTCGTTAGGAGCCTCCAGGCAGGAGCCGAGACGTAATGAACTCTTTCTTGTCCCCTGGCACCGCCTGCCCGAGACTCGGTGGATGCCAAACCCAGCAGATGTAGCAAGCGCCGTCGGCAAGGGACTGTTCGCGGGGGCCGCGGGAACGGCCCTCATGACGGTCTCGAGCACGCTGGAGGCCAAGCGGACCGGTCGGGGCTCGAGCTCGGCGCCCGCCGATGCCGCGGGGAAGGTGCTGGGCGTCCAACCGCGCGACGAGGAGGGCCAAGCGCGCTTCTCGAACGCGGTCCACTGGGGCTACGGCACCGGCTGGGGCGCCCTGCGCGGGCTGATCGCGCTCACGGAGCCAAGCCTGCCGGCGGCTACCGCCACCCACTGGGCCGCCGTCTGGGGCTCTTCGCTTGTGATGCTGCCGGCGCTCGACGTAGCGCCGGCACCCTGGAAGCAGCCGGCGTCGGGGCTGGCCACCGACGCCTTTCACCACATGGTCTACGCGGTGGGCACGAGCCTCGCCTACACGCTGATCGACCGATGAGTCGCACCGTCGCAGGCCACTCGACCGACGTGACGAGCGGCGACATCTCGAGCTACCGGGTGGAGCCCGACGGGACGCTGGTCCTGCTGCAGTCGATCGCGGCCGACACGGGTCCTCTTCCCGATCGATGAGGCCCTGAGCGGCAACAGCAAGTACCTCTACGCGCGCGTGCTCAACGCGCCGACGGGGCTTCCCGGAACGATTCGTGCCTATCGGGTCGAGCAGGACGGGATGCTCACGTTGCTGCAGACGGTCCCCGGGCTGCCGCCCGGCGCGATCGGCCTGGCGGCGAAGTAGGCGTCGAAGCCTGTTGAAGGAGTGCGGGCCGGTGGTCGCGATGCGACCACCGGCCTTCCGCGCCGCCCTCAGCACGCGGCACCGGCGGTTCGCGGCGCGCCGCACAGGTCCGGGCGTCTGGGTCTCCCAATTCGCAGCGCAGCGTGGTGAAGGCCACGCCGCACTCCGATCAGCCCGCCGTCGACGCCGCCCACGCCGCCGGGGATCGGCAGCAGCCCGCCGAGCTGCCCATCGGCTGCTAGAGACCGTACTCCTCGAGCAGGTTGAGCCAGACCTCGCTGCGGGTTGGAAACGAGGGGATCGCGTGCCACAGGCGCTCCAGCGGCACCTCGCCTACGACCGCGATCGTGGCCGCGTGCACGAAGTCCGCCACCTCGGCGCCCACGAAGGTCGCGCCCACCAGCACGCGGCGGTCCTCGTCGATCACCAGGCGCGTGGTCCCACGCGAGTCGCGGCCGTAGAAGCTGCCGCCCGCGTTGAGCGATGTCTCGCGATCGACCGCCCGGACATTCAGACCGGCGTCCTGGGCGCTCTGCAGCGTGTGACCGACGGCGGCCACCTGGGGGTCGGTGAAGATCACGCGGGGCGACACTGGCCCGTCTTCGGTCACCCGCGCCTCCTTGCCGAGGATCACGTCGGCCGCCGCGCGGGCCTGGTACTTGCCCATGTGCGTGAGCAAGGCGCGGTTGTTCACGTCCCCGACGGCGAAGAGCCAGTCGCCGTCCACGGCGGTGGCAAGCATCCGATTATCCACCTCGATCGGCTTGCCCGGCTCCAGGCCCAGGGTGTCCACGCCCAGCTTGTCGGTGTGCGGGCGGCGCCCGATGCAGACGACGAGCTCGTCGGCACGGACCTCGGGCCCATCCTCGAGCTCCACCGTGACCTCACCGTTGCGGCCCACCAGCGTGGCCTTGGAGCCCAGGCGGATGTCCACCCCGAGCTCGCTCAATGACTCCCCCAGCTCCTCGCTGGCGAAGGGCTCCTCGCGTCCGATCAGGCGGTCCATAGCCTCTATCAGCGTGACCTGGGATCCCAGCGCGCGCCACGCCTGTGCCATCTCGCAGCCCACCACGCCGCCACCGAGGATGGCCAGCCGCTGCGGTACCTGCTTGGCGGTGGTGATCTCGCGACTGGTCCACGGGTCGGACTCCGCCAACCCTTCGATCGGGGGTATCAGCGCGCCACTGCCCGTGGCCACGATCACGGCGCGCTCCGCGCTGAGCACGTCGTCGCCGGCCACCACGCGGCGCTCGCCGTCCAGCTGCCCGTGCGCGCGAAACAGCGTGATGCCCTTCCCTTCCAGCCACGGCACCGCGCCCGAGTCGTCCAGGTCGTGGATCACCTCGTCGCGGCGAGCCAGCACCGCCGGCACGTCGATCTGGCCGGTCGCGGCCTCGGCCGCGCCGGGCACCCGCCGCACCTCGCCGAGCGCCTCGGCTGGGCGCAGCAGGGCTTTCGAGGGCATGCAGGCCCAGAACGAGCACTCGCCCCCCACCAGCTCGGGCTCCACCACGGCCACGCTCAACCCGTTGTCGGCCAGCCGCCCGGCCGCCACCTCGCCGGCAGGCCCTGCGCCGAGTACCACCACATCGAAGCTCTGCTCGCTCATAACGTGAATCCTTTCATCGGCCCTTCACATAGGGCGGAGGGTCGAAGTACTGGAGGGTGCCGTCCTTGCGACTGGCGATGAATACGCGCCCCGTCTTCGAATCGACCGCGACGGTGTTGGGCTGGCGCACCGTCGGGAACACGCGCAGCCGGCGGCGGTCGGTGAGCTCGACCACCTGATTGCGCTCGGTGAGCGTGACCCAGAAACGCCGGCGCGCCGAGTCATAGGCCACGCCGTAGGGAGCCCCCGGCAGGGCGGTGCGCCGGTGAACGCGCAGCTCGGGGTCCGGACGCACCTCCAGCAGCGAGTCGCCCCGGGTATCCACCACGAACAGGCGCCGGCCGCGGTTGACCACGTGGGTGGGACCAACTCCCACGTCGATCTTCCCGAGGCTGCGCAGCGTGGCCGCGTCGAACAGCTCCAGCGCCCGCTCGGACACCCCCACGACCGCCACGCGGTGGCCCCCGGCGGTCGCGACCACCCCGCCCGGCTGCACCGGAGCGGACACGCGGCCCACCCGGCGTCCCTCCTCGAGCACGGTCATGGTGTCGCCCATCTCATCGCCCACGAAGATGCGCCCACGACCGTCCGAAGCGGCATCGTGGGGATAGGCCCCCACCGGCGTAGACCGAGTGCGGCCGTCCGGTAGGAACACCTCGACCAGCTCGTCCGACTTCTCGGCCGGAACGAGTACCGGCCCGCCCGGGCCGGCCAGGCGGAGATGTCTTGGGGACTCGGGCATCGGAATGCGGCGCACCGTCTTCAGCGTGTCCATGTTCACCAGCGCCAGCGCATCGGGATTGGTCAGCCCCACTGCGAGCAGACGGGTGCGAGCGTCGGCCACCAGCCCCTCGGGCTTGTTGCCGATCGGGAGTGAGCGGCCCTCGGCCCGGCGCTCCAGCGGAGGTGACACCGCAGGCTCTGCCGCCGGCGCCAGGTCGTCCGTGGATCCGCCGCAACCGGCGAGCAAGGCCAGCCCGCAAGTGGCCGCAAACATTCTCCGGGGCACGCCCGCATTCCACACCAAGGAGCTTTCGTGTTCGTTACGGCACGCCCGAACCGCTCCCACGGCACCATTGGGGGCCTTAGGGTCGGCCGGCCATGACGCCCGAGCTGGCCGCCCGCGCCTATGCCCTGCCCGCCTCAGACCCCGTGCGGGCCACTCTCGAGGCGCCCTTCTTCGGCCGGCTCGTGCCGCGTCTGCTGGGAGAGGCTGGAGGCGGACGCGTGCTGGACCTCGGCTGCGGCGACTGCCTGGTCGCGTCCCTCGCCGGCCCAGGCCTGGAGCGATACGTGGGCCTGGATCTGCGCGGGCCCGCCGAGGGGTGCGGCGAGGAGGTCGTAGGCCACGACCTGCGCGCGGGCCTCGGTCCGGTGGGCCCCGAGCCCTTCGACCTCTATCTGGCCACCTTCGGCGTGGCGTCTCATCTCGACCCCGGCGAGCTCGGGCTGCTGGTGTCCGAGGTGGCAGAACACGCCCGCCCCGGAGCGCTCGTGGCCTTCGAGGCCCTGGGCCTGTACTCGCTCGAATGGCCGCAGCTGTGGAGCACACCGCCCGGACGTGGACGGCTGCTGGACTACCGGCTGGGAGCCGACGTGTCGGTGCACCCGTGGGCACCGGACGAGCTGGCCCGCCTCTTCGCGGACGCCGGCGTACGCCCGCTGCGCGCGCTGGACCGCTCGCTTCAGACGGGACCCAAGCTGGGCGAGGGGCGCTACTGGCCGGGACTTCCGCCGTTGCGCGAGGCGATCGGCCGGCTGCTCGGCGGAGACGAGGGCACGGAGCCCGTCGAGGCGATCACCGCCCCCCTGCCTCCGCTACCGGCGGGCGCCGCCGCGAGGGTGCACCACGCGCTGGCCGACCGCCGGCGCGAGTTCGTACCCCACCTCGGAGGCGGGCCCGCCTGCCTGGCCCGCGCGGTATGGGGACTGGAGGGCCGGTCAGGCGGGGGCTTCGGCCACGGCTTGACGATGGTAGGCCGCGTGCTCTGAGGCGGCGTTCGGCCGGGCAGCTCAGCCCAAGCTGAGGTGGGCCGCCCGCAAGGGTGCTCGAACGCCAGATCATGAAAGAGCTCGGCCACCTACCGAAGGGTGGCCGCCGGTAGGGCACGCAACGCCGCGGCAAACCTCCCGTGCGGCGCGTCCCGAGCCACCGCACGGGCGTCTTCGATCGTGTCCACGTCGATCAGGCGCGGCAGGAGCTCGGTCCGCAGGCCAAGGTCGCGCAGACGCCGGGCCTGCAGTTCGCCGGTGCGGCCATCGGACATCGGCACGTGCTCGAACACCGCCCGGTCGGGCCGGCTCAGGCCTATCCCCCAGTAGCCACCGTCTCCGGCAAGGCCCAGCGTGGCGTCCACGCCCGGATCGGACAGGCGCCCAAGCGCCGCGCCCAGCAGGGCGGGGGTCACCTGGGGAGTGTCCATGGCCACCACGAAGGCGGGCCCGCCGGCGTCGTCGAACGCGCCCGCCAGGCGCTCGGCCAGGCCCTCCCCGCGCTGGGCCGTCACCTCGAAGCCCGCAGGAAGCCAATCGCCGGCCTCGCCCTCCAGCGCCACCAGGCGGCGCGCGGCAGGCGTGGCCGCCACCGCGCTCAGCGTGTCGATCAGCGCCGCCTGCGCCAGGCCGGCCGCCTGCGACGGCGTGCAGGGTGGCACCAGGCGCGTCTTGGAGCGGCCCGCGCGCGGCTCCTTCGCGATCACGATGAGGGTGCCCTCGATCACCGCAGCGCAGCCGCCATGTCGCGCACGGCGCGGGCTGTCCCGCGCACGGTGCCGGTCACCTTGGAGCGCCCGGCACGGGCCCGGTAGGCCACCTCGACCTCCTCGATCCGCCAGCCCTCCGACGCCGCGCGCAGCACCATCTCCAGCGGCCAGCCGAAGCGCCTGTCCTGGATGCCCAGCCCCAGCAGAGCCTCGCGGCGGGCCGCGCGCATCGGCCCGAGGTCAGATAGGGCCACGCCGCTGCGCCGCCTCAGCTCCAGCGCCAGGACGCGGTTGGCCAGGCGGGCGTGCATCGGCCACGAGCCGCGTTCGGCCAGCCGAGCACCCATCGCGAGATCGGCGCTGCCGCCGGTCACGGGATCCCCCACCAAGGGCAGCTCCAGAGGGTCGAGCGAGCCGTCGCAGTCCATGAAGCAGACGACCCGCGTCTCAGCCGCCGCCAGCCCCGCGAAGCACGCCGCCCCGAAGCCGCGCTTGGGCTCGGAGACCACCCGCGCGCCCAGGCGCGCAGCAAGCTCGGCCGACCCGTCCGTGGAGCCGTTGTCCACCACCACCGGGAGATAGCCGGGGGGCATGCGCCCGAGTACCCAGGGCAGTGCCTCCGCCTCGTCGAGCACGGGCAGGATCACCTCGATCGGCGCCATCGGCGCCGAGCCTATGGGCGGGGGCTTACGAAAGTGCGACGTTGGCGCATCGGAGAGGTGCGCTGTACGGGCGGGCCCGTACCCTCCCGGCGATGGAGGCAGGCACCGTCGGCGTGAGACCCCCGCGCGCCGCCGGCTTGCGCACGCTCGGGGTCCCCCTGCTGGGCTCGGCGGTCATCGCCGCCACGCTGGCCTACGGCCTGATCGCACGCGCGCAGGGCGTCGAGCTGGGCACTTCCACGCCCCCTCTGCTGTACGCGTGGCGGCCATTTGCCCACCCGCTCGCTCTCTTGGCCGCGGCGCTGGCGGCGGGCGCTGTGGCCGGGTCGCCCCGCCTGCTGGCCCGCACGGTCTCCCCCCTCGCCTTTGCCGGAGTCACCCTGGCCGGCGGCCTGGCCCTGCGGCTGGCTCTCGGTGCCGCGCGCGGCGGGGTTGATGGCTGGTCGGACGTGTACGACTTCCCCAATCCCGAATCGGCCAGCGAATACCTGCCCGCGCTTCCGGGCCTCGAGCTGGGCACGCGCTTCTTCCTGGACACCTTTGCCGAGATAGGGACCGCCCTCCCCGTGCACGCCGTGGGGCACCCGCCCGGGCTGCTCACGCTCCTGCACGTGCTCCGAATCGACAGTGCCGAGGGGTTGGCGGCGCTCACCATCGGAGTGGGCGCACTGTCGGTGCCGCTCACCTACCTGCTCGCGCGCGAGCTGCTCGGCGAGCGTCCCGCCCGCGTGGCCACGCTGCTCTACATGTTCGCCCCGAGTGCCGTGCTCCACGGAGTCACATCGGCCGACGCGCTCTACGCCACCCTCGGCGTGCTGGCCGCCGTCACGCTGCTGGCCCGCCGGCCCGCACTCAGGGCGCTGGGCCCCCCGGCCCTCGCCCTGGCCTCGTTCTTCAGCTACGCGCATCTCGCTGTTGGTGCATTCGCAGCCGTCGTAGCCTGGCGGCGCGATGGCATACGCCGTGCGCTGGTGCTCTCGGTGGCGTGCGCCGCGGCGCTGGCGGTCTTCTACGGGCTGCTGCATCTGGCCACCGGCTTTGACCCGGTGGGCGCCATCCGCTCCGCCGAGATGGTCTACCGCGAAGGCGTGGCCTCCGGTCGCCCGTATGCCTTCTGGCTGTTCGGCTCGCCCGTGGCGTTCCTGGTGGCGGCCGGTTTGCCGCTGGCATGGCTGGGCCTGCGGGCGCTGGGCGCCGGCAACACCGTTGCCGTGGCGCTGTTCGCGGTGCTCGGGGTCTCCGCCGTGCTCGGGTTCACCAAGGCCGAGACCGAGCGCATCTACCTCTTCCTGGTCCCTCTGCTGTGCGTTGGGGCAGCCACTGCGTTGCCGGAGCGTCACGTGCCCGCGGTGCTCGGCGCCCTGGCCGCTCAGGCGCTGGCCACAGAGCTGCTGTTCCGGACGGTGTGGTGATGAGCGGGCGCGTGCTGGTCACCGGAGGCGCGGGCTTCATCGGCTCCCACCTCGTGGATTCACTCGTGGCCGGCGGCGAACGGGTCACCGTGCTCGACAGCCTCGACCCACTCGCCCATCCCGGTGGCCGGCCCCCGGACCACCTCAACACAACAGCGCAGCTGGTCCACGGCGACCTGCGCGACCCCGAGGCCGTCGAGCGGGCGCTCGAGGATGTGGACCGCGTGTTTCACCTCGGCGGCTCGGTGGGCAACGGCGAGTCGATGCTGCGCGTGCGCGCTGCGGTTGACGCCAACGTCGGCGGCACGGCCACCCTGCTGGAGGCCCTGCTCGCGCGCCGCGACCGCGTGCGCCGGCTGGTGGTGGCCTCCTCGATGGTGGTCTACGGCGAGGGGGCCTACCGCTGCTCCGAGCATGGTCAGGTGGCGCCTCCGCTGCGCTCCTCGGAGCAGCTGGCCCGGCGCGAGTGGGAACCTGCGTGTCCGCGTTGCGGCCTGCCGCTCGAGGCGGTGCCCACGGCCGAGGACACGCCGCTGCGTCCCGCCAGCGTGTACGGCGTCACCAAGCGCGACCAGGAGGAGCTGGCCCTTCTGCTCGGACGCGCACACGGGCTGGAGACGGTGGCGCTGCGCTACCTGAACACCTACGGGCCGCGCCAGGCGCTGGGCAACCCCTACACCGGCGTGGCCGCGATATTCGCCGCCCGGCTGCTCGCGGGCACGCGTCCTCTGATCTTCGAGGACGGCGCCCAGCAGCGCGACCTGGTGCACGTATCCGACGTCGTGCGTGCCACGCAGGCCGCCATGGAAGCCCCACAGGCACCGGGCCACTCGATCAACGTGGCCACCGGCCGCCGCGTGGGAGTACACGAGCTGGCCCAGCGGATCGCGACCGCGCTCGGCTCGGAGATCGAGCCCGAGATCAGCGGCCAGTTTCGCGCAGGCGACATCCGTCATTGCTTCGCCGACGTCGCGCGCGCGAGAGAGCTGCTGGGGTTCAGCGCCGAGCGCACCTTGGACGAGGGACTGCCCGAGCTTGCCGAGTGGGTGGCGCGCCAGGCCGTGACCGAGCGCGGGGACGAGGCGCTGGCCGAGCTGCGCGCCCACGGCCTGGTGGGCTGATGACGGCGCTGGCTGCGTCCTTGACCGGCCTCGCACTGCCGGCTTCGCCGCCGGGGAGGTGCTCATGGCGATCGGCGTCGTGGCCGGCTCAGCGGCTCTGCGTCGCTGGAAGTAGGAAGTGCCACTCCTTACTTTGCTTTGCTAGCTTGCCAAGCACCCCGCGCACGATCAGAGAGAGAGAGCCGCCGCCACATGGCAACTGCCGAAAAGGTCCTCAAGCCCGACTTCGCCAGCAAGCGCAAGCACTTCATCTTCACCGAGGAGCACGACAGGCTGCGCGAGTCGATCGGCTCGTTCGTGGAGAAGGAGCTGGCGCCGCACGCCGAGCGGTGGGAGGAGGAGACCTTCGACGACTGGGTGTTCGAGCGCATGGGCGAGCTGGGCTTCCTCGGCCTCTCCTATCCCGAGGAGTACGGCGGGCAGGGTGGCGACTACTACTGCAACCTCGTGCTGGCCGAGGAGATCACCAAGTCCAACTCCGGCGGCCTCGCGATGGGCATCGCGGTACACACCGACATGGCCACGCCGCCGGTGTTCCTGTTCGGCACCGAGGAGCAGAAGCAGAACTACCTGGTGTCCTCGATCAAGGGCCAGAAGATCTCCTCGCTGGGCATCACAGAGCCCGACGCCGGCTCCGATGTGGCGGGCATCAAGACCCGCGCCGTGCGCGACGGTGACCAGTACGTGATCAACGGGTCCAAGACCTACATCACCAACGGCCACCGCTCGGACTTCATCGTGCTCGTCACCAAGACCGATCCCGACGCCGGCTACGACGGCTTCACCCTGTTTCTTGTCGACATGGACGCCGAGGGCGTGATCCGCGAGAAGAAGCTCGAGAAGCTCGGGATGCACGCCTCCGACACCGCGCTGCTGGCCTTCCAGGACGTGCGCGTCCCTGAGACCGCGATCCTCGGGCAGGAGGGCAAGGGCTTCTACCACATCATGTGGGAGCTCCAGGGCGAGCGGCTGATTGGCGCGGCGGGTTGTGTGGCCGGCGCCCAGCGCTGCTTCGATCGCACGCTTCAGTACGCCCTCGAGCGCAACGCGTTCGGCCGCCAGATCGGCAAGTTCCAGGCCATCCGCCACAAGTTCGCCGAGATGGCCACCAAGATCGAGTCGGCGCGCCAGCTCACCTACACCACCGCTTGGCGCTTCAACAACGGCGAGTACCCGGTGCGCGAGATCTCGATGGCCAAGCTGTACGCCTCCCGGATCGCCGTCGAGGTTGCCGACGAGTGCATCCAGATCCATGGCGGCGCCGGCTACATGAAGGAGTACGGCGTCGAGCGGGTGTGGCGCGACATGCGCCTGAACCGCATCGGCGCCGGCACCGACGAGATCATGCTGGACGTGATCGGCCGCAGCTACGGACTCTAGGAGACAAAGTAGGAATACCTACTACCCTCGAGTTCAAGGATGACGACGGGCGCCTGATCGCCACCAAGGTCTCCGATCGCGATCCGGTCGACGAGGTCTACGGAATCCTCGACCTCCCCAAGGGAACGGACGCGTTGCTGAACGAGCTTCGTGGCGACTTTCCAGCCTGATCACGGCGGTCGACACCAACGTCCTCATCGACGTCTTCGGCGGTGACTTAGAGTTCGGTCAGCGGTCGCGTCGGGCGCTGCGCGAGGCGCGAGCCAAAGGGGCGCTCGTGGCGTGCGAGGTGGTTTGGGCCGAGGTGTCGGCCGCCTTTCCTGACCGACGGTCCGCCTACGCAGCGATGCAGCGACTCGAGGTTTCGTTCTCGGCCAACAACTCGATGTCTGTGGTGGAGGCGGGAGCCGAGTGGCGTGCCTACCGTGGTGGCGGCGGCTCGCGAAATCGCATCGTCCCGGACTTTATTGTGGCCTCGCATGCGATGTTGCTGGCTGACCGGCTGCTCACTCGAGACCGCGTCTTCTACCGTTCGCAATTCTGTCGCCTCCAGGTCGTGGACCCTACGAGCGACTGAGGGCCGGGGCCCCCAAGACGTCTTCGCGGAGGCGCGCCGCGAGCTAGGACTAACCGGAACGTAGGGTCACAGAACAGTCATTGTGCCAGTCCATGAGGATCGAGATCGATCGCTCGACGCGTCTCGACCACGGGGCGCCGGGCGGCCACAACCGCTGGCACCCCGGCATCGAGCCGGTCGCATCGGCGCAGCCGGGCGAGACCGTGACGTTCGAGCTGCGCGACTCGCGCGACGGCACCCTGAGCGGGGCGTCCACTCACGACGACCTGCTTGCCATCCCCTCGCTGGCCCACCCTCTGACCGGCCCGCTGGAGATCCGCGGAGCCGAGCCGGGCGACGTGCTCGAGGTGGAGGTGCTCGGCTACGAGACCGACGACTTCGGCTGGACCGGAATCTGGCCGGGGTCGGGCTTCCTCGGCGACCTGTTCGCCGAGCCCTTCCTCGCCAAGTGGCAGCTCGACGGCGACCGCGCGCGGTCCGATCAGGTGCCCGGGGTGTCCGTCCCGGCCAACGTGTTCGCGGGCGTGATCGGGGTGGCGCCGTCGCCCGGGCTGTTCGAGGCAGCGCGGGTTCGCGAGCAGGCCCTGGTGGAGCAGGGCGGCGTGGCCCAGTTGCCCGACCCCGAGGGCGCCGCACCGCCGTCGGCCGCCGACGGCCTGCGCACGTTCCCGCCGCGCGAGAACGGCGGCAACCTCGACGTGCGCGACCTGGTGGCCGGAAGCACCCTGCTGCTGCCGGTGCATGTGCCGGGAGCGCTGCTGTCGATCGGGGACCTGCACTTCGCCCAGGGCGACGGCGAGGTCTGCATCGCGGCGATCGAGACCGGCGGCGCGGCCACGGTGCGCGTGGGACTGCGGAGCGAGGGGTGGCGTCCGAGGTTCCCGGCCTGGCAGACCCCTGCTCGCCCCGGGCGCGACTACTTCGCCACCACCGGCATCGCGCTGGCCGACGACGGCAGCCAGGGCGACATGGACCTCAACCTGGCCACCCGCCGGGTGCTGATCGAGATGCTCGACTATCTGCAGGCGGAGCGGCGCCTCGGCCGTGAGTCGGCCTACGTGCTGATGAGCGCCGTGGTCGAGCTGCGCATCTCCGAGATCGTGGATGTCCCGAACCCGCTCGTCTCCGCGCTCCTGCCGCTCGACGTGTTCGACGCGTAGCCTGGCCGGTGTCCTTGCTGCGCGGTCAGGCCGGGGCGCTCGAACCGCCTTCGTAGCGCCAGCTGCGGATCTCCCGGGACAGGTCCGTCAGGGCCCCGTAGGTGGCGTCGAACCCGAGCCGCATGCGCTCACCGTGGTCGCGCAGCTCGGCGAGCATCGCTCGGGTGACATCGCGGTTCTCCTGGATGAAGTCGTTCGTGAGCCTGTCCCGACGGCGCATGTCGGCCATGGCCTCCTCATGACGCTTGCGCTCGCGCTCATCCCGCTCGCGCGCCTCACAGCGCATCTCCTCGATCAGCTGCTTTGTGCGCACCCCCGGGAGGGTGTCGGCCACAGCGCGACAGATCTGCGCCCGCGAGCAACGATTTCGCGTCCTGACCGTCACAACTACCTGATTGTGCCACCCCGGCCGACGCTCCCGAGAAGCGGGCGGGCAGGCTCAGGTTTCGCTATCTGGAGTGATGAGGGTTGCGCCGGGGATGTGCGTCCCGACCCTCCAGGGGTCTCGTGTCAGCAGAGGCCGACCGGTGACCGCGGCATGCGCTCCGATCAAGAAGTCGGGAAGCATCGCTTCACGTCTTCCTCCTGCGCGCCGGTAGTCGGCGTGGGCATGGCCGGCGAGGAACGCAGCGGCGGGCGGAATCTCTTCGACAATCGCCATTGAGGGGAGGGCCATTCGGAGTTCCTCGATCCGTGAGAACCGGGGTGCGATCTCAGCCAGAACGACGGCGTTGAGGACGATCGCCGCGCGTCGCGCAGCTTCGGTGAGCTGCATCTGGGACCAGTCGCCCCAGTGCAGATCGGCGGTGAAGATATCGAGCAGGACGCTGCTGTCGACAATCGTCCCGGCGAGTCGCTTCACCGCCGGGTGAGCGCCAGGATCTCGTCCGTGCTCGCCTCGATGTCGCCGGCGCCGCGCATGCGGGCGATCTCGCTTGCTGCGTTCTCGCGGTCGACGACGAGCCGGGCGCCATGATCGTCCAGCTGGAACTCGACGTCGCTACCCGGGTGGATGCCGAGCGCGCGGCGAACCCCGAGTGGGATCGTGACTTGGCCCTTCTGTGTTACGCGCAACGGGTAAGACTAGTAGGTAATACTGGCTGGCGGCCGACTCTTCTGGCGCGACTAGTGGTCCGTCCGACAAGTTCGTGGTCGCTTTGCCGAGCGAAAATCGAGCATGGGCGAGCCCGCGAGCGCAGCCAATGCAGCGCATTGGCGAGCATCGCGG
>Ga0136620_10001067_pt1 | contig 12841 bp, 14 predicted proteins | sample AntDrymUQ4162106_2_FD_104806 | JGI IMG/M metagenome (GOLD analysis project Ga0136620, IMG submission 104806) | Polar desert sand microbial communities from Dry Valleys, Antarctica - metaG UQ416 (21.06) | ecosystem: Environmental > Terrestrial > Soil > Desert | place: Antarctica: Dry Valley... | reverse complement strand
GCCGGCTTGGCGCAAGCCCGAAATCCGCGAACGCGGATTTCGCACGCGCGAAGATCCCTGAAGGCGTCCACTTCGCGGCCGCACCACCCTTGGCTATGTCGAGCGTTCAACTGCTATTCGGTCGTCGGCTCGCGGCGCATCAGCTGCTGCACCAGGTCCGTGAGCTCGACTCCTTCGAGCACGGCGCAAACACCTTCGGTGATGGGAAGCTCGATCCCGAGCCGGTGGGAGAGATCGCGGAGCACCGGGGCCGTTGTCAGCCCCTCGACGACCATGCCGATCGCGGAGCGCGCCTCCTCCGGCGTCGCCCCTTGTGCGATCAGCTCTCCCGCGCGCCGGTTTCGGCCCGTCGGCGCCCAGCAGGTGACGATCAGATCGCCCATTCCCGCGAGCCCCGCGAACGTGTCCGGGCGCGCGCCCGCGGCCTCTGCGAGGCGCGCCATCTCGGCGAGCCCGCGCGCGACGAGCGCAGCCTTCGCGTTGTCGCCAAGGCGGAGGCCGTCGGCCCCGCCGGCCGCGAGCGCGATCACGTTCTTGGCCGCGGCGCAGAGCTCGACACCGGCGATGTCCTCGTTCAGGTAAACCCGGAAGATCGGCGAGTTGATGGCGAGCTGGAGCCGGACCGCGAGCGTGAGATCCTCGCTCGCGACGACCGCCGCCGCGGGAAGCCCGCGCGCGATCTCCTCGGCGATGTTCGGGCCGGAGAGCACCGCAACTGGCCTGTCGCTGACCAGGCGCGAGAGCCGCTCGCCGGTTAGCGGGTCAAGGCCTTTCGTCAGGCTCAGGATGGGCGCGGCCCCCGGAAGTAACGGCACGACCTCGCCGAAGACGCTCGAAGGAACGGCGATCACGGCCAGCTCCGCGCTCTCGATCGGGGCCTCGCCGATCGTCGCCGCTGCGATCCCGCTGAGATCGGCGTCGTGCGCATAACGCGGATTTCGCCCTGTTTCTCGAATCACGGCGATCTGCTCGGGATCGCGTCCCGCCAGGGTCACCTCGTGCCCGCGATCACGCAAGAGACACGCGAAAGCAGAGCCCCACGACCCCGCCCCGACGACGACTACACGCACGCGCACCCGGCCTTGTAACAGCCTGTAACAAGGACTCTCGGCGGCTCGAAACGACGCGGTTTTTCCTGCCGAAAGACGCCTTGCAACAGTCTGTTACAAGTCTGTTCCTGGGGTCGCCGGTGGGGGCTCATTCGGAGGTGACGAAATCGATCGAGACGGGCACGCCCTCGAGCCTAAAGCGTTGCCGGAGCTCGTTCTCGACCCAGTACCCGTAGTCGCGCGTCACGAGCCGGCGGTCGTTCACGAAGACGCGGAAGCGGGGCGGCCTCGAGGTCACTTGCGTCCCGTACAAGATGTTGAGCCGGCGCCCGCGGCGGCCGGGAGGCTGGCGCGCCTCGCGAAGCTCCTGCAGCGCCCGGTTCAGCTCCGCGGTCGGGATCCTGCCCGCGTAGCGGGAGAAGACGTCCTCGACGGTGTCGAGCAGCCGCTCGAGGCCCCTCCCAGTGGCGGAGGACACGGCCAGGATCGGCGGCCGCTGCCGCAGCCGCTTCGCGAGGTGCGGCCGGACATCCTCGATTCGCACGTCTCCCACGTCCCACTTGGAGAGGACGACGACGGTCGCGCACTGCGCCTTCCGCGCCGTGTCCGCGACGGACAGGTCCTGGTCGACCACACCCTCGCTCGCGTCCACGAGCACCAGGGCGACGTCGGCGCGCTCCGCAGCCTCGAGCGCCCGGAGCTCGGAGTAGTACTCGATTCCCTGCCGGTGCTTGCGCCTTCGCCTGAGACCGGCCGTGTCCACGAGCACGAAGGTGGTCTCGCCGCGCTGAAGCACGGTGTCGATCGAGTCGCGGGTGGTGCCGGGAACCTCGGAAACGATCACCCGCTCGCGGCCGAGCAGCGCGTTCAGGAGAGACGACTTCCCCACGTTCGGCCGACCGAGGATCGCGACCCGGATCGCTTCCTCGCCGACGGGGCGCTCGCCCTTCCCCGGAAGCCGCCCGACGATGTCGTCCAGGAGATCGCCGGTGCCATGGCCGTGCAGCGCGGAGAGCGGAATCGGATCGCCGAGGCCGAGCCGGTGGAACTCGAGCGCCTCAGCGTCCCGGCGCGGGTCGTCGAGCTTGTTCGCGATCACGAGCACGTCGCGGCGGGACGAGCGCAGGATCTCGGCCAGCTCCTCGTCACCCGGCGTGACCCCCACCTTCGCGTCGACGACGAACAGCACGAGGTCGGCCTCCTCGACCGCCTGCCGTGCCTGCGCCGCCACCTGCGGTCCGAACGGCCCTGTGTCCTCTCGGTCGACACCCCCGGTGTCGATCAGGCGGAACGTCGTCCCGGACCACTCGCAGAGCAGCTCCTTGCGATCGCGCGTCACGCCTGGCGTCTCGTGGACGACCGCGGCGCGGGTCTCGGTGAGCCTGTTCACGAGCGTCGACTTGCCGACGTTGGGGAAGCCGACGATGGCGACGGTTCCGGCGATCTCGACGGGCTCGAACGAGCTCGGCTCGTCGCTGGACGCCCGGACTTGGGAGGGAGCTCTTCGCGATCTCGTCATCGTGGCGGAGTCGCGTCGCGGGGGCGGCCGAGCTCGTGGATCTGCACCAGCCACTGCCAGAGCTCGTGCAGCTTGCGCTCGACCTCGAGCGACGCCTCCTTGTACCCCTTGCCTCCATGCGGGAGCCCCTCGAAGGTCATCGGCTCGCCCCAGGCGACCGAGATGGGGGCGAAGTTCCAGCGCCAGTGCTGGCTCCCGTGGATGGCGACAGGTACGAGCGGCACGGACTCGTTGATGGCCACCATCGCAGCGCCCGGTTGAACAGGGCCTGGAACCTCACGCTGTCGGGTACCCTCGGCGAACATCCCGAGCGCATGTCCGTCACGGACGATCTGGCGCATCGTCCTCACCGCGTCGCGATCCGACTCGCCGCGGCGCACCGCGAACGCTCCGAAGCTCCGCATGAGCTGGCCGAGGCCTGGGACACGGTGTGCCTCCACCTTGGCCATGAAATAGAGCGTGCGCGGGCTGGCCGAGCCGAGCGCGGGTGGATCGAGCCAGCTGAAGTGGTTCGCCGCGACGACGAGACCACCCCGTGCCGGCACTCGCTCGGCGCCGTACACACGAAGCGGGGCGATGAGCCCCACCGCTGTGCCGATGGTGACCCGGCCGACCGCCCAGACTGCGTCGGTCCCGTTCACCGGCGAGCCTCCACCAGCTCGGCGATGCGCAGCACGACCTGATCCACCGTGAGATCGGTGGTGTCGAGAAGCACCGCGTCGTCGGCCGGCTGGGTGTTGACAGCATCCCGCTCGTCGCGCCGCCGGAGCTCCAACACCAACGACTCGGCGCCGACACCGGGTCGGTCGAGAGAGCGGCGGCGCGCACGTTCGACCACGTCAGCAACGAGGAAGACCTTCACCTCGGCGCTCGGAACGACGACTGAGCCGATGTCACGTCCTTCGATCACGGCGTCCCCGACCGTGCCCAACGAACGCTGTCTCTCGCGCATCACCTCGCGCACCTCTGCATGCCGTGCGAGCGCTGGCACGAGCCGGTCGATCTCGCCCGCGCGAATGCCGGTCGAGACGTCTTCTCCGGCGATCTCGACGTGGCCCCGAGCGTCGAACGAGACCGGATTCTCGCGCGCGAGACGAGCGAGTGCCTCGCCGTCCTCGAGATCGACGTTGTCCCTGGCGGCGAGCCAGGTGAGCGCGCGATACATCGCACCCGTGTCGAGGTGGACGAAACCGAGCCGGCGGGCGAGCTCGAGCGCCACCGTGCTCTTCCCCGACCCCGCCGGGCCGTCGATCGCCACGATCATGGCGCGATTCATACCGTGCAGGAGGCTTGGTCGGTAGTTGACGCGCGGCCGGCGGGCCGCGAGTTCCCGGTCAAGCCTCTAGCTGCTCGAGGACTTGGAAGAAGCCGGGGAAGCTCGTCTCGACTGCCTCGGCGCCCTGTAGCTGTACCCCCTCGCGAGAGGAGACACCGGCCGCCGCGCCGAGCATCGCCAGCCGGTGATCGCCGCGTGCGTCGACAGTCCCGCCGCGGAGTCGTGCGGGAACTCCCCGGATGCGGAAGCCGTCGGGCGTCGCGCGGATGTGCGCTCCGATCCGGCGCAGCTCCTCCACCACGGCCTCGATCCGGTCCGACTCCTTCACCCGTAGCTCGGCTGCGCCTCTGATGACGGTCTCTCCTCGAGCATGGCACGCGGCGAGGGCGAGCAGCGGTAGCTCGTCCACGAGGCTCGGAACCTCGGCCGCGGTCACGGTGGCGCCGACGAGCTCCGACGAGCGCACCTGGACATCACCTGCGGGCTCTCCTCCGATCGGGCGCCGGTTGTAGATCGCGACCCGGGCGCCCATGCGCTCGAGAACGTCGAGTAGGCCGATCCGCCGCGGGTTGAGACCCACCCCATGGACGGTCACATCGGACCCCGGCAGCGTGACGGCGGCGACGAGCAGCGCCGCCGCGGATGAAAAGTCTCCGGGGATCTCGATGTCCGCGAGCGACAACCGCTCGGCGCCCTGGATGGTGACGCTCTGCGGGCGCCGGCGCACGGCTGCCCCCGCGCGCTCGAGCAGGCGCTCGGTGTGGTCTCTCGTCGGCAGCGGCTCGACGACCGTCGTCTCGCCTTCGGCATAGAGGCCGGCGAGGAGCACCGCCGACTTCACCTGCGCCGAGGGCATCGGCAGCTCGTAGTTGATCGCCTGCAGCGAGCCGCCCTCGACGACGACGGGCGCATGGCCGTCGAGCGTCTCGACGCGTGCGCCCATGCGCCGGAGCGGCTCGGCCACCCGCTCCATCGGGCGACTCGACAACGACTCGTCGCCGACGAGCTCGAACCGCCCGTCCTGTCCCGCGACGACACCTGCAAGGAGCCGCATCAGCGTTCCTGCGTTTCCGCACTCGATGGACGCCGCGGGTTCTGCGAGCCCTCGCAGACCCACGCCGTGGACCGTCAGGGTGTCGACGTCGTGCTCGTCAACTCGAACGCCGAGAGCCCGGACGGCGGCGAGCGTCGACTCGGTGTCCGCGGAGCGTCCGAAACCGGCGATCCGCGTCTCGCCCTCGCAGAGAGCGCCCACGAGCACCGCGCGGTGCGAGATCGACTTGTCGCCCGGCACGGCGACGTGCCCGACCAGCGCCGCAACAGGCTCGAATCTCACGGGTCCTCGAGAACCGGGAAAACCAGAGCGGCGTAGCCCTGCGCCTCCAGGAGCTCGGTGGCCCGGCGTGCCTCGCGCTCGCCCGCAACGAGGAGCGTGAGCGTCCCGCCGCGTTCCGGCGACAGATGCTGAAGCTCGAAGTCTTCGAGGTTGATGCGCTCTGCGGAGAGAGCCTGGGTGATTCCAGCGAGAACGCCCGGTCGGTCGGGAACGTGGACGCGAATCCGCTGGAGCACACCCGGGTCGGGATACGCCTGCTCGAGCATCCGCCGGCGATTGCGAGCAGCGTCGCCGACCCAGCGGGCGAGAAATCCCGCGTCCCCGGCGGCGAGCGCGTGCTCGAGCTGCTCGATCCGACGTCGGTGCTCGGCAAGCGCCTCGGACAAGGGCTCGGCGTTCTCGAGCAAGATGTCGACCCAGATCCGCGGGTTTGCCCCGGCCACGCGGGTCATGTCCCGCAACGATCCACCTGCGAGTGACAAGGGTTCGTGACCGTCGATCCGCGACGAAGCCGCCTGGTTGACGAGCACGTTCGCGAGCGCATGGGGCAGATGGCTCGTCAGCGCGACGAGCCGGTCGTGCGCGAGTGGGTCGATCGCAACCGGGGTGGCGCCTAGCTGCGTGACGAAGCTGTGGACGAGCCGGTAGCGGGCCGGGTCGGTTTCCGCGGCCGGAGTCAGCAGCCAGGAGGCGCCTTCGAACAGGCCCGCGCTGGCGTGCTCGGGCCCCCGGGTCTCAGACCCCGTGAGCGGGTGACCGCCGACGAACCGGGACGAGGGCGCAGCCGCTCTGCAGACGGCCGCCTTGGTCGAGCCGACGTCCGTGACGGTGCATCCGTCGGAGCTGGCCTCGAGCATCGCGCGTACCGTCGGCGCAAGCTCAGCGACCGGGACTGCCGCAACCGCGAGCTCTGCCCCTGCGAGGGCCTCCTCGAGCGACCCCGCCGCGACGTCGATGGCGCCACGTTCCGCGGCGATGGTGAGCGCGCGTTCGTCTCTATCGTAGGCGACGACGCTCCCGCCGCCGCGGCCCTTCGTCGCCAGCGCGATGGAGGCGCCGATCAGCCCGGCGCCGACGATGGCCAGCCGCTCGATCAACCTTCGTCCTCTACCGGCGACTAACCGACCGTCTTACCCATGAGGGTGACGAGCGTGGCTATCTGAGCCGCAAACGCGGCGAACTCGGACGTTGGAATCTGTTGAGGGCCGTCGGAAAGCGCCTCGTCCGGACGCGGGTGCGTTTCCACGATGATCCCATCGGCTCCGACCGCGACGGCGGCACGGGCAAGTGGCAACACGAGCTCACGACGCCCAGCCGCATGCGAGGGATCGACGATCACCGGGAGATGCGTCTCCTGCTTCAGCACCGCTACGGAGCCGAGGTCCAACGTGTAGCGCGTCGTTCGCTCGAAGGTCCTGATGCCACGTTCGCAGAGCATGATCTGCTCATTCCCTTCCTTCGCGACGTACTCGGCAGCCATGAGCAGCTCCTCGACCGACGCCGATGGTCCGCGCTTCAGCAAAACCGGCTTGTGCGCCCGGCCGACCTCCTCGAGAAGAACGAAGTTCTGCATGTTGCGCGCGCCGATCTGAATCACGTCGGCCGCGTCGAGCACCTCCTCGACGTGACGGGGATCCACCAGCTCGGTGACGATCGGAAGCCCGGTTTCCTCCCGCGCCTCCTGGAGAACGGCAAGTCCTTCGCTGCCGAGGCCCTGGAAGGAGTACGGCGAGGTTCGGGGCTTGTACGCGCCACCTCGCAGCATCGTCGCTCCTGCGTCGGCGACGGCACGCGCCGTCTGGAGCGTTTGCTCCCGATTCTCGACGGCGCACGGCCCCGCGATGAGACCGAAGAACGAGTCGCCGATCCGCCGTCCGTTGACGTCGATCACCGTCGGGTCGGGCGTGAGCTCCCGTGCGACCAGCTTGTAAGGCTTCAAGATCGGCAAGACGAGCTCGACTCCCGGATAGCCCTCGAGCGGCAGCAATGCGAGCAGCTCCCGGTCGCCGATAGCGCCGATCACCGTCGCATCCCGACCTCGCGAGACGCGCGTTTGGACACCTGACTCCTCGAGGCGCTCCACGACATGGCCCACGTGCGCCGAGGTGGCGCTTGCGCCCATCACGATCAGGAGCTCGGGAGCACCGACAACCGCCATAACTGCAAGTGTAGAGACACGCTTGCGCTCCCCCTGCCGTGCTTCGGGCATCCTACGGCGCATGCCCGATCCGAACGCCGACCCGGTCATTCGCAACTTCCGAGAGCAGCTCTCGGACAACGATCGCGCGATCCTCGAGGCGATCAACACCCGGCTCAAGCTCGTCGCACGCTTGAAGGCGCACAAGGAGGCGCGCGGCCTCGACTTCGTCGATCCCGCCCGCGAGGAGTGGGTTCTTCGCTACCTCGCGCGCGCGAACCGCGGCCCGCTCTCCGGGGAGGGTCTACGCGAGATCTACGCAGAGATCTTCGACCTGACAAAACGTGAGGTCACACGGGCCGAGCACGCCGCGTCCGAGTCTCCCCCGGAAGACTGACCCGACGTCCGCGCTCGGCGGCTCACGCGTCGCTGGGATAATCGCGAGATGCGGATCTTCTCCGGCATCAGGGCCTCGGGCGACAAGACGCTTGGCAACTACAGCGGCGGCTACCGCCAGTACGCGCAGACGCAGGAGCAGGGCGACGCAGTCTTCTGCATCGTCGATCTGCACTCGATCACCACCGCGTACGAGCCGGAGGGGCTGCACGAGGCGACCCTGTCCGGCGCCGCGATGCTCTTCGCGACCGGCATCGACCCTGAGCGCTCGATCGTCTTCTGCCAGAGCCATGTCAAGGCGCACGCGGAAGCCGCCTGGCTCCTCAGCTCGGCGACGAGCTTCGGCGAGCTTCGACGAATGACGCAGTTCAAGGACAAGTCGGCGGACCAGGACTTCGTGTCGGCAGGGCTCTTCACGTACCCGGTGCTGATGGCCGGCGACATCCTCCTCTACCAGACCGACATCGTCCCGGTCGGCGACGACCAGCGGCAGCACGTGGAGCTGACCCGGGACATCGCCGAACGCTTCAACGGTCGTTACGGCGAGACGTTCACGGTGCCGAAAGGCGTCTATCCGGAGGAAGGCGCCCGGATCAAGAACCTGCAGGAGCCGGAACGGCTGATGTCGACCTCGGCCGGGAATCCGCAGGGTGTCGTCCGGATCGTCGACGAGCCCGACGTGATCAGGAAGAAGTTCAAGTCCGCTGTGACCGATTCGGGACGGGAGGTGCGCCACGATCCCGAGACGAAGCCTGGTATCTCCAACCTCATCGAGATCATGTCTGTCGTCGCCGTCGAGCCGCCGGCCGCGATCGAAGCCCGCTACGACGGCTCGGGGTACGGGCCCTTCAAGGAAGATGTAGGCGAGGCGGTCGTCACGCTGTTTGCCCCGATCCAGGAACGGTATCGCGAGCTGCGAGCCGGCGAGGACGGTCTCAGGCGCCTGCTCGCCGCCGGCGCCGAGAAGGCGCGCGAGGCGTCTGCATCCACGCTGGAGGCGATGTACCAGCGCATGGGGTTCGTGCGGCCGTAACGTCTGTGGACGAGGGCCGGGCATGCCCGGCCCTTACACCTCACCGACCGCCGAACTCAGCGACGCGACTTCCGCACGACTCAGCTCACGCCATTCTCCCGGCTCGACGCCATCCAGGTCGAGTCCCGCGTACCGGGGACGGTGGAGACGCCGAACCGGGTGGCCGACGGCTTCGCACATCCGCTTCACCTGATGCTTGCGCCCCTCGTGGAGCGTCAGCTCGAGGACGGAGGAACGGGAGCTTCGCTCGAGCATCCGTGCACCCGCTGGAGCCGTCCTGCCGTCTTCCAGAACGACTCCCTCGCGCAGCGCGCGTAGCGTCTCGTCCGCCGGCACGCCCTCGACCTCGACCTCGTACACCTTCTCGATGCCGTACCGGGGATGGGCGAGCCGGTGCGCGAGCGGCCCGTCGTTCGTGAGCAGGAGCGCGCCCGTCGTGTCTGCATCGAGGCGACCCACCGGAACGACACGGGGCGTGTGCGGCACGAGCTCGACGACAGTCCTCCTCCCCTGCGGGTCCCTCGCGGTCGTGACCACGCCGGCCGGCTTATGCAGCAGGACGTAAGCGAGCGGCTGCGCTGCGACGCGCTCGCCGTCGACCTCGACGACGTCTCGCTTCCCGACGAGCGTGTTGAGCTGGCCTCTCTCGCCGTTGACCCGAACGCGGCCTGCCGAGATCAACTCGTCCGCCCGCCGTCGCGAGGCGACACCGGCGCGGGCTAGGAATGCGTTCAGTCGCACCTGCTCATTCTCGCCCGGTGAACCGACGTTTGACAGTGCTGTCCCGGCGCGAAGCGCCGGCTTCAGGGATTTCGCGCGAACGGAATCCGCGCTCGCGAATTCCGTTCTGCGCCAACTCGATAGGCTGACGCCCGCCGTGAGTCAGCTCGAAGCGTGGATTGAGAAACTGGCCGAGCTCGCCGTCTTCGGGGCCAACGTGCAGCCGGGACAGCTCGTCGCCGTCACGAGCTTCGTCGGCAAAGAGGACGTCGCACGGAGAATCGCCCGCGTTGCGTACGAGCGAGGAGCGAAGTACGTCGACGTCGTCACCTTCGACCAGTGGGTCAAGCGAGAGCGAATCGCGCATGCCGCGGAGGAGACTCTCGACTACGCCCCGCCCTGGATGGCGCAGCGACTCCTCTACCTCTCCGATGAGCACGCCGCGCGGATCACGCTCTCAGGCCCGCACGCGCCGCGCGCGATGGAGGATCTCGACCCCGCCCGAGCGGGACGCGATCTGCTTCCGTACCTGCCGGAGACGGGCGCTGTCGTCAACCGGCGGACGACGAACTGGACGATCGTCCCGGTCCCGACGCACGATTGGGCCGAGGCGGTCTACCCGGACCTCCCTCGCGAGGAGGCGTACGAACGGCTCTGGGAAGCGGTCGCGCACGTCTGTCGGCTCGACACCGACGATACCGAAGTGGCGTGGACGGAGCGCGTGGCGACTCTGAAGGCAAGCGCCGACCGCCTGACGGAGCAATGCTTCGACGCTCTCCGGCTGCACGGCCCGGGCACCGACCTCACGATCGGGCTCCTACCTTCGTCGGCCTGGCAGGCCGGTGACTTCGTCACGGTCGACGGTTTGCGCCATCTTCCGAACCTCCCCACCGAGGAGACGTTCACAACCCCGGACCCGGACCGGGTCGACGGTTATGCGAGCGCGACGATGCCGCTCGAGCTCGCCGGCTCGGTTGTGTCCGGCATCCGCGTCGAGTTCAAGAACGGACGCGCGGTCGGGATCGACGCGGATCAGGGGGCCGAGGCCCTGCGCGCCGCCGCCTCGTCCGACGACGGAGCCTCCCGCCTGGGTGAGATAGCCCTTGTCGACGGGCAGGGTCGCATCGGCGCGCTCGAGACGACCTTCTTCGACACGCTGATCGACGAGAACGCTGCGTCACACATCGCCCTCGGGAACGCGTACGACCATCCAGTCGAGGATCCCGAGGACAAGAAGCGGATCAACCTGAGCCGCGTCCACATCGACTTCATGATCGGAAGCTCGACGCTTGCAGTGGACGGCATGACGCAGAATGGGGACGTCGTACCGGTTCTCCGCGACGGCGCCTGGCAGATCTGAAGACCGAGGTCTGGCTGAAGGGCCAGACCCCCGACTCTACGAGGCGCGCGCCGACGCGACCTCGAGCAGCCGCTCTCGGATCTGCTCACTGTCGGCGCCGAGGTCGTCGAGCCGCGGGAGCGCGGCGAGGCTCTCGAGCCCGAAGACTCGCTCGAAGAGCGGGGTCGTGCGATAGCGGACGGCGCCGCCTGGGCCGCTCTCGCGGCCGGCCTCGGAGATCAACCCGCGCTCGACCAGGCTCGCAACAGCGGAGTCGGCCGCAACGCCGCGGATGCGAGCGACCTCGGGCCGGGAACAGGGTCCGAGGTACGCCACCACGGCGAGCGTCTCGAGCGCGGCCTGTGAGAGTCCTCGCTCGATTGGGCGCTCGAAGAGACGCGCGCAGGCCGCGGACGCCTCGCGGCTCGCTCGAAACGCAAATCCGCTGGCGACCTCCTCGAGCACGATGCCGCTCCTGCGCTCGCTGAAGCGCTCTCGGAGGAGCCCGAGGGCGGTCTCGACGCGCTCAGGATCGTCCTCCGTGGCCTCCGTGAGCTCGGCCACCGAGAGGGGCGAGGAGGCAACGACGAGAAGCGCCTCGACGGTCCGCGCGAGGCGATCAAGGGGGTTGGTCGCGATCAGGCGGAGCGTGCTGTCCACGTGGTAGTCCTTTCGTCGTCGATTCGAGAGATCCTTATCGGAGCGAATGGCGCGCCCTGGCTCAACGCGATCTCCCCGCCCTTGCGGAGCTCGAGGAGCGCGAGAAACGCGACCGCCTGCTCGACGCGGGAGAGACCAGCGACCTCGCCGTCGAAGTCGAAGACACGCCGTCGCGAGAGCAGCGCGCGGAACCGCTCGAGGAACTGCGACACCGGTGGGAAGCGCAAGGCCATGTGGCTCAGCGAGACCGCAGGCGGTGGAACCGCGAGAGCGCGGAGCGCCGTGACCAGCGCATTCGGATCCTGCGGAGCGAGCCGGCGTTCGGGCTGTAGCGCGAGGGGAGCAGGGCCGAGCCGGAACCAGCGGTCACGCTCCCCGGCTAGCCGCTCGGCAAGCCACACCGCCGCCTCCTTCATCCGCCGGTACTCGGCGAGGCGGCGCGCGAGCTCCTCGGCAGCCTCCTCCGGCTCGAGCGCATCGAGCTCCGCCGCCTCGTCCGGGAACAGCAGACGTGCCTTCAACTCGAGCAATGCGGACACGAGGACTAGGAACTCGCCGCAGGCCTCGAGATCGATCTCGTCCCGTTCGGCCAGGCGCTCGACGAAGGCGAGGACGATCGCCGCGATGTCGATCTCACCCGGCTCGAGCTCCTCTCTGAGCAACAACGTGAGGAGCAGGTCGAACGGGCCCTCGAACGCCTCGAGATCGAGGTCGAGCTCTCGCACCGGAGTCTGAGGCACTGTGCGGAGGCTAGCCACGCGGCCGGATGGGTCGGGTGGGTGGGTAGCTTTGGCTTGCGCTCCGATCTCGAAGTCGCATCCGAAATCAGTGAGACGCAAAGAAGGAGATGATGCTCGGCGACTACCCCGTCCATGTGGTGCTTCTGTCCCGCGACCTGACCGAGACCAGGGCCTTCTACCACGACCAGCTCGGGCTCGAGATCATGGACGAGAACGAAGCTGCGATCAGCTTCCGCTGCGGCGGAGAGAGTGTGATCGCGGTGACCATGAGCACTGTGGGGACGGCTGACGAGCAAACACAAGCCGGGTGGTTCGTACCCGACCTTTCAGCGGAGATCACAGAGCTGCGCTCGAGAGGGGTCGAGATCCAGGAGTACAACACGCCCGATCTCAGGACTGTCGACGGCGTCGCCGACCTCGGCTTCGCGCTCGCAGCGTGGATCGTCGATCCGCACGGGAACGCGCTCGGGATTCTGCAGCTGAAGGACTGACCTACCGGAGCGATCCTGCGAACTGGAGCGCCTCGTCGAGGTTGAGATCTCCTTCGAGCCGGTAGCCGACGCCTCCGCGCTCCCAGATCAAGACATCGCGGGCGAGGCGGGCGCTCTCCTCCACGATGTCGCCGTTTCGGTCGAG
>Ga0136620_10001066_pt1 | contig 12847 bp, 10 predicted proteins | sample AntDrymUQ4162106_2_FD_104806 | JGI IMG/M metagenome (GOLD analysis project Ga0136620, IMG submission 104806) | Polar desert sand microbial communities from Dry Valleys, Antarctica - metaG UQ416 (21.06) | ecosystem: Environmental > Terrestrial > Soil > Desert | place: Antarctica: Dry Valley... | reverse complement strand
GCGTGCTTGACGCCGGCTGCGTAGACCACGCCCGGAACGTCGCGGAAGCGCACCCGGTAGAGGTCCGCGATCGCGGCGTTGAACGGGCCCTGGTCGAGCAGCGCGGCCAGCTCCTCCTGGTCGAAGTCCTGGTCCACCTCGCCGCGGCGCAGCGGCACCTTGGCGATCGAGCGCACCCCGACGCCGGGCGGGATGCGGATGCAGCGAAGCGGCGCGATCACTCCCCGGCGCGCCGCCTGCGCGAGGTCGAAGCGCGAAGTCTGAGTCGGGAAGAGGTCGGTGACGTGGCGGGCGATGAGGGCGCCGGTGGCGGTCATGCCCACGAACGCCGGGCCGTGCCAGCGGCGGATCGCGGCGCTCGTCTTCTCCCCGAGGGCGGTATGCGCCTCGTCGCAGACGACGATCGTGTAAGCGTCGGAGATCTTCCCGGCGTTGCGCACGAACCACTGGTAGGTCTCGACGCTCACCGGGCCGTTGGCCGTCGGCTCCCGGCCCTTGTCGAGCAGCGCCGGGCTGATCCGCTTCTTGTAGCCGCGGTCCACGAGCTCGCCGGTGAACTGGTCGACGAGGTTGCGACGGTGGGTCAGGATCAGGATGCCCCCGGTCCGCGAGGCCTCGACGAAGCCGAGTGCCGCGACCGTCTTCCCCGCCCCTGTCGCGTGCTCGAACCAGAAGCGCCGCGCCGAGTTCGGGTCCTCGAGGACTTCCGCCAGCCCTTCGTCCTCGCCCTCTCCCTCGGCGGCGGCGTCCCAGTCCACGGGCTCCTCGTCTTCCGCGAGGTCCTCGTCGGCAGGGTCGTCGACGGCCAGCGCCTCGTCCTCGTCGTCGTCGTCGTCGAGGTCCTCCTCTTCGTCGGCGAGGTCTTCGGCGTCATCATCCGACAGGACGTTCCCGGCCGGATCGTCGCCGTTCGCCGCACCCGCCGTGAGCGTTTCGCGGACCGCGTCGTCCGCGGCCGTCTCGGGGCGGTCGGCGTCGTCGGCCACCGGGCCGCCGTTGCCGGCGCTCGCTGCGCCGGCCGAAGCTGAGCCGCCGTTTCGCTGGGCCTCCGCGAGCAGCGCGATCAGGGTCCCCGACAGCGCGTCCACCTGGTGGGCGTCGAGGACCGCTCCGTCGGCGAGATGCGGCTCCTCCTCGGACAGCACCCGCTCGAGCCCGAGCATCAGCGAGAAGTCGCGGCGCCAACCCACCGACGGCTGGTCGCGGCCGGCAGCTATCTCGGCCCGGGCGGCGTCGAGCGCGCGGCGGCGCGCCGTGCCCTGGGCCAGCGCGACGTCGGCGTCCTCGCCCTCGTGCAGGAACGACTCGCGCGCGAACCTCTCTGCCCGCTCGAGGTCGGCGGGCTCCAGGCCCGCGCCCGCGATGGGCGACGTTGCGGCAGAGTGATCGCTATCAGCCATGTGAGGCTTCCTCGAAGCCGGGGCGAGGCGCTGGCGCGCAGCGCGAAGTGACGTCCCGCCCCATGGGTCCGCCGGTTGGAGGTCGCTCTCCGGGACCTGCCCCGACGGCGGCTGCGGCCAACAGTGGCGCGCAGCGTGCGTCAAGTATTGCAGGAACGCAGGCTGGCAGACGTGCCGGCCGCATCGATCGATGTGCGACGCTATCTCGGATGCGGTTGCTCGTAGCGCTGGTACTGGTCGCGGCAGTGGTGGGGGCCTGCGGCGAGGACGCGCCGCCCGCCGGCGGCAGTCCGTCCCCGCCCTCCGCCGCCAGCGGTGGCGACGGCGCGTCCCGGGACCTCCCGCCCGCGCTGGCCGGCGTGCAGGAAGACGCAAACCAGCTGCTCGACGGCGGAGCCGATGCGTTCGAGCGCCGCCTCGCCGAGCTCGAGGGACATCCGGTCGTCGTGAACAAGTGGGCCTCGTGGTGCGCTCCGTGCCGTGCCGAGTTCCCGTTCTTTCAGTCGCAGGCCGACGAGCGGGCCGGGGAGGTCGCGTTCATCGGCGTGAACTCCGGCGACAACGACGCCGACGCGGCGTCGTTCCTCGAGGAGTACCCGGTCCCGTACCCGAGCTACAAGGACCCGGAGCTCGAGGTCGCCGACGTCTTCAATGCCGTGGCCGCATTCCCCACCACGGCGTTCTACGACGAGCGCGGCGAGCTCGTCTACGTGAAGCAGGGCGGCTACGCGAGCGAGGAGCTGCTCGCCGAAGACATCGAGCGCTACGCCGGATAGGCCCGAGACCCTCTCCCGAGTGGACGTCCGGCTCGCACGCGACGAGAACGAGGTGGCCGCGGCGCTCGAGCTGCGCCGGCGCGTGTTCGCGATCGAGCAGGGGATCCGCCCCGAGGCCGACCGGGACGGCCGCGACGGCGAGGCGATCCACCTGGTGGCCGTCGAGGAGGGCGTGATCGTGGGCACCTGCAGGCTGGTGGTGGTCGGCGGAATCGCGATGCTCGGTCGCCTGGCCGTCGAGCCGTCGGGACGCCGTAGGGGTATCGGGCGGGCGGTGCTCGAGGCCGCGGAGGGCTCGGCCCGATCCGAGGGCGCGCGGCGGGTGGCGCTCCACGCACAGATGCCGGCGCTCGCCTTCTACGAGGAGAGCGGCTACTCACGCAACGGCGAGGTCTTCGAGGAAGAGGGGATCGATCACGTGTCGATGGAGAAGTGGCTTGCCTGAGCTGCGAATCGACCCGCTCACCGGGCTGCGGACGATCGTCGCGTCCGAGCGCGCGGACCGGCCGGGCGGCTCGCTGCGGGCCGAGGCGGAAGCGCCGATCGATCCCGAGACCGACCCGTTCCTCGAAGGACACGAGGAGCGCACCCCTCCGGAGATCTACTCCGACCGGCCCGCCGGCGGCACGGAGAACGGCCCGGGCTGGTCGGTGCGGGTCGTGCCGAATCTCTACCCGGCGCTGACTGACGATCCCGGCGGCGGTGACGGCCCGCCCTCGGAAGCGGGGCCGCACGACCCGCTCGCGGTCGAGCGCGGCGAGCCCGACCTCTTCCCCGCGCGGCCCGCGGTTGGGGCGCATGAGGTGATCGTGAACGCGCCGATCGCGGTCGCTTCCCTCGCAGAGCTGGAGCCGGCCCAGGCAGCGCGTGCGATGCAGACGTGGCGAGCGCGCATGCGCGCCCACGCGAACTCTTCGTACGTGCACCTGATCGTCAACGAGGGCCGGCGCGCCGGCGCGTCGCTTCCCCACACCCATGCACAGCTGTACGCGCTGCCGTTCGTGCCCGCGGCGGTCGCGCGCGAGCGCGAGCGCTTCACCGCTCATGCCAACCGAACCCACGGCCGCAACCTGCTCGCGGACGTCGTGCAGGAGGAGGTGCGCCGCCGTGAGCGCATCGTGGCTATCGACGGCGAGGCGGTGGCGCTGTGCCCGTTCGCCTCGCGCGCGCCGTTCCAGGTGCAGATCGTCCCGCGCGCCCCGCACGCGCGCTTCGAGGACGACGGGCCGCTCGCGGCGTCGCTGCTCCAGCACGTGCTGGGCCGGCTGCGCGCGGCGCTCGGCGCCCTCCCCGCGCTCAACATGTGGGTCCGCACCGCGCCGCGCGGGGCCGAGCACTTCTGCTGGCGGATCGACGTCGTGCCCCGACTCGTCAACGACGCCGGCCTCGAGCTGGGAGTCGGCGTCCATCTCAACGTCCTGGGACCCGAGCGAGCCGCCGAGCTGCTCCGGTAGCGTCCGCGCCCTGGCTCCCTCCGAGCGCCCCATCCCCCAGTTCGCCGCCGAGCCGCCGCAGGAGCCGCTTCCGTACGGCCGCTGGGGTGACGCCCTGGGCGAGCACTTCGCGCGCGCGTGTGCCGAGATCGAGAGTGACGAGGAGGTCGGCGACCTCGGGCCTATCGCCTGGTTCCCGGACCGCTCCTACGGCGACCGGACCTACATCCCCGCCAGCTCGATCACGGCGAGCGGGTTCGAGCTGTTCGGCTACGTCTCGTTCGCGCGCGAGCACCCCGGCGCCGAGGCGACGGGCTTCGAGGCACGCGCCGACTACACCGACGACACCGCCGAGGCCAACCCCGACTGGAAGCTCGACCTGCGCGACGAGGAGATCGGGACGTGGCGCGGGCCGCAGGGACGCGTCGGCCAGATCACGCTCGTCTGGGGCGACGCGCTGGTATCGAACGGGGCGCTGGCGATCGCCGAGCTCGGCCCGACGACCACCGACCAATGCGAGCTCGCGGACGACCGCTTCACGCTGATCTCGCTCGACAACTACACCGGCGACCTGCTGACCGTGCGGTTGTGGGGACGCGGCGGCCGGGAGATCGCGTCGGAGTCGCTCTACGACGACGACTGAGGGGGCGTTCTATCGTTCGCCGTAGCCCCGATAGCTCAGCTGGATAGAGCGACTCCCTCCTAAGGAGTAGGCCCCAGGTTCGAATCCTGGTCGGGGCGTCCAGCCTTCGCAGCGTCGAACCTGCGGACCGCTACTCGGGCCGCTCGGGGTAGACATCGTCGATCGTCGTGAGCGCGACGTAGGGCGCCTGTGCGGCGGCCTCGATCGCCTCGGCGCCGCCCGCCAGCCGATCCAGCACGCTCATGACGCCGGCCACCACGTGCCCCTGCTCGAGTACCCGTTCGACGGCCTTCACGGTCGACCCGCCGGTGGTCACGACGTCCTCCACCACCAGGCAGCGCTCGCCGGGCCGAAGCGGCGGGCCCTCGATCCAGCGCTCCAGCCCGTGCTCCTTGCGCTCCTTGCGGACGAAGAACGCCTTGAGGCCGGCGTCCGCGGCGAGCGCGGCGCAGGCGACCGGGTCTGCGCCCATCGTCATACCGCCGACGGCGCTCGCATCGACCGCGAGCGCCCGCGCGGCCACGAGCTCGCCCAGGGCGCGGAAGCCGGCGGGCCGGAGGATCGCCCGCTTGGCGTCGACGTAGTAGCCCGCGGTCCGGCCGCTCGTCAACGTGACATCCCCGATAACGAGCGCGCGCTCGCGCAGCTCGTGCACGAGCCGCTCCCGAGCGGCGGCGATCTCGGCCCCGTCGGCGTCCGCCGTGCTCACCGCGCGGCCGGCGCCGTCCGCCACGCGTAGCGTGGGACGAGGATGCAGCCGGCGATCGTCACTGCGCCGAGCGCCAACGACAGCGCGACCGCCTCGGTGCCGAGCAGGAACGACAGCGTGTTGTTGAACGCGTGGAGCGCGATCGGCGGGTAGAGCGAACCGGTCTGCTCATAGAGCAGACACAGCAGGATTCCGAACAGAATCAGCGGCGGCACCGCGTAGACGCCGGTGAAGACGTGCGTCAGGCCAAACAACCCGCCGGCGATCAGCGCCGCGCCCCAGGTCGGGAGGCTCGTGCGCAGCGAGCGGTAGAAGAAGCCGCGGAAGAAGAACTCCTCGGCCACCGGCGCGATGACGATGATCAGCACAGCGGCGATCACCAGCGACAGCGTGGACTCGTCGGCGCCGAGGTCGTCGAGCGTCGTCTGCTCCTCGTCCACGCCGATCGCCACCGCGTAGATCGCCGACAGGACGAAGAACGACACGAAAGCGAGAGCCGACCAGCCGAGCGCCGGCCAGAAGCGGGTCCGGCGAAAGCCGAAGTGCCACGCCCGCGGGGGCAGCCTCAGGTACGCGAGCCCGACCGCAGCGCCGATGAAGGCCACGTACTGCACGACCGCGCCGCCGATCGTCACCGCCGGGCTGGTCTCGTCGAGGTCGCCGCCGAGGACGACCGCCACGACGCCGATCAGCGCCCCGAGCACGAGCGTCACACCGAGCGCGATTCCGAACCCGGCGAGCGAGAACCACCACGGCCAGCGGGGCTCGCGCTCGACGCCCTCGGGCAGCTCCGGGTTGGCCGGTGGCGGCGGGTGGGGTGCTTCGGGGGTGGCGGTCATCGGCGTGCGCTTCCAGGGTGGTTCTCGACAGGTGTGGGCGCCGAGCCGGCGATCACCCGCGCGCCAAGATTAGGGACCGCGCCTCGTCGAGCGACCGAGCGACGGTCACGCTCGCGTCCTCGACAGCCGGTGCGCCCGCGCGGAGGAGCAGGATCGCCTCGATCCCGGCGGCGTGCGCCCCGGCCACGTCGTGCTCGAGCGAGTCGCCCACGCAGACGGTCTCCTCGGGACCGCAGCCGGCCACCTCGAGCGCGGCATCGAAGACCTGCCGGTCCGGCTTGGTCACGCCCACCTCGGCCGACGTGACGACGCCGTCCACCAGCGACCGGAGTCCCGCGTCCGCCAGCACGCGAGCGAGCGAGCAGTCCCAGTTGCTCGCCACGACGAGCCGAAGTCCCGCCGCGCGCAGCGCGCGCAGCGCCTCTTGCACGCCGCTGAGCGGGACGAAGGAGATCGCGGCGAGCAGGGCCGCGCGCACTGCTGCAAGGCGCTCCCGACCGAGCCCGAGCGCCTCGGCGGTCACAGCGGCGCAGGCGTTGCGCAGCCGCGCGAGCGATTCGCGGTCGCGGCCATCCAGGTGGTGGTCGAGGTAGTAGCCGATCTCGGCGCGAAACGCTCCCTCGGCGGCGGACGCCGACACGTCGACCCCGCGCCGCGCGAGCTCGCGGCGCAGCCGCGGTCCAGGCGGCTCCAGCTCGAGCAGCGTGCCGAGGCAATCGAGCAGCACCGCCCTCCGAGGCATCCGGCCGCTCGGGCGAACGGCGCGCCGGCCGGGCGGCCCGGTCATCGTCCGCGATTCGTTAGATGCATACCGAGACACTCGCACGGGACGTGTCTATCCTTTTCGGCGGGTACCGGAGCGATCCGCGCGATCGACCGGGGGCGAAGGTCCTAGGCAACCACTCGCCCCTCGATGCAGCGCGAATACGTGCAGGACTCTCTCGATGACTCAGCGCGAGCGACAGGTCAAGCGGCGCCGCCGGCGCAAGGGGCTCCCCAAGGGGCTCCTGATCCTGGCTACCGTCGGCGCCGCCGCGGCGATCGGCCTCCTCGGGGCCGTGGGCTACGTCATCGCGGTCGCCGCAAGCGCGCCCGCGCTCGAGGAGCTCGAGCCACAGGACCCGGGCGAGACCTCGTCGGTCTACGCGGCCGACGGCTCGCGCCTCGGCTTCGTGCAGTCGGACATCATCCGAACGCCGGTCAAGTCGAAGGAGCTCCCGCCGGTGCTCAGCCAGGCAACGATCGCGATCGAGGACGAGCGCTTCTTCGACCACGAGGGCGTCGACTACAGCGCGATCATCCGCGCGGGCGTCGAGAACATCTCCTCGGGCGAAACGGTCCAGGGCGGCTCGACGATCACCCAGCAGCTCGTTCGCGCCCTCTACATCGAGGATCCCGAGGACAGCTACGAGCGAAAGATCCGCGAGGCCAAGCTCGCGCAGGAGCTGGAGCAGGAACGCTCAAAGCAGTGGATCCTCCGCCACTACCTCAACTCCGTGCCGTTCGGGACCGTCAACGGCAGCAGCGCGCTCGGCGCCGAGGCGGCCTCCGAGGTCTACTTCTCCAAGCACGCCGACGAGCTCGACCTGCACGAAGCGGCGCTCCTGGCCGGCCTGCCCCAGGCGCCGTCCGAGTACAACCCGTTTCGCGAGGAGAGCGCGGCGCTCGCGCGCCGCAACGACGTGCTCGCTCAGATGGCCGAGAACGGCTTCGTCACTCCCGAGCAGGCGGAGAAGGCCTCCGAGCGCGGCCTCGACCTCAACCCGAGCGACGGCTACACCGAGCGGCGCGAGCCCTACGTCTTCGACTACGTGCAGGACGAGCTGCTCGAGGAGTACGGCGTCGAGACGCTGCGCGAGGGCGGCCTCGAGATCCACACGACGATCGACCCGGACCTCCAGGAGGCCGGGCGCGACGCGATCAACAGCCCGCTCGGCTACCCCGGCGCGCCGTCGGGGGCGCTCGTGTCGATCGACCCCTCGAACGGCGACATCAAGGCGATGGCCTCGAGCGGCGAGTACGACGACCGCACATTCAACCTGGCCGCGCAGGGGCACCGCCAGCCCGGGTCCGCCTTCAAGACGATGGTGCTGACGGCCGCCATCCGCGAGGGGGTCGACCCGGACGCCACGACGTACACGTCGATGCCGCTGTCGCTCAGCAACGAGTACGGGACCTACGAGGTCTCGACCTACTCGGAGACCTACAGCGGCCCGATGACCCTCAGGGAGGCGACGATCCAGTCGGACAACACCGTCTACGCGCAGCTGATCCTGGACGTCGGCCCGGAGGACGTCGCCGAGACCGCACACCTGCTCGGCATCGAGACCGAGCTCGACGGGTACCCGGCCGAGGGCCTCGGCGGCCTGCGGATCGGCGTCTCGCCGCTCGAGATGGCCAATGCGTACGCGACCCTCGCCGCGGGCGGCATCCGTCACGAGCCTCAGGCGATCGAGAAGGTGGAGTTCCCGAACGGCGACGTCGAGGAGTTCGGCGAGTCCGACGGCAAGCGCGTGCTGACCGACGGCGAGGCCTACGAGGTCACGAGCATCCTCGGCGACAACATCGCGTCCGGAACGGGCACGGCCGCGAGCATCGGCTGCACCGGCGGGCAGGCCGGCAAGACCGGCACGACCGACGAGTTCAAGGACGCGTGGTTCGTGGGCTACACGACCAACCTCTCGACCTCGGTCTGGGTCGGTTACCCGGACGTCGCGACGCCGACCGGAATCTCCGGGGGCGAGACTCCCGCGACGATCTGGAACTCGTTCATGTCCGTGGCGAACGGAGAGTGCGAGGCGTTCCCCCAGCCCAGCGAGCCGGCCGAGCTGACCGCGCTCGTCAGCGACAACACCAGTTCTTCCAGGTCCACGTCGAGCGAGGTGGCGCCCGATTCATCGGCCCCGGTTCCGGCGCCGGGCGAGTACGCCCCGCGGTACTACGACGCGCCGCCGCTCGAGACGCCGGAGCCGACGGTCCCGCCCTAGCCGCCACCCGCGGTCACGCTCTCGCGCCCGGCCCAGGCCACGACGCCCACGAACGCCAGCTCCACCGCCGTCTGAAACAGGCGAAACCCCACCGCGATCGCGGTGGCCACCGCGAGCGGCAGCACGGCCGCGAGCGCCGCCGCCAGCGCGGCGTCGCGGGTGCCGAGCCCGCTCGGGGCGATGAACGTGACGACGGCGACGCCGAACCCCACCGCCTGCGCGGAGGCGACGTAGGGAAAATCCTCCGCGCCGACCGGGTGGAGCGCCGACGCGAAGCCGAACACGCCGGTGCCGACCGCGACCCACGACACGATGTAGACGACGAGCAGCGTCGCCACGCGGGCCGGGGAGAGAACCGCCGGAAGTGGCTCACGACCGAGCTTTGCCAGCGCGAAGTCGGCGCCGCGGCGAAAGACGCGCGGGTGGAGCGCCGCCAGCGCGAGCGGCACGACCGCGAGCACCGCGTAGCGAGCCGGCTGGTCCTCGAGGGCCGGCATCGTGATCACGAAGTACGCGGCCACCACTATCGCGGCGCTGAGCGCGAGCCCCAGCTCGTAGACGAGGCTCGCCACGCAGATGCGGCGACCGACGCCGAGCCGCTCGGCCATCACCACGCGTCCGACCACCATCAACGCGTTCGTCGGCACGTAGCGAGCGAGGATCGACTTTCCCCACACCGCGCGCCCGGGGGCGCCGTCGAGGTGGGCGCCGAGGCCGCGCACGATGGCCCGCCACGCTTCGGCGTGGATGACGTAGAAGACCACGACGCCGGCCGCGGCGAGCGCGAGCCAACCGGGGCGAAAGCGCCAGTCGAAGTTCGGCAGCTGGTCCGACTGGGTGGCGACGAAGCCGACGAGGAAGCCGAGGATGAGCACCACGAAGCCCCACCGCGCGACCATTCGCAGCCGCGGGCGCCGGGTCTCGCCGCGGCCGACCTCCGCCGCGGCCGTGCCGGCACGCTCGAGCATCGTCGGCCCGCGGCCACGCTCGCCTGCGCTTCTCACTGTGCGTCCATGGGCTCTGTCGTCCCGCGCCGAGGCAGCGGGAGGGAGACTGTAGTGGTGCGTGAGCGCGAGCTGATCCAGGCGATCGGGCGGGAGATCGGGCGAAGCGCGGGCCGCGTGCTGCGCGGTCCCGGCGACGATGCGGCCGTGGTCGCGGCCGAGGCCGTGGCGGTGACCTCCGTCGACGTCGTCGTCGAGGGCGTCCACTTCGAGCTCGAAAGCCACTCGCACGCGGACATCGGCCACAAGGCGCTCGCGGCCGCGCTCTCCGACCTGGCGGCGATGGGCGCAGCGCCGGGGGAAGCGTATGTGGGCCTGGCGCTGCCGCCCACAGCCGAGCTCGCCGACGCCCTCGCGATCGTGCGTGCGATGGCGACGCTCGCCGAGCGCACCGGGACGCAGGTCGCAGGAGGCGACGTAGTCGGCGGGCCGGCTGTCACCGTCGCGGTCACGGTCACCGGGTGGGCGAGCGACGCGTCGGAGCTCGCCTACCGCGACGGCGCGAGCGCAGGGGACCTGATCGGGGTCTCCGGAACGCTCGGCGGCTCGGCCGCGGGGCTGGCGCTTCTGGAAGGCTTGGATGCGGGCCTCGACGCGGACGGGCGCGAGGAGCTGATGAACCGCCACCGCCGGCCCGAGCCCCTGCTCGCACTGGGTGGCGCGCTGGCCGCGGCGGGTTGCTCGGCGATGATCGACCTGAGCGACGGGCTGGCTACGGACGCGCGGCACCTGTGCGAGCAGAGCGCCGTGGCGATCGTGATCGAGCTCGGCGAGCTGCCACTCGCGCACGGCGTTCCCGAGGTCGCTCGCGCGGCGGGGCGCGACCCGCGCGAGCTGGCCGCGACCGGCGGAGAGGACTTCGAGCTGCTCATCGCGGCGCCGCCGGCGCGGCGCGCCGACATCGAGCGGGCGGCGGACGCGGCAGGTGGACGCGTCACGTGGGTAGGGCAAGCCTCAGCGGGCGCCGGTCTCACGCTGCTCCGCACGGACGGGACGGCCGTGCGGCTGTCCGGCTATGAGCACTGAGCACAGCCATCTACCGCTTGAGCGCCGACTCCGTCCCACCGAGCGACCCGGGGCCGGCGTAGCCCCCGGGTCCGCGAACGGTGGGCGCCGCCTCCTCCACGGCCTCGGTCCGCCCACGCCAGGCCGCCACGATCTCGATCACCGACGCGAGCGCGCCGAGGAGCACGCACCCCACGAGCGCCCCCAAAAGGTCGACCTGCCCGCCCGTGACGAGCAGGAAGAGGTACCAGAGCGCGTCGACCGGATCGAGTGAAAGCCTGACCATGTAGGACAGCGCGACCGCGGCGGGCAGGGCGAGCCCTCCCGCGACCATCAGGGCGCGAGCGCGCGTGCGCCGCGGTCCCTCGTAGAGCGCCGCCAGCGTCCAGAGGTGCGCCGCGGGCACGAGAGCGAGCGCGGCCCACGGGTTCAGCAGCCAGACCAGGAGCGCGACCGCCGAGATCACGAGCGCCAACGTGCAGCCGGCGCCGGGCGCGGTCGGGTCGGCCGGCGCCCCTCCCCAGCGCCCGAGCAACGGGCGGAGGAAGAGCCATGCGAGGGCGATCGACGCCGCCACGACGCCGAGCAGCGCCACCGCGCCGGCGTCGAGCGGGTCGATCGACGGCGCCGGCGCCGCCCCACCCGCGTCCGGAGCGAGGCCCGCCACCACGAGCAGGAGCGCAACGAGGAGCCCAACAGCGAATGGGACGATCCGCGCCGTCAGCCAGGAGCCCCAGCGACCCACCGGCTGACGGCGCCTGCGCGCCCGCGCGAAGGCGTCGACGGAGGCGACGCAGGCGGGGAGGAGCAGGCACAGGGCGAGGACCGACACCGCCCAGCCCGGAAGGAGGTTGCGTCCCACGGTCACATACGACGACGGGCCGTGCTCCAGGCTCTCTGCCGCGTCGATCGCGGACACCGTCTGGAGGACCGCCCTGCCGATCCCGCCGATCCGGTCGGCGTCGGCCTCGCTCGGCTCCGGGTCCGGGGGGAGAACGCCGCTGCCCGAGAAGCGAACCGCCTCGATGCCGTGCTCGAGCAGCACTCCCTGGGCGCCGATGCCGACCGGCAGGGCGAGCTGGGCGAGCTGGGTCGAGGCCCGCTCGCCACCGGACGCCGATTCGAACTCGCTGCGAAGCGCCTCACCGGCCGTCCGATCGAGTCCGACGCTGCCGCGCTCGAGGTCGTTCGACCAGGCGACGAGCCGCGGGCCGTCCGGATCGGCCGCGCCGACGTCTGACAAGACGAGCGCGGCCTCGATCAGCTCGCGGTCGGCAACGGTCTCCGCGAACCGGCGCGCGCCCGCGTCGCCGAGCGTCGAGCCGTCGATCGAGGCGAGCACGATCGTCTTCTCGGGTGCACGCCCCTCGAGAGCCGCGGCGAGCTCGAGCAGCGCGGCGGTGTCCGCGGCGCTCCCGGACACGTCGGGCACCGCGTCGGCGTCGCGCGCCGCGATCACCGCGATCCGCTCGCGGGCGCTACCCGACCGCGTGCCGACCACGTTCACCAGCGCCTCGCCGCCGGCCTCGAACTCGTCCACCTCGACATCGAAGCCGTGCTCCGTAAAGCGCGCCGCCACGAGATCGGCGGCTGCGGCGTCGCCAGGCGTGCCCGGGCGCCGGTCCGGCTGCTGGCGAGCGATCTGCGCCGCCGTGCCCCCGGCCGAGTCGCCCTGGAACAGCACGTCGGCGGCGAGATCGAGCGGGACGGCGGGCGGCTGGCCCTCCAGCGAGAACATCGCCAGCACGACGGCGAGCACGGCCGGCATGAACGCCGCACGGTAGACGCGGGGCTCGATCACGGCGCGGACATCACCACTTCCGCAACCTACAATCTTCCTGCTGCTGCGCTCGGATCTCGCCGACGCCGCGCTTTGCGACGGCGCCGGTGGCAGGCGGTGCGAGGCACCCTCCGATGACCGCTGATCATCCCCGAATCCTCCTGGTCGACGACGAGCAGTCGATCCAGACGCTGCTCTCCTACCCGCTTCGCCAGGAGGGCTTCGACGTCGTCTCCGCGCACGACGGAGAGGAGGCGCTCGAGCGGGCCGG
>Ga0136620_10001064_pt1 | contig 12851 bp, 13 predicted proteins | sample AntDrymUQ4162106_2_FD_104806 | JGI IMG/M metagenome (GOLD analysis project Ga0136620, IMG submission 104806) | Polar desert sand microbial communities from Dry Valleys, Antarctica - metaG UQ416 (21.06) | ecosystem: Environmental > Terrestrial > Soil > Desert | place: Antarctica: Dry Valley... | reverse complement strand
CAGCGGGTTCTTGTCCCCCGCCGAGGAGAACTGGCGCAGCAGATCCTCGCGCGAGCGCTGCATCGCCTCTCCGACGATCTCCTTCACGCGGTTCTGAACCGCGCGCGAGCTGCCGTCGGAGAACAGCTCCTCCAGGGACTTGGCGAGGTGGCCGCTCTCGGGGTGAAACACCTCGTCGACCTTCTTGCCCAGCTGCTCGGCCACCTCGCGGGCATTGGCGCCGAACTCGCGCTCGACCTCCTTGGAGACCTTCTCGAACTCGCTCTTCACGAAGTCGGCGTTGGCGCCCGTCTGCTCGCGGTCGAGCACCCGCGCGCCGATCTCGATCGCGTCCGTGATCGTGGCGGCCGGATCGGCCCCCGCTTCCTGGCGCTCGCGTACGAGCCGTGCGGCCGCCTCGTCCTCGACGACGAGGCCGTCGATGGCGACGTGGTTGCCCGCAGCGCGGACATGGGGCTTGCGTAGAGGGGTGGCGGCTTCCATTGGAGTGTCGTCGCACGTTACGCCCCCGGTCTGACGGAACGGCGTAGGTCGCCCCTGGGTGTGAGCAGTTGCCGGGCGCATGCGAGCAAGATGGCTCACGCTCCCCCGCCGGGCGGGCCGGTGTGAGCGCTCTTCCGGCTGCAGGCGAGCAAAATCGCTCACGCCCTCCCGTCGGGCGGAGGCCGATGGTGAGGCTGGCCCTCAACCTCCTGACCGACCACGACCCGCTCAGCGTGAAGGGCCTCAGCGACGCCCTGGGCCTCTCGGTGGCGGGCATGAGCCGCGCTCTCGACGGCCTGGTGGCGCGCGGAATGGTCAAGCGCACCGAGGATCCCGGAGACCGCCGAGCCCGGTGCCTGGCGCTCACCGCCAAGGGTGCGAAAACCATGGAGGGCCTGGGCCTCGATCCCGCGAGCGCCGAGCGGGTGGCCGGCGCAGTCGAGGAGTCCTTCATCCATGCCCTGTCGAGCGGCATGTGGCTGGCGACCGGCGTCGCGCTACTGGGCGCGGTGATCGCCGCCGTGACGATCAAGGATGGGCGCGGCCCAGCGCGACCCCGCCTCCCAGGCGGCCCGTGGCCCGGCGCAGCCCGAGGCCGAGCCGATCGCCGTCTGAGGCTGAATCGGGTCCGGCGCCAGGGGGCCGGTACGATCCCGCCCCCCGCCACAACCGACCCTGGAGGATCTCTGCACCCCATGGCTCCCGTCGACGTGACCAGCGTGGCCGACATCAGCGTCGAGCCCGGCACGCTGCCCGAGAAGATGACCGCCTGGGTCATCCGCCAAGAGCGCGAGGGCGAGCCGATCGACGCCTTCCAGCTCGAGGAGATCGAGGTGCCCGAGCCCGGCGCATTCGAGGTCACCGTGCGCGTGATGGCCGCCGGGGTCAACTACAACAACGTATGGGCGGCTCTCGGGCAGCCCGTCTCGGTGTTCCGCTACCACCCCGAGGAGGACCACCACATCGGCGGCTCCGACGCCTCGGGAATCGTGTGGAAGGTCGGCACCGGCGTCACTCGCTGGGCGCCCGGCGACGAGGTGATCATCCACTGCAACCAGGCCTCCTACGAGGACGTCGAGGTGCACGGCCTGGACCCGCTGGCCGCGCCGAGCCAGAAGATCTGGGGCTATGAGACGTCGTGGGGCTCCTTCGCGCAGTTCACGAAGGTGCAGGCCCAGCAGCTCATACCCAAGCCGAGGAACCTCACCTGGGAGGAGGCCGCCTCCTACGGGCTCGTGTACTTCACCGCCTACCGGATGCTGATCGATCAGTGCGACCTGCAGGCCGGCCACAAGGTGCTGATCTGGGGCGCCGCCGGCGGCCTCGGGGTGTTCGCCGTGCAGCTGTGCGCCGCGGCCGGCGCCCAGTGCGTGGGAGTGGTCTCCAGCAAGGAGAAGGGCAACCTGGTGATGCAGTTGGGAGCCACGGGCTACATCGACCGCAACGAGTTCAAGGGCATGATGCGCAAGGGCGGCGAGTCGCCCGAGGAGGAGAAGGAGCGCTTCAAGGAGTCGCGCCGCTTCGGCAAGGCAGTGAAGGAGGTCTTGGGCGACGCTCCCGACATCGTCTTCGAGCACGTGGGCCAGGCCACCTTCCCCACCTCGGTGTTCGTGCTCAAGCCGTTCGGCAAGGTGGTCATCTGCGCGGGCACGACGGGGTTCAACCTCGACTTCGACGTGCGCTACCTGTGGATGCGCCAGAAGCAGATCATCGGCTCGCACTTCGCCAACGCGTACGAGTGCATGAAGGCCAACGAGCTGATCGAACAGGGCCGGATCAGGCCCGTGCTGTGGCGCACGATGGGCTTCGACGGCGTGGCCGAGGCGCACCAGCTGATGCGTGACAACTCACACCTCGGCAAGATCGCGATCCTGGTCGGCGCGGAGCGCGAGGGCCTGGGCAGGACCGAGGACGGGCCCGGCGCGATCGCGGCCGAGGTCGGGGCATGAGCGCCGCCGGCGGCGCGAGCGCCGACGGCCTCGCCATCCTGGTTCCCTGGGTGGCCAACCCGTTCCGCGGCGACAAGTTCGAGTCGGCCTGGCTGCCGGCAGCGGAGGCGGCGCTCGACTTCGGCGCCACCGGCTGGGCGTTCTTTCGCTCCAAGGAGGGGCTGCTCGACTTCTCGCAGTGGGCCTTCTTCGACGTCAAGCTCGATTTCGAGCGTTACTGGTACTCGGAGGAGATCTCCGCAGCACGGGAGCAGGCCAGCGGCCTGTACCAGGTACCCGTGCTGCCGATCTACTACGTGATCGCCGGCATGGGTTCGCTGAGCCCCGCGCAGCCCTCGGCCGGATGAGCGACTGCCGCCGCCAGGCCAAGCTCAGCCCTGCTCGAGCGGAGCCATCGTGAGCCCGGCGTCCTTGAGCTGCTCCCAGTAGTGCTCGGCCGGCTCTTTCGGGCCGCTCCAGACGATCGCCTGGCCGGAGTTGTGGATCTGGTCGGCGATCGCCTTCCCCTGGTCGATGGTGATGCCGGGGATCACGCGGGCCAGGGCGGCGGCCACGCCCTCGAAGGTGTTGTGATTGTCGTTGAGCACGATCACGCGCCAGTTGCCGTGCAGGCCGCCTCCCGGACCGTCCACGCGGGGCTTCTCGACCGTGGCCGGGCTCACGGCGCCGCCGTCCTGTCCCAGTAGCGCCGCAGGCCCAGGCCCAGCTGGTCGGGCGGCGCGGCCTGCAGGAGCGAGTCCGCGGTGGCGGGGTCGAGCGCGCCCCGGGCCTCAGACTCCGACCAGGCGGCGAACTCCTCGGCGCTCAGCTCGCGAGCCCGGTCGGCCTCCGTGCGCAGTGACTCGCGCACGCGCGCGAGCTGCTCGGGCACGTCCTCGTGGCGGCCGAAGTGCGTTAGACACAACGCGCTCGGGGCCCACGCCTCGATCGCGTCGGCCGACTCCAACCACGCTTCCACGTCGATGTCCGGTGGAGGCGTGGGCGCCACCGTGTACGGATGGCCGGGAAGCCGCACCCCGGCCATGTCGCCCACGTAGGCGTCGCCCGTGTCCTCGTGCAGGAAGCAGACGTGGTGGGACGCGTGCCCGGGCGTGTAGGCCACGCGCATGCCCTCCACCGTTTCGCCTCCCCGCAGCGCTTGCAGGCGCTCGGGATCGGCGGGCGCCACCTCGCCCCACAGCTCCTCCATCCGGTCCCCGTACAGCCGCCCGGCGCTCTCGAGGAGCTTCGAGGGGTCGGCGAGATGCGGCGCACCCGCCTCGTGCACGTAGACGGTGAGGTGGGGGTAGCGGCGCATCAACACCCCCGTGGCACCCGCGTGGTCGAGGTGGATGTGGGTCAGCAGGAGCGCGCGGGGCTCGGACTGCAAGCCGTCGAGGAGGGTGCCCAGGCAGGAGGCCGGACCCGGGTCGACCACCAGGCCGTCCACCTCGTAGGCGCAGATCACGTGCGCGCGGCCGAGGTGCTTGACATCGATCGAATGGCTCATCGCAGCGGCTGAACATACAATCCCGTCCTGTGACCGAGCCCAAACCCAGTGAGCGCAGCGAACGGCCACCCGGCGTAAGCCCGGTGCGCCTGCCCGAGCGCGACCGCCCGTGGGTGATGCGCACCTACGCCGGCCACTCCACCGCCAAGAAGTCCAACGAGCTCTACCGGGGAAACCTCGCCAAGGGCCAGACCGGGCTCTCGATCGCCTTCGACCTTCCGACCCAGACGGGCTATGACCCCGACCACGAGCTGGCCCGGGGCGAGGTGGGCAAGGTGGGTGTCTCGATCGCGCACAAGTCCGACATGCATGCGCTGCTGGACGGCATCCCGCTCGACACGATGAACACTTCGATGACGATCAACGCCACCGCGGCATGGCTGCTGGCCCTCTACATGACGGTGGCCGAGGAGAACGGCGTCGAGCGCGGGGCGCTGGCCGGGACGACGCAGAACGACATCATCAAGGAGTTCCTCTCCCGCGGCACCTACGCGTTCCCGCCCGAGCCCTCGATGCGGCTGATCTCGGATCTGATCGCCTTCACCGTCGACGAAGTCCCCAAGTGGAACCCGATCAACATCTGCAGCTACCACCTTCAGGAGGCGGGGGCCACCCCGGCCCAGGAGATCGCCTATGCGCTTGCGACGGCGATCGCGGTGCTCGACGGCGTCCGCGAGCGGGTGCCCGATGAGACCTTCCCGCGGGTGTTCGGCCGGATCTCGTTCTTCGTCAACGCCGGCATCCGCTTCGTCGAGGAGCACGCCAAGCTGCGAGCGATGTCCCGCCTCTGGGAAGAGCTGGGTCGCGAGCGCTACGGCGTGGAGGACCCGAAGTTCCTGCGCATGCGCTACGGCGTGCAGGTCAACTCGCTGGGCCTGACCGAGGCCCAGCCCGAGAACAACATCATCCGGATCGTGCTCGAGGCGCTGGCCGTGACCATGGGCCGTGACGCCCGCGCCCGCGCCGTGCAGCTACCCGCGTGGAACGAGGCGCTGGGCCTGCCACGTCCGTGGGACCAGCAGTGGTCGCTGCGGATCCAGCAGATCCTGGCTTACGAGACCGACCTGCTCGACTACCCCGACATCTTCGAGGGGTCGGTCGTGATGAAGGGCCTTGCGGACGAGCTGACGCAAGGGGCCCGTGCCGAGATGGCGGTAGTCGCCGAGCACGGCGGGGCGGTGGCGGCCGTGGCCTACATGAAGACCCAGCTCGTGGAGTCCAACCGCGCGCGGGTGGGGCGGATCGAGCGCGGCGAGCAGGAGGTGATCGGACAGAACGTGTTCACCGAGCACGAGCCCTCGCCGCTGCAGGAGGGCGAGGACGGCGGGATCCTCACCATGGACCCTGCCGTTGAGCAGGGTCAGATCGAGGCGCTGGCTTCTTGGCGTTCCGCGCGCGATGCCTCTGCGGTCGACGCTGCGCTCACGGCGCTGGGTGAGGCAGCGAGGGACCCGGGCGTGAACATCATGCCCGCGACGCTCGTCGCGGCTCAGGCGGGGGTCACCACGGGCGAGTGGGCGGGAGCGTTGCGCGCGGTCTTCGGCGAGTACCGCGCACCTACGGGGGTGGCGGATGCCGCGGCGGCCGTGGACGATGACGCCTTGGACGAGCTGCGTGACCGCGTCGAGCGCGTATCAGAGGCGCTCGGGCGGCGGATCAAGATCTTGGTCGGCAAGCCGGGCCTCGACGGGCACTCCAACGGCGCCGAGCAGATCGCCGTGCGCGCGCGCGACGCGGGCATGGACGTGGTCTACGAGGGCATCCGGCTCACCCCCGCCCGGATCGCCGCCACCGCCGTCCAGGAGGGCGTGCACGTGGTGGGGCTCTCGATCCTGTCGGGCTCTCACGCCCAGCTGATCCCCACGGTGCTCGACGAGCTGCGCGACGCGGGCGCTGACGTTCCGGTGGTGGTGGGCGGCATCATCCCCCCGGCCGACGAGCGCGCGCTGCTGGCCGCGGGCGTCTCCCGCGTCTACACCCCGAAGGACTTCGAGGTCTCGAAGATCATGGGCGACATCGTCGACCTCGTGGCCGAGCGCTACGGCGCCGGCACCCCCGCGTAGGCGCATTTGGCGACTTTCACGGGTGCGTGCCGGCACGCCCGCGCAGGCGCCTTCGGCGCCTTTTCAGGTGCATTCTTGTCACGTACGTGACCCTGCCGTCGCACGGGGGGCGGCATGCTGGCCGGCATGCCGGGGGTCCGTGAACAACCGTCCCGCTACGGGACGCATCGCACGAACCCCCCTCGACGCGGCTATAGCACGGCTCGCCGAGAGTCAGCACGGCACCATCGAGCTCGGTCAACTGCGCGAAGTCGGCTTGACCCCCAGCGGGGTACGCAATCGGATAGCCGCCGGGCGCCTGCATCGCATCCACCGGGGCGTCTACACGGTGGGGCACCGCCTGATCTCGACCCGCGGGCACTGGAAGGCCGCGACGCTGGCGTACGGGCCGACGGCGGTGCTCTCCCACCGCTCGGCGGCGGCGCTCTGGGGGCTCAGAGCCAGCCACTCCGGCAGGATCGATGTCTGCTTACCGAGCCCTTCAAGCCGGTCCCGGCCCGCTGTCACCGCCCACAGGTCTCTCACCCTTCGCTTCGAAGACACCACCACTGTCGACAACATCTCCTGCACCACCGTCGCCCGCACCCTGCTGGACCTCGCCGAGGTGCTGGACGATCGGGGCGTGGAGCGGGCCATCGAGCAAGCCGAGATCCTCAGGCTCTTCGACGTCCGGGCCGTCAACGACGTGCTTGACCGAGCCAACGGCCGCCTCGGAACGGGCAGGCTGCGGCGAGCGCTGGAGGAGGCCAACGAGCCCGCCTTCACCGAAAGCGAGTTGGAGGAAGCCTTCCTCGAGCTGTGCCGCGAACACGGCCTGCCACGCCCAGCGGTCGCCGTCTGGGTCGCCACGAGCGAGGGCCACCTGAAGGCGGACTTCGTCTGGCGGGCGCAGAGGCTGGTCGTCGAGACCGACGGCTACGCGTTCCACCGCCATCGCCAGGCGTTCGAGCGCGACCATCGCCGCGATGGCCTGCTCAACCTCGCCGGTTGGCAGGTGCGGCGCTTCACATGGCGCCAGATTGACGGCGATGCGCACATGGTGGCGGCCACGGTCAGGGCGGTTCTCGCCGAGCCGCCACCACGTCGAGACCGGCGACCAGCGAGGGCAGCGCTCGCGGCGACCCCCGCCGGGCCCCACTAGGTTGACGTCGATGACGAGCGAGGGCAGAGACTTGGGCGCCCGCCTGCGCGGCCGTGACCTGAGCGCCGCCCCGGCCGCGCTGAACCTGATCGAAGATCGCTCGCCCGCCGCGCGCGAGGCCACCCCGGAGCTGCTGGCCGAGGTGGCCCCCGCCGCCCTCGGCGGCGAGGCGCCCGCCCACCTCGTCGGCGTCACCGGCCCGCCCGGCGCCGGCAAGTCGTCACTGCTCAGCCTGCTGGTGAAGGAGTGGCGCGACGCCGGCCGCACCGTGGCCGTGCTTGCAGTCGACCCCTCGTCGCGGCGCTCGGGCGGCTCGCTTCTCGGCGACCGCGCCCGGATCGACCATGACCCCACGGACGGGGGGGTGCTGATCCGCTCCACGGCCACCGGCGGGCGCCTCGGCGGCCTGGCCGCCCCCACGCGCGAGGCCGCGCAGGCCCTGGCCGCCGCCTACGACGTGGTAGTGGTCGAGACGGTCGGCGTGGGCCAGTCGGAGACCGACGTGGAGGAGGTGTGCGACACCGTGGCGGTGGTCGTCCAGCCCGGGTCCGGCGACACCCTCCAGTTCCTCAAGTCCGGCATCATGGAGGTGCCCGACGTGCTCGTGGTGACCAAGGCCGACCTCGGCGAGGTGGCCACCCGCGCCCAGCGCGACCTTGACGCGGCGCTGCGCGCGCTCGACTCACGCGAGGTGGCCGTGGTCGCGGTGTCGTCCGTTCCGCCGCCCCAGGGCATCGACGACCTGGTAAGCGCCCTCGACGAGCACCGCGCGGCGCTGGACGTCTCCGCCCGTCGCCTACGCTCCCGCCGGATGATGGCCCTCGGAGAGCTCGTTGCTGAGCACGGCGACAGCGCCCTGCGTGCTCTGGGCGGACGGCGCGCCGCCGAGCGCCGGCTGGCCAGCCAGGACCCCGCCGCCGACGTGGCCGCCCTCGTCGACGCGCTGCGCACCGAGGCCGGACTCCGATGACGGGCCTGCCCGCGCAGATCGCGGTTCTCGTCGCCGTGTTGGCCGCCGTGACCGGCATCGCAGTGGCGGCGGGAGCGGCCAACCTGGGCACGGCGCTCGGGATCGGGCAGATCGCCTTCACGCTCGGGCTGGTGGCGCTGCTGCTGCGACGCTGACAGACGCGCCTCAGGCCCCTAGCATCAACGACCGCCCGATCTGGGGGGCCGCCCGCGGCGCCAGACGACGGCACCCCCGATGCCCGGGCCCGCGAGCTCCGTCTCCGCGGCCGCCAGCTCCATCGGCGTGTTCACGCTGCGCACGATGTCGGGCGCCAGCGCCACCCTGAGGGGCTCCAGGCCTTCAACCGTGTGCCGTAGCGGCGCATCCGTGACCGCATCCCCAAGCTGCCGTAGGGCTGCGTGGCGATAGAGGCCAAGCGCCGGCTCCAGCCGCCCCCCGGCGTGAGCCACCACCGCCACAGCATCAGGGGCTTCCTCCGCGGCAGCCACCAGTGCCCGCAGGGCGCCAGCGTCCACGAATGGCATGTCGGCGGCGCACACCAGGACCCCGGCCTGCGCTCGCTCGAGGGCGAACACGATCCCGGTCAGAGGGTGAAGGGGCTCGGCAGGCTCATCCCAGCGCTCGATCTCGTTCGGAAGGGGAGGCAGATGCGTGCCTACTTTGCAGACGACCGCCACCCGCGCACAGACCGCCTCGAGCGCCCGCAGGGGCCAGGCCATCAGCGGGCGTCCGGCAAGCGGGACAGCGGGCTTGGGCCCCAGCTCGGCCATCCGGGACCCGACGCCCCCGGCGAGCAAGATCCCCACCACGGCCTCAGCCGTCGAGCGCCGCTATCCGGTAGCCCTCGCCCTCGCGCACGAGCCGGATCGTCTCCTGCACCGAGCCCTGGCCCTCGGCCGTGCTGCGCACCCGCACGTCCGCCCGGCCCTCCTCGACGCGGATCGACAATATGCTTATCCGCGGGCGGCGAACGTCGGCCGCGGTGGAGCGCAGCAGCCGGATGCAGTCACCGCCGCCTGCCCTCTCGCGAGCCTCCTTCGTCAGCAGCTCGTCGCATATCGCCTTGAAGTCGCGCCGCTGGGTGGCCCGCTCCAGGCGCTCGACCGTCTCTGCCACCTGCCGCGGTACTCCCTCGGCCGGGGGCGGATCGCTCGCGGAGTCACCGCTCGAGCAGCCCGCCACCATGGCCAGGGCCAGCAGTCCGTGGAGACCGTGCTTCACGCCTGCGAGCATAATGAGGCAATGGAGGGCTCAGCCGCTGACTCAGTCGGAACCCGCTCGAGCTGGCTTCGCTGCTACCGCTGCTGGTCGCAGAATCTCGAGGTCCAGCTCCACTACGAGGGAATCCTCAAGGTGGACCCCGGCTCCGGCGAGGCCGTCGACCCGGTCGAGGAGGTCCAGGAAGCGGTGGTCCAGTGCCTCGAGTGCATGCACGACCAGCCCCATCTGAGCCTCGCCTTCTACGATGAGGACGGCCGCCGGGTGAGCCGCATAGAGGCGGTGGAGGACCGCTGGGAGCGGATGGTGACCGGCACCCCGTGGGTGGCCTCCTGCACGGTGGCCGTCGATGGCGACCAGGTGGAGTCCTGCTCGGGCCCCGAGGCCACCGACTCGCTGGCCTTTGCCGCCTTCGGGGAGCACGGCACCCGCGAGTTCTTCACCCACGTGCGCTTCCACAAGCACGAGGACGAGGGCCAGATCGTGATCCACATGCTGATCGAGCTCTACGCCCGCTCGGCGGAGGAGGCCAACGAAGTGCTCCAGTCCGCCGCCCGCGGCTCGGTCACGATCACCTCACTGGCCGAGGAGTCCCGCCCACCGGCGTCCAGCGCCGGCGGCTCGCACTAGTGGAGACCGGCTTCGCGGCCGCGAGAGCCATCCGTGCGGTGCTCGCCCGAGAACCCCCGGTGCGGGGGTGAGCCCTATCCGGCCGCTCGAGCGGGGGGACCTCGAGGCGGTCACAGATCTCTACGAGACCGTCTTCCGAGTAGGTCTGCCGCGTAAGCCCGGCCTCCTCGCCGAGTTCGAGCGGACCGTGCTCGACCATCCCTGGGCCGACCCCGAGATCCCGTCGCTCGTGTACGAAGGCCCCGGCGGAGCCATCACGGGCTTCCTGGCCTCGCACGTGCGCCGGATGCGCCACGGCTCGGACCCCATGCGGATGGCCTGCAGCGGCCAGCTGGTCACCGATCCGGCCTACGCGCGGCGGGGGATCGGCGCCCTCCTGCTGCGCCACTACATGGGCGGACCGCAGGACTTGACGATCACCGACGGCGCCACCGACACCGTGCGCGCGATCTGGGAGGGACTCGGCGGCAACGCATCGGCGCTGAGCTCCCTGAGTTGGACACGCGTGTTCAGGCCGGTCGCACTGCTGGCGGAGAAGGCCGAGCGCCACCGCGGCGGAAGGCCGGTCCGCGGCGCCTCCGCGGCGGCGCGTGTCGCGGATGCAGTGGCCGGACGGCGGCTGGCCCCGGCGTCGGTCGCCACGGTCGCGGAGGCACTCGATCCCCGCGCTCTTATGGACGCTGTAGCCGAGCTCTCGAGCACGCGGTCCGGAAGCGGGCGCCGGGGGGCCGGCGTCTATGAGCTGCGCCCCGACTACGACGAGCCGTTCCTTGAATGGCTGTTCCGTGAGACGGCCGCCGTGCGGGCCCGCGGAGAGCTGGTGCGCCGCCTGGTTCGCGACTCCTCGGGCGCGCTGGTCGGCTGGTATGTCTTCTACAGTCGGCCCGGAGGAACCTCGCAGGCGATCCAGGTCGCGGCGGCGCCCGCGTCTGCCGGCGCAGTCCTCGACCATCTCTTCAGAGACGCCGCCGAACGTGGCTGCGGGTCCGTTCAGGGCCGGGTGGAGGCCCCGCTGCTGCCGGCGCTCACCGCACGCCGCTGCCTGTTCGGAAGAACCGACTGGGCATTGCTGCGCAGCGCCGACCCGGCCCCGCTCAATGCAATCGCATACGGCCGTGCCCTGCTCACTCGTCTCGATGGCGAGTGGTGGATGGGTCACCATCTCGCCGACGAGGGCCCGCGCGGCTCGACGGCAGTTGCTGCTAGAAGCCCGGGGCGGTCCTGAGCGATCCCTCTGATGACGACAGATAGGCCCCACGAGAGCGGTGTGCCCGCTGGCGGCGACCCCGCGGACTTCGATGCGGCGGCCAGTCTGCCCGGCCTCCTGGAGGGCACCGCGAACGCCGTACGCGAGCTCGGCCGTCGCGGAGCGGTCGTGGCGGTATCGGGCGGCGTGGACTCGGGGGTGTGCGCCGCTATCTGCGCCCGCGCACTCGGTCCCGAGCGGGTGCTCTGCCTGCGGCTGCCCGAGCGCGATGTCGGCTCTGCCTCCTCCGATCTCGGCCTGGAGCTGGCCCAAGCGCTGGGCACCCCAACCGAGGAGCAGCCGATCACCGACGCGCTCGAAGCGCTCGGCTGCTACCGCCGTCGCGACGAGGCGATTCGCTCGGTGTTCGAAGACTACGAGCCGTCATGGCGCCACAAGCTGGTGCGCTCGGCTCCGACCGGCGGAATGATCGTGTTCTCGGTGGTGGTGCAGCCACCGGACGGCCCCGAGCAGACCCGCCGGATGCCGCCCGCCGCCTACCGCGCCCTGCTCGCGGCAACGAACATGAAGCAGCGCGTACGCAAGCTGCTCGAGTACAGCTGGGCCGACAAGCTCGGATACGCGGTCGTCGGCACGCCGAACCTGCTCGAGTTCGATCAGGGCTTCTTCGTAAAGGGCGGCGACGGTCTCGCCGATGTAAAGCCCATCGCGAACCTCTACAAGGGACAGGTGTATGAGCTCGCCCGCCTGCTCGGCCTCCCCGAGGGCATCGCGACCCGCTACCCCACCACCGACACCTTCAGCCTGCCCCAAACCCAGGAGGAGTTCTACTTTGGCTATCCCTACGACCGGATGGACCCGCTGGTCTGGGGCCAGACCAGCGGCGTCTCACCGGCGCAGCTCGCGCCGCGGGTGCAGATGAGCGAAGCGGAGGTGGAGGTGGCCTATGGCGAGATCGAGCGCCGCCGGGTGGCCACGCGCTACCTGCACGCCGCGGCGATCGTCCCGGAGCCCTAGCAAGTGGTCCACTGAGGTGTGTGGCATCGCCGGCGTCGTGCGTGCCGGCCCGGAGCCTGGGGTCGAGGAGTCCTCGTTGCTGCGAATGGCGCGCGCGGTCCGTCACCGCGGGCCCGACGGCTTCGGCCTGGCGCTCGAGCGCGGCGCGGGATTCGTCTCGACGCGGCTGGCGATCGTGGATCTTCCGCGCGGCTGGCAGCCGCTGCGGTCCGGTTGCCATCAGAGGGGGGCACCGCCCCCCTTTGCAACCCGAAGCCATCAAAGGGGGGCACCGCCCCCCTTTGCAACCCCCCAGGGCGGCGGATTGTTGGTCTACAACGGCGAGGTCTACAACCACCCTGAGCTGCGCGCCGACCTCCGTCGCCGCGGAGAGAAGTTCGAGAGCGAGAGCGACACCGAGGTGGTGCTGCGGCTGCTCGAGCGCGACGGCCTCGCCGCGCTCCACCGGCTCAACGGCCAGTTCGCCCTGGCCTGGTGGCACGCCGAGGCCCGCCGGCTGGTGCTCGTCCGCGACCGCTTCGGCGTCCGCCCCCTCTACCACGCGCTGTCAGATGACGGCACGCTCGTGTTCGGATCGGAGGCCAAGGCTCTGTTCGCCTCGGGCGAGGTATCCGCCTCCCCCGATCTACAGGGCCTCGACGACGTCTTCACGCTCTGGGGAGCGAGGCCGCCGAGAACGCCGTT
>Ga0136620_10001063_pt1 | contig 12853 bp, 11 predicted proteins | sample AntDrymUQ4162106_2_FD_104806 | JGI IMG/M metagenome (GOLD analysis project Ga0136620, IMG submission 104806) | Polar desert sand microbial communities from Dry Valleys, Antarctica - metaG UQ416 (21.06) | ecosystem: Environmental > Terrestrial > Soil > Desert | place: Antarctica: Dry Valley... | reverse complement strand
GCAGTCGTGCGTGTCTCTGTGGATGGAGGGCGGGCCGAGGCCGCGGTCGAGGCCGGCGAGATCGCGGCCTTCCGCTCCGTCTCGCTGCGCGACCCGCAGCGAGCGCTTCACCGCTGAGCCGCCGAAGACGCTGTTACTAACGAACCTTTCGCGGTCTCGTCCGTTGATTGATGGACGCCCCAGAGCGTGACCGACGCGGTATCCCCCTTATGGACGAACAGAGCGAAAGCGACCATCACACGTTTGGCGCGGTCGAGACCGACGCGGACTTCGACCGCCTGCGCCGACGGCTCGAGGACACCACCCTCCAGGCCCTCGAGTTCATTGCCGCTGGCGGCCGCGTCGGCTCCGGCGCCGACCTCGAGGAGCTCATGCGGCTCGCCGCCCGCGAAGCGACGCAGTTGCGCGACTGCCTGGAGCAGATCGTGAGCGACGACGACCGCCCTCTCGAGGATGGCCTCCGCCACGTGGTAGACCACGCCCGGTGCCTCGCCGAGCCCCGGATCGACCTGGTGCTCGGGCCGACCGACGGCTCGGTCACCGGCCTCGCCGCCGTCGATCTCGTGGCCGCCGTGCGCGAGGCGTTGACCAACGTGCAGCGGCACGCCGACGCCGGGCTCGTCACGGTCTACGCGGAGGAGCAGAACGGGGAGGCGCTCGTGACCGTGAATGACGACGGCATCGGCGTCGATCCAGACGAGCTCCACCCACGGCTCGGCATGCGTCATTCGATCGAGAAGCGCCTATCCCAGGTGGGGGGGAGCGCCACCTTCGAGTCTTTGCCTGGCCGAGGGGTGTTGGTCACGCTGCGCGCGCGTGCCGCCGAGCGGAAGGAGCCACTGCGGCCGGCGGAGAGCGAGTGATGCGGCGCCACCGATGCTTTGGCGGAACGGTTCAGCTTGCCGTCTACGCAAAATGCACTTATTCTGCACTTATTCTCGCTCCCAGCACATTTTGAGCGGCGAGAGCGGACGGTGCCGTTGTGGACGATCGCTTCAAGGATGGAGCCGCCGAACAGTCCCCTTCCCCCCGCAAGCGCACCGGGCGCGCAGAAATCTCGCGCGAAGAGATCGAGCGTTTGCGGGCTCGCTTGCATGACACGACCCTCCAGACGCTCGAGTTCATCGCCAGCGGCGGTCCGCTCGGTCGCGGGGCAGACCTCGACAACCTCATGCGCGTTGCGGCGCGAGAGGCTACGGAGTTGCGGGACTGCCTTCACGGTCTGGTTGACGGTCGCAACCAATCACTTGCCGACCGCCTGGAAGACGTCGTCGCTCACGAGCGCTGCTTTGCCACCCATGAAGTCGGCCTGGCGATCGAGGCTGCCGATGGATCAATTCGTGGGATTGCTGCCGTGGATCTGGCTGCAGCCGTCCGAGAGGCCCTGACCAACGCCCGGAAGCACGCCCGCGCCTCGAAGGTCATCGTTCGCTGCGAAGAGCATGACGGCGCCGCCAGGCTCGAGATCCAGGACGACGGCGTCGGCGCGGATCTTTCCGTTCTCGAGCCGCGCCTCGGCGTCCGGCATTCGATCGTGACCCGAATGGCTAGGCTGGACGGCCAAGCCAAGCTGATCTCCGCGCCGGGCGAGGGGATGTGCGTTGTGATCCACCTACCGGTGTGAAGAGCGGCAGGTCGCCTGACCGACGGGCGCGGATCAGAGCTACGCTCGCCGCACACGCCTTAACCCGAGACGACAGGAGCATTCATGCGATACGAACGATCTGCCCGGCGGGCCCTCGGCGCCTGCCTCGCCACCGCCGCCGTGCTCGCGTCGAGCGCCACGCCGGCGGCAGCCGGTCACTTCCCGGGCAACGGGGGTCATTTCCCCGAGCAGCCCGGCAGCAACGTCAACCGAGGCTGTGAGGCCAACCTCACCAACCCCCGGCATATGGGCTTGACCCCGGCTCCCACGCCGCTCGAGATGCCCCCCGCCACGCTGCGTGTGGGCTCGCTCTTCCTGGACGCCTGCTTCGAGCCTGCCTCCTAGCGCCTAACGGCGCCGAGGCTCCCGGCCTCGGCGCCGATCTGCTCGAGAACGTCCATGTTGTAGTGGTCGGCCGCCTGAACCCACGCGGAGCGCCGTTCGGTGCGCGCCCCGAAGCGCCGCTTCTCCAGCGACGCGCCCATTCCCCAGTAAAGGCGCGGATAGCCGAGATCCCTCGCGCGCTTCATGGCTTGCCACAACATCTGTCGGTACGTGCCGTGCGCAAGCACGTAGTCATAGTCCAGGCCGATGACCAACGGGAAGTACGCATCGCGTCCGAGGAAGTGAGCACCGAAGGCCACCGGGAGCTCGCTCCTCCGCCCCCCGTGCTCGTCCCGGTGGTAGAGCAGCAGCAGCTCCCAATCGGGCGAGGAGGCGATCTCCTCGAGCAGGCGGGGCGGCAGGTCGAAGGTGTTCAACTCGAGGCCGCGCTGATGTACCTGCCGATAGAGACCATGAAGGTGCTCGATCTCCGTCGGCGTGACAGCATCCTGCGCGCCCCGCCGCACCTCGACGTCCGCGTAGGGCTCCCACGGCTTCACCTCGCGCAGCTGGTGGCGGCGCGCCCTGGGCGAGAGCCGGCGCAGGAACTCGTCGTCGTCGGCGAAGTCGAGCTCGAGCACGTGGCTGTCCGGTAGCCGAACCTTGACGAAGGCGGAGTCGGAGAGGAAATGGGCGAGCTCGGCGTCGTCGTCAGGGATGTCGCGGAGAACCAGCGCGTTCTGCCCGCCGCCTTCCTGCTCTTCGGCTAGGGCCTGGATCAGCCGCGCCAGGGCCTTCCTCCAGTCGCGCTCGCGGTCCAGGTAAAGGTGGTTCCCCTCCGTGATGAGTGCGCCCATCCCCAACGTGTAGGAGGTGAGGAAGTACGGATCCTCCGCCCGCCGGCCTTCGACCCGCTCGGAGACCGACGGCCGGGCCAGCATGTCGTCCTTCCAGAGGGCGGACGTGAAGAAGGTTGCCGCGAGGGGCGTCCCGTGGTCGTCGCGCACCACGTAGTAGTGCCAGGTCCAGTCGTGCTCCGGACGCCCGCCGCCGAAGGCGCGCTCGAACATGGCCAGTGCCCCCGAGGCGAAGGTCCCGCGCGAGCCGAGCAGCCGGTCCCACTCCTCCTGGTCGAGCGCGGCGACGGATTGCTCATGCTCCACGTAGAGGGTCTCGGCCTGTGCCGCAACGCCACCGTTCTCCTCGGTGCCGCGCGGCGCTTGCGCGCCGGGGCGGGGGTGTGCAGAGGCCGGAACGATGGCATCGGGGGTGGCCAAGCCGAAGGTGCGGGCCACCTCCGAGAGCGAGCTGCCATGCCGTCGGAGCACTTCGGGCAGATGACGCGCGGTGGCCTCGACCAGCCGCTCGATGTCCTCTGGCTGCTGGTGTAGCGTGAGCGAGGCCCGGATGCCCGCCCGCTTGACGGGCACCGCCGGGAACGCGGCGACGTTGACGAACAGCCCCTCGTCCATGAGCCGGCGCCCGAGCTCGTAGGCGGCGGGCGGGGTGCCGACTCCTACTGTTCGGATCGGCGCCTCCTCAGCGCTCACGAGCGGCAGACCCCTTTCTTCCGCGCACCGGTTGTAGAGGCGGATCTGCTCGCGTAGTCGTGCCTGCAGCGTGCCGATCTCATCCGAAAGGTGGATCCGTGCCGAGGCCAGCGCGGCCCCCAGCATCGGCGGCTGGATCGGCCCGGAGAAGATCATCGGACCCGAAAGTGTGGCCACTCGCCGCTTGAGCTCCTCGTCGGGAAAGATAAGCGCGCCGCCGGCCGCCGCGAAGCTTTTGTTGAGGGAGCAGGCGACCACGAGCCGGTCCCGTACGGGCATGCGGTCCAGAAACTGGCCTCGGCCGTGGGGCCCGGCCCAGCTCATGCCATGGGAGTCGTCGACATACAGGTTCAATGCCTTGTAACGGTCGAGCAGTCGGGCCAGCTCATCGGCCGGCGCCAAGTCGGCGTACATGCTGTACACACCGTCGGCCATGTACCAGACGCGGGGATGGCGGCCCTTGAGGGCCTCGAGCCGCTCCTCCAACAGATCCATGCGGCTATGACGAATGACCTCGACGTGCGCGCCCTGGAGGCGAACCTGGTTGACAGCGAGCGTGACGCTGAAGTGCACCTGCTGGTCGAGAATCACGGCGTCGTGTGCGCCAACGAGGGTGGGGAGGGTGGACATATGACCGAGCGTGGTCGACGCGCTGATCAGCACCGGGCCGCCGAACAGTTCCTCGAGCGCTGGCTCCAGCGCACGGTAGGGCGGGGCGGATACGTACGTGCGAGAGGCAGAGAACTGAGTTCCGTAGCGCTCCGCGGCGTGGCACACGGCCTGGCGCAGGCGTGGGTCCATCTCCAGGCCGAGCGCGCTCGAGGAGCCAAAGTTGACAAGCTCGCGCCCCTCGAAGCGGATCGTGCGACCGTCGAGCACCTCGTCGTCCGGGATCCGGAGAATGAGGCCCATGCTGGCCGCCTTGGTCAAAGCCTCGTCGAGGAGGTTCAGGCGTTCGTCATGATCCATCCGGGCCTCCAACGTAGAAATCGGTGCTCATCGGCCTACCCCGCCCACAACCGTTGACGCCTCACTCGCGTCGATACAGAATCTGAGACCATCATGGCGCGGCTCCGGCCTCTTTTCCTGTTGCCATCCGCGACGCTGGCGCGAGTCCGGTACCTGTGCCTGGTGCTGGCCGTGATCGCTGTTCTCGCGGCAGCGCTAGTCGCGCTCGTCGGCAATCATGCGTCGCTCCCCCTTCGGCTTGTCGCGGTGGGCATGGTCGTTCCTCTGATCGCGATTTGGGTGCTCGGATACCGTCGTGCCGGGTTCTGGGTGGTGCTCGAGCCGTTCGAGGCGCTTGCGGTCTCGCTGCTCGCCTATGTCGTGCCGCCGGAGGCCGCCTTGGCGCCGCTGCTGGCGCTGTTATTCCGCTCCCTGTATGGCTCGTTACCGCTGGCGCTCGCGCGTTTGACGCTCTACCTCGTGGGCCTCGGCTTCGCCGCTGGCACGTCCGGCGCGGCGAACGAACTGATCGGGCGGGCGTTCGGCCTGACGGCGGCGACGCTCGGGATGCAGTTCATGCTCGCGTCGCTCCTGCGCCAAGAAAAAGAAGAGGAGGCCTTCCGGCTTTTGGAGGGGGCAAAGGACTACGCGGTGTTCATGCTCAACGCTGAGGGCCGCGTACGCAGTTGGAACCAAGCCGCCGAGCGGATGCTTGGCCTCCGCGATGAAGAGGTGCTGGGCCGACACCTCTCCGAGCTCTACCCGGAGGAGGAGGCGGATGCCGCGGAGGATGACCTCGCAGGTGCCCTCCGAGAGGGCAGCATCGAGATCGAGGACCGGCGTTTGAAGCGGCCCGGCGGCCATTTCCTCGCCGAGGTGGTGCTGACGGCGCTTCGCGGCGAGCGGGAGCCCCGGAGCGCTTTCTCGGTCATCGTGCGTGACGTCTCCGAGCGCAGGGAGGCGGTGGAGGCGCTCGAGCAGAGCCAGGAGCGGCTGCGCACGGTAGTTGACGGCGCGCCGCTGGTCCTGTGGGCGCTCGACCGCGAGGGTGTCGTGCGCCTCTGTCAAGGCGGGCGCCTCGACGCGCTGGGTATCGACCCGGACATGCTGGTCGGCCGCCGTTTCGACCGCGTGGGCGGGATAGCACAGTTCGTCTCGGACAACCGCCGGGCTCTCCAGGGCGAGGCTCGCACCTCCACGGTCGAGTTCGCGGGGCGGGTCTTCGAGACGCGTTTGACGCCGCTACGCGACGACGCCGACCAGCCGGCCGGCGTCATTGGGGTGGCGACCGACGTGACGGCGGAGCAGATCGCGGACCGCCTCCAGCGAAGCCTGCTTCCAAGTGGGCTTCCCGAGATTCCCGACCTGGCGCTGGCCGCGCGCTACTACCCGGGCGCCGCCGGCAGCGATGTCGGCGGCGACTGGTATGACGTGGTCCCGCTCCCGAACGGCGACATCGGCATCGCGGTGGGGGATGTCATGGGGCGGGGAGTGGAGGCTGCCACCCTGATGGGCCAGCTCCGCACTGCCTTCGTGCCTACGGTGCTCGAGCACTCCCGTCCCAGTGAGGTCCTCGAGCGGATCAATGAACTGACCCCCTGGTTCGCCACGGGCAAGATCGCGACCGCGGTGTACGGGGTCATCGACCGCTTCGAGGAGACCTTCCGCTTCGCGAGCGCGGGGCATCTGCCGCCCCTCTTGATAAGCGCCGACGGCCAAGCGACGCTGCTGGACATCGGCGCGTCCCTCCCCTTGGGAGCGCTTGCTCTGACGACCTACAAGGAGCGCGTGACCCCGCTGCGAGCCGGCCAGACCCTCGTGCTCTATACGGACGGGCTGGTAGAGAAGCCGGGGCAGTCGCTACGCGCCCGGCTCGAGCAACTTCGGGCGGCCGCCACTATGGCGCCGACCGAGATCGAGGCGCTATTGGACTTCCTCGTCGCGCACATGAATCCCGAGGGCGGGGGCCGTGACGACATCGCCGTGCTCGCCGTCCGCGAAGTCGAGCGCCCGCTGACGCAGCTCGAGTTCAGCATTCCCGCGACGCCCGACGCGCTCTTCACGATGCGCGTCGAACTTGGCCGCTGGCTCCGCCGCCTGCGCGCCGATCCCCGGCAGGCCGATCGAATCATCGTGGCCTGCGGAGAGGCGTGTGCCAATGCCGTCGAGCATGCCTACGGTCCCGAGGACGCGGAGGTCCATATCCGGGGGGCGCTCGTCGGGGACGAGGTGGAGGTGCTCGTGAAAGACGCGGGACGGTGGCGCCCACCTCGCGGCCGTGATCGCGGACGCGGCTTGCAGCTCATGAAAGCCATGGTTAAGCTCATCGAGATAACGTCGGACTCCACCGGCACGACCGTGCTACTCCGACAGCCGATCTGTGCAAATGGCGCCGCGTCTCAGCCGACGGATGATGGACGATGATGAGATTCTCGTGGTCGCCGTCTCCGGCGCCGTCGATATCTCGAACAGCTTCCATATCGCGGAGGCCGTGCTCGCGGATGGGGCGAACACGACCCTCGGCGTGATACTCGACCTCTCGGAGGCCGGGTACCTCGACAGCGCCGGAGTCCAGTTGGTGATCGACCTGCGCCGACGCCTCGCGAACCGGCGGCAGGCGCTGCGGCTGGTCGTCACCCAGAGTTCCGTGGTCCACGAGGTGCTCGAGCTCACCGATATCACGGCGCTGACGCCTGTCCACGGCGAGGTAGACGAGGCGGTCGCGGCGATGCTCGCCTAGCCGCCGCCTCCTAGGCCGCAAAGGCCGCGTCGCGCGCGGCTTCCTCGCGGCTCCCGAAGACCAGGAACAGTGAGTCGAGCGCAAGGGTTTCGAAGGCCTGCCACACGTCATCAGGTGGGCGGACGACGCCGATCGAGCTGCCGTGGTCCACGGCGCGGCGAGCGGCGAAGACGATCACCCCGATCGCCGCCGAATCGAGCCAGGTCACCTCGGACAGGTCGAGCAGCAGGCAGCGAGGCCCGTCGGCCGCGGCGGCGATGCCGCGGCCGAGACCGTCGGCGTTCGAGAGGTCGAAGGCACCGGTGAGCTTGACCGCCATGCCGTGATCGCCGAACGGCTCCTGCGAAACGCTCGCCAAACCGCCTCCGGGTGTCCGCTTGAATCGGGGCACTAGAGATCGGTCGCCGACGGTAGCAACTGCAATCCGCCGCGCCCCACTCGCGTGGACTACGCACGGCAGATCTTGCGAAAGCTGTTCAACCTGCCCGTCTGAGGCGCGCACGAATCTACCCCGGGTGCTTGACGCATGCGGGAGCTGCGCTTTCGTGCACGACAGCCCGCAGAACGCGCACCCGAGGCCCGGAGGCGGCCCTGGCGGCCAAGTCCTCGGGCCCTCGGACAGGGCGCGAGGCCATGCCTAGAGCGGGAAACTGCGAAGCGGCTAATGGGATTCGAACCCACGACCTTCTGCATGGCAAGCGGGACGGCCGCAACCCCGGCTGCGGCGATCTGCCTGCACTGAGCCTCTTTCTGGCGACTGGCGACGGTGGAGCGCGTCCGTGTGTGTCGCCGGATGTGTGCGAATCGCCGGGGGTTCTGGCACCGAATGGGCACCCGGTCGGCTGCGGGCGGGGTGGGCGGCGCTGGTGTTGACGATCGGAAAGATCGGTGGGGCGGATGCGGACGGGCGCACGGTCGGCTACTACACGGCGTCGGTCGCGAGGGGCCGCGACGACTACTACACGGGCAAGGGGGAGGCTGCTGGGCAGTGGTTTGGCGCCGGCGCCGGGGCGCTGGGCCTGGTGGGCGAGGTCGACGCCGACGACTTTCGGCAGGTTGTGATGGACGCTGTGGACCCGCGCACGGGAAGCGTGCTGCGACCGCTCGTGGGGGACAGGCCGGTGCGCGGTTTCGATATGACCTTCTCGGCGCCGAAGTCTGCGTCGCTGCTGTTTTTCCTCGGTGGGGGCGATGTTCCGGGCGCGGTGCGCCAGGCTCATGATGAGGCAGTGGTCGCGGCGCTTGGGTACATGGAGCGCGAGGCGTGCGTGGTGCGGGCGGGCAAGGCCGGCCGCGCCGGCAAGTCGGTCGGTGGGGGGTTCGTCGGCGGGCTCTTTCGCCACCGCACGTCGAGGGCGCTTGACCCGCAGCTGCATACCCATGCGGTGGTGGCGAACTTTGCCGAGCGGGCGGTCGACGGGCGGCGCGTGGCGCTCGACGCGAGGGTGCTGTATCAGCAGGCCAAGACCGGCGGGTTCGTCTACCAGGCCGAGTTGCGCGCCCGTCTGACTGAGTACCTCGGTGTGGAGTGGGGGCCAGTGCGCAACGGGATGGCCGAGCTGGCTGGGATTGCCGTGCCGGTGCTGGCGCACTTCTCCAAGCGCCGCGCGGCGATCATCCAGGCGACGGAGGGCAATGGGCGGACCGCGCGCCAGAAGGCCGCGCTCGAGACCCGTCCCGCGAAGCAGGACGTCGACCTCCAACAGCTCGTCTCGGACTGGCGCGCCGCGGCGGCGGAGCTTGGCTGCGATAGGACGGAGCTCGATGCGCTGCTCGGCCGCGTGGGCGAGCGTCGCCAGCTTGGACGCGGGGCGCTGGGTCAGCTCGCGCGCGAGCTCGCCGGCGAGCGCGGCCTCACCGAGCGGGCGTCGACTTTCGATCGCCGCTCCGCCGTGCAGGCCTTCTGCGCCGCCCATCCCCACGGCGCCAGCGTGGAGCGGATGGAGCACCTCGCCGATCGCTTCCTGGAGTCCAGCCATGCCGTGGCCGTCGAGGGCCAGCCGGCGATGGTCGGCCCCGACACGATCCGCCGCCGCGACGGGCGGCTGGTCGTGCGGGCGTCGGGGGCGAAGTACACCACGCCGGACATGCTTCGCCGCGAGGCGCGGCTGGTGGCCGCGGCGGGGGCTCGGAAGGGCGAGGGATCGGGGACCGCAGACGCCGGCGACCTCGCGCGGGCGCTTTCGGCGCGACGCGGACTCGGCGCCGAGCAGGAGGCGATGGTGCGGTCCCTGACGCAGTCCGGCGACGGGGTGCAGGTCGTGCGCGCGGCGGCCGGGACCGGTAAGACGTATTCGCTGGACGTGGCGCGCGAGGCGTGGGAGGCGTCGGGCTACCGGGTCGTTGGAGCGACGCTTTCGGCGCGGGCGGCGTGTGAGTTGCGCGACACCGGTGGGATCGACTCGACCACCGTCGCGCAGCTGCTGTCAGACCTCGAGCGCGGCTATGGCTTCAGCGACCGCAACCCTCAACCTCGCCACCGGCCACCTACGTGTCCGTGAGAGCAAGACCCACGCCGGGGTGCGTGTGGTGGACACGTGATCTTCTGACAGCCAGCTAAGTCCCGCTCCCGCGCAGCACGCCGACTCTATCCCCGAAGAGGGTTGGACGGCTCTAGTCCGGCGGCTTCGGCGGCCATCGTAGGGTCGAGATGGTTCTCGAGGGATGCGATGAGCCCATCTCGGAAGGTGTAGACGAACCAGACGGGGGTCCGGGCGCACGATGAGCGTGGAGTTGCCCACTGACAGCGTCAAGCCTCCGCGTCCAAGGGTGGCTGGAACCGGCGCCGGTTCGCCGCCGCGGAGAGGGCCTCGTCTCGGGGGTCGAGGGACTGGTTGCTCACCCCGCGCAGTCGCGGCCGGGTGTCCAACCAGGGAGACGCGAGCGAGCGGGCTCGGCCGCTCGAGCACTGGCAGCGTTATCTGCCGCGCATGACGACGGAGTACGAGGCGTCGGCGGGTGGAGGAAAACTGCTCCGCGCTAAAGGTTCGCTCTCAAAGCGCCGATAACGATCTCAGCGCCGAGCGGTTGACCTCACCCCGTCCGCCCCGTCCGTCGCCTAGGACCCGCCACATCAGCCCGGCCGAACGGCTTGGGGCATCAGGGCATTTTCGAGGAGGAAGCCATGAAGCGCGTGTTCCACGCGAAGGTCCGAGCACCAGCACGCCACGGAACGTCCAGGTGGCCGGTGGTGCTCATCGCGCTTGTGTCCGGACTGTGTGCGATCGCCACGTCTGTCTCCGTCGCGGCTGCCCAGCAAGCCAACTCTGAGCCCAGCACCGTTCCGGCGCTCACTACGGTGCCCGCGCTCGACCCGGCGCCCACCAGCGATCCGGCGCCCAGCCCCGAGCCCGCGCCCGCGCCCAGCCCCGAGCCCGCGCCCGCGCCCACCCCCGAGCCCGCGCCCACCCCCGAGCCCAGCAGCGCCGAGCCCGCGCCCAGCAGCGCCGAGCCCGCGCCCAGCAGCGCCGAGCCCGCGCCCCGCGACAGCGACCCAGCGCCCAGCCGGAGCGACACCACGGCCACGACCGGCTCCAGGAGCGGCGCCGGCAGCTCCACCAGTACGCACAGGGAGGAGCCGACGGTCACCGCGGCGCAGGCCCCGGCCGTTCTCGGAACGGCCGGCAGCTTCGCGGTCCTGGGCGGTTCGACGGTCACCAACACCGGCCCTAGCGTGGTGAACGGGGATCTTGGCGTGTCGGCGGGCAATGCGGTGACCGGATTCCCGCCGGGAATAGTGGTGGACGGGACGATCCACGCGGGCGACGCTGTCGCAGCGCAGGCCCAGTCCGACCTGACCGCCGCGTACAACGCTCTTGTCGGGCAACCGTGCGGTACGAACTTGACGGGTCAGGACTTGGGCGGATTGACCCTCTTGGCGGGTGTCTATTGCTTTTCGACGTCAGCTCAGTTGACGGGCGATCTGACGCTCTCGGGGGGCCCCGATGCCGTGTTCATCTTCCAGATCGGGTCCACGCTGACGACGGCGTCGGGCAGTAGCGTGAACCTCGTAGGCGGCGCTCAGTCCTGCAACGTCTTCTTCCAGGTCGGCTCTTCCGCGACCCTTGGAACAGCCACCGACTTCACGGGAAATGTCCTTGCTCTGACATCCATTACAGCGCAAACCGGCGCGACGGTGGACGGCAGGCTGTTGGCACGGAACGGCGCGGTCACATTGGACACCAACAGGATCACGGCGTCTGGGTGTAGCGGCGGCTCGGGCGGCGGCGGCTCCGGAGGGGGGGGCTCCGGAGGCGATACCGGCACGCCCACGGGCACGACGACCCCCACCGGCACCGGCGACGACACCACCAGCGGTGGTGGCGGAGGTGACGGCGGCGGCACCGGCAACCCCCCCACGGGCGATGGCACCGGCAACCCCCCCACGGGCGGTGGCACCGGCAACCCCCCCACGGTCGGTGGCACCGGCAACCCCCCCACGGGCGGCGGCACCGGCAACCCCCCCACGGGCGCGGGTCGGACTCCCCCCACGGGCGACGGCTCCAACCCGCCGACCACGAGCGGGAGCACGGGAGACCGCGAAACCCTCCCCTTCACCGGCTTGGACATCCGCCATCTGGGGCTGCTCGGGGGCCTCATGCTGCTGCTGGGCCTGGGGATCAGGAAGCTCACGCGGACGCGCCTCACGCCTCAGGTCTGAGGCTGCGTCAGCTCACGGTCAAGGACCCGCCGGAGGCGTCCTCCTCCTCCCAGTACTCAGTCACGCGCGGGGCAGTCACGCGCGGGGCACCAACGGGCACTGAGCGTCGTTCCCACGCAAACCCGAGGGCCATCGAGAGAATCGAGAAATCCGGGAAAACACCGCCTCAGCGGGGCTTTCGGCCGATGGGCCCAGCTGGGTTCGAACCAGCGACCTCTCGGTGTGAGGTCTACGAGGGCTGTTGCGATCTGCCAGGTGCTGCGATCGGGCTCGTAATAGAGCGTTTCGGCATCCAGCGCCGGGGCTAGCTTCGTCCGATGGAGCTTGTGCCACGCGGGTCCGGGGTGTACTGAGGTGCCCGATCCGGCGGCCGCGCTGGCCTCAGACCGTGTCGCCATCGCCCGGCGCCTGATCGAGTTCGGCCGCGGCGACGAGGACCTGCTTCCCGCCGTCTCGCCCGCCGAGGCCGCCGTGCGGGCCGCGGCGTCCCGGCGCCTCGCGCTTCCCTGGCCCGCGGGGCTCGCTCCCACGCCGACGGAGCTCGAGGGGCCGCCGGACCCCGAAGCGCCGCTGCCCAAGGCCGACTACCTGGTTGTGACCTGGACGGTCGCCGAGCTGGAGACTCTCGCCGACGTGCTGACGCCGGGCTTTGTGCGCAGGCGCTGGTATCCCTACAGCCGCCTGTTCGAGGAGCGCTATCGCCCGCAGATACGCGGCGGGGCTCCCTCGCTGGGGGTCGGGCGGCTGGGCTCGTACTTCGCCACCAGGATCGGGAATGCGTCGGTGGTGTGCGTGAAGTCCGAGCTGTACCTAAACCAGGACGGCAAGCCGACGGGCGAGGGAACGGCGACGCTCCCCGGTCGCCGACCTCTTCCGCCAGCTGATCGAGGAGGTCGAGCCGCGGCTACCAAGGTGGAGGTGGAACGCAGCAACAGCTGAGCCTCGGCGCGGCACCCAACTCGATCGTCTTCGGTCGTGGGACGGTG
>Ga0136620_10001062_pt1 | contig 12855 bp, 15 predicted proteins | sample AntDrymUQ4162106_2_FD_104806 | JGI IMG/M metagenome (GOLD analysis project Ga0136620, IMG submission 104806) | Polar desert sand microbial communities from Dry Valleys, Antarctica - metaG UQ416 (21.06) | ecosystem: Environmental > Terrestrial > Soil > Desert | place: Antarctica: Dry Valley... | reverse complement strand
ACGGCGACGGCAAGCGGGAGGTGCACGGCACCTTCCTGGCCGGCCTCAACCAGCCCTTCGGCATGCTGCTTCTCGGCGAGTGGCTCTACGTCGCCAACACCGACGCACTGGTACGTTTCCCCTACCAGGAGGGCCAGACGAAGATCACGGGGAAGGAGGAGAAGGTCCTCGCCCTCCCCGCGGGCGGCTACAACAACCACTGGACCCGCAACGTCGTCGCGAGCGCCGAGGGCTCCAAGCTCTATGTATCCGTGGGCTCCCAGACGAACGTGGACGAGGAGGGCCTGGACGCGAAGGAGCCGCGGCGGGCCGCGATCCTGGAGGTGGACCCCGACGGGAGCGGCATGCGCATCTTCGCGAGCGGTCTGCGCAACCCAAATGGAATGGACTGGGCACCTGGGACGCGGATCTTGTGGACGGTCGTGAACGAGCGCGACGAGCTCGGCGACGATCTGGTGCCCGACTACCTGACCAGCGTTCGGGAGGGAGCGTTCTACGGCTGGCCGTACTCCTACTTCGGGCAGAACGAGGACCCGCGGAAGAAGGGCGAGCGGCCGGATCTGGTGGCGAAGGCGGTGGTCCCCGATCTCGAGGTCGGCGCGCATACGGCGTCGCTCGGTCTCATGTTCTACGATGCCAGCGCTTTCCCGCAGCGCTACCGCGGCGGCGCCTTCATCGGCCAGCACGGCTCCTGGAACCGCTCGCGCTTCGCGGGCTACAAAGTGATCTTCGTGCCCTTCCAGGGGGATCGGCCCAGCGGCCCACCGGAGGACTTCCTGACGGGCTTCATCGCCGACGAAGCGAAGTCCGAGGTGTACGGACGACCGGTCGGGCTCGCGGTCTTGCCAGACGGCTCGCTGCTCGTCGCGGACGACGGCGGAAACGTCGTCTGGCGGGTTACCTATACTGGATCCGATACGACGGCGTCGCGCTAGACATGACTTTCGCGGCCACGCCGATTCCTGCCACCCTCCCTCACCCACGGGTACGGGAGGTGATTGCTGAGCGGGGTACGGGGGGTGGCTTCTTCAGCGATCTCGTGGCGTGAACTGAAGACTCAACGTTCTTGCCGCACAGCGCGCACGAAGCCCAGGAAACTTTCCATCTGCGGCAGGTAGATCCGACGCAATTGAACCGCTTTGGGGAGCACGAGACGGAGCCGTTCGGGGTCGAGCTGGACGCCATAGGCGGACCGGAACAGATGGCGGAAGCGGCGTAGCTCGTCCAGTTTCTCGTAGGCGGACTCGTCGATGAGCGCCGGCCTTACTGGCGTGAGATCGAGCCGCATGTGCCGGAGGAGCTGGGCGTGCCGACCCGCAGCCTCATCCACATGGTTCTCAAAAACCGCCGCCACGTTGCGGAAGATGTTCTCGAAGGCGTTGTAGAGGTTGTGCAGGCGGTAGCTCAAAACGATCAACTGGTCCTGCGGCGCATCTTCTGGAAGGTCCGGTTGCCCGATCTCCGCGTAGAGGCGCGCGATGCTATCCAGATCGGCCTGAACGGCGCGCTCAAGAACGAGCAAGGTCTCGGACATACACACGCTCTCCGTGGTCTGCCACGGCACGGGCTACCGCGCCCTGGAGCGAGCGGAGATCGACGGCCCCGCCGCAATCTTCCTCCAGGGCACGCCAGAAACGACTCTCGGTATCGACGTCGGCTCCCTCGACGGCCACATCGACGTCCGAGCCGCTGGTAAAGCGGCCAGGCTGCAGCACGGAGCCGAAGAGGTACACGGCGCCGATGGCCGGGTAGCGCGGCGCCCGGCGCTCGATGGCCTGGCGCAGCGTCGTGAGCCGCTGCTGGCGCAAGGCCTCGCGCTGCGCCCGGCGCTCCTTCTGGCGGCGCGCGTGGTATTCGCGAGCGGCAAGCGCGGTGGTTTCTACGGCCAGGGCAGCTTCAGAAGTGAGATCAAACGTCTCGGGGTCCTCGCGCAGTAACACGGTGACGGTCGAGCCTTCGGCCAAGCCTTCTCCTTCGAGCACCACGTTTCCATCAACGGCTATATCGGTCGCGACTTTCATGTTTCGTATCTTACCTCCTCGACGCGTTCCGTGTCTCGCGACACCCGCGCAGGAACAGCTCCTCCGGAGGCACCCACGCCGGGTAGACATAGTATCTGATACCATCTCCCTTAGGCTGCGGCCTGGATCGCCTGCGGCCCTATTATGAGCCATTCCGATAAAGTCGCATCGGTGGCCGGTGCTGAGTCCCTAGCCCGAGCGGTAGATCTCTTGACGGCGGGGGCGTGGCAAGAGGCCCATGAGATCGTACAGGACGAAAACTCCGCGCTGGCCGCATGGCTGCACGGGATCGTGCATACCCTCGAAGGCGATCTCGACAACGCGCGCTACTGGTACCGAAAGGCCGGCCGCGTCTTTCCCGGGCGGGACGCCGTACAGGAAGAGCTTGCTGCTGCGCGCAGGACCGTACAGGCGAAGAGGGCTCCACAATGAGCTGCGTGAGCGCTTCGCTGTCCATGCTCGATACCGTGCGCGTGGCCGAACCGATGGCGCTGTGGACGCGTTTGATCGGTCGAGCCACGGCTGGTCGATGGTCCTCCTGCCGACGACAATGGGAGTGATCTTCTACCCCGATGGCGGCTCTGAAGCGAAATCGCCGTCTGTGGTGCCGGGCCCAAGGCTCGGTTCTGCAGAGGTTCGATGGCTCAGTACGCCCGAAGTTTGGCATTACGCGATGATCCGATAGAACCCCGGGACGCCTCCCGGTTGGGGACGGTCGTGCGCGCCCTTATACAAGCGGTCCTGTTACTCGTGCAGATCACGGCGGGTGCGGCGGACGGTCCTCAGACCGGCGTGACCGCCTTGGTTGGCGCGACGGTTATCGATGGTACCGGGAACATCCCGCGCGGGGAAGCCGCCGTGCTCGTCTTTGGGGAGCGTATCAGGGCGGTGGGGCCTCTCGGTGAGGTCGTCATTCCCGAAGGTGCACGGGTAGTCGACATGAGCGGAAAATGGATCATCCCGGGCCTTGTTGACGCGCACATTCACCTGTTCCAGTCGGGTGGGCTCTACACGCGGCCGGACATCATCGATCTCCGATCGATACGGCCGTATGCCGCGGAGGTCGACTGGGTGAGAGCACGTCTGCCAATGACGCTCGCGCGTTATCTGGCAAGCGCCGTGACGGCGGTGCTCGACGTCGGGGGGCCGTTCTGGACCTTCGAGGCGCGCGAGCGCTCCAAGAGGATGCCGTATGCGCCGCAGGTCGCCGTAACGGGACCCCTCATTTCAAGCCATATGCCTTCGGAATTGCGCGTCGCGGACCCGCCGATCCTCGAGGTGAATGCTCCGGCCGAGGCGCGCGCCGCGGTGCGGCGGGTGCTGGCAGAGCGGCCGGACCTCATCAAGCTCTGGTGGATCCCCGAGGCAGCCGTCCCGCTAGCCGAGCAGACCGGCTGGGTACGCGCCGCCATCGAGGAGGCGCATGACGCCGGGGTGCGCGTCGCCGTTCATGCCACCCGGCTCGAAGTCGCTCGCGCCGCGGTGCGGGCCGGTGCGGATGTCCTGGTCCATAGCGTCGATGATCGCCGAGTGGACGATGTCTTCGTCAGGCGCTTGAAAGAACGCGACGTCGTCTATGTCACCACGCTCGGGGTCAACGAAGGCTACCGTGAGGTCTTCGAGCAGAGGTTCAAGCCTACGGATCTGGAGCGGCGTCTGGGGGATGCGGAGGTGCTAGCCACCCTCGACGGTCTCGCAGACCTATCCCTGTGGAAGGGCGCATTCTGGAGGCGCTGGTTCCTGCGTTGGCCCGATCCCCGGATCGCATTCTGGAATCTACGGCGGCTGCACGAGGCCGGCGTCACCATCGCGGCCGGGAGCGACGCGGGCAACATAGGCACCCTGCACGGACCCGCACTGCACCGAGAGTTGGAGCGCATGGCCGAGGCCGGACTTGCTCCTCTGGCGATCCTCAAGGCCGCGACCCAGGCGGTGCCCGCGCCATGGGCCGCGGATCCGATCTGGGCACTCTCGAACCTGAAAAACGCGCCGATCTGCTGGTCCTGGACGCCGATCCGCAGAGCGATATCAGGCATGTACGGCACATTCATCGCGTGGTTCGGGGAGGCGCGATCCTGGACCCCGAGCAGATCGTCAACGCAGCCAGCGGGAAGCCACCGGACAGCTAGGCGGAAGGGCACGACTTCGGCGAGGGACCTACCGCCCGACCGCGGCCCCGGTTCGCTCTCTCCGGGCGGTTCTTCTCTCCCGGGTCCGCCGAGTGCCTATGGGCGATGTCCGCAAGTAGCCTTACAATTCATGTACGTACACGTGTACGAAATCAGCTTGACATGGTTAGGTTTTCGGCGTACATATACCAGTGGGATGTCCTCAGTGGAGGACAACGGCTCGCTACCCTAAAGACCGGAATCCTGGGAGTTCAGGATGGGGCCAAAAGGTTCCTCTCACCATGGTATGCCTAAGCGCAGCGATTCAAAGCGTCACCCCAAATCGTGGCTGCCGATTCAGGTCAAAATATGTTGCGGGTCGGTCCTAGGAAACATCCATTAACCGATTAAGTAGAGAGGTGAACTATATTCATGGTTGACACAAGTTGATCGTTGACCGGACGTTAATCTAACCCAAGATGTCTAGATCTAATTTTAGATCTAGGTGCGACGCAACCAGGGCTTTCGAAGCGTAGCTCAATCTGAGGTCTTCGAAAGAAGCCACGACTACTGTCGCAAATTGGATCTAAGAGCGTGAGGGGTCAAATACCGCTATGACTCTTCCCAGGGAGGAGTCATAGCACTCAAATACCTACTCGAGCTTCTTTCGTATAATTGAAATCCACCGTTCGTCACCCGTGTTATGAAAATGAGTCGAAACCCATCCCATACATCTCGCGATCCAATCTAGTATTCGCGCAGCCTCGCTATGTTCGCATAAATCTATGCGGAAGGACATTCTTCGGTCACGTGTCTTATCGTAGATAGTCTTTGTTATCTCCTTACAAAAATCCGATCAGGTTCTTATTCAGGGAGCTATCGTCCTTGCCAATGCCAACTCTTCCTATCTTGATGTTTACATGTTGGACTCCCAAGTTCGAGTGCATTACCAGTACCGTTGGAAGCACTAGATTTGTCAAGATGCGGTACGCTGTTATCGGGTTCGTAAATCTCATACTAATCATACTATTTGGTATGGCCAGTGCAACGACGAAACAACCACCCAGCGCATCCCCAAGACTGCTTAGGATCTGCGCTTTTTTGTCCAGTGGCACGTTGCTTGGTGATATCTTAATCAGTTCGCTAAGGACTGATTGATCAAGCGCGTCGCGCATCGCAGTCACTACTTGAAGCGGATCAACTACGCATAATGCGGAAACAGGCATAAAGTTTCCTGCTGCCTCTTTCAATCTGTTTATGTTGGGGAACCGCAATAGACAAAGTACCGATGATGGAACATACATTTCATCGAAATCCATTGGATCACTTGGCCTCATGTAAGGGTTTCCGTGAGTGCTCAGATCAAGCAGATCATGCCCGGTTATTTTCGAGCAAACGAATCTTCGGCACGAGTAACTGGCTATAATAGAAGTGGCGGTCTCGCCACCAACCCGTTTCACCGTTTCTCTTGATAAGGCTGCGGCCGAAGCAGAACCATGGAACATCTCCCTTAAAATCCGAAAAAGATGCCGCCTTACGTCGTTAGAAAAAGTTACCAAATCGACGTAAGGCCATATGAGGCCCTTTTGCTGTAATTCTTTGCGGAATGCCATAACTTTCGCTAATTGGGCTATTTCTTCGTCTGACTCAGGAACGGGAGATGGAGCGTTACAGAAATAGAACGCTATATGCGGCGATAAGGCTTGCTGGTGCCATAAGTCGTACGCCAACCTGAATTCCTCCTCAGTCCCTGACGCCGCCGCTCCTGTTGGAGACCCAAACCGCTTCCACATAATTCCGATGAAAATGTCATAAGTACCGATCTGCTTGTTGATAAGGGCTTGTGCGCGCCCATTCCGGGATATGCATGGGTTTCCCATTTAACTAATTCCAGAAATATGCCCTTTTCGTCCGCCACGGTAAGGTTGATCTCATCAACAACCTTCGTTAGAGCTGACCTTTCGGTTTCTACATCTCCTGGCGAGGCGACGAACACTCTAATTTTCTTGACGTCACTAGGCATTGGATTACTATCGTGAGCGGAAAAGTAGCCGACTAACCTAACGATAGTGTAGGCGAAATATCAATAGGTTGCGGCTATGGAGATAAATATGCGATACACTTGTCTCCGGCGAGGCATAAGAATTTCAAACGCCCTTTTGCGGCAAACGGAAGAGTACGGATGAACCTACGGGTTGTCAAGTACGCGAGCCGTCGGTCCAGGATGGGGGACTTTTCGGGCCGTTCATCGACCGCGCTTAGGAAGTTAGGAAGGATAATCGGCCTATTCGATCTGGCCATCCGACGGCAAGCTCCATGGGTGCGACATCGCCAAACTCCAGGTACGCGATGTCGCGCATGGTGCTCAGGTCGTTTCAAGGACAACCGTCATGCGGACGGACGAGTTCGTGGGTGCCCTCGAGGGGTTCGGCGTGGGCTTAGGTCCCGCACGTCATCGAGCCAGTCCTATCCACGTGAGCGGTATATAGTTGGGGGCGTGAGCCACGGCCTTCCGCACCCTGGCTGCCTGTCGGGCTTGGTCCGATCGGAAGGTGCTCGGGGCCGGCAAACACGCCGATCTACTTGTCCTGGATGCCGATCCGGAGAGCGATATCAGGCATGTACAGCGCATTCATCGCGTGGTCCGGGGAGGCGCGATCCTGGACCCCGAATACCAAGGCCGCCAGCGGGAAACCACCCGATAGCGAGACGAAGCAGCACGAGTGACGAGGGCCGGCGCTGTATGGCGCTCCCATTCTTGACAACAATTGGCGTCGCGACTGGTTCCTCTGCGGAGGCGGCCGATCCCGGGCGGCACAGGACGGATCATCGTATAATGATAGATAGGTCTGCCGTAGCGTAAACGAGGACATCTTGATGGCAAAGCTGACGTTGAAGATATCGGAGCTTCGTGAGGGCCAGCCAACGCGGGTGGACCTGGAGGGCAAGGGCGTCCTCGTAGCGAGGGTGGGTCAAGCAATTTATGCGATCGGGGACAGATGCACGCATCTGGGATGCTCGCTCAGCAAAGGCACGCTCGAGGCCACGATCATCACCTGTCCCTGCCACGGTTCGAAGTTCGATATCACGACCGGTAAAGTGGTGGCCTGGGTCGGCAAGCACCCGATCCTGGGCGGGCTGACCTCGTTCATGAAGAAGGATGTGCCCGTCTATGAGGTCGCGGTGGCGGGAGATGAGGTTCGCATAGGTCCTGAGTAGATATTTCCTGGGAACGAAGGGTCCCCGACCTCCTCGTTGCGGCTCCCGCCGACAACGCCGCCGCCTGCGCCTCAACACCGGTCCGATCTTGTGCACCGCTTATGTCTCGCGCCATTCCGCGCCTCGCCCCCGAGCTCCCGTTGCCCCCCTACGCCTACGCGCGTGGCAAACACCCGCATCCCACCCGCGACCGGACCGGGCACAGCTTTTTTCTTACTTTCATTGGCGGTACCCGGCCGAAGCTCCGGATAGGACTCGACTCCGATCGGTGGGACGACTGCCGACCCTATCTGTACGGCATTGACCTCTTGAATCGTGGGTATTATTGGGAGGCGCACGAGATTTGGGAGGGGCTTTGGCACGCCTGCGGCCGAAGTGGGAGGATGGCCGATTTTCTCAAGGGGCTCATCGCCTTGGCCGCCGCGGGGGTCAAGCTCCGGGAGGGCCGCGAGCGCGGTGTGCGCCAGCATGCGGCGCGCGCGCAGGTGCTGTTCGACCAAGTTACGCGGGAGCTCGGTGCCGGAGAGACCCACTACCTGGGCTTGGAGCCCAAGGTGCTCGCTCGTTACGCGAGCGAGCTCGCCAGTACACTTGCCGTGCCTGCGGCAGATCAAGAGGCGCTCTTGCCCTTCCTGCTCATCCCGCAGCCGCACGACTCTGACGTAATTCGCAAGCTTGGCCAGTGAGCCTTTGCAGCTACCGATCATCGATATCCGACCGTTGATCGCCCGGACTTCGGGCCGGTGTGCGGTGGCCGCTCAGATCGGGCAGGCCTGCCGCGAGCACGGATTCTTCTACATCCTCGGTCATGGGGTGGACGAGGGTCTGCAAGAGCGGCTGTTGCACGTGAGCCGCCAGTTCTTCGCCCAGGCCCTCGAGAGGAAGCTCGAGATCCGCATGGGCTTGGGCGGTCGGGCGTGGCGCGGGTATTTCCCCGTCGGCGGTGAGCTGACGTCGGGCAGGCCCGACCTCAAGGAAGGCCTCTATTTCGGCGCGGAGCTCGACGACGATCACCCACTCGTCAGGGCCGGCACGCCGATGCACGGCCGCAATCTCTTTCCCTCCCGGATCCCGCTCTTCCGCGAGACCGTACTCGATTACATGGCGGCCATGAGCGCCCTCGGACACCGGCTGATGGAGGGCATGGCCTTGAGCCTCGGCCTGGGGGCGTCCTACTTCGCCGATCGGTACAGCAAGGACCCACTGGTCTTGTTTCGGATCTTCCACTACCCGCGAGATACACGAGCGGCCGAGGACGAGCCGTGCTGGGGTGTCGGAGAGCATACCGATTACGGGGTCCTGACCATCCTGAAACAGGACGATGCAGGGGGGCTGCAGGTAAAGTCCCGGTCGCGGTGGATCGCCGCGCCTCCCATCGCCGGCGCCTTCCTGTGCAACATCGGGGACATGCTGGATCGGATGACGGGTGGGAGGTACCGTTCGACGCCACACCGGGTGTCGAGTCCGACCGAACGCGACCGGCTCTCGTTTCCGTTCTTCTTTGATCCCAACTTCAATGCCGAAGTCCAGTCCATCGATCTGGATGCTCGATCTCGAACCCGGAACCTTCCGGCCCACTGAGGAAGTCGATGGAAAGGCCTTCGGCGCGTTGCGCGCTCAGCGGGTCGAGCAGGAGCGTGATCCCACTGCAGTCGACCTCGACATCGTCCTCGGCGCGGGATCCGAAGAAGAGATCGCAGTCGAAGGGTTCGCTGACCCGGATCCGTAGAGGATCTCCCCCGGTGTCGACGGCAGCTTCTTGCAGCGCTCGCCTCGCCGAGTCACTCAGGCGGATAACAGGGGTGTTCATCGATCAACCTCCGAGCCATATGCAGGCAGGGTCGTCAGGCGAAGGTCCTCGACCGGGCCACCCACCGTGAAGTGGTAGACGCTCTGCCACTCCATCGAGGCGGTCCCAAGGGCCTGGTGGACCGAATTGTCGAAGCGAGAGCCGATCCCGGTCGGTGGCCAACCCTCGGTTATCATGATAACCCCCGCAACGTGGGGGCGGCAGTCCTGTTCCAGTCTGGACCGTAACCCAGGGGGACGCTTTCGGGAGCACGGACGCCCCGGCCCTGCACACCGCCGCGGCCTCTACATCCCCCCTTCCTGGTACAATGGTACACCGTTTACGAGATCACCGAAGTTTGAGGAACCGACATCATGTACGGGTATCGATGTGAGTATTGCGCAGGGACAGTGAGGCCCCGAGTCGTGGAGCGAGAGTCCTTCAAGCACAAGAACGGATTCATTATCCTGGAAGACGTAACCGTCGGCGTCTGCGACCATTGTGGGAACAGGTACTATAGTGCGGACTTACTGCATGCTGTCCAAGAGCTTGCTACTGGGAAGAGAATGCCTGACAGGACAGAGGCGGTCCCCGTCGCTCATCTGAAGGTGGCCTAGAACGAGCACGGGCGCGAGTGACGGGTAGAGCATGCGCCTCGACGACTTGGAAGGACTCCCCGGGTCTTCCCGATCGGGCGGGAGCCGGTTGTTTCATGTCGGCCATGGGACTATGTTGGAGTTGTCATGAGCAACCTTCCCAAGGCTCATCGTTGGACGCGCGAGCAATATGAGCGTGTGGGGCGGCTCGGGGGCTTCGCGCCCGACCAACGCCTGGAGTTGATCGACGGGGAGATCGTGGATAGGTCGCCTCAGAGCGAACCGCACGCGGTGGCCCTCTGCCTCCTACACGAGGCCTTGCGCCGTGCGTACGGAGACGGCTATGTCGTCCGCATCCAATCTCGCCTGGCCCTGGACGCCGCCTCGGCACCCGAGCCCGATCTCGCCGTCGTCCCGGGCGAGCCGCGGGATTTCCTCGCGAGCCACCCGAGCTACGCCGTCCTCCTCGTGGAGATCGCCGACACCACCCTCGCCTACGACCGTTCCACCAAGCGGGCGCTGTATGCCCGGAATGCGGTCCCGAATACTGGCTCGCCAACCTCGTCCAGGGCGTGCTCGAGGTCTACCGCAACCCGCAAGGCTCGGAGTATCTTGAGCACCGTGTCCTAAGAAAGGGTGAAACGCTCGTGCCGAACGGCGCGAGCCGGGCGGTCGCGGTCGCCGATCTCCTGCCTTGAGCGCGCGCATGAGCGGCGAACTCCTAGCGTGCGCCATGCGCACCATTCAACTGAAGCAGGCATAATTTCAAGCGCAGGCGCAGCCAAACACTGTTCGGCCCGGCCGATGCGACCTCCCCCATCGCCTAATCGCGTTGAGTTTCTTAACCTTCCGCCGCGCTGGTCGGCAGCGGGCACTACGACGAGGACGGGGGGTGGGTCAAGGCTCAAGATATACCCCTGTGGCGTGATCCCGCAGACACTTTGAAAGAAATGCTTCCGGCACTTGTTCCGTACGATGGTGGTCACATTGGTATCGAATCTCCGAAGATCGCCCCTAGAGTACAGGTATGCGTATGAAGCCAAAGCGGCTTGAGCTTGCGAATGTGGGGCCGATGAAGCATGCCGACGTCACTTTCGGTGACCTGACGGTGCTCGTCGGACCGCAAGCCACCGGCAAGAGCATCTTTCTGCAGCTATTTAAGCTGGTGATAGACCGTGGCGCTATTCAATCCGAGCTGAAACGATTCAATATCGACTGGGCTGGGAAACCCGAATACTTCTTCGATCTGTATTTCGGGTAAGGAATGGCTGGCATCTGGAACAAGGACAGTTCATTGTCCATTGATTCCGAGAACACCTCATTGCCTGACCTTACCAAGCCGATTAGGCGTGGCGGCATGGAAGAGCGTCTTTTCTTTATTCCCGCGCAACGTGTCATGAGCCTGCGTGATGGGCTGACGCGCCCGTTTACTGATTACCGGTCGGGCGATCCGTTCGCCCTGCGAGAATTCAGCGAAAAGCTGCACCAGCTCGTGCAAAACGAATTCAGTAAGGACCCGGCGTTGTTCCCGAAAGACAACAGGCTTAAGAAGGCGTTCCGAGACCAGATTGCAAAGAATATCTTCGGTGGCTTCGGGTTGAAGACGGATATGGAGAGATTCCAGAAACGGGTGGTGCTCAGTTCTCCTGAAGGTGGACCGAGTCTCCCCTATCTGGTGTGGTCTGCCGGCCAGCGTGAGTTCGTGCCTTTGCTGCTGGGGTTGTATTGGCTCATTCCGCCGTCCAAGGTTTCCAAACGTGGCAGCCTGGAATGGGTGGTTATCGAAGAACTGGAGATGGGGCTGCATCCCAATGCGATCTCTACCACGACGGCGCTTGTCTTGGAGCTCATCCGGCGTGGCTACAAGGTGTGTATCTCGACTCACTCCCCGCATGTGCTCGATGTGGTTTGGGCGTTGCAGTTTCTGAAGAAGAACGGTGGCCAACCGGGAGATGTGCTTGAAATCTTCAGTCTAGGCTCGACTCCCGGAACCAAGGTGATCGCCCAAGCGGCATTGGATGCGGACTATCGGGTCTACTTCTTCGCGCGCGACGGGAAGGCTCGCGATATCTCTATGCTCGACGCGGGATCGCAAGACACCTCGGAGGCCGGATGGGGGGGCTCAGCGAATTCTCGGGCCAGGTTGCCGATATCGTCTCGCGAGTAGCGCAGCGCCGTGAGATGGAAGCTGCGAAATGAGCTTCCGACAAGCGGTGTTGGCGTCGCCACCCGTCATTGGCAACGCGTTCAGACCAGGCAAATAGGCGCTCAGTTCACACTCCACAAAAGTCGCATGTGCGGATGAAAGGAGAATTACCGGAAGCATAGACCTTGATACCGCCTTGCAGCAGCAACTGAAGCATGCGCAAGCGCCGCGTTGGGATTACGGGTTGGGCTATCGGCAGCCTAACGGTAGTCGAGAGTTCGCCATCTGGGTGGAAGTCCACTCGGCCTTTACTGGCGAAGTCCGAGCTGTGGTTAGGAAACTGAGTTGGCTCAGGGATTACGTGGCTGCACAGTGCCCTTCTCTTTGGAAAATCACGCCGTCCCGAAAAGACGAGCCGAAGGCCTTCGTTTGGGTAGCATCGAACGGTATCCACATCACCCGGAATTCCCCTCAAGCGAGGTTGCTGGCGCAGTCGGGTCTGGGTTGGCCAACGACAGTGCTCAGGCTCCCGTGATGCAGCTGCGCTCCCTCATCATCGACTCTCCCTGCCAACCGCCGCGTCATTACCGGCGGCAGACGCGCGACGGATCGCTCTCGATCCCGCACGAGCGCCGCAGGGTGCGCTACGACCATGTTCGACTGCGCGACAGCACCCGCTTTCCTGAGAATGTCCGCTAGGAGGTCGCGGGTGTGCCGGGCCAACCTGCTGATGTGGATGTAGAGCGATGCAGGAGCCTCCGGCGCCAACACGAACGGCAAGGCGCGCGAGGGTTTGCCGGGATTCGGGGTCCAGGGTCGGTCTCCCGGTAGGTGAGTCGCGGCGAAGATCATACGCTCAGAGCCTGTGAAAAAATCGTCCGCAGGGGATCGCCAGGCGGTCGTTAATATGCGATCTTTGTCGCATGAGCAAAGAGCCTTCGCTGTTTCCTGATCTCCCACTGCCTGATCCCGCTTT
>Ga0136620_10001060_pt1 | contig 12862 bp, 10 predicted proteins | sample AntDrymUQ4162106_2_FD_104806 | JGI IMG/M metagenome (GOLD analysis project Ga0136620, IMG submission 104806) | Polar desert sand microbial communities from Dry Valleys, Antarctica - metaG UQ416 (21.06) | ecosystem: Environmental > Terrestrial > Soil > Desert | place: Antarctica: Dry Valley... | reverse complement strand
TGCCGAGGTAGCCGCCGACCTGCTCGCCGTCCACGGCCAGTCCGACCAGGTCCAGCTGCTGCGCCCGGCCGAACAGCGCGCCGCCCTGGACCGGTACGCCGGAGCAGAACTCGTCGACATCGCGGGCCGGTACGCCGAGGCGTTCCGGCGCTGGCGGGCCGCGACGGACGCCCTCACGGAGCGGACCACGAACGCGCGCGAGCTGGTGTTGGAGGCCGACGTGCTCCGGCGGGGACTGGCGGAGATCGAGGCGCTGGACCCACAACCGGGCGAAGACCGCGCTCTCGACGCGGAGGCGGCCCGGCTCGCTCATGCGGATGTGCTGCAGCAGGCCGGCCGCGACGCGCACGAGGCACTGGTCGGCGATCCTGCTGGCGACGGGACCGACGTGTCCGGCCTCCTCGGCCACGCCCGCCGCGCGCTTACCCGCGCCACGGCGTACGACGAGCACCTCGCCAATCTGGACAAGCACCTCGCGGAGGTCGGCTACCTGGTCGCCGACGCAGCGTCGGAGCTGGCCTCCTACGCCGAGCGGGTCGAGAGCGACCCGGTGCGGCTGGAACAGGTCCATCAGCGCCGGGCCGGCCTGCAGGTCCTCCTCCGCCGGTACGCCGACAACGTCGACGATCTGCTGACCTGGGCCGAGCGGGCCGGGCGGCGGCTGCTCGAGCTGGACACCTCCGACGATGCGTTGCGGGCACTCGCCGACGAGCGCGACGCCGCCGAGGCGCTGGCGGCCATGGCAGCGGTCGGGTTGACCGCCGCGCGATGCGAGGCCGCGCAGCGCTTCTCGGCCGCGGTGTCAGCGGAGCTGGCTGGTCTGGCGATGCCCCACGCGAACGTGCAGGCGGCCGTCCGCCCACGAACGGCGACCGCCGGCCAGCCGGTCCTCAGCGTCGACGGCGTGCAGTGTGGCGCTGGTGCCGAGGGGACAGACGATGTCGAGCTGCTGCTGGCCGCGCACGCCGGCGCGCCGCTGCAGCCACTGCAACGCGGAGCCTCCGGCGGGGAACTGTCCCGCGTGATGCTCGCGATAGAGGTGGTGTTCGCCGACGCGGACCCGGTGCCGCTGCTGGTCTTCGACGAGGTCGACGCCGGTGTCGGCGGACGTGCGGCCGTGGAGGTGGGGCGCCGGCTGGCCCGGCTCGCCCGCGACCACCAGGTCGTCGTCGTCACCCACCTGCCACAGGTGGCGGCGTACGCCGATGCGCACATCGTCGTGGACAGGACGGCCGAGGCCGGCGTGACCAACAGCGCCGTACGACGCCTGGACGACGCGGACCGGGCCGTCGAGCTGGCGCGCATGCTCGCCGGGGTGGACGACAGCCGGCACGCGCGCAAGCACGCGCACGAGCTGATCGCGAGGGCGAGACACGACAAATCGGGGCGGCCCGCGGGCGGCAGGAGACCGCGTGGCGGGTCCGTCAACACCGTGATTCGGTGAAAGAATGGCCCAATGAAGCTTGGCACTCTGCGCCGCGGGCGCGCCACTGACGCGCTTCCCGGGGTGGTAGGGGTGGTCCGGCTGGATCGGCGTACCAAGAACCTGACGAAGCGGTTGAATCCGGGTGACGTGGCGGTCATCGACCACGTCGACCTCGACCGGGTCAGCGCCGACGCCCTCGTCGGCTGCGGGGTCTCCGCTGTCGTCAACGCCTCGCCGAGCATCTCCGGTCGATATCCCAACCTCGGCCCGGGGATCCTCATGCAGGCCGGCATTCCGCTGCTCGACGGCGTCGGCAAGGAGGTCTTCGCCGGCCTCAAGGAGGGCACCAAGGTCCGGGTCGACAGGGACACCCTCTATGCCGGGACCAAGACCGTGGCCACCGGCGCGGAACAGACCGAGTCCAGTGTCGCCGAGGCGATGGTCGAGGCCAGGGCGGGGCTGTCGACGCAGCTCGAGGCCTTCGCCGCGAACACCATGGAGTACATGAAGCGCGAGCGTGCGCTTCTCCTCGACGGTGTCGGCGTGCCCGAGATCAAGACGCCCATCGAGGGCAAGCACGTCCTGATCGTCGTCCGCGGCTACGACTACAAGGAGGACCTGGTCGCCCTGCGGCCCTACATCCGCGAATACCGCCCCGTCCTGATCGGGGTCGACGGCGGTGCCGACGCGCTGCGCGAGGCGGGTTTCAAGCCGCACATCATCATCGGCGACATGGACTCCGTCAGCGATACCGTGCTGCGCTGCGGCGCAGAGGTCGTCGTCCACGCGTACAGCGACGGCCGCGCACCGGGACTGGCTCGGGTCCAGGACCTCGGCGTGGAGGCGGTGACGTTCCCGGCGGCGGGCACCAGCGAGGACATCGCCATGCTGCTGGCCGACGAGAGGGGAGCCAGCCTGATCGTCGCGGTGGGCACCCACGCCACCCTGGTCGAGTTCCTGGACAAGGGCCGTGCCGGGATGGCCTCGACGTTCCTGACCCGCCTTCGACTTGGCGGCAAGCTCGTCGACGCCAAGGGTGTCAGCCGCCTGTACCGGCCGCGGATCTCCAACTCCGCGCTGTTCCTGCTCGTCATCGCCGCACTCGTCGCGATCGTCGCAGCACTGGCGGTGTCCACGGCGAGCCTGACCTGGCTGGAGATACTGCGCGACGCCTGGGACGACTTCACCTTCTGGCTCGAGGACCTCTTTTCGTGATCAGCTTCCGGTACCACCTCGTTTCGCTCATCTCGGTCTTTCTCGCCATCGCGCTGGGGATCGTGATCGGTACGACGCAGCTCAACGGCGCAGTGCTCGACGGGCTGGCCACGCAGGTGGACAACCTGACCGACGACAAGCGGGAGCTGGAGACCCGCAGCCAGACGCTGCAGAGCCAGCTCGCCGAGGGCGACGCGTTCGGCGAGGCGGTCGCACCGGTCCTCGTCGCCGACAAGCTCCCTGGCGCCACGGTGCTCGTCGTCCTGGCAGCGGAGGACATCGACGCCGACGTGGTCGATCAGACCACCGCCCTGGTCGAGGCGGCCGGCGCGACCGTGGCGGGAACGCTGCAACTGTTTCCCGAATACGGCGACCCGCAGGTCGCGCAGGATCTGCAGAACTACGCCACCAGCGAGGGAGTGCCACCGGGCATCCAGCTGCCCGTCACCGACGACGCCGGCATCCTGGTCGGAGCACTCCTCGGCACTGTGTTGATGAATCCGACGGAGGGCCTCGAGCCGGTCGACCCGACGGCGACGACGACCGTGCTCGCCGCGCTGTCCAGCCTCGGCGTACTCAGCGTCGAAAGTCCGGAGGTGGCCGGCGCGGACTACGCGATCATCCTCACGGTGGATGCACTCGACGGGGACGATGCCGTCGAGCGCAACACCACCCTGGCCGAGCTGGCCGAGGCGCTGGACACCGCAGGCAGGGGTGCCGTCGTCGCCGGCGACGCCCTGTCCGCGGGCGAAACCGGTCTGGTCGGTGCCATCCGCGCCGATCCCACTGGGGCTGCAGCGGTGTCCACTGTGGACAACGTGAACGTGGCCGCCGGTCGGGTGTCGACGGTGCTCGCACTGTCGGCCGAAGGACAGGGCACTTCGGGGAAGTACGGGACCGGCGAGGACACCCAGCCGGTTCCGCCTTTGGATCAGTGACCGAGCGCAGCGGGGCGCGCCAGGTGTCACCGGTCCATCGATGACCGCCGTGGGCCGGCTGGGTCTGGCCGCCGTCGGCGCCACGGTGGCCGAGGCCGTCCTCGCGGTGCTTCGCGGCGCGCCGCCGGGAGGCGCAGCGCTCTGGTCCCGCCTCAACTATCGCGGTGCACGGGTCAGCCTGCTGGCCGGCCCGGCCGTAGGCACAGCAGCGACCCTCACCGCAGGCGCGGGCGCCGTACCGTCGGTGTCCGTAGCCGCCCTCGTCGCGGGCGCCGGCAGCGGCATCGTCGGGGTGTACGACGACCTCGCCGGTGGCCAACCCCGCGACCGGCCGGACAAGGGCTTCGCCGGTCATCTGCGCGCGCTGCGTGAGGGCCGGATCAGCTCTGGTGTGGTCAAGCTCGGGGTGGTCGGGCTGCTGGGCCTGTTTGCGGGCCGCTCGGCTGGTCAGGGACCGGTCGACCGGCTGGTCGCCGGAGGAGTCGTGGCCGGTACGGCGAACCTGGTCAACCTGCTCGACCTGCGCCCGGGCCGGGCGATCAAAGTCGTGCTCCTGCTCGGTGCTCCGCTGCTGCTCGGCCGGCACGGGTTGCTGATCGCCGGCCCGCTGGGCGCGGCGGCCGCGGTGTTGCGCCGTGATCTCGGTGAGCAGGTCATGCTCGGCGACGGCGGTGCGAACGCGCTCGGCGCCCTGCTCGGCCTGCGGGCCGCACTGGCCGGCGGGCCCGGCTGGCGCCGTGCGCTGCTGGCCGTCCTCGTCGGGCTCACCGCGGCCAACGAGCGAGTGAGCTTCACCCGGGTCATCGAGGCCACGCCGGTGCTGCGTGATCTCGACGCGCTGGGCCGCCGCCCCGCGCCCCGGTAGGCAGTTGATGACGCGCCCCTCGGCAGGCCCGGCCGGGCCGGTGCTGCTCGGCGTGGCCGGCGCCGCCGGCCTGATCGCGGCCGTGACGATCCTGGCGAGGATCACCGGGTTCGGCCGCATCCTTGCCTTCTCCCGGACCGTCGGGCAGACCTGCCTCGGCGATACGTACCAGACCGTCAACACGGTGCCGAACATCGTCTTCGAGATCGTCGCCGGCGGCGCCCTGGCCAGCCTCGTCGTTCCGCTGCTCGCCCGTGCCGTCAACGACGGTGACCAGGAGCGGGCAAGCCGGATCAGCTCAGCGTTGCTGACGTGGAGCGTGCTGCTGCTGACCCCGATGGCGGTGGCCGTCGCCGTGTTCGCCGAACAGATCTCGGAGTTGCTGCTCGGGTCGAAGGGCTGCGCGGGAGCAGTCGAGGTCGGGGCGTCGATGCTGCGAGTCTTCGCACCGCAGGTCGTCCTCTACGGCGTCGGCATCGTGCTGACCGGTGTCCTGCACGCGCACCGGAAGTTCGGTGGTGCGGCGCTTGCGCCACTGCTGTCCAGCCTGGTGGTCATTGCGGCGTACCTGTTCTTCGGGCAGAGGACGCCGAGCGGGACCGATGTCGGGACTCTGGACCGCACCGCCGAGCTGATCCTGTCGGTCGGCACGACGCTCGGTGTGGTGACGCTGGCGCTCAGTCTGGCGCTCCCCTTGGCGCGCCTCGGTCTGCGGCTGCGGCCGACCCTGCGCTTTCCCGACGGCGTTGCCGGGCGAGCCCGCAGGCTGGCCGCGGCGGGTGTCGCCGCGCTGATCGCGCAGCAGATCTCGGTCGCTGTGGCGCTGTTGCTCGGTAACGGCGCCGGCGTACCGGCCGGGTCGGTCACCGTCTTCACCTATGCCCAGACGATCTACCTGCTGCCGTGGGCCGTTTTCGCCGTACCCATAGCGATGTCGGTGTTTCCCCGGCTGGCCGACCGCTGGGACGCCGCCGACGTTTCCTCCTACTCGCGGCTTCTCTCCGGGGCCACCCGTGCCGTGACACTCACCGCGTTGCTCGCCGCCGCCGTCCTGATCGCGGCGGCCGAGCCGATCGCGCGGATCGTGGTGGAGTCCGCCCCGGGCCGCCCCAGTGTGTCCACGCTCGCCGCCGGGATTACCGCGTTCGCGCCCGGACTGCTCGGTTACGGATTGTTCGCGCTGCTGTCCCGCGCCCTGTACGCGCGCGGGGAGGCGCGTTCGACCGCGATCGCGTGCGTCGCGGGCTGGCTCGCCGTCGTCGTCGCGGACGTCGTGCTGGCCGTGCGGTTGCCGCCGCAGGATCGGGTTCTGGTGTTGGCCGTCGGCAACAGCGTCGGGATGACGCTGCTCGGGGTGGCCCTGCTCGGCGTGGTGATTCGCCGGGCCGGTGGGCAGTCGTTGGCCGGCCTGGCGCGAACCGCCGGTGCCGGGTTGCTCGGAGCGGTCGTGGCCGGGATCGCCGGTCGGGTGATCGCCGACGTGCTCGACGCGCCAGGCATCCTCGCCGCCGTCTGGGCCACCGCGGCCGTGACGTTGTGCGTCGTCGTCCTGTTCGGGGTCATGATGGTTGTGACAGCGCGCTCGGAGGTCCGGGCGGCGATGTCGGTCCTCAACCGAGGCAGGGCGCACCAGGCTGCCGCAGCCGAGAAGGAGGTTCGTTGACCGGGCAGCTGGCCGGACGCCGGATCGCCCTGACGCTCGCTACCAGCACCGGCGGTGTCGGCGCACACGTCAGATCCCTGATCGAACCCTTGACGGCGGCCGGAGCGGACCTGAGCGTGTTCGGCCCGGCGGCCACCGAAGAGCTGTTCCGGTTCAGCACCGTCGGAGCACGCTTCGCCCCGGTCGAGATCGCTGCCAGCCCGCGCCCGGCGCGCGACGCCCGAGCGGCGGCTCGGCTGTACCGGCTCACCCGGCACTGTGATCTCGTGCACGCACATGGTCTGCGGGCCGGACTGGTCGCCGTGCTCGCGGGAACCGGACGATCGCGCCCCACGGTCCTCACGCTGCACAACGCCCTGCTCGATCCGCCAGGCCCGCGGCGGCGGATCCTCGAGCTGCTGGAAAGACTGGTCTGCCGTCGCGCCGACCTCGTGCTGGCGGTCTCCGGCGACCTGCTGGCTCGCGCGTTGCGGGCCGGCGCCAGCGACGTGCGGCCGGCGCCGGTCGCCGCCCCGCCACTGGGCGAATCGAGCAGATCGGCGGCCGACGTCCGGGCCGAGCTCGGGGCAGTCGACCGGCCGTTGATCCTCGCGCTCGGCCGGCTGCATGAGCAGAAGGGGTACGACGTCCTGGTCCCAGCGGCGGCCCGCTGGGCCTCCCGGGAGCCGGTGCCCCTGGTCGCCGTTGCCGGCAGCGGGCCGCTGGAGGCGCAGCTGCGCACGCAGATCGCCGAACTCCGCGCGCCGGTCCGGCTGCTGGGGCGGCGCGCGGACGTCGCGGACCTGCTCAACGCTGCCGACATCGTCGTGCTCCCGTCCCGGTGGGAGGGTTGGCCGCTGGTAGCCCAAGAGGCGCTGCGAGCCGGCCGTCCGTTGGTCACCACGGCCGTCGGTGGCCTGCCGGACCTCGTGGGGGACGGCGCCGTCCTGGTCCGCCCGGACGACGTGGACGCCCTCGACGCCGCCGTACGCCGGCTGCTGGACGACCCGGCCGCGGCCGAGGCGCTGGGCCGGGCGGCGACGGCGCGCGCGCAGCACCTGCCGACCGAGCAGGACACCGCGGGGCAGGTCGTGGCCGTGTACGCCGAACTTCTCGGCGCCGCCCAGTGAGGCGCTGGCTGCTCGGGTCGGTGTCCGCCGTACTGGCACTCCTCGGCGCGAGCGGGCCGGCCGCCGCAGCCACCGATGAGGCGACAGCCGAGCACGTCGTGATCGTGGCGGTTCCCGGCCTGGTGTGGGCCGATGTCAGCCAGCGCGGTACGCCGCAGCTGTGGTCGGCCGCGGAGACCGGCAGCATCGGTGCCCTGACGGTCCGGTCGGCCCGGTCGGTGACCTGTGTGCTCGACGGCTGGGTGACTCTCGGCGCCGGCAACCGAGCCAGGTTCAACCTGCCGCCAGAGCCGCTGTCCGCCCAGCCCGACGTGGTGCCGCCCGATCCCGGCGTGCCGCCCGAGGCGGTACTCGCCGGCTGCCTGCCGCAGGAGGAGGCGGGGATGAACCTCACCGCGGTCGTCTCCGTCCTCGACGAATTCCCGGTGGTGAGCGATGACGCCTACGGCGCGCGACCCGGCGAGCTCGGCGCCGCCGTGAACTGTGCCACGGGTGTCGGTCGTGGGCCGGTCCTCGCGCTGCATCACGCAGGCGCCCAGACCGAACTGCTGACCAACCCACCGGGCAGCTCGACCGGCTGGACCCGCGTGGTCAGCCAGTGCCCTCTCACCGTCGTCTCGATGCCGGAGCTGATCGGGGCGGTGGACCGCGACGGAGCTTTGACGACACTGGACGAGCGGCTCGGGATCCTGCGCGGCGGACTCCCTCCGGCGGCCGAACTGATCATCGTCGGCAGCTCTGAGACCGGCGTGAACACTAGTTCCCTGCATGTGGCGATCGACGTGGGTCCGGGCATCGAGCCGGGATACCTCACGTCGGCCAGCACCGGGCGGGCGCCGTACGTGCAGCTCATCGATGTGGCGCCGACCGCACTGGACCGGCTTGGCCTGGATTCGCCGACCTCGATGGTCGGCCAGCCGTTTCAGCCTGGGCAGTCACGACCGGAGCCGCTGGCCGAGGCCGTCGCCGCGCTGACCGACGCCAACGTCGCGGCCCGCGCGCAGGGGTCGCTCACGACTACCTTCTTCTGGTGGCTGGTCGTGCTGACCGCCGCCCTGTGCCTGGCGTGCCTGCTCGTCCTGCGCGCTGGCACGCCGCTCAAGGTCGCTCGAGTGGTGGCGCTGGTGGTCGCCACACTGCCGGTGGCGACGTTTCTGGCCAACCTGGTGCCGTGGTGGCGGACAGCGACGCCGATGCTGCTCGCTGCCCTCGTCGCGGTCGCGATGGTCGCGATCTCGGCGTTGGCCCTGGCCGGGCCGTGGCGCTCACGCCCGCTCGGGCCGGAACTCGTGGTCGTGACGGTCACCCTCGCAACGCTCGCCGGGGATGTGCTGCTGGGATCCCGACTGCAGCTGGCCAGCCTGCTCGGGTACAACCCGATCGTCGCCGGCCGGTTCACCGGCTTCGGCAATATCCCGTTCGGGATCTTCGCGGCCAGCGCGCTGCTCTTCAGCGCCGCCCTGGTCCGGATCGCACCGCCCGCCCGGAAGCGGATCGTGTTGGTCGCCGCCGCCGTTGCCGCCGTCTCGGTGACCGGTGCGCCGGGGCTGGGCAGCGACTTCGGCGGCGTACTCGCTCTGGTCCCGGCATTTTTCGTGTTCGGGCTGGTGCTCCTGCGGCTGCGGCCGTCACCGCCCCGGCTCGGGCTGGCCGGACTCGCCGGCGCGGTGGTCGTGACCGGCATCGCCATGTTGGACTACCTGCGGCCGGCCTCGGAGCAGACCCATCTCGGCCGGTTCATCGGGCAGCTGCTCGACGGCTCGGCCAGGACCATCGTGCAGCGCAAGGCCGAAGCCAACATCGGGATACTCCTGCACAGCCCCCTGAGCCTGCTGATTCCGGTGTTCGCGGTCACCTTGTGGTTGCTGCTGCGGCCGGGCGGGCAGCTGCACGGACTGCTCGACCAGCGTGAGATCCGGGCCGGTCTGTCCGGTGTCGCCGTGGCCGGACTGGTCGGCTTCCTGGTCAACGACTCCGGCATCGCCGTACCGGTCGCGGCGGGCTGGTTGTTCGTTCCGCTGGCGCTGTCGGCCGCCACCGTCGGACACCACCCGGCAGAACCTCGCGGCACCGACGACTCCGGTGTCGACACACCTCGCGACCGGAGGTCGCGTGAGCCGGATCGGCGTATCGAGGGTGTTACCGTGAACTCCCGTGACAGCGCAGGTCCTGCGGACTGAGGCGATCGGACACGGGAGTCCCTTGTGAGTTTCGGACGGCATACGACCACGCCTGACTCCGTCCACTGCGCTCCAGCGGTGTGCTCGTGAACGGAGCCAGGCTCAAGACGACCAAGCATGTCTTCGTGACCGGGGGGGTCGCGTCCTCGCTGGGCAAGGGGCTGACCGCCAGCAGCCTCGGCAGCCTGCTCAAGGCGCGTGGCCTGCGGGTCACCATGCAGAAGCTGGACCCCTACCTCAACGTCGACCCGGGGACGATGAACCCGTTCCAGCACGGCGAGGTGTTCGTCACCCGCGACGGGGCGGAGACCGACCTCGACGTCGGGCACTACGAGCGGTTCCTGGACACCGAGCTCGCCGGCTCGGCCAACGTCACGACCGGCCAGGTGTACTCGACGGTCATCGCCAAGGAGCGCCGCGGTGAGTACCTCGGCGACACCGTGCAGGTCATCCCGCACATCACGAACGAGATCAAGGACCGGATCGTCGGGATGTCCACCGCCGCACTGGACCCAGCGGAGTCCACCGGCGTCGATGTTGTGATCACCGAGGTCGGGGGGACGGTCGGCGACATCGAGTCGCTGCCCTTCCTCGAGGCGATCCGGCAGGTCCGGCACGACGTCGGCAGGGACAATTGCTTCTTCCTGCATGTCTCGCTGGTCCCGTACCTCGCCCCCAGCGGGGAGCTCAAGACCAAGCCCACCCAGCATTCGGTCGCGGCGCTGCGCAGCATCGGTATCCAGCCCGACGCCATCGTCTGCCGATCGGACCGGGTCATCCCGGCCGGCCTGAAGCGGAAGATCTCGCTGATGTGCGACGTGGACCCCGAGGCGGTGGTCTCCGCGGCCGACGCACCGTCCATCTACGACATCCCGAAGGTGCTGCATGGCGAAGGCCTGGACGCCTACGTCGTACGCCGGCTGGGACTACCCTTCCGCGACGTCGACTGGACGGTGTGGGGCGATCTGCTGGATCGGGTCCACCGGTCCAAGCAGACGGTGACCATTGGGCTGGTCGGCAAGTACGTCGACCTGCCCGATGCGTACCTGTCGGTGATCGAGGCGGTCCGCGCCGGCGGATTCGCGCACCGCTCCAAGGTGGACATCCGGTGGGTCCCGTCCGACGACTGCGACACGAGCGCCGGCTGCCAGCAGGCATTGTCCGACCTGGACGGCGTGGTCATCCCCGGCGGTTTCGGCGTCCGCGGCATCGAAGGCAAGGTCTCCGCGATCCGCTACGCGCGAGTGAACGGGATCCCGGTCCTGGGTCTGTGCCTCGGCCTGCAGTGCATGGTCATCGAGGTCGCCCGCAGCCTGGCCGGGCTGGACCGGGCGAACTCCGCCGAGTTCGACCCCGGGACCCCGCATCCGGTCATCGCGACGATGGCCGACCAGATGGACGTGGTGGCCGGAGAGCGCGACATGGGCGGCACGATGCGCCTCGGCGCCTACCCGGCCGCGCTGAACCCTGGCTCGATCGTTGCGACGGCGTACGGGGAGAACAAGGCTGAGGAGCGGCACCGCCACCGGTACGAGGTCAACAACGCTTACCGGTCGGCTTTGGAGGAGGCGGGTCTGGTCTTCTCCGGCCTGTCACCGGACGGGCGGCTGGTGGAGTACGCCGAACTGCCGCGCTACGCCCATCCGTTCTTCCTCGGCACGCAGGCGCACCCTGAGTTCACCTCGCGCCCGACTCGGCCGAACCCGCTCTTCGCGGCGTTCATCCGGGCGGCGATCGACTACTCCGAGGCCGCCCGCCTCCCGATCGAATCGGCATGACTCCGCTGGCAGCCCCCTCTGCCGCAGCTCCCCTCGGGGGATATGCCGTCGAAAGCTCCGAGGAGATCTACGGCGGGAAGGTCTTCAGCCTGCGCAAGGACTCTGTGCGGATGCTGGACGGGCAGGTGGCGGTCCGGGAGACCGTGGCCCACCCAGGCGCGGCGGTCGTCGTCGCCTTGGATGAGCAGGAGCGGGTCGTACTGATCCGGCAGTACCGCCATCCGGTCCGGGACTACCTCTGGGAACTGCCCGCCGGACTGCTGGATGTCCAGGGGGAGGCGGCACACCGCAGCGCCGCCCGGGAACTCGCCGAGGAGGCTGGCCTCATCGCACGGCGGTGGGACACCCTGCTCGATCTGCGTAGCTCGCCCGGGTTCAGCGACGAGGCGGTCCGCGTCTACCTGGCCCGCGACCTGTCCGACGTCGCCGCGGCGGACCGGTACGTCGGGGAGCACGAGGAAAGCGACCTGACCATCCGACGGGTGGACCTCGACGAGGCGGCGCGCTGGGTGCTGGCCGGACGGATCGAGAACGCCGCTGCCGCTGCTGGAGTGCTCGCGGCGTTGGCCGCGCGGGCGGCCGGTTACAGCGGCCTTCGGGCGGTGGACGCACCGTGGCCGGCCAAGCCGACGCACGCCTCATGACTGTGACCTCGTGAATCAGCGCCTGGGCAGCGGGCTGGCGCTGCTCGGGGCGGCGGCCTTTCTGGTCTTCGCCTTGGAGCCCCGGGGGCCGTTGGCCTTTTACTGGTTGCCGTTGGCCGCGGGCGCAGGTTTCCTGACAGCCGCTGCCGCGTCGGGCCGTCCCGGTCAGATGTGGGAGGCCGGGTTCGTGCTGACCGGGTGGGGAATCTCGGCCGCGCTCGTGCTGAGCGGCACCGTGGATGTGGACCCCGAGGTCGGCTACCTCGTCGGCGTCGGCGTAGGCGTCCTCGCCGCTTGCGTCGCGGCACGTCGGTTCCGGCTGCGCGTCACGTTGCCGGGGCTGTCATTGGCCGTGCTGTACGTCGTGCTGTCCTACCTGTGGGGTCTGTACGGCCCGGAAACGCTCCGCACCGACCCGGCGGTGTTCGCCGTGCTCATCGCGGTGCGCGGGCTGGTCGAGCTGCGCCAGTCAACCCGCGGCAGCCGGGCGGTCTGAGCGTTCGCAGCGGGCGTGTGCGGAGGAAGGCTCACGGGCGCGCACTCCCGAGTGCGGTTCGGGGCGCAGGGGTGGTGGCGCTTGCGAACATCCCACGTCGGGCAAGGTCACCTGGCTTTCCGGACACGAAACGTCCTGAATGGGGCCTACGGTTGGGCGCCATGACCGACAGCGACCACCGTGGGAACCGCCCGTCGCCGGCACCGACCTTGAGCACTTGGTCGGTGCGCTCGATTGCCTGCGCATGACCTTCCGCTGGAAGGCCGACGACCTCGACGCCGCCGGGCTGCAGACCCGCATCGGCGCCTCGACGCTGACCCTCGGCGGCCTGCCCAAGCATCTCGCTGCCGCAGAGGACATGAAACCTGCTGGTGTGTGATGAGCACGCGGGGGTCGAGGATTGGCGGGTGGTGGCCTGCGGGGCGTGCGCCTACTTCCGTACTGGGTCGTTCGCGACTAGTGGTCAGGAACGTAAGTTCGTCGGGGGTTTCGGTTGGCCGTCGCCGCGGCCCGGTGAGCCCGTATGCAGGGTGTTCGCCGCGGTGGCA
>Ga0136620_10001059_pt1 | contig 12873 bp, 14 predicted proteins | sample AntDrymUQ4162106_2_FD_104806 | JGI IMG/M metagenome (GOLD analysis project Ga0136620, IMG submission 104806) | Polar desert sand microbial communities from Dry Valleys, Antarctica - metaG UQ416 (21.06) | ecosystem: Environmental > Terrestrial > Soil > Desert | place: Antarctica: Dry Valley... | reverse complement strand
GCAGACCTTCCGGGACTGTAGGCACGTCTCGGCGATGGATCTGCGGTGACGAGCCCGGCACGGGGATTCGCGCCTCTGGGTGGGATGCCGACGACGCGGCGTACGCGGCGGCCTGATCAGTCTACCGCCTTGGCCCCACCTCGCGCGTGCGGGCCGAAGTGGTCAGGTCAGGGAGCCAACCGGACGTCGCGGCGCTCGGCAAGCCAGCGGCCGATAGCGTTGCCGGCGTGGACCAGCAGCCCGAGCGGCGTGATCCGACCGCGGCCGTGCCGTACCCGCTGCGCGTCGCCTCGGCGGTGTCGTGGCACGTCCTCGTGGTGGCAGGCGCTCTGACGCTGCTGGGCTACGTGATCATCAACCTTACGGTGGTGTTCATCCCGCTCGCGGTGGGCCTGCTGCTGACCGCGTTGCTCGGCCCGGTGGTGAACTGGCTGGCCCGGCACCGGGTGCCGCGGTGGCTCGCCACGGTGGTCGTGATGGTGGTGGGCCTCGCCGGGTTCGGGGGGCTGCTGGCGTTCGTGATTCAGGCGTTCGTGGCCGGGCTGCCCGCCCTCCGCGCCCAGGTGAGTCAGACCGTGGCGGGATTGCAGAGGTACCTGCAGGACCCACCGTTCGGCCTGTCCCCGGTCGAGCTCGGCTCCCTGGTGGAGCAGGCGCGTACCGCGCTGACGCAGAACGGCTCCACGCTCACCTCGGGGGCGCTGGCCACCGCGTACAGCGTCGCGGACTTCCTCACCGGCATGGTACTGGTGATCTTCGTGCTGATCGTCTTCATGTACCGCGGCGAGGTCAGCTGGCAGTTCCTGCTCAAGGTCGTGCCGCGACACACCCGCCGCCGCGTCGACCTTGCCGGGCAGCGCGGCTACGCCTCGCTGGTCGGCTACGTGCGGGCCACGGTGCTGGTCGCGGTGATCGACGCGATCGGGATCGGCATCGGACTGGTCGCAGTCGAAGCACCGCTGAAGGTGCCGCTGACCGCGCTGGTCTTCCTCTCCGCCTTCATCCCGATAGTCGGTGCGGTGCTCTCCGGGATCCTCGCGGTGCTCGTGGTGCTGGTCGCCAACGGGCCGGTCGCGGCCCTGATCGTCCTGGCTGTGGTACTCGGCGTGCAGCAACTCGAGGGAAACGTCCTGCAACCCCTGATCATGGGTCGGGCGGTGGCGCTGGACGCTCTCTCGGTGGTGCTCGCGGTGACCATCGGCACGGTGCTGGGCGGCCTCACCGGCGCAGTGCTCGCGGTTCCGTTGCTCGCCGTGCTGAACGCCGCGGTCCGCTCGCTCACCCGCGACGACCACACCACCGATCCCCGGGCGGTCGACCAGGACGACCCGCGGGCGGCCGTCCCCGCCGGGGAGCCGGGGTCCGTCGAAGCAGCCGAGGACGCCGCGACTGCCAAGAAGGACGCTGCGGTTGCCAAGAAGGCCAAATCCAGGGACGGCGAGGACGGCGAGGACGGCGAGCGCCCTGAGCCCGACCGGAGCTCCGCGCAGGGGTGAGGGCGCCGGCCGACCCACCCGCTGCGCCGGCGCAGGCATCCCGCCGGGAGTCGCTCGGATCCGCGCTGCTGCTGGTCGCGGTCATCGCGCTGGCCGGTGAGGCGGCGACCTTCCCGGTCTACCGCCCGGAGGGTCTGGCCCGGTTGGTGCTGCTCGCGTCGGCGGCGCTGGCCGGGGTGCTGCTCGGGGGGGCCCGGTGCCGGCCGCCGACGTGGGCGATCGTCGTCTCGGCGCTGCTCACCGTGCGGGCCCTGGCCACCGCACCCCCGCCGGCCACCGTGGTGTCCGACCCGCGGCTGCTCACCGGCGTGGTGGTCATCGGTGCGGCGAGTGCGGTACCCGCGCTGCTGCCGCTGGTGCGCGTCGCGCACGCCGGCCAGGTGGTGGCCGGCACGCTGGCCACGGCGGCCGCAGGGTACGGCCTGGTGGTGGCCGGCAGCCGGGCGCTCGGTGGTGACGCCCGGTGGGCGGAGCTTGCGCTGCTGCTGGCGGCGTCCACCCTCGTCGCCCGGCAGGTGTGGGTCCGCGGTGGGGCGCGGCTCGGGCTGGCGGTGTTCGTGGTGCTGGTGCCGGGGACGATCCGGGTCGTGCAGCAGTCCTGGACTGAACCGTTGCTGCTGGTGCTGCTGCTGGTGGGTGCCATACTGGTCGATCACGGGCGGCTGGTCTGGGCCGCGGTGGCCTTCGGGCTGGCGCTGGTGGCCGAGCAGTACGCCGTGGTGCTGGCGCCGCTGCTACTGCTGTGGCCTCCAGCTCGCCGATGGCAGAACCGGGTCTTCTCTCTCGCTGTCGCGACGAGCGCCGCGGCGGCGGTGACGCTGCCGTTCCTGATCGCCGCCCCGGCACGGTTCACCGAACGCGCGGCGCACTTCTTCGGCACCACCGAGGCACCACCGGCGTCACTGTCGTTGTGGCTACACGTGCCGGTGTGGGCACAGCTGCCGCTGCTGGCGCTGGGGCTGGTCACCGGCTACCTGCTCGCCTGGGGATGCTGCCCGCGCACCGGCAGCGGCTTCCTGCTGGCGAGTGCGGTCGTGTTCACCACCGTCGGCCTGGTCGGCAAGCAGACCTTCCTCGGCCAGTGGTGGCTGATCGCCGCGCTGGTGGTGGCGGGTCTGGCGATGGCGGGCCGCCCGCAGCCGCCGAGCGAGCCACCGAGCCGTCAGGGAATGGGTCTCTGACCGGCGATCCGCTGGACGGGAGTCCCGTCGTCGAGGACCACCTCGACGACGGTGAGTCGCTCGGTGCCGTAGGAGTACTCCCCGCTGGGGTGTCCGTTGGCCGTCAGGTGATCGGTCAGCGCCTTTGAGGCAGCTCGGATTCCCTGCGCGGTGCCCTTTTCGCCGCAGGCGCAACACCAGGTGGTGTTCATCGCCCCTCCTGGTGGTGTCGGTTCGTTCCTGTCGCTGCCATGGTCCTCTCCTCACCGGTGACTGCAAGCGGGCCAGTTCTCTAGTGTCGTCGCCGTGAGCGCCGGCCCGCCTGCCGACCTTGCCGCGGCGCGTGGCCGGGCCATCCCGGACGTGCTGCCCGGGCCGGGTCATCCGCCGCTGCGGGTGCTGTTCTGCGGGATCAATCCTGGCCTGCTCTCCGCGGCCACCGGTCGCCACTTCGCCCGTCCCGGCAACCGATTCTGGCCCACGCTGCACCGGTCGGGCTTCACCCCCGAGCAGCTGCGGCCCGACCAGCAGATGTTGCTGCCGGGGCTGGGTCTCGGCATCACCAACGTAGTGTCCCGTGCCACGGCGCGTGCCGACGAGCTGTCCGGTGTCGAGCTGGTCGCGGGGGGTCAACGGCTGCGCTCGCTGGTGGGCGACATCCGGCCGCGATGGCTCGCAGTCGTCGGTATCACCGCCTACCGGGTGGCGTTCGCCGAGTCGCGCGCGGTGGTCGGCCGGCAGGCGCTGCTGCTCGGCCAGACCCGCGTGTGGGCACTGCCGAACCCCAGCGGGCTGAACGCGCACTGGTCGCTGCCCGCGATGGTGGCGGAGTTCACCCGGCTCCGGGTGGCCGCAGAGCCGGGGACCTGAGGTGCTTGAAGCCGTACCTGGCAGGATCCGCGACCATGCCCGACGGCACGGACACCCTGACACCGCTGTGGCGGGGCGTGGTGCTGCTGCGGCTGGTGATGGCCGCGTTCGCGGCCTCGGCGATCCTCGTGCACTCCGGCGGCTACGCCCGTCCCCACCTGGGATGGACCGTGCTGGGGGTGATGCTCGCCTGGACCGCCGTCATGACGCTCGCCTACAGCCGCGAGGCCGGACGCCGGACGGCGGTGATCGGTGCGGACCTCGCCGTCACGCTCGTGCTGATGGCCTCCTCGACGTGGGTGCTCTCCTCCGGACAGATCGCCGAGGTCACCCTGCGCACCCCGCTGCTGACCACGGTCTGGGCGAGCGGCCCGGTGGTGGCCGCGGCGGTGCACGCGGGACGGATCGGTGGGGTGGTCGCCGGGGTCGCCGTCTCGCTGGTGAACTGGTGGGTACGCGGCTTCTTCTCCACCGACATCGCCCGGGACACCGTGCTGCTCGTCGGCACCGGGTTCGTGCTGGGCCTGGCCGCCACCACCGCGCGGCAAGCCGCCGAGCAGCTGCGCCGCGCGGCCCGCGCCGAGGCGGCCACCGCCGAGCGGGAGAGGCTCGCCCGCTCCATCCACGACAGCGTGCTGCAGGTGCTCTCCCGGGTACGCACCCGCGGCGGTCAGCTCGGCGGTGAGGCTGCGGAGCTCGCGCGCCTGGCCGGCGAGCAGGAGATCGCCCTGCGGGCCCTGGTCTCCACCGCGCCCCCGGACTCGGCGGCCAGCGGCGACGTCGACCTCGGGTCCGCGTTGCAACTGCTGGCGACCCCCCGGGTGGACGTCTCCATCCCGGCGACCCCGGTCCCGCTGCCGGCCGGCGACGTGGAGGAGCTGGTCGCCGTGACGCGGGAGGCGCTGTCCAACGCCGAGCGGCACGCCGGCCCGGACGCCAAGGCGTGGGTGCTCGTCGAGGACCTCGGCGAGGAGGTGGTGCTCTCGGTGCGCGACGACGGTGGCGGCATCCGCGACGGGCATCTGGTGGAGGCCGAGACGCAGGGCCGGATGGGGGTGGCCCGCTCGATCCGCGGTCGCGTCGCCGACCTCGGTGGCACCCTGAGCCTGGACACCGGACCCGGGCGGGGCACCGAGTGGGAGGTTCGGCTGACTCGCACCCGCAAGGGCGGAGCGCGATGAGCTCGACCGTGATGGTCGTGGACGATCACCCCATGTGGCGTGCCGGGGTGGCCCGTGACCTCGCCGAACGCGGGTTCCGGGTGGTTGCCACGGCCGCTGACGGGGCGAGCGCGATCCGCATCGCCCCCGCCGTCCGGCCCGACGTGGTGCTCATGGACCTGCACTTCGCCGCTACGCCCGGGGACGACGGCGCGCCCTCCGGTGCAGTCGCGACCCGCGAGATCGTCGCCGCTCTCCCGGACACCCGGGTCCTGGTGCTCTCCGCCTCCGGCGAGCACGTCGACGTGCTCGAGGCGGTGAAAGCCGGCGCGTCGGGCTACCTGGTCAAGTCCGCCTCGGTCGACGAGCTCGCCGACGCGGTGCGCCGTACCGCCGCGGGTGACACGGTGTTCACGCCCGGGCTGGCCGGGCTGGTGCTCGGTGAGTATCGCCGGATGGCCGCCGCGCCCGAGCTGGATACCCCGCAGCTCACCGAGCGCGAGACCGAGGTGCTGCGGTTGGTCGCCAAGGGTCTCACCGCCCGGCAGATCGCCGACCGGCTGGTGATCAGCCACCGCACCGTGGAGAACCACGTGCAGTCCACACTGCGCAAGCTGCAGCTGCACAACCGCGTCGAGCTCGCCCGCTATGCCATCGAGCACGGTCTCGACGTCGAGCCGGACTGAGGAGCGAACAACGATGACAACCGATGGGACATGGGGTGCGGGTGCGTTCAGCCAGGCCACCGGCAGGGTTCCCGGCGAGGAGGCCGGGGCGGACAAGCCCCGCTACCGGCAGTTCCAGCACGACCTGATCGTCGAGCACTGCGGCCGTTCCGTGCTCGAGGTGGGCGCCGGGCTCGGCGAGTTCGCCGAGACCCTGACCGGGCTGGACCGCCTCGTGGTGACCGATGTGGACCCCGACGCCGTCGCCGTCATGCGGCAGCGCTTCGCCGGGCGGCCGGAGGTGGCGGTGCGCCAGCTCGACGTCGAGCGCGGCCTGCAGCTCGACGAGCCGGTCGACACCGTGGTCACGATCAACATGCTCGAGCACATCGAGGACGACGCCGAGACGGTGCGCTCGCTGGCCCGGCTCGTCGTGCCCGACGGCAACATCGTGGCGTGGGTGCCGGCCTACGAACAGCTCTACGGTGATTTCGACCGCAAGGTCGGGCACGTCCGCCGCTACACGCCGGCGAGCCTGACGGCGACCTTCGAAGCCGCCGGCCTACGCCCCACCCACGTGCGGTCCGTCAACGTCCTCGGCGGGCTGGCCTGGTGGGCCGCTGTCCGCCGGGGCGGGACGGGTGCGCCCGACCCGCGCCTGGTCGCCGTCTACGACCGGGTGGTGGTGCCCCTCACCCGCCTGCTCGAGCGGGTCGTCAGCATCCCCTTCGGCCAGTCCATCCTCGGCGTCGCCGAGGTACCCGCTCAGGAGTGATCGCCCGCCGGCTGAACCCCACCCCCTCAGCGGCGGGCCAGCAGCACCACCGCGAGTGGCCACAGCGCCTGGGACCCGGCGAGCACCCGCTCGCTCAGGCCGATCAGCCCGCCACCGCCGTAGAGTTCGGTGGCGAACCATCCCAGCAGCCCGAGCAGCGCCACCGCCGCACCGATCGAGACGGCCGGACGCAGCGATGCCCGCCCGCCCCGGCGCCACGCGAGCGCGGGCCACAGCGACAGTGCGGAGAACGCGACGGTGGCGGCCAGGATGTGCGCGGGTGAGCTGCCCCCGTCGGGTTGGGGGAAGACTGCGACGAGCACGGTGGCCGCTCCACCGGTGGCCAGCAGCAGGCGCCCGGGCAGTGCGGCGGGCCGCAGCCCGAGTGCGGTGATCACGTGGCACACGCCCAGCCCGGCGAGCCCGGCGGTCATGATCCAGCGGTCGGTGGCCCCGTAGGCGGCCAGCGCGCTGATCGTCTCGGTCACCGGATCGAAACCGGGTGGCTGACGGGCTGCGCCGAGCTGCCAACCGCCGATCAGCAGCACCGGGGCGGCCGCCGAGGAGAGCAGAGCCCACCACGGCACGGATCGCACCGGTCCACAGTAGTAGCCGTCCGTTCCGGATCACCTGGCGGCGGCCGGTACGCTGACGCCTCCAGTGCTGCACAGGGAGGGTTGGGACGCCGTGGAGTTCGAGCTCGAGCGCGACGCGTTCGCCGACGCGGTGGCGTGGATCGCCCGGGGGCTCCCCACCCGTCCGGTGGTGGCGGTCACCGCGGGGGTGATGTTGGAGGTCACCGACGGCGCGCTGATCGTCTCCGGGTTCGACTTCGAGGTGCTCAACCGGATCGAGGTTCCGGTCACCGACAAGGTCGGCGGCCGGGTGCTGGTCTCGGGCCGGCTGCTCTCCGAGATCGCCCGGGCGCTGCCGCCCAAGGACGTCCGGGTGGTGGTCGACGGTAACCGGCTCGCGGTGCGCTGCGGGTCCGCCCGCTTCAACCTGCCGTTGATGCAGGTGGAGGACTATCCGGTGGTCCCGGTGCTCCCCGCGACGTCGGGCACCGCCCGCGGCGAGGTGTTCGCGACCGCCGTCGCCCAGGTCACGACCGCGGCGAGCCGGGACGAGACGCTGCCGATGCTCACCGGCGTGCGGATGGAGATCACGCCTGACGAGCTGGTCCTCGCCGCCACCGATCGTTACCGGCTGGCCGAGCGTCACGTGCCGTGGCAGCCGTCGGGGCAGGTGCCCACCGGCCCGGTGATCATCCCGGCCAAGACGCTCGCCGATGCGGCAAAGGCGCTGGGCTCGGCGAGCGACGTGGTGCTCTCGATCGGGGGGGCGGGCGACGCGACGGGCTTCATCGGCTTCTCCGCCAACGGCCGGCAGACCCTGACCCGCCTGCTCGACGGCGAGTTCGTCAAGTTCGCGTCGTTGTGGCCGACGGAGGCCACCACCACCGCCGAGGTCGAGGTGGGTCCGTTCATCGAGGCGGTCAAGCGGGTCTCGCTCATCGCGCAGCGGTTCGCACCGGTACGAATGATCTTCGAAGACGGGCGGGTGCAGCTCTCCGCAGAGGCGGAGGACGAGTCCAGCGCCGAGGAGGAGCTCGAGGTCGGGGTCACCGGAGAACCGCTGACCATCGGGTTCAACGCCGGCTACCTGCTCGACGGCCTCATGGCAGTCAAGGCGCCGCGCGCGAGCCTCTCGTTCACCACTCCCACCCGGCCCACCGTGATCACCCCCGTTGCCGGCCTCGAGGCTGCCGACGGGACGTCCGACAACGCAGAGCACACGTATCGCTACCTGGTGATGTCGATGCGACTGCGAGGCTGACCAACCTGGGTGGAGGGTGAGGGCGCCAGCGTTCACACACCTTCGGTCCAGTACCGGTTCAGTCGCGCCACGGCTTCGGTCTTGTCCATCGCGGCAACGTCAGAATCCGAGAGCCCGACGCGCGAGGTGAGCAGATGCACCAGCTCGGCCGGCAGGGCGTCGGCGGGGATCGGTCGTACTCCCCGGTCGGGGACGCCGTCGTTTCGCACGCACGCCCAGAACTGCGCCTCGGACACCTCGAGCTGGTCACGCATGATGTGACTCCAGAGGCTCTTGCCGTAGTCAGTCCGGTCAGCCGGGCGCGAAACGCGAGTGCGCAGGACGCGGCCGTCCGGTAGGTCGAGTTCGTAGGTGACGTGGTGAGTGCCGTTGCGACCACGAGCGTCACGGACCCGCCGCCATCCCTCGACGCGGCAGAAGCGGTCGTGGTCTGCGCGCGTGGCCCGCGGCCGGCTCACCGATCTGATCCGACCAGCCAGTTTCGCAGCTGGTCGTCGTCGCTGAGGCTGATCAGCTGGACCAAGCCCCAGTTGTCTCGATGGTTCGGCACGTCGAGCAGGTGGTCCTGCCAGTCGGTGGCGTACTCCCGCAACGCGTCGACGGTCTCGGCGATGGCTTCGTCGAACGTCGGCCCATCTGCGGCAACCGGCAAACCGGGGATGAACACGGACCAGCCGTCCGCCTCGGGCACGACCTGGGCCCGGGCCGGGCTGAGGATGGCGAGGAAGTGGCGCAGCCGTTCAGCGTCGACGACGGCGGCGCGGGAAGCATCCCGGCGGATCGTGGCGGGTCGCCCCCGATGGGCGGCATCGAGGAGGTCCCTGAGATGGGTGCGGGCTTCGGTGTAACTGTCATAGTGCGCTGTGGCCATGTTTCCTCCACGGGTGTTGCGTCAAGAGTCAAATACTGTGTCCAGTACGTCAAGTACTCTACGTACCTCCTGCACGAGCTCCCTCGGCCGACGGTGCGACATCGACCTGCACATGCGGAGAGACCGGAGCCGCGCCGGCATCCGTCTCGGCGCGACGGTCCGACCCGGCCAGCACGGTGACCACGAAGGCAACCAGCGACGCCGTGACCGCGATGAAGGTGGGCCAGCCGTCGAAGCCGGCGCCCACCAGGTCGTTCGGCACGTACAGCAGCGTGTTCTCCGCCCCGAACACCGTGGGGGTGAGGGCGAAGAGCACGAGCCGCACGACACCGCCGACCGCGATGGCGGCGACGGCGGCAGCCGTGCTGGCCCGCCGCCAGAACAGGCCCAGCAGGAACGGCACGACCAGGGACGCGAGCATGAGGTCGAAGGCCAGCGTGAGCAGGATCCCGGTCTGCGGCACCCGCAGCGCGAAGAACACGCCCAGGGCCGCCACCGGGAGAAAGGCGAGCCGGGTGGCGCGCAGCAGCCGGTCCCGGCCGTCCGGAGTGCGCTCCTGCCGCGCTCCCAGCACGTTGCGCGCCGAGACAGCCGCGGTGGCGAGGACCGCGCCGCTGGCGGTGACGAACGACGCCGCCACGATGCCGGAGAGCACCAGGATCGCGAGCCCGACCGGTGCGACGTCGTCGAGCAGGGTCAGCAACACCGGTCCGTCGGCGGGCGCGTCGCCGAGGATGGCCGGGATGGAGACCGCCACCAGCGCGAACGGGACGCCGACCAGGACGGTGCCGCCCGCGCCGAGGAAGCAGGCCCGGCGGGCCGACTCCGGGGAACGGGCGGAGAAGATCCGCTGCATGAAGTCGAGCGCCACGATGTCGCCGACCCCGAGCGACACCAACGTCGCCCAGTTGATCACGGCGCCGGACTCGGGTCTGGTCAGCTGTTCGAAGTCGAAGGGGCCCATGCCCTCCGGGATGGTGATGCCGTGGACCACGGCCACCCAGGCGAGCAGCGCCAGGGCCGCGACCACGATGACGGCCACCTTGATGATCGCCGTATAGCAGTTGCTGAACATCCCGCCCGCGGCCGTGGCGGTCAGCACCAGCGCGACGATCAGCAGCACCCCGACGGTGTAGCCGGTACCGAGGAACCGCTCGAAGATGAATCCGCCCGCCACCAGGTTGCCGGCCAGCAGGATGCAGAACGCGAAGATCATCAGAATCGAGGCCGTGACCTCGACGCCGCGCCCGTAGGTGCGCCGGTAGAAGTCGGGCAGGGTCAGCAGGCCCATCCGGTTCATCGGCTTGGCCACGAACAGCCCGGTCAGCACGAGGCACAGGGCGAGCCCGAGCGGGAGCGAAGCACCCGCCCAGAAGCCGAACTCCGCGGCCAGGTCGGTGTTGCCGAGCGTCGCGTTGCTGTCGACGGCAACGCCCATCAGGGCCGCTCCGATCAGCGGCGACGGCAGGCAGCGCCCGGCGACGAGATAGTTCGTGCTGTCACCGCCGACCTTGCGGGACACCGCGAGCCCGACACCGACCATCACGAGCACACACAGGCCCACCCCGAGAATGATCACGGCTGGCTCCCCTGGCCGGTGGGCTTGGGCAGGTGGCCGGCGCGCACGAGGCAGCCGAGCGTGTCGCAGATGACCCGGGTGGCGATCAGGGCGGTGATCTCGGCGTTGTCGTAGGGCGGCGAGCACTCCACGACCTCGATGCCGGCGAGCGGGCGCTCGGCGATCAGCTGGATGAATTTGAGCACCTCGCGGGGCAGGAAGCCGCCGGGCTCGGGCCAGCCGGTACCCGGGACGAACGCGGCGTCCAGGCAGTCCACGTCGAAGCTGAGCCACACCGCGTCGGTGCCGTTCCAGGCGACCTCGAGGGCGCGCTCGGCGGCGGCCTCGATGCCCATCTCGACGCAGTCGGTGACCGTCAGAATCGTGGTCCCGCGTTCCCGGCCCACCTGCACGCCCGGGCGCGGCGCCTGCCAGCCGCCGATACCGATCTGCACCAGGTTCTCCGCCGGCACGTTCGGGATGTCGGTGGCGTGGAACCAGGGGGTGGTGTGCATCCGCTCGTCGAGGTCGGTCTCCTGGGTGTCGACGTGGCGGTCGAAGTGGATGATCCCGAGCTTGCCGCCGCCGAGGTGCTCCGCGACCGCTCGGGTGGTCGGGTAGCCGATGGAGTGGTCGCCGCCGAGCACCACGGGCAGTGCCCCGGAGGCGTAGACGTGCCCGACCGCCTTGGAGATCTGGTCGAAGGTCTTCTCGATGTTGCCGGGGATGGTGAAGATGTCGCCCAGGTCGGCGATGGTGATCGACTCCCGCAGGTCGACGCCGAGCTCGAAGCTGTACGGGCCGTAGAGCGCGGAGATCTTGCGGATGCCCTGCGGCCCGAACCGGGTGCCCGGCCGGTAGGTGGTGCCCCCGTCGAACGGGGCGCCGAGCACGGCGACGTCGTAGTCCCCGCAGTGGCGGACGTCCTCCACGTAGGGCGCCTTGAGGAAGGTGTTGATGCCCGCGAAGTGGGGCAGCTCGCCGCGGGAGAAGGTGGGGATCCGCTTGTCGACGATCGAGTCGGCACCGGGCAGGCCCAGCTCCAGTCCCCGGGCCACCTCCTGCTCCCACCTGGTGGTGGGCAGGCCCGCCTCGGCCTGCATCGCGTAGCGGGCCTCGGGTCCGTAGTTGTCATGCAGTTCGCTCATGCGCGCTGGCCTCCACGGTCAGCACCCGGCGGGCAAGGCAGCCGGGCGCGGCTGGCCTCCCGGGCTTTTGTCCCGCCGTGGAGCGTGCGATGTGGCCGCCCGCCTGCACCTCTCGGACCAGACCTCCCCGTCGAGGGAGCGGAACCCTAGGTGCGCCTCACCGGTGGAGTGAGTCGGAACCCATCAGACGACGCCACTGTGATCCTGCTGTAACCACCGCGTTGCAGTCACATCACCTGTTCAAGTGAGCAACGCAGGCCAAGTTCGCCTCGGTGTGACACGGGCTGGCGGTGCCCGACACTGTCGGTGGCTGGCGAGAGACTGCCGTCGTGTCACACTGGAGGCCGAGGTCGAAGCGGAGGTGGCAACTGTGGCCGCGCCCCAACCCGGACCGGCGGTGCACATCGGCCCGTGGACGCTGGACGAGTGGCTGGCGCTACCCGAAGGCCCGCCCTACACCGAGCTCGTCGACGGGTTGCTGGTCATGAGCCCGGTCTCGGCGTACCGGAACCAGCGGTTGATGGTGCAGCTGTGGCAGCAGCTCGACGCAGCTGCACCGGCGGAGTACGAGGTCATGCCGGAGTCGAACGTGGCGCTGGGAGGAGACCGGGCGCTGATCCCGGACTTCTGCGTCATCGACCGGCCAGGGTTCGACGGCGTCATTCTCTCGGCCCGGCACGTAGTCCTCGTCGGCGAGATCGCCTCGCCGTCCACCCGCGTCTACGACCGGACGACCAAGCGTGCGCTGTATGCCGAGGCCGGGGTTCCCTATCTGCTCATGGTCGATCCGAGCTGCCAGCCACCGTCGGCGGTGTGCTACGAGCTGCTGGACGGCGACTACGTCGGGCGTGTCCGCAGCGAGGACGGGCTCCTGCGGCTCGACCGGCCGTTCCGGGTCCGGCTCGCTCTTACGCTTCCCGACTCCCCGACGGCAGGCTGACCACCTCGCCCTCCGGTACCGACACCGCCGTCGAGACCCAGCCTGCACCAAATGAGGTTGCATCTTGACGAACTTCCTGCAGTCTTTCACTTTGGTGGACCCGGCGACCAGTTCTTGGCCGAGCTCGCCTTTCCCTTCGCGAGGCAACGCTACGACTGTCCCGAATCCCTGATCGGTGCAGGATTCGGTGGCACTGTTCTCGGCTCACTGGCTCGTAGTCTGTTCGTTGACGGCCTCCGCTGGCAGTGGATCGTGCAGACCAGACGATCGGCTCGCCTCTCTGCTTGCCTCTCTGCTGGGCAGCACGCTCGAAGAGCGCAACCGGATCTGTCTCACCTTGGAACGCAGCCGCGCTGCGAATGATCATGACATCCCAGAAGGACACCTGACTCCG
>Ga0136620_10001057_pt1 | contig 12884 bp, 11 predicted proteins | sample AntDrymUQ4162106_2_FD_104806 | JGI IMG/M metagenome (GOLD analysis project Ga0136620, IMG submission 104806) | Polar desert sand microbial communities from Dry Valleys, Antarctica - metaG UQ416 (21.06) | ecosystem: Environmental > Terrestrial > Soil > Desert | place: Antarctica: Dry Valley... | reverse complement strand
CTGGACGAACAGATCCTTGAGCGTGCGGGCGTCTCGAGCGTGGATCCGGAACCGCCGCGAGACGCCTTCGACACTGATCTCGCCTGGGCCCATCGTGCGACCTAGACTAGCCCTCGGGATGGAACGAGTCGGCGAGCACGCCGTGCCCGTGGGGCCGCTCGCCGTCCGCTGGCTGACCTATGAGCTCGAGGAGGCGCGCGCAGGTGTCGCGGGCCGTGCGCGGATCCGGCTCGAGAACGCCGGCTCGGCCGCATGGCGCTCCCGCGGGCAGGAGGGAATCCAGCTCGCATATCACTGGCTCGATCCGCTCGGGAACCCGATCGTGTGGGACGGCGTTCGCGCACCGCTGCCTCGGGTAGTGGCGCCGAACGAGGAGGTCGAGCTCGACGTGGCGGTCGTCGCGCCCCGCCCGCAAGGGAGCTACCGGCTCGCGTTCGACCTCGTCGAGGAGTACCGGTTCTGGTTCGAGGAGGTCGGATCGACGCCACTGGACATTCCGGTCGAGGTGCAGCCGCGGATCGCGGAGCGCCGCCTCCAGGCCGTCTTCCACGGGGCTCCGGATCCGGAGACGGACGCGGCTCTCCTAATTCAGGAAGAGCCGCTCGTGTCGGAGGAAGCCCTCGCGTTCGTACACCTCGTCCCGGGAGCAGTTCCCGCCCCAAACTGGTCGCGCTTGCTGCTCGACGCGCACCAGGAGGGCTACGCCGCGGTCGGTTCTGCGCTGGAGGTATCACGCAGTGAGCGACGCCGGTTCGCTCCCTGGGCACCCGGCGGAGGCCGCAACCCGCGCTTCATCGAGCCGCTTCTCCTTCCCTCGCTCCTCGCCGGCCTCGACTCGGAGACGCACGAAGGCCTGCCATGCTTCTTCGGCTCGGACGCCCTCTTCGAGGGTCGAGCGGTGGTCAGACTTCGACGGCGATCCGGTCGTCCGAGCGGCTGAAGACGAACGCCCCAACCGCGAGCGCGACGACCGCCGCCACGACGACGTAGATCGTCTCGGAGAGCGCGGGAAGCTCGCCGTAGAAGAGCACGTCTCGCATCGCCTCGATCGACGGGGTGAGGAAGTTGACCCAGTGGATCGCAAACTCGGCAGCGGGATAATCGGCCACGCCGGGGAGTTGATCGAGGCTGTAGAGGATCGGGGTGAGGAAGAACCACGGCAAGAGCAAGGCCGTCAGCAAGTGCTCGACGTCCCGGAAAAGCGCGTTCAGCGAGGCGATCGCGAGCGCGACCCCGGCGACCATGCACGCGAAGAGCGCCCCCAGCGGGAACGCCAGCCAGACCGTGTCGCGCGCTTCGGGGATCCGAAGCAGGCTCAGGACGACGACCACCACGAGCATCACCGCGAAGCCGACGAGATGCGTGGCCACGATCGAGAGCGGGACGAGCTGCCTCGGGAAGCGCACCTTGCGGATGAGATTCGCGTTCTCGAGCAGGCTCCGCGACGACGCCTGGGCGGCCGTGGCGAAGAACACCCAGGCCGGGAGACCGCAGAGCAGAAACAGCCAGTAGTCGCCGCTCTCGACCTCCGCGACGCGCCAGAGGAGCGAGAACACGAGCAGGTAGACGGCCATGAGGACGAGCGGGTGCAGGAGCGACCAGGCGAGCCCGAGCACCGAGCCGCGGTACTTCGCGCGCAAATCCCGGCGAAACAGGCTCCCAAAGAGCTCGCGGTAGCGGATGACGTCCGCATAAACGTCCACACGAGGAGTGTAGGGCGGCTGGTGGCTCCACTACCCTTTCCAAGCTGTGGATGCGATCGTCGCGATCGCCGCGTTTCCTATCACCGTCGCGGTTCTCTGGACCCTCTTGCGCACGCCGACCGGCGGGCGCCTCGTCGCTCACCCGAGCGGGGAGCGCTGGCACGCAGAGACCACTCCCACCTTCGGCGGGGTCGGCATCTTCGCCGGGTTCGCCGCGGGGATCGGTTTCGCGCTCGCGATCGGCGCGGTCGAATGGAGCGGCGAGCTCGGCGGCATTCTCGTCGGCGTCGCGCTCCTCTTCGCCGCAGGCATTCTCGACGATCTCCGCCCCCTGAGCCCGCTGGCCAAGCTCGCGGTTCAGATCGGCGCCGCTGTCATCGCGCTCGCGAGCGGGCTCCACGTGGAGATCGTGGAGAACGACGTCCTCGCGTGGGGCATCGGAATCCTCTGGCTCGTCGGCATCACGAACGCCTTCAACCTGCTCGACAACATGGACGGGCTCGCGGCGACGCTCGCCGCAATCGCCTGCGCGTACTTCGCGATCGACGCAGTCACGGAGCATCCGAGTGAGACGGTTCTGGTTCTGTCCTTGGCCCTCGGGTTGGCCTGCATCGGGTTCCTTCCCTTCAATCTCAGGCCCGGACGCACTGCAGCGGTCTTCATGGGTGACTCGGGAAGCCATGTCCTCGGCTTCGCGCTCGCGTCGTTCGCCCTCGCCTCGAGCTGGACGGTCGCCGGTACGACAGTCGCGACCGTGCTCCTTCCGCTGCTCATCCTCGCCATCCCGATCCTTGACACGACCCTCGTCACCCTCGTGCGGCTCGGGCAGCGGAGGCCGGTGAGCCAGGGGGGACGGGACCACACGTCGCACCGCCTCGTGTACTACGGGCTCTCGGAGGCCGACGCGGTGTTCTTGCTCGCCCTCGTCGCAGCGGCCATCGGAGCGACCGCGCTGGCGTACAACGTGCTCGACAACGCCCGGCTGACTGCCTTCGGCGTGCTTCTCACCTTCGTCCTTCTCGTCCAGTTCGGCAGCTTCCTGAGCGACCTCGAGGAGCGCTCTCGCCGAGGCGAGGCGACCGAACAGCCGTCGCTCTGGAAGGCACTCGTATTCGAGCCGCGCCGCCTGGTCGAGGTCGTCGTCGACTTCGTCGTCATCTGCGCCACGTTCCTCGCGGCCTACGTGCTCGTGATCGGTGGGCTCGGCAGCGAGTTCGAGCGTTCGGTCTTCCTCGCGGCGCTGCCCATCCTCCTCGCGACGAGGTACGTCTTCTTCGTCGCGCTCGGCGTCTACCGGCGGGTGTGGCGCTATGCGACCGCGCGCGACGTCGTGCCGATCGCTGTCGGGTGTGCGGGATCAGCAGTCGTCGCGTTCCTCGTGCTCGTCGCCTTGAGGGACATCGGACCGGTTCCAGCGCTCGAGGTCTTCGTCGTGGACGCCGTTCTCTGCACGTTGCTCGTGGGCGCCTCGCGGCTGACGTTGCGGCTCCTACCCGAGGCGCGCGCTCGCGGGCGACACCGACGCAGGGTTCTCGTGGTCGGGGCGGGACAAGCTGGGCGAGGGCTTGCACGCGAGCTGCGCGACACCGACGAGGCGCGCGTGGTCGGCTTCCTGGACGACAACCCCCGCGTGCGGCGCCGGCGCATCCTCGGCATCAGCGTTGTCGGAGCGCTTGACGAGGCGCCGCGGGCGATAGCGGGCGCTCGAGCCGAGGAGGTGCTCGTCACGATCCCCGGCGCCCCCCAGGAGCGACTCGACGCCGTCGTCCGGGCATCGGAGGAGGCCGGAATTCCCTGTCGGATCGTCCGCCGCGTAACCGAGTTCTCGGCTCCTGAGCCGGTCGAGGCGACGCTTCCGTGAATCAGCCCCGGGGTCTACTCGACCGCCTGCACGCGGCGATCCCGTTGCTGACCCTCTACTTCGGGTTGGCAGCGCTCTACGCGTGGCAGGCATCGCAACACCCGGTTCCAACCATATTCACCGACGAGATCGAGCTGGCTCAGCTGTCACGCTCGATCGCAGAAACCGGGGAGCCTGCCCGACGTGGCGAGCCGTACGGATTGGCGACGCTCGCGGCGTACTTCCTCGCTCCCGTCTGGTGGCTCGGCTCGACGTCGACGGCATACACCGCGGCGAAGCTCCTGCTCGTGCTCGCGATGACCGCGACCATCTTCCCCGCCTACGCGCTTGCGCGACTCGTCGTGTCACCGTGGTACGCCGTCGCGGCGGCGGGAGGGGCAACCGCCGTTCCCGCGCTTGCGTATTCCCCGATCTTCGTCGAGGAGCCGTTCGCGTATCCGTTGGCCACGTTGGCGCTCTGGTTGATCGCACGCGCGCTCGTTCAGCCCACCTGGATCCGTCTCGGCGTCGCTGTGCTCGCGTCGGCGACAGCCATGCTGACGCGAACACAGCTCGCCATCCTCTTCGCGGTGCTCGCGCTCGGCCTGCTCTGGCTCGCCTGGGAGTCCGAGCGTGTCCGCGCGTGGCGCTCGTCCTGGACGCGCTGGGACTGGCTCGGCGCGATCGTGCTGGTGGTTGGACTCGCGGTGGGCTTCTCGGCTGCGATGGGCCACCTGTCGGAGAGTTGGCGTGAAACGACGGGCTTCTATCGTGACCGGATTCTCGACCATGCGACGTGGGCCGCGGGAGCGCTCGCGATCGGTATCGGGATTCTTCCCGTGGTCGCGGGGATCGCGGCTCTCGCCCGGCCGAAGGACGAGCCACGCGACCCCGCAACGCGCGCGTTCGTAGTCACGAGCGTCGCTGCTCTCACGGTGTTCCTCACCTACACGGGGATCAAAGGGGCGTACATCTCGACCATCTTCTCGACGCTGATCGTCGAGCGAAACCTGATCTACCTTTGCCCGGTCCTCTTTGCGGCGACCGCACTCGCGTTCGAGCGCGGGGTCGGACGAGGGTGGGCAATAGCCGGAGGGGCCGCCGTCACCGTCTATCTCGTTAGTGAGACTCCGCTTCGCCTCGACCAATACCCGTACTACGAAGCGCGCGGTCTTTCTATGGCCGCGTTCGCAAACCGCGAGCTGGGATGGACGGAGGGCAAGATCGAGAGTGCTCTCCTCGTCGCGTCGGTAATTGCTGTGGCCATCGTGGTCGCACTCGGACTACTCCGACGAGGGTCAGTCGTATTCGCGGCCGTAGCGGGTTCGGCGGCCGTCGCCGTCCTGGCCTGGAATCTCACGACCGAGGTGTATGCGGCCGAGGGCGAACGCATCTTGTCGGAGCGTGTCGACGGCAATCTCACGAAGCCTTACGACTGGGTCGAGCGCTTGACCGATGGCGGTTCGGTGGTCGTGATCGGCCAGGGCATCGCCGACCCGACCGGCATCTGGTTGACCGAATTCTTCAACCCATCGGTCCGAAAGATCTGGAGCATCGACGGCTCGGCAAAGGTTGTTGGCGGCCCGATATTGACACCGGACCTCGCCGCGTCGGACGGAACGTTGACTCCCCCGCCAGGCACCGAGTTTGCCCTGGCCCTGAACGGCGTCACCCTGCAGGCCCCGGTTGTCGGAAGCGGGGGAACGGCCACGCTGTACCGGCTCGACGGACAGCCCCTGAAGCTCGGCGCGGCCGTCGAAGGCCTCTATTCCGACGGTTGGATGGGGAACAGCGCCGCGTACACGCGATACGACATCGCTCGCGACGGCCCTGGCTTCGCCGTGGTCAAGCTCTCTCGAGAGCGATGGTGCCCGCAGGACAAGCCCGGCAAAGTGACGGTCCGGATCGGACCCGTCACGATCGGGCGCCAGCATCCGGAGATCGCGCGCGTTACGGAGACAAAAACCGGGGTCGTGCACGCGTGTAAGGCCATCACACTGCTGCTTGCGGCGCCAAACGTGCCCTGGCGCGTCGAGGTGAGGATCGAACCGACTTTCGTCCCGCAGGAGCTCGATCCGTCTCGGAGCGACGCACGAGAGCTCGGCGCAGTGTTCGAAGCCGGCTTCCAGTCCATTTTCGCAAGCGGCTAGCTCGACGCGGCGACGAGGTAGGTGAAGCGGAAGCGGAGCGCGAACCGTGCGAGCGGGCCGCTGCGCTCGAGGGCTCGCGCGAGTGCGGCTGCAGGCGCGGGCAACGCGACCGTTTGTGGCATGAAGAACGGGCGCAGCTCGATGCGTCCGAAGTCGGCGGCGCGGAGGTCGGCGAGCACCTCTTCGAGCCGGTACTGACGCGGGTTCAGGTCGAAGACGAGCTTCTTCTCCGTGAAGGCTGCAACGTGCCGGAAGAACGCACGCCGGTCGCGTGCGTAGTAAATCGCACGGAAGACCGTCGTCGCGGCGACGAGGCCGGGAGGCATGTACTCGTTCAGGTCGCCGAGCTCGATCAGAGCGCGGTCGCCGAGCCGCCGGTCCGCCGCCTCGACCATCTCCGGCGTCGAGTCGACCCCCCGGTAGCGGACGCCGCGCGTAACCAGGAGTTCGCCCAGTCCACCGTCGCCACACGCGAGGTCGAGCACCTCGTCGCCGCGGACGAGTTCTGGCCCCAACGCGACGACGAGATCGGCCCGGTGCGCCAGATACGTCGCCGCGTCGGCGTAGGCGTGCTCCGTCCAGTCCTTCGCCTTCCGCGCGTACTGGTCTTCGGTCACAGCGCGAGCAGGCGCTCGGGATGCTTGCGCACAAATCGGGCCATCCCGCGCGCGTGCCAAAGCGTGTGCGGAGAGAGGAAACTGCGGTCGATTACGGCCGCGTAGTCGTGCGTCACGACCGCATCGGGCACGTACCAGCGCTCCCAGCCGGCCTGCATCGCCCGGTAGCAGAGGTCGATGTCCTCGCAGTAGTGCCGGAAGCCGGCATCCCAGCCGCCGATCTCGTCCAGCATCGCGCGGCGCATGAGGAGGAACGCGCCGAGCATCCAGTCGGCTTGCACTGGCTCGGTCGGGCGCTCGTCCAAGTGGTAGTGGTCGCGCTGCTTCTCGTACGGCGTCCGGAGGCGACGGAGGGGCGTACGGCGGACAAGTGTGCCGCGGATAGTCGGAAAGCGCCTGCGAGACGGCTGCCACGCCCCGTCCGGCCAGCGCATCTGCGGCCCCGCGATTCCGCAGCGAGGGTGCGCATCGGCGAAGGCGGCGAGCGTGGCGACCGCGTCCGGCTCGGGGATCACGTCCGGGTTGGCAGTGAGCACGTACTCACTCTCGGTCGCCGCGATCCCGAGGTTCACATTCGCGGCCAGGCTGAGCGGCCGCGTGTTCACGAGAACGCGGACGCCTTCGGGTACCACGTCGACCGATCCGGGGACGTTCGAGACGACGACCGTCTCGTCGGCCTGCGGCACGAGTGCGGAGAGCGAGGTTCCAAGCTCGGCCGCGTGCCCGTGCGACACCACAACCGCGGAGACCTTCACGTCCCGAGTATCTCCCGGTACACAGCGAGGGTCCGCTCGGCCGTCGCCCGCCAGCTGAATGCACGCGCGCGTTCGAGCCCCATGGCGGAGAGCCGGTCACGTTCCTGGATCGCCTCCCGGATCCCGTCCGCGAGGCCGTCTTCGTCGACAAAGACGGCCGCAGCACCCGCGACCTCCTGGAGAGCAGGCTCGCGAACTGCGACGACCGGTGTACCCGACGCCATCGCCTCGAGCACCGGCAGCCCGAACCCCTCGAAATGCGACGCCTGCACGAGGCACGCGGCGCCGCGGTAGAGCTCGGCAAGTCGCTCGATCTCCACGTGACCTTCGACGCGAGCGCCGCGGCGGCGGAGCTCCTCGGCCAGCTCGGCGTCCTTCTTGGGTCCGACGACGACAAGCGGTACGCCGGCCGCCAACGCGGCCTCCAGCACCGCGAGCTGGTTCTTTCTCGGCTGGATCGCCCCGACCGCAAGGACATACGAGCCTTGTAACAGACTGTTACTTGGCCTCGTCTCGGCGGCCTGGCGAGGGCCAAAGACTGGATCCACGCCGTTCGGAGTGACCACGACCCGGTCCGGAGCGACGCCGTAGAGCTGGACGAGATCTCGCTTCGTCCGCTCGGATACCGTCAGGACGCGCGCTGCTCGCCGCACTGCACGCGGTACCACGCGGCGGAAGACGAGCCTGTCCTTCAAGCTGAACAGGCCAGGCTCTCGCTCGAACGAGACGTCGTGGACGGTGACGACGCCGGGGCAATGGAGCCGCGGCGGGAGCGCGTATTGCGTGTGGACGAGGTCCGCGCCCAATCCCCGGAGCAGGCGAGGAAGCGTGATCGCCATCCGCACGAGTTGCGAGCGAGCGCGAAGGTCGACCGGCTCCACGCCTTCCGGAACGAGATCCGGTCGGCGCGTCACCGCCGCGAGGCGGATCCCGGCCGCGGGAACCAACAGAGCTAGCTCGCGAAGCAGGTTCCGCACATAGGTCTCGTCGCCGGTTCGCTTGCGTCCGAGGACGTCGGCGTCGAGCGCCACCAGCCTCATGCGAGCTCCTTCCAGAGCGCCTCCACCCGGTCGGCGGCGCGCTCCCAAGTGAACGCGCTCGCGCGAGCGAGCCCCAACGGGACGATCTCCTCTCGCCGAGACTCGGCCTGAGCGATGCCCTCCGCGATCGCGGCGACGTCATTTGGATCGACGAGCACTGCCGCGCCGCCGGCGATCTCCTCCATCGCCGTTCCGCGCGACGTCACCACAGGAGTCCCGCTCGCCATCGCTTCCAGCACCGGCAATCCAAACCCCTCGTACAACGACGGGTAAAGGACGCAGCGGGCACCGCGATAGAGCCGGGCGAGCTCGGCGTCGGGGATCTCGCCGACCCAGCCGGAGACTTTCACTCCACCCCAGCCACGCGCTCCGACAACCCGAAGCTCAACCCCCGCCAGTCGCGCGGCCTCCACGACGCGATCGAGGTTTTTCCTGGGCTCGAGCGTCGCGACGGCGAGCACATACGACCCCTCCGCCGCACGCCCGTCCGGCGTGAAGAGCGGATCGACGCCGTTCGGGACGACGCGGATTCGCTCCGCGGGAACATCGACGAGCGTCGCGACCTCCAGCTTCGTGAACTCGGATACCGCGACGACGGCATCCGCGGCTCGAAGCACCCTTCGCAGCCCCGCTTTGCCATACAGGCGATGCCAGCGCGGGAACGCTTCCGGGTAACGGACGATCGCCATGTCGTGAACGGTGAGCACCGTCGGGACACGCGACCGGAGAGGTCCGCGGAACGTCGTGCAGTGGAGGACGTCAAGGCGCTCGGCGCGACGAGGCAGCCTCACCGGATACCAGAGCGCATCTCGGACGACGCTCGACGCGCGACCGGACCCGCCGAACGAGAGGAGCTCGAGCTCCATTCCCGGGCGATCCCGGAGAGCGCCAAGCAGGCCGCGAACGACCCGCGAAGTCCCCGCGCGCGTCTGCACCAGCGGTGACGTGTCCACGCCGACTCTCACGCGTCGACCTCGAGCCTTCGAGCCACGGCCCTGAGCGCGTCCACCGGCTCCGGGTACTCGAGCTGCTCCTCGGCCTGCGCCTGCGAGCACCAGCGGTACTCGACGTGCTCCTCGTTCAGCACCGGCTCCCAGCCCGGCTCGACCTCGACCGAGTAGGGATGGAGAGTGACCCAGCGGTCGTCGTCGTCAGCCGGCCGGTAGCCGAGCTCGAGCGGGATCGGCGCAAACCGAACCGGGTGCATCAGCCCCGTCTCCTCGCCGAGCTCGCGGAGCGCCGCCGCATCGGGCGCCTCCCCCGCCTCGATCCCTCCCGCGACCAGATGCCAGTAGCCGTGGCTCTCCGGCGAGCGCAGCAGGACGAGGAAGCTCGGCCCTGGGCGGTACACGACGAGCAGGACCTCTTCACGCGCTCTCATCGCCGCGCTGCCTCTTCATATCCGCGCAAGAAGGTCTCGCCCACTGCGCGCCAGGTGAAAGAGGCCGCGTGCTCGAGGCCGACAGTGGCGAGACGCTCCCGCTCGCGCAGCCCGCGCTCGATCCCTGCCGCAATCGCGGCCGGATCGTCGGGATCCACACGCACGGACGCATCGCCACTCGCCTCGTCGAGCGAGGGGTGAGAGGAGACGACGACCGGGCACCCACATGCCATCGCTTCGAGAACGGGGATGCCGAAGCCCTCGAAGCGCGATGGGTAGACAACAACCGCCGCGCCGCGGTAAAGGCGCGCCAGCTCGTCGTCGGAGACGAAGCCGAGGCGGCGGATGCGGGTGTCGCTGAGCTCGGGCTGGTCGCCCCACCCCTCTCCGCCGGCAACCGCGAGCAAGAGATTACCGCCGAGGAGCCGGTGCGCGTCAACGAGGGTCTGCAAGTTCTTGCGCGGCTCGAGCGTCGCCACCGTGAGGATGTACGGGGCACCCAGGTCGGCCGCGGGACCGTCCGAGCTGAACTCGTCCCGCGCCGCGGGATGCGCCACGTGGACACGATCGGCGGGGACACCGAGGGTCGCGATCACGTCCTCACCGGTGTAGCGGGAGTTCACGAACACGACGTCACACGTCCGGGCGGTGTTCCGGTACTTCCGCGCGTGCATCGAGCGGGTACGCGGCGTGGTCCACTCCGGATGATGAAGCGGGACGAGGTCGTGAATCGTCGTCGCCCTCACTCCCGCGCGCTGCGACGGGAACATCCAGTCAGAGAAGTGCAGAACGTCGAAGCCGCCGAGAAGCCGCTCGGCGGCGGGGAGCCCCGCAATGCTCCAGGCCGTACGCAGCGCGTGAGAGAGCGGCAGGCGCCAGGTTCGGAGCTCGACGTCGATCCCGGCTAGCGCCGCACGGATCCGCTCGGGACCCTTGAGGCTGGTCGGCGCGAACGCCACGATCTCGTGCTCGCCGCCGGCGGCCTCGACGAGTCCGCCGAGCGAGCCGCGGATGTAGTTCCCAATGCCAAGGGGAGGGTGGGAAAGCGGGGAGACGTCGAAGGCGATCCTCACGATGCGGGCTTGTAGTCGAACACGTTGAAGTGGGCGCCGAGCTCGCGTCGGTCGGTGGTGCCGGAGAGCACCTCGGCGGGTATTGCGGTGGGAGCGACCCGGAATGTCACGACACACGCCTCCCGTCCTGGCTCGAGCGGCACCCGGAGCTTCGCCTGCGCGTTCGGCTCGAGCCGAACGCTCGCTACTCGTCGTCCGGGGACCAAGGCATGCACGGTCTGTGACGACTCGAACAGCGACGGGTCGCTCGACAACGACACGATCAACTTCCCGCCGCGGCAGCGACGCCGCTTCCAGGTGACGGTGGCTCCCGACCAGGAGTCGTTCGGATAGAGACCTCTGACCGAGGTCGTCGAGACGACATCGCCGCCAACCCGCCAGAGAGTCGTTCCCAAGAGATCGTCGCGAGCGACCACCTCGCCGTCCGGGGTGACGGACCCGTCCGTGAGGAGGTACTCGACCGCAAACGGCTCGCCGCCCGGAAGGCGCACGACGCCGTCGCGAGGGTCGGTGCGCACCTGCGTTTCGCCGACTCCTCCGGGCGTCGGCTGTCGAAGGTAGAAGACCGGTCCGACGGTGCGGTTGAAGAACTCGTTCTGGTTGACCGTGAACCGGTCCGCGCGCCCCGTCCACAGGACGGCAGCCCGAGCCTCGTCGGGAAGCGCCGCGTCGATCCAGTCGCGCGGGACGCCGCGGATGCCCTGGAAGACGGCACCGGCGGACGCCTGCTTCACCCCGTGCTCGCCGCCCCAGATCGGGTGGAAGACCGCGGCGTAGTAGGCGAGAACTACCAGCGGCAGCACAAGCGCGTAGCGGCGAGGAAGGACTACGAACAGCGCTGCCAGCACGAGCGCGAGGCCGAACGCGAGCTCTGCGACCCATTCGAGCCCCACGTGATCCTGCACCGACCACCACGGCAGGAGCATGAGCGTGTCCGAGAGCGCCGACGTGTCGATGAAGCGCTCGAACGGAATCAGCAGAACGAGAACGGCAGCCACGGCGGCGGCGGACAGCGCGAGAACCCGGGGTCGCGGCGCGCCACGGTCGACCCAGGCGAGCAGGAGAATGAGAAAGAGCGGCACGACGACGAAGAGGTTTCGCTCCTGGATGCGCTGGGCGAACACGGAGGCGAACGCGGAGACGACGAGCACGAGCCAGAACGTCATCGCGAGCGCAGTCGCAAGCAGGGCCTGCAGCGGCCGGTCGAGCGAGCGGGAGCGTCCCACGAGCACGATCGTCGCAGCGACAGGTAGGACGCCGAGGTAGAGATCGAGCTCGGCAACGTGGTACAGCAGGTACCGAAGCACCTCGCCGAGCTCGTAGTCGGATTCGCCGACGATGCTGTAAGCGCCGAGGAGATCCGAGAGCGACCTGCCGCGTGCGAGCTGGGCGACTAGGGCGAGCGCCCCTGCGCCGAGCACGACTCCGTACAACCCGCGGAATGGCCGGAGCGCGACTCGCAGTCCTTCGCCACGGAACAAGACGAGAAGAAGCGGCGCCGTGAGGAGCGCCGGGACGAGGACCACGGCCTGCACGCGCGTCGCCGCCGCGACACCGACCGCGATCAACAAGGCGACCTGCCGGGCGGTAGTGGGCCGCTCGAGGACGAGAGTGAGGAGAAGAGCGCAGACGAGAAAGACGGGATAGAACGCGTTCTCCGTCATGACCGAGCCCGTGTAAACGAGCGACGGAAGCGAGACGGCGAGCACCGCCGCAAGAAGGGAGAACCTTGCGCCGACGACGCGACGCGCGAGGAGATACGCGGGGATCGCGGCCAGGGACATCACGAGCGCGTTCAGCGTCTTGACGACCGCGTAGGCATCGGTCAGCCCCTCGAAGACCGCGTAGGCAGGGCTGATGAGCGCCGGGTAGACGATGCCGTAGCCGGGGGAAGAGACATCGCGGACGAGGAGCTCGCCGCTGTCCGCGAGGCTGCGGGCGAGCTCCGAGTAGATGAGCTCGTCGACCATGATGAAGGGGCCAAGCATCCCCCGTGCGAGCCAGGCCCTGACAGCGAACGAGCCGGCGACGATCGCGACCAACCATGCCCACACCGGAACTCGCCGAACGACGCTAGCGACCAAGCTCGACCTCGGCGAGACGCCTGGCGATCTCCCCCGCTTCCGCGTCCTCTGGAGAGATCCCGACATCCGCCGCGGCCCGGCTCACCTCCCGCAGCACCGCGTCACGCACGGCCGCTCCACCCGCGGCTTCCTCGAGCGCGGCGACATAGAGCTCAGCCACGCGTCCGAGGTCGTGCTGCTGCTGCGCCAGGCGGGCCGCAGCCGCGCCCATCTGCGCCCGCACGTCGTCCCTTTCCACGAG
>Ga0136620_10001056_pt1 | contig 12886 bp, 12 predicted proteins | sample AntDrymUQ4162106_2_FD_104806 | JGI IMG/M metagenome (GOLD analysis project Ga0136620, IMG submission 104806) | Polar desert sand microbial communities from Dry Valleys, Antarctica - metaG UQ416 (21.06) | ecosystem: Environmental > Terrestrial > Soil > Desert | place: Antarctica: Dry Valley... | reverse complement strand
GGGGGGGGGGGGGGGGGGGGGGGGGGGGGACGGGGGGCCCCCCCCCGCGCCGCTAGGCGCTTTCAGGCGGAGGCGGGGACATCGTCGCGCCCGGGATCGGGAACGGCTTCGCCTTCGGCCGCGGCGCGCGCTTGCGCTCTTCCTCGGTCGCAGTCTCTGCGGGCGGCGGGGCATCCTCCTCGGCGAATACCTCGTCCTCGGACTGGCCCGCGGCCAGGCGCTCGAACTGGTCCTTATCGATCGTCTCGCGCTCGATCAGGATCGCCGAGATCCGGTGCAGCTCGTCCATGTGCTCCTCGAGCACGCGGCGCGACGTCAGATGCGCCTCCTCGATCACGCGCCGGATCTCGTCGTCGATCTCGCGCGCAATCTCGTCGGAGTAGTCCGGCTCATTGCCCATCTCGCGGCCCAGGAACGGCATATCTTGATTACGGCCGAGCACGCGCGGGCCGAGCTTCTCGCTCATGCCGAAGCGCATGATCATCTGCTTGGCGATACTCGTGACCTTCTCGAGGTCGTTGGCAGCGCCGGTCGTGATCTCGTGGAAAACGAGCTCCTCCGCCGACCGGCCGCCAAGAATGGCCGCGAGCTCGTCCATCAACGCAGAGCGCGTCGTCAGGTAGCGGTCCTCGGTCGGAAGCGAGATCGTGAGGCCGAGCGCCTGGCCCCTGCTGACGATCGTGATCTTGTGCACGGGGTTCGTGTCCTCGAGGAAGTGGCCGACGAGCGCGTGGCCCATCTCGTGGTAGGCGGTGATCTTGCGCTCCTTCTCGGAGAGCAGCCGCGCCTTCTTCTCGGGACCGGCAATCACGCGCATGATTCCTTCCTCGAGCTCCTCCTGTTGGATCGTCTTCTTGCCGAAGCGAGCGGCGAGGAGGGCGGCCTCGTTGACGAGGTTCGCGAGATCGGCTCCGGTGAAGCCGGGCGTCCCGGCAGCGAGCGTGTCGAGGTCGATCTCCGGCGCGAGCGGCTTCCCCTTGGTGTGCACCTCGAGGATCTTGCGGCGGCCGTTCCGATCCGGCCGGTCGACGACGATCTGGCGGTCGAAGCGGCCCGGGCGGAGCAGCGCGGGGTCGAGGATGTCCGGCCGGTTGGTGGCTGCGATCAGGATGATGTTGTCCTTCATCTCGAAGCCGTCCATCTCGACGAGCAGCTGGTTCAGCGTCTGCTCGCGCTCGTCGTGGCCGCCGCCGAGCCCAGCGCCGCGGTGCCGGCCGACGGCGTCGATCTCGTCCATGAAGATGATGCACGGCGATGCTTGCTTGGCCTGCTCGAACAGGTCGCGGACGCGGCTCGCGCCGACACCCACGAACATCTCCACGAAGTCGGAGCCCGAGATCGAGAAGAACGGCACACCGGCCTCGCCGGCGACCGCTCGCGCGAGCAGCGTCTTGCCGGTGCCCGGCGGCCCGTACAGGAGCACGCCCTTCGGGATGCGGGCGCCCAGCGCCTGGAACTTCTTCGGGTTCTCGAGGAACTCCTTGATCTCGTGCAGCTCCTCGACCGCCTCGTCCACCCCGGCCACGTCCTTGAAGCCGATCTTGGGCGAGTCGGGCGTCATCCGCTTGGCGCGGCTCTTGCCGAAGCTCATCACCTTCGAGCCGCCGCCCTGCATCTGGTTCATCAGGAAGATCCAGAAGGCGATCAGGATCACGAACGGCAGCAGCGCCGTCAGCAAGCTCCACCACGCCGATCCGCCCGTGCCCTTGGAGTCGTACTTGACGTCGTTTGCGGCCAGAATCCGCTCGAACCGAACCTGCGAGTCCGGGGTCGGATAGTTGACCACGATCTTGCGCTCTTCCGATCCCGTGAGCGTCGCTGTGATCTGCTGCTTGCGGGGCTCGAACAGCACCTGTTGTATCGAATCCGGCTCCGTCTGCGTGCGCGCGATCAGCTCGGAATACGTCTGCTTCTCGACCTTCTTGTCGTTCCCCGTCAGCGTCTGCATCGCCAGGTACGCGAGCACGACGATGATGATCAGAGGGAAGAGCGCGCTACGGAAAAATCGATTCAAGAGGCCTCCGGATTGAGAGTAGCAGGGAGCTTTCGCGCTGCCGAGAAGCCCCTCAGACCTTAATCGGCGTTAATCGCCGATTAATGAGCCTCGGGAATCAAATCCGAATGCAGGACGGCGACGAACGGCAGGTTCCGGTACCGCTCGGCGAAGTCGAGCCCGTAGCCGATCACGAACCGGTTCGGGATCTCGAACCCGACGTAACGGACGTCGACCGCGATCTCGCGCCGCTCCGGCTTCGTCATCAACGCGCAGACCGCGAGCGAGGCGGGCTCGCGGGCCTCGAGATTGCGCATCAGGTACGAGAGCGTCAACCCTGAGTCGATGATGTCCTCGACGACGAGAACATGGCGACCCTCGATATTGATGTCGAGGTCCTTGAGGATGCGCACGACGCCCGACGAGTCGGTCGAGGCTCCGTAGCTCGAGATCGCCATGAAGTCGATCTCGCACGGAACAGTCAGCCGCCGCATCAGGTCGGACATGAAGAAGACAGCCCCCTTGAGCACGCCGATCAAGAGCAGATCCCGGCCCGAGTAGTCACTCGAGATCTCCTCCCCCAGCTCGGCGATCCGCGTCTGTAGTACGTCCTCGTCGATCAGGATCTCCTCGACTCCCCGCTCGAGCTCGGTGGAACTCATCGACCCCTCCTTGTCGCTCGAACGCCCTCGGCGTCGACCAGTCCCGGGACGGCCACGACCTCGTTTCCGCGCACCACGAGCGGCCACGCCTCGCGCTCGGATCGGGGCACTTTCGCGTCGACGAAAACGTCCTGCAGCTTCTTCCTCCGTCCCGCGAGCCGGTCGCCGGCCCGCCAGCCTCGTACCTTAAGGCCTGGCAGGCTCGATTCAATAATCCACTCGCCCCAGCGCACGGGACGGTCGAGCACGACGGGGCCTTGCTCGAGCCAGAGCCGGTCGTACTCGCGCACAGCCTGCAATCCGCCGCCGAGATCGACCCTACGTGAGCCGGCGGGGGCCGCGAGCAGCGAGGCCAGCTCGGGCGTGAGCCGAGGCCGTTCGTCCGCGAGCCGGAGAATGTTCTTCGCCGCCGCAGGATGGAGCTGCTCGAGCAGCGGCAGGATCTCCGCACGGATCAGGCCGCGCTTCGTGTGCTCGTTCGAGGTGTCGACGCGGTACGCGAGCCCCTCGGCCCGGCAATAGCCAACGGTCTCGTCTCGCCAGAGCGGGAGCAATGGACGGACGACGCCGTCCTCCCGGCGTGGCTTGATCCCCGTCGCCGCGCCGCTTGCCACCAGCCGATAGAGGATCGTCTCGACCTGATCCGAGGCCGTGTGGCCCGTTGCCCGCAGCCGGTCGGTTGCAACCGCGTAGCGCAGCTCGCGCAGCCCCGCTTCGGTGCGGCCTCGACCGTCGCGGACGACCACGGTTGCTCCGAGCTGCTCGCTGCAGAAGCGCGCGTCCTCGGCCGACTCGGGGCCGCGGAGCCGGTGATCGACGTGCAGTGCCGAGACCCGATAGCCGAGCTCGCCGAGCGCATGCCACAGGCAGGTCGAGTCGGCTCCTCCCGAGACGAGGCAGACGACTTCCGTCCCGGGCCCGATCAGGTCGTGGCGCCGGACGTGGCTTTCGACGCGGTCGCGAAGCGCCCGGGTGTCCATCCCGTCAGTGTCTCAATTCTCAGAGATCGAACGGGCCCGGCATGCGCCCAGGCTGACGCGGCGAGTCCCTCGCGGGCGGTCCGGCCGGCAGCCAGTGCCGGCCCGCGTACGAGGCCAGTTCCATCACGGCCGATCGCGCGACCCAAACCACGGCCCCGAGAACCAGAAGCCTTTTCATGCGAACACCGGCCGCTCGCACCACGCCTCGAGCCGCTCCGCGGCGCGCTCGAGCTGGGAGGCCGAAAAACGGTGAGTCTCCGCGTACGGAACCGGCTCGACGACGGCGCTCGGATCATGCTCGAGCAGGGCGCTCAGCAGGTAGCGGATCGGCAGCGCGTGGGCGACGACGAGGATCGTTGCCTCCGGGCGAGCAAGCAGCTTCCGAAAGCCGGCCGAATAGCGGCGGGCGGCATCGACACGACTCTCGCCACCGCCCGGGCAGTCGTCTGCGGGCCCGTGAGCATGCGCCCACACGCGGTAGTCGTCGAGAGGCTCGCCCTCGAAGCGGCCGAAGCGAATCTCGTTCAACTCCGGCAACACCAAGCATGGGACGCCGCGGCCGGCCAGGGCGATTTCCGCCGTCTCCCGGACCCGAACGAACTCGGTCACCACGCAGAGGTCGATCGCATCGTCCGCAAGGAGCTCCCCGAGAGCGTGCGCTTGCTTTCGTCCCGTCGCCGTCAGTCCGCCGCCGGGCGCTCGCGGGTCCCCATTGACCGCGCTCCGAACGCTGAACTCGCTTTCTCCATGCCGCGCGAGGATCACGCGCTCCACGACGCGCAGCCTACTCAGGCACTCGGAGGCTTAGCTTGCGAGCCGCAACTCCGCGGCGAGCCGTCGATGCTCAGGTGACTCCGGATCCAGCCGTACGAGCGCGTTCCGCCAGCACGAGCGGGCCTGCTCCTCGTCCCCCTCACGCCGTTTGAGCCCGCCGATGTTCGCCAGCACCTGACCCTCGCTATGCGCATCGCCGAGCGCGGCGAGCAGCTCGAGCGCTTCCTCGAAGCGAGCGATCGCGCTCGCGGCATCGCCTCGACGAGCCAGCGCGAGCGCCATGCTGTTCAGACTGAGCGCCTCGCCGCGCTGATTGCGTAGCTCGCGGGAGAGGGCGAGGGCGGCCTCCGAGCGGTCGAGCGCCTCTGCCGTGCGTCCTTGCTGGCGCAGGCTCGCGCTGAGCTGATTCAGCCGTCGCGCCTGCTCGAGCGGATTGGGCTCGCGAGCGACGGACTTCAGCGCTCGGTGCCAGTGTGCGTACGCTCGGGAGCGAGCCGAGGCCCAGGGCAATCCGCGAACCCGGGCCGCCGTTGATCGGGCAAGCGAAAACAACCGCGGACGAACCTCGCGGGCTGACCGAAGTGCCCTCGCAGCCGCCGGTCGCGCCGCCGCCGGCCATCGCGGACGCAGCCGCCGCGCGAGCCGAAACACTTTCGTGGACAGATCAGCCCATTCCCTCACCACGCGCACGAGCCCGGCGACACTGCATCCGAGAAGCGCCGCGCAGACGACGGCGATCGGCGGTACGCCTACAGCGATCAGGAGCACGGCCCAGAACAGGCCGAGCGCACCGGTGACGAGGAGCCGCTGCGAACAAGCTGAGTAGAGCGACATCGAGCAGCCGCTCTTCGCCCTCGCCGGCACGGCTCCTTCGTTGTTCGCTAGAAAATCAGGCTGCGAAACGTCAATGTCCGCCGCATCCCGATCGCGTCGTAGAGACCGATCGCCGGCTCGTTCTCGGGGCGCACGAACAGACAGACGGTCGGCACCCGGTCGAGCAGGAGGCGGCAGAGGTCGCCGAGGCCACGGCGGGCGTGACCCTGCCCACGTGCGCTCGGATCGACCCACACCTGCTGGAGCTGGACGGCCGCCGGCGTCCACGCCGACGCCTCCGCCTTGAACAGGATCGTGTCGCCATCGACCCAGATCCACGAGCGCCCGTGCTCGATCTGAGCGCGCGTGCGCCAGCGAAATCCGTCGGCGTCCCGCTCGCGCGGGTCGATCCCGATCTCCTCGCGGTGCGCGCTCGCGCAGGCGGGCACGAGCAGGTCGAGGTCCTCGAACGTCGCCGGGCGCAGGGCGGTATCACCAGCCGCTGGCCGCTCGGCGAGCACGTAGACGGGCTGTCCGGGCCGGTCGTCACGGGGCGCAGCCATGCGAGGGCTGAGCGCCTGCCATAGCTCCGTCACCGACGTTTCCTCCCCGATGATCATGCGAGCCCGAACGCGTGCCGCCGCGTCGGCGAACGCGTCGCAGCCGATGCCCGACGGGACGACGTTGACCCCGACATGGCAGAGAGCCGTCAGCTCTCCGTTCCGCTCGACCGCCGAGAAGCGACCGAGTCCGCGACGGGCGACGTCCTCGAGAAAGACGCGCTCGATCGGAGCGTCGGCGCAGAAGTCGAGGATCTGCTCGAGCCTCGGCTCGATGGGCCCGTGCTGCACCCCGGCATCCTTCCACCTCGCGAGGAGTGGCTGCGCGCCGCCGCGTGCGTGGATTAGGGTCCTGCCTCATGCCGATCCACGTTCGAGCGGAGCCCGGTCAGTACGGGGATGCCTGCCTCCTTCCCGGTGATCCCTTGCGGGCCAAGTACATCGCCGAGACCTACCTCGAGAACGTGGTGCAGCGAAACGGCGAGCGCGGCATGCTCGGCTACTCCGGCGAGTGGGAAGGCCGACCGGTGTCGGTGCAGTCGACCGGGATGGGCTGCCCGTCGGCCGCGATCGTGATGGAGGAGCTCGTGCAGCTAGGCGTGAAACGCTTCCTGCGGGTCGGCACCTGCGGCGGCTTGCAGCCCGACCACGCGCTCGGCGACCTGATCGTCGCGATCACCGCTGTCCCCGCGGACGGGACGGCGAGCCGCTACGTCGGGAGCGAGCCGCACTGCCCCACCGCCGACTGGGAGCTCGTGCACGCCGCCGTCCATGCTGCGAAGGAGCTGGGCCAGCAGATGCGCGTCGGCCCGATCGTGTCGAGCGACCTGTTCTACAACCCGGACGAGGGACAGTACGAGCGCTGGTCGAAGCGGGGCGTGCTGGCGGTCGAGATGGAGGCCGCCGTGCTCTTCACGATCGGAGCGCTCAAAGGCGTCCAGGCAGGCTGCCTGCTGACAGTGAGCGACATCGTCGTCGACGGCGAATTCACGCGGATCTCGGACGACGAGCTGCGCGCCGCCGTCGACCGGATGACGCGCGTCGGCTTGGCGACGGTCACGGCCGGCCACAGCTGAGCCGCACCGTCTTTCTCGTCAACCCCGCCTCCGACAACGGGGCAACCGGCCGGCGCTGGCCGCAGATCGCACGCGAGGCGGCTGCGCTCGGATTGACCGGCGACGTGTTCTTTTCCGAGCGACCCGGGGACCTGACCGGGCTCGCGCGAGACGCAGCCGCGGCGGGCGCGTCGCTGCTCGTCGTCGTCGGCGGGGACGGCTCGGTGAACGAGGTCGTCAACGGCATGATCGGACGGGAGAACGTCGAGCTGGCCGTGATTGCGCGCGGCACGGGCTGGGACTTCGTGCGCACGTACGGGATCCCGCGCAAGACAGCGGACGCGGTGCAGGTCGCGCTGGCCGGCGAGACGCGCACAATCGACCTCGGCCGGGTTGCATACCGCCGCTGGGCGGGATCCGACGCCGAGGCGCATTTCGCAAACATCGCGAGCGCCGGCATGAGCGGCGCGATCGCGAAGCGTGCGAACGAGACGACCAAGGCCCTCGGCGGGAAAGCGTCGTACCTGTGGGCGACGCTCGCCGTCTTCGCTAGCTGGAGGAACAATGAGGTGCGGGTCTCGGTCGACGCGGAGATGCGTCGAGGACGGATGCACGACGTCGTCGTCGCGAACGGTCGCTACTTCGGCGGCGGGATGATGATGTGCCCGGAGGCGCGCCCCGACGACGGGCTCTTCGACGTGGTTCTGATCGGCGACCTGACAAAACGCGATCTGCTCGTCACGCTGCCGAAGACGTATCGCGGCAAGCATCTACCGCACCCGAAGGCCGAGCTCCTGCGGGGCGCCGTGGTCACAGTCGACGCGGAGAGTCCGCTGCCGATCCAGCTCGACGGCGAGCAGCCGGGAACGACGCCGGTTCGATTCGACGTCGTCCCGAAGGCGCTTCGAGTCCGAGTTCCCTCCGGGAGCTAGGAGCCTGGAACTGAACTTTCTCTCGCTCGGCCAGTCATTTGAGACGGACGAGCGGCAGAGCACCGCACGTCCTGAATCTAGGCACCGCAAGCGGCGCCTAGCCGGGGCTGCCGCCGCCGGTGCCGCGCGTCGACGACGCGGAGTCGTCCGGCGACGCGTTCTCGCCGGCCGGGTTCTTCGCCGCGCCGGGGGTGGCACGCGGACTCGTCCCCGGACTCTTCCCGGTTGCGCTGCTCGCGGACGAGCGTTTTGGCCGGTCGCTCTTCGCGCGGGCAGGCTTGGCGGCGGCGGCCTTACGGCCTGTCGAGGCCGTACGTGCCGACGCGGCGGCGGACTTCGCTTCGGCGGCGGCCAACCGGCGCTCGAGCTCGGCGATCCGCTCCTCGAGCGCATCGATGCCGCGAACGCGCTTCTGCAGATCGTCGACGCGATCGCGCATCGACGTCGCCACCCCCGCCAGCCGGTCCGCCCCTGGAGCCTCGGCCAGCTTTCCGATTGCCTCCTCGCCTGCGTCAGCCAGCTTGCTTAGAAGATCTCTCCGTGCCACGCGCCATCCCACCTTTCGTAACGGTTCGCTTCCTCAAGGGTCAGAAGCTGCATCCCCAACTTCGTCACAACATATTCACCCTTTCTTGCGTCGTAGCTAACAGGAGCATGACTACGCTGAGTGTGCCATGACCGGTTCCTCCCCTCGGCCGGGCCGAGAGCACAAGCACACCACGGTCAGCACGCATGCGCTCGAGCAGCGCGCGGGTGTTCCGTACGAGGTGGAGCGACGCGTCTGTTCCGGATGCGGCCGCGTGCTGGTCGAGCGGCCGCTGCGCCGCGCCGCAGCCTGAGAGCTTGTTACGTCAACTCCCTCGCCACGGCGGCGAGCGTCTCGCCCGCACTCGCGTCGAGGATGAGGTCAGCGCGAGCGTCGAGCGGAGTCTCGCCGCGATTGACGATCGCGATGCGGCCGCCCGCCTCGAGGGTCTCGAGCGGCAATCCCGCCACAGGGTAGACCTCGAGCGACGATCCGACCACGAGCATCAGCCCCGCCGTCCCTGCCAGCTCGAAAGCTCGGCCGATCGCCGGCTCGGGTAGGAGCTCGCCGAAAAAAACGACGTCGGGCTTGAGCACGACAGCGCAGGCCGGGCACCGTGGGGCTCCCTCGCCCACCTCGATCAGGTGCAGCACCTCGGCGAGCGAATAACCGCGCCGGCACCGAAGGCAGGAGGACGTCCGGATCGATCCGTGTACCTCAACGACCTCCCGGCTGCCGGCACGCTGGTGCAGCAGGTCGATGTTCTGGGTGATGACGGCCTGAACCAGACCGCAGTGCTCGAGAGCGGCGAGCGCTGTGTGCGCCGCGTTCGGCTCGGCGTCCGCCAGTGTTGCGAAGCGCGGCGCGTAGAAGCGCCAGACCCGTTCCGGATTGGCTCGGAAGGCGTCGATCGAGGCGTAGTCGAGCGGATCGAACCGTGCCCACAGGCCGGTCGAAGAGCGAAAGTCGGGGATACCGCTCTCGGTCGAGACGCCGGCGCCGGTGAGGACCACGCACGGCTGGTGAGCGCGAATCAGCTCGGCCAGGCGGCTCGTCTCGCGACCGTGTGTCACGCACCCGGATCTTCCTACTTCGAGCGTGTCGACCGGTCGGTTCCGACGGCCACTGAGCAAGGCACCGGGTGCTGGCGATCTCGCGGGCGCTGCGACGCAGCGGCGCGCCTCGTCTGGCCGAAGGAGGCGACGCAAGCGTCGGCTCAGGTTCGGCGTCTGAGCGCGAGCAACCCGCCCAACCCGACCACGAGCGCGGCGACTACGAGCGCCGCCTGGAGCGCTCCCGGATGCCGGGCCGCGAACGAGCGGGTATCCGCCGGCGGCTCGAACGGCCGGTTCAGCCGCTCCGGACGTAGCGATCCGCCGCGCTCGGCGCCGAGAGCTCTCCGGGGAAGGCGCTCGTAGTCGTAGACCGGCATGGCGAGACGCGGGCTCCCGTACAGAAGTCGGAACGGGGGCTTGAAACCGTCCGCGACGAGCAGTCGGCGCGAACGTGCGAAGGCTCTCAGCTCGATCGGCGTGAGCGGCTCATCATCGCCGTTTTCGATCGTGACCCGCAGGTAGCGATGCCGGCCACCCAGCTCGAGCGCGGAGATTGGCGTCGGGTCGGGATAACGCGCGATCCGGCCCTGCGCGAGCCCCGCCCAGGTCGTGCCGTTGTTCGACCCCTCGATCGTCACGCCTCGGTCGTAGCGGCCAGCCGCAGTCAACTCGAGCCGATCGACAGGCAGGTTGCGGAAGCCCAGGTCCGCTCTCAGCACCGTCCGCCGCCCCGCCTCTCGCCGCTCGACAGCGCGAAACGGCCGGCGCAACGTTTCCTCTCGCAGCGCGCCGCTGATCGTGGCGCCCGTGATCGCCCGAACGCCGGTCGCGCGGAGCTCGATGTAGCGGAAGTCGCTCGGGGGATAGAGCGCTGTCGTGCTGCGAGCATGGGCCGCGCCGGCGACGTCGTAGATCACCGTCGTCGAAAGCCGGGTGAAGCGGCGCCGGTCGTCGCTCCCGTAGACCTGGACCCGGCCGACGAAGTCCTTGTCCGGCACCTCGAGCTCGAGCCGATCGTGGATACGCCGCCCCCGCCCGAGGTCGACCAGCGCAACCGCCTTGCCGCCGCGGCGGCCGCGGTTGAGCAGTCGAAGCTGAGTCGGTGGAGTCCGTTCCGGCCGGGGGACGACGCGCCACGGCGTCTCCCGCCCGCGCGAGTCGAGCACGCGCAGATCGGCGAAGCCCGGCCGAGAGTGCGCGAACAGCGCGCCGTCGGGCTCGAAACTCGTTGGGCGGGCTGTTCCAGCGGAGGCGAGCTCGCGCGTGTACCGGAACGTCGTCCGATCGAGCGCGGCGGCCGCGCCCGCCGTGGCCAGCGCCACTCCGACAGCCGCGGCGACAACTCTCATTCGCCGGGCTCCGTCACACGCAGTCGCTGGTAGGCGAACGCGCCCGCGAGGAGCAGCAACCCGAGCGCGATGAACGACGCCACGCGATAGATCGAATCGAGCTCGGCGAGGTCGAACACGAACACCTTGACGACCGCGACGGCGAGCAGCGAGAACCCTCCGATCCGCAAGCGACGATCGTCGCGGAAGAGTCCGAAGATGACAGCGGCGACACCCGTCAGGCTCCAGAAGGCGCTGAGCAGAACCTGCGGTGTCTGACCCGGCTCGATCGGCTCAAACGAGTCGATCGCCTCGCCCATGCTCGTCAGGTCGACGATCACGAGCGAAGGGAGGTACACGAGCGTGGAGGCCGCCAGCGCCTCGAGCACGCTGCGCGTCTCGCGCGGCTCGCCGCGATACTGAGACGCCGCGAACACCGCGGCCACTGCGAACGCGAGCAACGCGACGACGGCACGTGCGAGGTCGTCGACGCCCTCGCGCAGGGCCTCCGGCGGCGCCTCGATCGTCAGGATGTGGATCGCGGCCAGCGCGAGGAAGACGCCGACGGCGAGGTGTGCGCGCCGGTCTCCCGACCGGCGCGCGATCCAGGCCAGCAAGGCTGCTTCCGCCGACCAGCCGGCAACGAGCGCAGGGCCGTTCAGCGCGAGAGCGAGTGCGACTCCTGACAGGCCGATTCCAACCGCGATCACGAGCAGCGCGATCTCCCGGCTGACGCGACCGTGGAAGCTCCAGGCGCCGAGACCGATGTGCGCGAGCGCCAGCAGCACGACCCACGCGGTCGCCACGCCGTCGTGGTCGGTCTCCTGCAGGACGTAATAGCCGGCGCCTGCCGCGAGCAGCGCGTTCGCCAGGAGGAGCAGAGCCGACGAAGGCCGCAACGACGCGGTGCGAACGCGGATCTCGTAACCGATCGCGGCGACGACGTAGATGGCCCAGAACGCGAGCAGGACGCCGAGTGCAAGCGCGACCTCGTCACGGTACGTGTCGTCGATCCAGAGCAGCAGCTGAGGCGCGCTGACGAGAAAAGCGGCCGCCGCCAGCCAGTCCCATCGCTGCCAGAGCAGGACGCCGGTCGCCGACAGGAGCGCGACCGCCATGAAGAGCAAGGTAATGCCCGACGTATCCGCATCGACGAGGACGGGCGAGACAAGCGCCCCCAGGATCCCGAGCGCGCCGACGAGTCGCGCATCCCAGCGGACGGCGATCGCAGTGGCCGTGGCGCCCACCAGCCCGGCGAGCAGCAGGCCGAGCGCCGGCGCGATCAGGTCGTAGAGCTGGGTGCCGACGGTCAGCGAGGCATAGAGCGCGGCGATCGAGCTTGCGACCGCCGCGATCGCGGCTTCGGTGCGACCGCGGCGCTCGTAGAGATAGAGGCCGGAGCCGAGCAGCAGGCTCGAGCCGATGAACGCGAGCAAGACCCGGGTCGGCTCGTCGATCCACCCGTTCTTGACCGCCATCACGAGGAAGAACACGACGCCGAGGAAGATCGCCGACCCGCCGACCCACGCGAGCACGCGCGCTCCAAGCAGATCCTCGAGATCGAGGGTCGGCGCACGGCGCTGGGCAGAAACGGCCGGCCGCGAGGGCGGGAACATGGCCGCTGGAGGCGGCGAAACCGCAGGCTCTGGCTGCACCGCGGAAGGAGTCGCCGGCGTCGTGGGCACGTCCACTTCGGGCCCGAAGACTCGACTCTCGAGCCTCTCGACGCTCGTCACAAGCCGGTCGACCTTGCGTTCCAGCTCGGCGAAGCGCTCGTCCTCGTATCGCATACTTGCTATATAGCACGTTTGCGATAAGACGTCAATCGTTGGGTCACCCGTTCCGCGGCGACCTGCGAGAGTCGAGCGATGTTCCCTCTCGTCACCGAGGTGCGAGTTCGCTTTGCGGAGACGGACGCCCAAGGCGTCGCCCACAACGCGGCCTACCTCGTCTGGTTCGAGGTGGCGCGCGTCGATTACCTCGCCGAGTTCGCGGGCGGCTACCAGGCCGTACGAGATCGCGGCATCGAGGCATTCGTGACCGAGGCGAGCGTGCGCTACGCGGTCCCGGCGCGCTTCGACGATCGCCTGCGCGTGCACGTCCGCTGCCGCGACGTCCGTGGCGCGCGGTTCAGGTTCGATTATCTGGTCGAGCGCAGCGGCGAGCGGGTCGCGGACGGATGGACCCAACACGCGTGCGTCGACGCCC
>Ga0136620_10001055_pt1 | contig 12892 bp, 11 predicted proteins | sample AntDrymUQ4162106_2_FD_104806 | JGI IMG/M metagenome (GOLD analysis project Ga0136620, IMG submission 104806) | Polar desert sand microbial communities from Dry Valleys, Antarctica - metaG UQ416 (21.06) | ecosystem: Environmental > Terrestrial > Soil > Desert | place: Antarctica: Dry Valley... | reverse complement strand
CGTCGTTCAGGCGCCGAAGCGTGTCGAGTATGGCGTCGAAGCTCTCCCAGTCACGTGCCGCCCGGCCGATGCCGCCGTACACGACGAGCTCCTCGGGATGCTCAGCGACCTCGCGGTCGAGGTTGTTCTGGATCATCCGGAACGGCGCTTCGGTGAGCCAGCTCTTGCACGACAGCTCGGACCCGCGGGGAGCGCGCACCACGCGGTCGTCATGGCGATGCGACATCTCGGACCCTCCCACTCAATGTTTCCGTCGTGTCTGGCGATGTGACGTCGACGCCTCCCACGATCCGGCGGTGCAGTCTCGGTGTGAGCGGTTCATAGACCAGCTCGGCGGGATGGTCGACGTCCCAGATGGCGAGATCGGCGCGCCGTCCGGGCTCCAGTAGCCCCCGGTCGACGAGGCCGAGCGCCTGCGCCGCTACCGAGGTCATGCCGTGCAGTGACTCCGCGACCGTCAGCCCGAACAGCACACACGCCTGATTCATCGCCATCCGCGGTGAGGCCAGCGGCGAGGTGCCGGGATTGACGTCGGTGGCGACAGCCATCGGCACGCCGGCCGCCCTCAGGGCGTCGACCGGTGGCCGCTGTTGCTCGCCGGTGAAGTACGCAGCGCCGGGGAGCAGCACGACGACCGTGCCGTGTTCGGCGAGCACGGTGATGTCGTCGGGGCGCAGATGCTCGCCATGGTCGATCGACAGCGCCCCGGCCCGGGCGGCGAGCGCGCTGCCACCCATCCACGAGAGCTGCTCGGTGTGGGCTTTGGCACGCAACCCGTGCCGCGCCGCTGCCTCCAGCACCCGGGCGGTCTGCTCGAGGTCGAATCCGATCCGCTCGCAGAACACGTCAACCTGGTCGACGAGACCGGCCTCGACGGCGGCCGGGAGGATCTCATGGCAGACCACGTCGATGAAGTCGGCTGGGCAACCGGCGTACTCCGGCGGCACCGTGTGGGCGGCCAACAGCGTGCGGATCACGCTCACGGCACGAACCTCGGCCAGCCGACCTGCGGCGCGCAGCAGGTCGAGCTCGGCATCACCCGTCAGGCCGTATCCGGATTTGATCTCGACGGTGGTGACGCCGTCGCCCAGCAAGGCGTCGAGTCGTGGCAACGCCGCAGCGACCAACTCGTCGACGGTGGCTCGCCGCGTCGCCTGCACCGTCGACAGGATGCCGCCGCCCGCCTCTGCGATGTCGGCGTAGCTGGCGCCGGCGATCCGGCGTTCGAACTCGGCGGCGCGGGACCCGGCGAAGAGCAGGTGCGTGTGGCAGTCGATCAGACCGGGCGTCACGAGCCGTCCCTCGAGATCGACCTCGGTGACCCGCTGGCCGTCGAGCAGGTTGGCTCGGACCTCGGCGACGGGTCCGACGGCAGTGATCCGACCGTCGACGCAGGCAACCGCCGCGCTGCGGAGGAGCCCGTACCCGTCACCTCGCATCGTCGCAACGGTGCCATCCACCCACACCGTTGAGCCCGTCAACGGCGGGCGCTCTTGTCCGTCGTTCGCCTTCCCGATTCCTTCACCTGCTCGAGCAGGTGGTCCGGAACGAGCTCATACCGATCGTGGACGGCGCTGAAGCTGCCTCGACCAGAGGTGAGCGACCGGAGGTCGACGGCATAGCGCCGGATCTCAGCGGCCGGTACGTGGGCAGCGATCTGATGGATGCCGTTGCCAGTCGCCGTCGTGCCGAGCACGCGGCCCCTGCGAGCGTTGATGTCTCCGAGTACGTCGCCTTGATATCCCTCTGGCACCGTCACAGTGAGTGCCGAGATCGGCTCCAGCACGGCAGCGCCGGCCTTGGCCAACGCTTCTCGCAACCCGAGACCCCCGGCCGTCCGGAACGCCATGTCAGAAGAGTCCACGGAGTGCGTCTTGCCGTCGTAGCACTCGACGCGCACATCGACGACCGGGAACTCGTGGACACCGCCCGACGCCATCGCCTCCTCCACCCCCTTCTCGACTGCTGCGACGAACTGCTTCGGGATCGCCCCACCCACGATCGCACTGACGAACTCGCTGCCCGTTCCTCGAGGCGTCGGGCTGACCCGTAGGTTGACCACTGCGAACTGTCCGTGTCCCCCCGATTGCTTCTTGACCCTTCCCTCCGCTGATGCGGTCCCGAAGATCGTCTCGCGGTACGGGATCCGGACGTCTTCGGTGTCGACGTTGACGCCGAACTTGCGCGCCAGGCGCTCCAAGGCGACCGCCACATGCGTGTCGCCGGCACCCCGGAGCACGGTCTGACCCATCTCCTCGTTGCGTTCGACGACGAGGCTGGGGTCCTCGGCGAGCAGACGGGCGAGGGCGCCCGAGAGCTTGTCGTCGTCGGCTTGGGTCCGTGGGTTCAGCGCCAGCCCGAACGATGGTGGATCACCGATGCGCTCGGGCACCCGCACCGGAGAGTCTTTCGGGGCGAGCGTCGAGCCAGTGCCGGTCGCCGACAGCTTGGCGACCGCCCCGAGATCGCCGGCCATGACGCGATCCACCGGGACGTGATCCTTGCCACGCACATGGAGGAGCGCATGCAGCCGCTCCTCGGTGCCGCTGCGCGTGTCGACCAGGTGATCATCGACGCCGATCGAGCCCGACAGCACCCTGAACAGCGACACCTGGCCGACGAACTGGTCGGCGACGGTCTTGAACACGTGCGCCAGCGGCTTACCGCAAGGGTCTGGCACGACCTCCACCTCCACACCATCGGCACCCGTACCGGCGATCACCGTGGCGGGACGATCGGCCGGTGACGGCCCGAGCTCGCAGATGAAGTCAGCGAGACGATCGATGCCGACACCGGTAGACGCAGACCCCACGAGCACGGGGAACTCGAGCCCTTCGAGCACCTCGCGAGCCAGCGTCCGCCCGAGCTCGCCGACCGTCGGCACGTCGCCCGAAAGGTATCGCTCGAGGTGCTCGTCGTCGCCGGACACGATCTCCTCGACGAGCTCGTCGTGGAGGCGGTGCTCCTCGTCGACGACATCGTCCGGCAGTGGTCGGGTGCGATGCTCACCATCGGGCCCGTAGTCGAACCCCTGCTCGGTCAGCACGTCGGCGACGCCGTGGAATCGCGCCTCCTCGCCGAGGGGCAGTTCGAGGGGCACGAACCTCGCTACGAACGACGACCGCAGTTGGTCGAGCACGAGATGGAAGTCGGCTCTGGGCTTGTCCTCCTTGTTGACGAACACCATCCGTGGGATCCCTGATGCGGCGCAGGCGTGCCATGCCCGCTCGGTGCCGACCTCGACGCCGTCCACGGCGCTGACCACGAGCACGGCCAGATCGGCGACGGACAGGGCGGCATCGACGTCTCCGACGAAATCGGCATAGCCCGGCGTGTCGATGATGTTGATCTTGTACGTCATGCCGTCGCTGGCGGGCCACTCGAACGGTGCTACGGCAAGTGACAGCGACATCTGCCGTTTGATCTCCTCCGGCTCGGTGTCGCACACGGTGCTGCCCGCCTCGACTGTGCCTGCGCGAGCCACGACGCCCGCTCGAAACAACAGCGCCTCGACGAGGGTGGTCTTCCCGCTGGCGCTGTGACCGACGAAGGCGACATTGCGAATCCGCTCGATCGGTGGAGTCTGCACGGGTCGGATTCTTCCACGAAGGCGTCACATCCTCGGAAGGGGCAACGTGCCGCGGTACGGATTGCTCGAGTCGATCACGTGCTGCCGAGGAAGGTGATCGCCCGCGCCCAGGCGTCGGCGGCATCGTCGGGTCGGTGGGCGGGACGTGACGGATCGTGGACGAACCCGTGCCCGGCGTCCGGGTAGCTGGCGATCGTCACGTGCTCGAAGGCATCGAGGGCGGCGACGTCGTCTGGCGGCGTCAGGTCATCCTGACCACCGATGACGGCGAGCACCGGGGTGGCGCCCGGCTGTGACATCGCCTCCAGCGGCGCCACGTGTCCGGCGCCGCGAAAGTGATCAGGCACACGGATCGGACCGTAGAAGGCGACCGCCCGGTCGAACCTGCCGCGGGCAGCCACCTTGAGCACGTACATGCCGCCGGCACAGAACCCGATCACACCCACCCGGTCGCAGTGGGTAGCGTCCGCTGCGGCGACGATGTCGTCGAGGTACTCGGTGTCGTCGAGCCGGCGCATGGCCGCCGCTCTCGCCGGGAAGTCGACCGACGGATCCGAGCCGAGGCCGGTCTCTGTCAAAGGTTCCACGACGACGACTCGCCATCGATTCTCGTCGGCAAGCCGCGCCGCCATGTCCTCGAACAGCGGTCGCAGCCCCCACAGGTCGGGGATGATCACCAGGCCCGCGACCGCTTCACCCGTGCTCGGTTCGGCGAGGGCCGCTGGACGTCCTGAGGGCAGGGTGGTGCGCACTTGGGTCTCCGATCCGTTGGCGGTCAGCGGACATCACGCTACGTGACGCCGGTCAGCTCACCTTCGTCGGTGATGGCGTCGCCACGTCGCCGGCTGCCGGGTTGCTGGTACGCCACCTTCGGCGGACGGACAATGGTGGGATCATCGGGTTGTGACGACGCGCATCGCATTTCTTCGAGCCGTGAACCTGGGCACGCGGAGGGTGAGCATGGCGCGACTCGTCGAGATCTGTGAGGCGCTGGGCTACGAGGATGTCTGGACGTACGTCAACAGCGGCAACGCCGTGTTCGACGCAGCCGGTTCACGCGCCGCCATCGAAGTCTCGATGGAGGACGCGCTCGAGACGGCGCTGGGCTTCGAGGTCGAGTCCTTCGTCCGCACAGCCGCCGAGCTGAACAAGGCGCTGAGCCTTGGCCCGGTAAAGGTCGGCGATGCCGCCACGTACTTCATCACGTTCCTGAAGACGCCACCTTCGGCCGCGACAGCCAAAGCTCTTGAGGCAGCATCGAACGACTTTGACACGCTGATCGTGCGTGGTCGCGACGTTCACTGGCGCATGCGGGGCAAGTCGACCGACACGAAGCTCACGCCCAAGACGTGGAATCTTCTCGGTACGCACCGCAGCACGAGCCGCAACGTCAACATGCTGCGCAAGCTCGCTGCCAAGCTGGGCGCTTGACTCGCATCCTCGACGACCAGAGTTGGCCGATGCCGAGGAGGTCGTCGCCCGATCGACATCGTTCCCCTTCTGCTTCGACTGGCTTGCCGACGGGACCATGGTGGTCACGTGCGCGACGGTTAGATCAGTCCTCATCGGTCCTCGCCAAGACGTCTCGGTGCTCCGTGAGGCACGCTGCTCGCAGCCTGCCCGCTGCCTAGCGGGGTTTCTGGCCCGCCTCCAGCATGGAGATCATCTTCTCCACGCGAGCGGCCCGCGCCTTCGGACTCCTCGCCTGCAGGACCGGCAGATAGAGGCGGTACTGATACGTCTTGTCCAGCGAGTCGAAGAAGTCCTTCGCCTGCTTGTTGTCCTCCAGGGCCGCCACCACGTCCGGTGGGACGGTGGCGGTCTTCTGCGATTCGTAGGCCGCATCCCACCTGCCGTCGGCCTGGGCGGCCCGCACCTCGGCCGTCCCGGGCTCGCGCATCCGGCCCGCCGCCAGCAGCATCTCGACCTTGTCGACGTTCACCTTGGACCACAGGCTCCTCGGCCTACGCGGGACGTACTTCTGCAGGTAGTAGCTCTCGTCGAAGGACTTGCGCTGGCCCGACACCCAGCCGTAGCACAGTCCGATGTCAACGACCTCGTCGTCGGTCACCGAGGCGATGCCCGAGCTCTTCTTGGCCATCTTCAGCCAGATCCCGGCCTGGAGCTCGTGATTGTCGGCCAGCCAGGACTCCCATGCGGCGGCGTCTTGGAAAGCGATGATCTCTACTCCGGCGAGCGCTTCCACAAGGGGCCTACGGGAACCATCGTGACGCTGCAGGGACTCATCGCCTGATGATCGAGACACCCTCAATCGACAACTGCGATCGCGTCAACCTCGATCAGGTACCCAGGGTCGGCCAGCGTTTCCACTCCCACCAGGGTGTCGGCGGGCTTGTGGTCACCGAATACCGCCATCCGGGCGTCCGAGATCTCAGGCAGATACTCGGGCCGGTGGTGAACGACGTAGATCGTGATCTTAGTCACCTGCTCCGGTCCGGCTCCGGCGGCGGCGAGGGAGCGGCCGACGTTGGCGAACGCCTGGCGGGCCTGAGCAGCCAGGTCGCCGGGACCGACAAGGTTGCTCTGAGCGTCGTCGGCCACCTGTCCGGCGACGAACACCAGCCGGCTGCCGGTCGCGACGATGACCTGGGTGTAGCTCGCCGGCGTGGGCAGACCCTCGGGATTGATGAGCTCGAGAGTCATCGGAGCTGGCCCTCCGTCGGGGAATGGTTGATCGGGACGCCGACGGGCAGGACAGTGATGCCGGCCTGCGCCCTGAGCACGGCGCCAGCCTGTTCGAGGTTGAGAACGGTGCCGGCCAGGTCCGTCAGAGTAGCGCGGCTCGACTCTGACAGCGCGTCCCCGGTGTCGCATCGACGCCTCTCAGTGATGGCGGGATGCGTACCAGTCGAGCGACTCTGGATCGGTGAGCGCATCCCTGGACGCCACCTCGTCGGGGCGAGCGCCCTGGAGGATGCGCTTGACCGGGACCTCGAGCTTCTTGCCCGACAGGGTGCGGGGCACCGAAGGTGCAGCTTCGATCGAGTCGGGCACATGTCGCGGTGAGAGCTCGCTGCGCAGCGACGAGCGGATGCGTGCTGCCAACCTCTCGTCGAGCGTCGCTCCCGGCGTCAGCGTGATGAACAGCACGAGATGGCCAAGTCCTGCGCTCTCGCCGCTGGACGCGTCGGCGTCGTCGAGGTGCACGACCAGCGAGTCGACGACCTCGTCGAACTGCTCGACGACGGCATAGAAGTCGCTCGTGCCGAGCCGCACTCCAGCCCGATTGAGCGTGGCGTCGGAGCGCCCGGTGATGACACATGCCCCATCCTCGGTGAACGTCACCCAGTCCCCGTGGCGCCACACGCCTTGGAAGTCCTCGAAGTACGCAGCTCGGTAGCGAGAGCCGTCGGCGTCCCCCCAGAAGCCGACGGGCATGGACGGCATCGGCTGGGTCACCACCAGCTCACCCGTCGTGCCGGGAGGGCACTGCCGGCCAGCGGGGTCGAAGGCCTCCACTGCGCAGCCGAGCAGACGGCACGAGATCTCTCCAGCCCGCACCGGCACCAGCGGTGACGAGCCGACGAACGCCGTGCACACGTCGGTGCCGCCGGCGATCGACGACACCGGCACACCGATCTCGTCGTGCACCCAGCGGAAACCCGCCGGCGGCAACGGTGCGCCGGTCGATCCGACCCACCGCAGTGCGCCGCGACTCGGCGTGATGCCGGCCTTGCGGCACGACATGAGGAACGGCGCCGACACCCCGAACACCGTGCACCCGGTCTCCTCGGCGAGGCGCCAGAGCGTGTTGAGGTCGGGCGAACCGGGGTCACCGTCGAACAGGACGAGCGTCGACCCGGTGAGCAATCCTGACACCAGGTAGTTCCACATCATCCAGCCGGTCGTGGTGAACCAGAAGAACCGGTCCTCCTCGGTCAGGTCCTGGTGGAAGGTCAGCACCTTCAGGTGCTCGGCGGTGACACCTCCGTGCCCGTGCACGATGGCCTTCGGCAGTCCAGTCGTGCCCGATGAGAACAGCACGTACAGGGGATGGTCCGCAGGAACGGGCACGATGTCTCTGTCGCCGTTGCCGTTGCCGCCGCCATCCGTAGCCGCCACGACGTCGGCCCAGGCGTACCGCCGGTCGTCGACGGTGAACAGGCGCGCCGCCGTCTGGTCGTCGAGGTACGGGATCACCACGATCCTCTCGAGCGAGGCCAGGCCGGCGATGATCGCCTCCACCTGTTCGGACCGGTCGACCGGCTTGGCGCCGTAGCGGTACCCGTCGACGGCGAACAACACCTTCGGGTTGATCTGAGCGAAGCGATCGATGACCGAGCGCACGCCGAACTCGGGGGCGCAGCTGGACCAGACGGCGCCGATCGAGGCGGCAGCCAGGAACGCCACGATGGTCTCGGGGATGTTCGGCGTGTACCCGGCGACGCGGTCGCCGGGCTCGACACCAGCGCCCCGCAGCCACGCAGCAGCCGAGCGGACCTGCGCCGCCAGCTGTGCCCACGGCAACTCCTCGGCGTCGCGGGTCTGGCTCCTGGCGACGATGGCAACGCGGTCGGCGAAAGTTGGATCATCTGCTCTGGCCAGCGCATGAGCGGCGTAGTTCAGCTCACCACCGATGAACCACCGGGCGCCTGGCATGGCGGCGTCGTCGACGATGACGTCTGGCTCCCGATCCCACCGCAGCCCGCACGTCTCGGTGGCGCGGCGCCAGAATCCCTCCAGGTCCGCGACCGACCAGGCGTGCAGCGAGGCGTAGTCGTGATGCCCGTTGGCCGTGGCGAACCGTCCGATCGCCGTCGACGACCACACGTCGCCAGGCGGCGTCCACAGCACCTCGCCGCGCCCGATGCCCGACTCCGACACAGCTCGACGCTACAACCCCCATTCCCCTCGGGGGGAACGGGGATCGGGGGGGTCAGCGGACGGGGACGCCGAGTTCGCGGGCGATCACGAGGCGTTGCACTTCGCTCGTGCCTTCGCCGATCTCCAGGATCTTCGCGTCCCGGTAGTGACGCGACACCGGCGTCTCATCGATGAACCCGTACCCACCGAAGATCTGGGTGGCGCTGCGCGTGGCGTCGATGGCTGCCTCAGTGGCGTAGAGCTTGGCGACAGCGGCCTCGCGCTTGTAGGGCTGGCCCTGATCGAGCAGCCATGCGGCGTGGTACACCAGGTGACGGGCTGCGTGCAGTGACACCTCCATGTCGGAGATGCGAAAGGCCACTCCCTGATTTGCACCGATGGGCCGGCCGAACGCAGTGCGCTCGTTGGCATACAGCACGGCATCGTCCACGCAACGCTGGATCACGCCAACGGCAAGGGCGGCGATGGCAACCCGCCCCTCGTCGAGGATCTCGAGGAACTGGGCGAATCCCCTACCGCGTGTACCGAGCAGGTTCTCTGCCGGCACGCGGCAGTCGTTGAACGCCAGTCCGTGCGTATCGGACGCGTGCCAACCCATCTTCCGGTACGCCGGCTGCACCTCGAAGCCCGGCGTGCCGGCCGGCACGATGATGGCCGAGATCTCCGGCGCCGGTTGGTCGCCGCCGGTGCGCGCCGTGACCGTGACCAGCGACGTGATCGACGTGCCCGAGTTGGTGATGAACGCCTTCTCGCCGTTGATCACCCACTCGTCCCCGTCGAGTCTGGCGGTGGTGCGGGTGCCGCCGGCGTCGCTGCCGGCATCGGGCTCGGTGAGGCCGAAGGCGCCGAGCGCACGCCCGGCGCACAGGTCGGGCAGCCACTGTTGGCGCTGGGACTCGGAGCCGAACTTGGCGATCGGGTTGGCGCCGAGGCCGACCCCGGCTTCCAGCGTGATCGCCAATGACTGGTCGACGCGGGCGATCTCCTCGATGGCGATGCACACGCTGAGGAAGTCTCCCCCGGCCCCGTACGGCTCGGGAAACGGGATGCCGAACAGACCGAGATCGCCCATCGCCGTCACAACGTCGACGGGGAACGTGTGCTCGGCGTCCCAGCGCTCGGCATGCGGCTCGATCTCCTTCTCGGCAAACTCGCGGACCATCGCCCGCAGCGCACCGTGCTCTGCGGTCAGGTACGGCGAGATCACTGCGATGCCTTCGTCAACGCCGCAGCCATGCGGCTGGGGATGTCGTGCCCGACGAGATCTCGCAGGAAGGAGTCGGACGCCACGAGCGCATCGAGGTCGATGCCCGTGTCGATGCCGGTGTCGTCGAGCAGCGCCACGAGATCCTCGGTGGCGAGGTTGCCGCCCGCCGTAGGAGCGAAGGGTGACCCGCCGAGCCCACCGAGCGCTGTGTCGAAGCGGCGCACCCCATGATCGATGGCCGTCCAGGCGTTGAGCAGCGCCGTGCCCCTCGTGTCGTGGAGATGGAGACCGACGTCGGCGCCGGTGGCGGCGAGCACGTCTACCACCCGGCGCGGCGTCGCTACGCCCGTTGTGTCTGCCAGCGTCACCCGGTCGACCCCCTCTCCGGTAGCCCGCTCGACGACGGCGGCAACTTCTTCGGGCGTGATGGTCTCATCGTCGTAGGCCGATCCGAAGGCGAACGAGATGACGACGTCGCACACTGCGTCCGGGGCCGCGCAGCGGATGGCGCCGAGTTGAGCCAGCGCCTCGTCGCCCGACATGTTCGTATTCTTACGGCTGTAGTGCTCGGAGGCTGAGATCGTGATCGTCAGGTGCTCGACGCCGGCTGCTGTCGCCAGTTCGGCACCCTTGACGTTCGGCACGAGTGCCCACAGCCGCACGCCGGACAGCTCATCGGCCACACGCTGCACGACATCGGCGGCACCAGCCATGGCCGGCACGGCTTTGGAAGATACGAACGCCGCCACCTCGATGTCGCTCAACCCGGCGGCGGCCAAGAGGTGCACGAGCTTCACCCGTTGCTCAACGTCGACGGGCCGTTCCCCCTGCAGGCCGTCACGGGCAACGACGTCGCGGATCGCGACGTGGCTCGGTGTGTGCGCGCTGCGCTCACTCACACCGGGGGTACTCCGTGGCGACGTGCGCTGAAGCTGCGGTCCTTGTGGCGAGCGTGCTCCAGGCGTCGCACCAGCTCGCCGCGAAGTTGGCTCGGCTGGATCACGGCGTCGATCACCAGCTCTGAGGCGAGACGCAACACATCGACGTCGGTCTCGAAGATCTGCCGCTGCTCGGACACGAAGGCCGCTCGCTCGTCGGCGTCGTCGATCGCCGCGATCTTGTTGGCGAACACGGCATTGACGGCCGCCTCGGGCCCCATCACGGCGATCTTCGCCGTTGGCAACGCAATGGTCGCATCGGTGCCGAACGCCGGACCAGACATGGCGTACAGGCCGGCGCCGTAGGCCTTGCGTACGATCACCGACACCTTTGGCACGGTCGCCTCCGCCACGGCCGTGACCATCTTGGCGCCGTGTCGAATGATGCCGGCGCGCTCCACCACAGTGCCGATCATGAAGCCCGGCACATCGGCCAGGAAGACCAGCGGAATGTTGAAGGCATCGCAGCACCAGATGAAGCGAGACGCCTTGTCAGCGGAGTCGACGAACAGCACCCCTCCGAGATGCGCCGAGTTGTTGGCGACGATGCCCACCGGCCGGCCCTCCAACCGGGCCAGCCCGACGATCAGCTCGCGTGCGTAGGCCGGTTTGATCTCGAAGAAGCTCTCGACATCGACCAGCCTGTCGATGACGGCGTGCATGTCGAACGGCACGCTCTCGTCGTCGGGGATGGCGTCGTCGCCCAGTTCCTCTGCAGGCGGCTCCGCCTCGTACAGCGGCGGCTCGTGCTCCCACGAACGGGGGAAGTACGACAGGTAGGCGCGTGCTTGGGCGAGCGCATCCTCGTCGTCGGCTGCCAGGTTGTCGGCGCAGCCGGAGATGCTGGTGTGCATCCTGGCGCCGCCCATCTCCTCGAGGGTCGTGATCTCGCCGACCACCATCTCGGCCATGCGCGGCGAACCGAGGTACATCGAGGCGTTGCCGTCGACCATGAACACGACGTCGCAGAACGACGGCACGTAGGCGCCACCCGCCGCTGAGGGACCGAACAAGCAACAGATCTGGGGCACGCGGCCAGAAAGGCGGATCTGGTTGTAGAAGATCCGGCCGGCACCTCGGCGCCCGGGGAACAGCTGCACCTGGTCGGTGATTCGGGCGCCTGCGGAGTCGACCAGCCAGATGATCGGTACGTTCTCGGTGAGCGCCGTCTCGGTGGCACGGATCATCTTCTCCACGGTGCGGGCACCCCACGAGCCGGCCTTGACCATCGGGTCGTTCGCCACCACCACCACCGGCACGGTGTCGACCGAGCCCCGCCCAGTGACCACGCCGTCGGCCGGCAGACGCTCGGCCATGGCGTTCGCCAGGACCGCATCCTCGACGAACGAGCCCTCGTCGAGCAGCATGTCGATCCGCTCGCGGGCGGTCATCTTGTTCTGGCCGCGGAGCTTCGCCAATTGCTGTTCGTCGGGCGTCAGCGCCCGCTCGACCGCTGAGGTGATGTCGTCGGCCATGGCTGTCGCGAGGCTAACCACCCACCCGGCCGAGCAGTGCCCGCCGGGATCAGCCGAGCGCCGCGTCGAGCGCCGACTTTGCGGACGAGGCGCCGCGCTCTGCCCGCTTGTGCGCACGCGTGGCCTGGTCGTGCTGCTTCTTCGCTGCGGCCAGCGCGCTGCGCGCCCCCGCGAGCTGTTGCTCCAGGTCTGTCACGAGCGTCTCGGCCTCCTGGCGCGCCTGCTGTGCCGCCGACACGGCGGCCGTCGCCGACTCCAGCCGCTCTTTCGCTGCTACGGCCGCCTGCTCCGCTGCAGCTCGTCTCGCTGCGTCCTCTCGGTCCTCGCGGTCCTTGGCGGACTCTGTGTGCCCTCTCGCGCGCTTGTCGGTCGACGACGCCTGCTCGGTCGACGACGGCTTCTTCTGGTGTGGCGGCTGCTTCGCGGACGACTTCTGCAGCGGCGTCGCAGTGGCGCCGGAGACGTCCACCTCACCGAGCCCTGCGTACGACAGCGCCCTGGTGAGCTGTCCGCTGGCCACCGCCTCGGCGGCGAGCGGGTCGACGACGGCCGCCCGCAGCGTCTCTTCGAGATCGCGCTCGACGGCACCCGTGACCTTCTGACCCTTCGAAGCGGCCACCCCGCCCGACTGCCTCGACAGGGTGCCGATCAGCACGGTGCGCTCGGCGGACAGCTGCTTCATCCGCGAACCGTCCAACGCCGACTGCGCCTCTCTCAGCTGCTCGCCGAGGGCGAGCAGGCGGTCGATGTCGTCGCCGTGCTGGCGCACGAGCAGGTTTACCAACCAGGCAGGGACCGCCGGCCGCCGCAGCGCCTTGATCGCCTTCGCCGTCTCGGT
>Ga0136620_10001050_pt1 | contig 12932 bp, 14 predicted proteins | sample AntDrymUQ4162106_2_FD_104806 | JGI IMG/M metagenome (GOLD analysis project Ga0136620, IMG submission 104806) | Polar desert sand microbial communities from Dry Valleys, Antarctica - metaG UQ416 (21.06) | ecosystem: Environmental > Terrestrial > Soil > Desert | place: Antarctica: Dry Valley... | reverse complement strand
TCCGGACCGCGCCAGTAGACTCGATCGGTGACCAGGGCGGACCGTCCGTACGGCAGCTTCCCGCGCGAGGGCGCGCCTGACGAGGCCCCGGCGATCGTCGCGGTCCGGCGACGCCCGATCCGCGAGCTGCCCGGGATGGCCGGTCGGGCGCTGTTGCTGGGGGCCGCGCTCGTGATGACGCTCCTTGCGCTCCGCACGCTCTTCGCACCGGCGCCCCCACTCTCGGCGCAGGACGTCGAGGCCACCGTCGGTCGCGTCCTCGCGTCCTTGACGCCGTCCCCGCCTCCGGCCGTCGCCGTGTACGAGCAGGTGCGCCACTCGGTCGTGCAGGTCCGCGCGCGCGTGCCGGGCCGATCCGGTCCGTCCGGCGGGTCGGGCGTCGTGCTGGATACGAGCGGCCGGATCCTGACGAGCCTGCACATCGTGCAGGGTGCCTCGGAGATCACCCTCACGTTCAGCGATGGCACGGAGTCGCCCGCGCGGATCGAGGAGGAGCGGCCCGACAACGACATCGCACTGCTGCAGGCGACGCGCCCACCCGCCCTTGTCGTCCCGGCGACGCTGGGCGACCCGCGCAGCGTGCGGATCGGCGACGACGCGATCGTTGTCGGCAACCCGATGGGCCTCACACGCTCCCTCTCGACCGGGTCGATCTCGGGGCTCGACCGGGCGTTCCAGGGAGGCGGGCGCAGCGAGGTCCTGGCCGGTCTCATCCAATTCGACGCGGCGGTGAACCCCGGCAACTCCGGCGGTCCGCTGCTCAACAGGAACGGGGACGTGATCGGGATCGTCACGGGCCTCGCGAACCCCGCGGGACGTGATGTGTTCAGCGGGATCGGCTTCGCGGTCCCGATCGACGTCGCCGCGTCAGCCGCTGGGTCCCCACCGTACTAGGTGAACCCTCTCGCCTCGCTGACTGCGTCTGCTCGGCTCGTGGGGCCCTGCGGCTCGGTCGGGCACAGCCCTCCCTCGCCTGAAAGGGGTACCTGGTGACAATCGCGTCGAGACAGCCGTCGGAAATGGGCAGGCTGCTCTTCGAGATCAAGAAAGTCATCGTCGGGCAGGACTACCTGCTCGAGCGGATGCTCGTGGCCCTGCTGGCGCGGGGGCACCTGCTCGTCGAGGGTGTGCCGGGTCTCGCCAAGACGCTCGCAGTGAAGACCGTCGCCGACGCCATCCAGGGCGAGTTCAAGCGGATCCAATTCACGCCCGATCTCGTGCCCGCCGATCTCGTGGGCACGCGAATCTACGACCAGAAGAGTGGCGAGTTCCGCACCTCGCTCGGCCCGGTGTTCACGAACCTGCTGCTCGCGGACGAGATCAACCGCGCGCCGGCCAAGGTCCAGAGCGCGCTCCTCGAGGTCATGCAGGAGCGTCAGGTGACGATCGGGCGCGAGTCCCATCGCGTGCCCGACCCGTTCCTCGTGATGGCGACGCAGAACCCGATCGAGACGGAGGGCACCTACGCGCTGCCCGAGGCGCAGGTCGATCGCTTCATGATCAAGGTGCTCATCGGGTATCCGAGCGAGATGGACGAGTTCGTCGTCGTCGAGCGAATGACCGCGCCGCGCGAGCCCGTCTCGCCGGTGCTCACGACCGCGCGGCTCGTCGAGCTGCAGCGGGATGTCGATAGGGTGTTCGCCGACCCCGTGCTCATGGAGTACGCGGTCCGTGTGTCCACGGCGACGCGCCGCCCGAAGGACTACGGGCTCGACGAGCTCGCCAAGTACATCACCTACGGCGCGAGCCCCCGGGCGTCCATCAACCTCATCCTCACGGCGCGCGCCCTCGCACTGCTGCGTGGGCGCACCTACGTGCTCGTTGGGGACGTCGTCGACATGGTCCCCGACGTGCTCCGTCATCGGCTCGTTCTCTCGTACGAGGCCCTCTCGGACGGCGTCACCGCCGACCAGATCGTCACGCGCGTCGTCGAGCGGATCCCTCGACCCGCCCAGCCGCTGGAACGGCATGTCCGCGCCGGCGCCTGAGGGGCAGCCTCCGGTGCTTGCTCCCGAGGCCGTCCTGCAGCGCCTCGACTGGACCGTCGTGCGCCGGCTCGACGGTCTGCTGCAGGGCGACTACCGGACGCTCTTCTACGGACACGGCCTCGACCTCGCCGACATCCGGGAGTACCAGCCGGAGGACGACGTGCGGTACATCGATTGGAACGTGACCGCCCGCATGAATGCGCCGTACGTGCGGCAGTACCACGAGGACCGCGAGATCACCGCGCACTTCCTCTGCGACCTCTCGCCCTCGCTCGATTTCGGCACGGTGCGCGCCCACAAGCGCGGCGTGCTCGAGGATCTCGTCGGTGTCCTGGCGCGGCTGCTGACACGGCACGGCAACCGCGTCGGAGCGATCCTTTACAACGGCACGGTCGAGCGCGCGATCCCGGCCGGTGGCGGCAGGGCGCAGGTGCTGCGGGTCCTCTCCGAGATCCAGCGGAGCCCGCACCTTTCGCACGCGCCGTACACCGCGCTCTCGGATCTCATCGACGCGGCGGCCCGGACGATCCGCCGGCGCTCGCTCATCTTCGTCGTGTCCGACTTCTTCAGCGCGCCCGGGTGGGAGAGCGCGCTCGGACGGCTCGCGATGCGGAACGAGGTGATCGCGGTCCGTGTCACGGACCCGCGGGAGCGCGAGATCCCCGACATCGGCTGGGTCACCATGACCGACGCCGAGACGGGACAGCAGGTCCAGGTGGACACGCACGATCGTGGGTTCCGCATGCGGTTCGCCGATGTCGTCGCGCGCCACGAGGGGTCGCTGCGCGCGGCGTTCGCGCACGCCGGCGTGGACCTGCTCAGCGTCTCGACCGAGGACAGCCTCGTGCAGGCCCTCCTCCGCTTCGCCGAGGCGCGCCGCCTCCGACGGGCTCGGCACTGAGCGCCGGCTGATGCAGTTCGTCTGGCCCACCGCGCTGTGGGCGCTCCTGCTGGTCCCTGCCCTCGTCGGGCTGTACGTCCTCGCGCAGCGGCGCCGGCGCCGCTACGCGCTGCGCTACGCGAGCCTCACGCTGGTGCGGGACGCGCTCGGCAAGGGCCCCGGCCTGCGGCGGCACATCCCGGCAATGCTCTTCCTGCTCGCGCTCACCGCGATGCTCATCGGCCTCGCCCGCCCGCAGTCGGTCGTGACGCTTCCGACCGAGGAGGGCACCGTCATCCTCGCCATCGACGTCTCCGGGAGCATGCAGGCTGACGACGTGCGGCCGAACCGGATGGAGGCGGCGAAGTCGGCCGCCATGACGTTCGTCGAGAGGCAGAGCGCGAAGGCGCGCATCGGCGTCGTGTCGTTCTCGGACAACGCCGCCATCGTGCAGGCACCGACGGACGACAAGGAAGCTGTGAAGGCCGCGATCTCGCGGCTCCGCCCACAGCGCGGGACCGCCATCGGTCGCGGGATCCTGACATCGCTCGAGGCGATCTTCGAGAACAGCGATCTCGACTTTCCGGTCGCCCCGGCACAACCGGCACCGGGCCAGCGCGCGACCCCCGCTCCCGCCACGCCGCGCGCCACGCCGGTCCCCGAAGGGCACTTCGCGCCGGCGACCATCGTGCTGCTGACCGACGGCGAGAACAACGTGTTCCCACCGCCGCTCACCGTGGTGCAGGAGGCGATCGACCGCGGCATCCGCGTGTACACGATCGGCCTCGGCAGTCCCGAGGGAACCATCCTGCGGATCCAGGGGCGACAGATCCGCACCCGTCTCGACGAGGCGACGCTGAAACAGATCGCTGAGCTCACCAAGGCCGAGTACTACCTCGCATCGAACGAGGCGGAGCTGCAGAAGGTCTACGAGAATCTCACGACGACCCTCGTGCTGCGCACCGAGAAGACGGAGATCACCTTCGCGTTCACCGCGCTCGCGGCGCTGCTCTCCCTGCTGGCGGGAGCGCTCTCGCTGCTCTGGTTCCAGCGGCTCCCCTAGCGCGCCGGACGGCGCACACCGGTAGACTGAAAGGCGCGGCGCGTATCCGCCTATCCGCAAGACCAGTACACGATCCGATGCCCGTTCCGTGCGCGACCGAACAGGTACGCATCTTGCGTTGATCGGAGCGCATCGCGAGGGGGTAGTCCGTGGACCCGTTGCTGTGCTTTTCGCACCTCCGGTGGGATTTCGTCTTCCAGCGCCCTCAGCACCTCATGACGAGGGCGGCGCTCCAGCGGCGTGTCGTCTACGTCGAAGAGCCGGTCGTCGACGGCACGCACGCGCTCGACGCGCGGCAGTCGGACAGAGTGACCATCGTGACGCCGCACGTGCGCGCGAGCTCGACCGCCGACCCGGAGACCCGGTCGCTGCTCGACCTCTATCTCGCCAGGCAGCCTCTCGCGCGCCCCGTCCTCTGGTACTACACGCCGGCGGCGGTGCCGCTCACACGCCATCTCGCCGGAGGGGTGACCGTCTACGACTGCATGGACGAGCTGAGCGCGTTCCGTGGCGCGCGCGCCGACATGCGCGATCTCGAGCGCGAGCTGCTCGACCGTGCCGACCTCGTGTTCACCGGCGGGCAGACGCTGTACGAAGCGAAGCGTGGTCTCCACCCGAGCGTGCGCGCGTTCCCGAGCAGCGTCGATACGCCGCACTTCGCACGGGCGCGCGCCGGCCTCGAGGACCCGGGCGACCAGCGAGGCATCCGGCGCCCGCGCGTCGGATTCTTCGGCGTGCTCGACGAGCGCCTGGATCAGGAGCTCCTCGCGGGTCTCGCCGACGCGCGCCCAGCGTGGCAGATCGTCATGGTCGGACCGACCGTCAAGATCGATCCCAGAGAGCTCCCGCGGCGCGACAACATCCACTACCGCGGGCAGCGGGCGTACGCGGACCTCCCGTCCTACATCTCGGGCTGGGACGTCGCCTGGCTGCCATTCGCGCGCAACGAGGCGACGCGCTTCATCAGCCCGACGAAGACGCTCGAGTACATGGCAGCTGGGCGACCCGTTGTCTCCACCTCGATCCAGGATGTGGTGCGCCCATACGGAGCGCAGGGGCTGGTCCGGATCGCCGACACGGTGGACGAGACCGTCCAGGCCATGGAGGCTTCGCTCCGCGAGCCCGCCGCAGGCCGCGTCGCACGCTTCGATGCGCTCCTCGCCACGCGCTCCTGGGACGCGACCTGGGACGAGATGACCCGGCTCATCTCCGAGACGGCCCCGGCCGCGGGCGAGGAAGCGGCATGACGTTCGACCACCTCGTCGTTGGTGCGGGCTTCTCCGGCGCCGTGCTGGCCGAGCGTCTCGCGCGCGGTGCCGGGAGGTCGGTGCTCGTCGTGGACCGCCGTCCACACATCGGCGGCAACGCCTACGACGCGTACGACGATCACGGGGTGCTCGTGCACCGGTACGGGCCGCACATCTTCCACACGAACTCCGTCGACGTCCACGAGTACCTCAGCCGCTTCACCGAGTGGCGCCCCTACGAGCACCACGTGCTCGCGCGTGTGGACGGCATGCTGGTCCCGATCCCGATCAACCTCGACACCATCAACCGGCTGTACGGGTTGGACCTGGACGCCGCCGGCATGGAGCGCTTCATGGAGGGAGTCGCCGAGCCTCGCGGCACGATCCGGACGTCCGAGGACGTCGTGGTCAGCCGAATGGGGCGCGAGCTCTACGAGAAGTTCTTCCGCGGCTACACGCGCAAGCAGTGGGGGATGGACCCCTCCGAGCTGGATGCGGCCGTTGCCGCTCGCATCCCGCTCCGTCACGACCGCGACGGCCGGTACTTCACTGATCGCTTCCAGGCGATGCCATTGCACGGGTACACGCGCATGTTCGAGCGTATGCTCGCGCACCCGAACATCAAGGTCATGCTGAACACGGACTGGCGCGAGATCGACGGCGTCATCCCGTACCGTGACCTTGTCTACACGGGCCCGGTGGACGAGTTCTTCGACCACCGCTACGGGCCCCTCCCGTACCGATCGCTCGATTTCCGGTTCGAGACGCATGACGGGGACCGCGTGCAGGCCGCAGCCGTCATCAACTACCCCCAGGAGCATGACTACACACGGGTGACCGAGTTCAAGTGGCTGACCGGGCAGCAACATCACAAGACCACCGTCGTCTACGAGTACCCGAAGGCCGGCGGGGACCCCTACTATCCGGTCCCGCGGCCCCAGAACAACGAGCTGTACAAGCGCTACAAGGCGCTGGCGGACGCGCTGCCGAACGTGCACTTCGTGGGACGCCTCGCGACGTACAAGTACTACAACATGGATCAGTGCGTCGCCCAGGCACTCGCGACGTACGAGCGCCTGATCGGCACGGGTCGCCATTCTCCCGTCACACACGCCCCCCACCTCGCCGCCGAACACAGCCCGCGCGCGGCCATCGTGGGCTCAGCCGAGCAACGCCTGCGCGTCCCGTAGCGCCGCCGCGTAGTCCTCGTTCATCACGCGCCGCAGCGTGCCGTCGGGCTCCGGCGCGACGTCCCAGAGACCGCTGTTGTGCCAGTGCCCGTCCTCCCAATCAGGACGGTCGACGATCGGGTAGAGACAGAGGCCCTCAAGTTCGATGCCCCAGGCGCGCGCCAGGCGCACCTCCGACGCGACCTCCCGCAGCCACCGCGCGCGACCGCTCCCGAAATGGCTCGTTTCCGCGATGAAGATCGGCCGCGCGTAGCGTTCGCGGGCGTCACGCAGGAGCAGATGGAGAGGACGCCACCGCGGATCGCGCGGCTCGTCCTCCCAGCGCAGCCGGGCGCCTGCGCCGCCGGGCCAGTCCCACTGATTGTCGTGGTAGAAATTCAGACCGACCAGGTCCAGGTAGCGGGGGCCGCCGCCGAGCTCCGGCTCGCCACGGCCGGTGATGAGGTCTGCCGTGTCGTACTGCGCCCGGTTGTGCCTGGCGGCGTTCGGCTCGAGGTCGCGACGGTCGCGCGGCGCGAGCACGTGGATGAGCGGCTCGACGATCGCGACGCGTGAATCCGGGAGCACCTCGCGGAACGCGTCGACGGCCGCGATGTGCGCCCGCACGAGGATCCGCTTCAGCTCGTCGCCGCGCCGGCGGGCGCGCGGCCAGATGAACCCGGCGTCCGCCGCGGCCCACGCGAGGAACGAGATCTCGTTCACGGGCGTGATGATCGGCGCGGTCTCGCCTTCGTCGCGGAGCGCCCGGGCGACGGCGTCGCAGAACGAGGCGAATCGAGCGACGAACGATCTGTCGAATACATCGACATCGTCCGGCCAGCCGTAGTGACAGAGCGTCCAGACGAGCTGCACGTCCGCCTTGCGTGCCGAGGCCACCAGGGCCAGGACGGTCGAGAGGTCGAACCGGCCCGGCTCGCGCTCGATGACGGGCCAGCGCACGGCCTCGCGTGCGACCCTGAACCCAAGGTCGGCGATCCGCTGGTGGTCGGGCTCGAGCTGCACGTCGTGCTGGGTGGAGGCGACGAGATCGAGCCGCTGCCCGCGGGTATTCACGTGACACGCCGCCTCGAAGCCCGCGATCCAAAAAGAGCGGAAGAATCGTGTCAGCGGGCGAACAGCTCGAGGAAGTGCGCTTCGGCGACGCACGCGTTCTCGAAATCGCCGAGATGCAGGCTCTCGTTCTCGGAGTGCGCGTTCGACGCGGGATCCTCGACACCGGTGACGAGGAGGGCGGCGTCCGGGAAGACGTCGGAGAAATCGGAGAGGAACGGGATGCTGCCGCCGAGCCCGACGTCGATCGACCTGGTTCCCCACGCAGCGGTCAACGCGGCGTGCATGGCTTCGTACGCGGCGCCGTCCCGCCTGCCGACGAACGCCTCGCCCGTGGTCCCGCGTGTTACCACCACCTCCGTGCCCCACGGCGCGTGACGCTCGAGGTGGCGGAGGAGCGCGGCCTCGGCCTGCGCCGCACGGGTGCCCGGGGGGATGCGCAGGCTCACCTTCGCGCCGGCCTCGGGGACCAGCTGGTTCGAAGCCTCGTGCACGGTCGGCGCGTCGAGGCCGGTGATCGAGAGCGACGGCCGCGACCACATGCGCGACGTGAGCGAGCCATGACCGATCGTGCGAACGGATGGCCGCGCGCCGGTCCACTCCCGGAGCTCCTGCTCCGTCAGGTCGAGCGGGTCCGCATCCTCGCCGGCGATCCCTTCGATCGCGACGTTGCCTTCGTCGTCGTGCAGCGAGGCCAGCAGGCGCGACAGCGCCATGAGCGCGTCGGGGAATACGCCGCCGTACATCCCGCTGTGGACGGCGTGGTCGAGCACTCGCACTGTCACCGTCGCCGTGACGTTGCCGCGGAGCGTCACCGTCAGCGACGGCTGCCCGAGCCGCCAGTTCGTGGAGTCCGCGATCACCACCGCGTCGGCTCGTAGGAGCTCGCGCTCCTGTTCGAGGAACGTGCGCAGGTTCTTCGAGCCCGCCTCCTCCTCGCCTTCGATGAAGAGCACGACCTCGCACGGCGGGCGGCCGTCGTGCGCGAGGACCGCGGCGAGGTGCGCCGCGATGCCGGCCTTGTCGTCGGCGGTCCCGCGGCCGTACAGGCGGCCATCGCGCTCGACCGGCTCGAATGGGTCGGACGCCCACCGTTCGCGCGGACCCGCCGTCTGCACGTCGTGGTGGGCGTAGAGGAGCACCTTTCGCGCGGCGACCGGGCCCGGCAGGTGGCCGAGGACCGCCGGGTGCCCTCCCTCGGCCGCCAGCACACGGCTCGGGATCCCCGCGCCCGCGAGCGCGGCGGCGACGGCGTCCGCGGAGGCGCGCACGGGCGCAGGATCATGACCCGGCTGGCTGATCGAGGGGATGCGCACGAGGCCGGCATGCACCTCGCGCACTCGCGGCATGACCGCCCGCACCTTCGCGCGAAGCTCCTCTGGAGGCACCTCGGAACACGCTAGCCCTTCCGTCGGTCCGGTGTCTGCGGCGAGGACCGGCCACCCCGGGGCTCCAGGCATCCGAGCTCGCGCACAGGGCCTCCCTGCTCCGCGGTGGCGAGCATCCTGCACAAGCTGCTCGTCGTACCCCGGGGAGGTGTCGCATGTTGCGTTTCATCGCGATCGTGGTCGGGATCATCTTCGCTGCGCGGGCGCTCGCCCCGCGCGGGCGAACGACCGAAGCCGAGTGGAGGCCGTTGCCCGCCGGTCGGGCCGGCGAGGACCTGGTGGGGCAGGAGCTGCGCGCCGGACGCTAGGCCGCGGCGCCTTCGCCGAGAGCCTCGACCACCTCGCCCGCGTGGCCGTCCGAACGTACCCCGTACCAGGCGCGCTCGATCCGGCCGTCGGCTCCGACGATGAACGTGGAGCGGATGACGCCCTCGCCGCGTGGCGGCCGGTCACCCCACGCACCGTACGCGTCGTGCGCTGCGCGATCGGGATCGCTCACGAGCGGAAAGCGCAGCCCGTATTTCGTGCGGAACGCCTGGTGCGATCCGGCATCGTCGCGTGAGACACCGATCACCGGCACGCTCGCCTGCTGGAACGCCGCGAGGTTCTCGTTGAACTGGCAGGCCTCCGTCGTGCAGCCAGCCGTATCGTCGCGTGGGTAGAAGTACAGGACGTACCGCGTCCCGCGCAGCGACTCGGACGAGACGCTCTGTCCGGAGTCATCGGTGAGCGAGAAAGGCGGGGCGTCGTCTCCCGGCCGGAGCTGACCCATCCCCCGATGGTAGGTCAGCGCGCCCACGTCGCACGAAGCACGCGCATCGCGTTCCCGCCGGCGATCTTCGCCACGTCCAGGTCCGGATACCCGTGGCGCACGAGCCAGCCGACCGCGTTCCGCATCGCCTCGGTCGGGTTCTCCATCCCGTCGACGTAGGGCACCTCCTCGAACGTCGCGCCCTGCTGGATCGCCCCCAGCGAGAGCGGGCCGGCGAAGGCGTGATGGAGGGCGACATGGTCTCCGAAGAGCGTGTCGGGCCCGAGCCCGACGTGATCCACCCCTACCAGGTCGACGCAGTACGCGACGTGCTCCATGACGGATTCGATCGAATGCCTGGGGTGCGCCCTGGTGAGCGTCGTGTGCGGCGCGGCCTCGATCCCGATGACGCCGCCTTTCGCGGCACAGGCCCTGATGACCTCATCCGGCTTCATCCGCCGCGTGTCCCAGAGCGAGCGGGCACCCGCGTGGGTGACGAGGATCGGCTTGTCGCTCGCTTCGATGACCTCGAGCGACGTGCGGTCGCCACAGTGCGCGACGTCGATGGTCATGCCGAGACGGTCCATCCGGCGCACGGCCGCACGACCGAGGTCGGTGAGACCCGCATCACTCCGCTCCCGGAGGCCGGAGCCGAGCGCGTTCGCCTCGCTGTAGGTGATGCCCATACAGCGCACGCCCAGTCCGTACAGCACGTCGATGCGATCGATCTCGTTCTCGATCGGGGTCGCGGCCTCGAGACAGGCGACGAACGCGATGCGTCCCGAGGGCTTCGCCTCGTCGAGATCCGCCAGACGCTCCGCCCGGTACACGAGGTCCTGATGAGCGATGTCCGAGAAGCGCATCCCCAGATCGAAGACGATGTCGTCCCACTTCCAGCCCTTGGAGGAGGTGATGAGCGCTGTCCCGTCCATGAAGTTCTCGAAGAACACGTCGACGTCCGAAGCGGCGAGGCCCGCGTAGCCCGTCCACTCGCGGCCCTGCCTGCGGTACTCGAACACCTCGTCCATGTCCGCAGGGAAGATCGCGGTGTGGTCGTGCATGGAGACGATCGGGTGCTGCGCGAAGATCTCGTCGACCCGCCGCTGTTCGTCGCGCGTGAGCGCGTACGTCGAGGATGGGACGCGCAGGACGTCGGCGGCGAGCGCGAACCGGCGGTAGTCGGCCCCGCCCTCGAGGTACTCGAAGGACCCGTAGCCCCGATATGTCTTCTTCACCACGCCCCTCCGTCCCGCCTAGCATCCCTGGGGTGCCTCGTGCGATCGCCGACGGGATCGAGCTGTACTACGAGTCGCTTGGCGAAGGCACGCCGATCGTCTTCCAGGCGCACGACCATACCCCGTGGCTGTTCTTTCAGGCTCCGGTGTTCTCGCAGCGGTATCGCGTCCTCACGTATGACCGGCGCGGCACCGGACGCTCGGAGAGCCCGCCGGGGGACTGGAGCGCCGCGGACCTCGCGCACGATCTCGCTGCGCTGCTCGACGCCATCGGGATCGAGCGCGCGATCATCGCCGGCGGCTCGCTCGGCGGTGTGGTGACCGCGCAGTTCGGCCTCGACCATCCCGATCGGGCCCACGCGCTCGTGATCGGGCACACCGTCCCGTACCTGAACAGCCATGGCCGGGCCTGGCTCGAGGCCGAGATCCGGACGGCGCTCGAAGGCCGCCCGGCGATCCAGCTCCAGCCGCGCTCTGACGACGGCGAGAGCGAGGGGCCGCCGACGACCGATCCCGCGTTCGCCGCATCGCCGCTCGGGCGCATGGTCGCGAGCACCGGGACCGGGCTCGGCCGCAGTCCCGCGGACATCGCGCGGGCGATCGCGGTCCTGCGCCACTGGGATCAGCGTCCCCGGAAGCCGGAGCTCGCCAGGCTCACCGTGCCGACGCTCGTCATCGTCGGCGAGCGCGAGCCACGGCTCACCCTCGATGGCGCGCGCGAGTGGGCATCCTGGATCCCAGGCGCCGAGTTCGCGGTCCTGCCCGGCGCCCATCACGCCGCGCCGCGCGAGGCCGCACCGGCGTGGAACGCGGCGGTCCTGGCATTCCTCGAGCGGAACGGTCTCTGATGTCCGCACACGGGCCCTCGGGCCGGGCCGAGGATCACCGGACATATAGGCGTGACATGGCGGGACGGTGTGGCACGATGCCGACGTGACGCGCGGAGCCGGCAGGCAGGCGCGCGATGTCGGAACGGCCTTGCTGTTCCTGCTGCCCTCGCTGCTGCTCTTCACGGCGTTCGTCTTCTTCCCCCTGGGGAAGACGATCTACCTGAGCCTCTTCTTCACCTCGCCGCAGGGCAACCCGCGCGTTTTCGCGGGCCTCGATCAGTACCTCGAGCTCTTCGCCTCGCCGGTGTTCCACGCGGGGCTCGTTGCGACGTTCTGGTTCGTCGCGCTGTCGGTCCCCGCCGGGATCGCGCTCGCGCTGGTGCTGGCGACGCTCGCGAACCGCCGGGTAAGGGGGATCAACGTATTTCGCACGGCCATGGTCAGCACGATCGCGGTCTCCGCCGCCGTCGGCTCGCTCATCTGGCTCATGCTCTTCAATCCGAGCCTTGGGCTGCTGAACTACCTGCTGTCGCTCGTCGGTCTGCGCGGGCTCAACTGGCTCACCGAGCCGAGCGTCGCGATCGTCGCCGTGTCGATCACCACGATCTGGCTCAGCCTCGGCTTCAGCATCATCATCCTGCTCGCCGGACTTCAGGGCGTCCCCGAGGAGCTGTACGAGGCGGCAAAGATCGACGGAGCTTCACCGGCGCTCATGTTCCAGCGCATCACCGTCCCCATGCTCACCCCGTTCCTCTTCTTCCTGCTCGTGGTGAACACGATCCACGTGTTCCAGGCGTTCACGCAGATCCACCTGCTCACGCGCGGGGGTCCTGTCGACGCGACGCGCACGCTCGTGTACAGCATCTATCTCGACGCGTTCCACAACTTCCAATTCGGCTACGCGAGTGCGCAGTCACTCGTGCTGTTCGCGATCATCCTCGTGCTCACCGTCATCCAATTCGCGTTCGTCGAGAAGCGCGTGCACTACCAATGAGCGAGGGCAACGTGGCGCTGCGCACAGCGCCACGGACGCACGAGCGAATTGGACGCGCGGAACGCGTACCGGTGAGCGAGGGCGCGTACTCGTGATAGTGCTCACTTACGCGGTGCTCGCCGCCGCGTCGCTCGTGGTCGCGTTCCCGCTGCTGCTGGCGCTGTCGTACAGCTTCATGACCGAGGCGCAGGTCACGAGTTTCCCGCCGCCGGTGCTTCCCGCGTCGGTGCAGCTCGACAACTACGCGCGCGTCTTCTCCACCATTCCGATCGGGCGGTACCTCCTCAACAGCGCGATCGTGTCGCTCCTCGTCGTC
>Ga0136620_10001049_pt1 | contig 12953 bp, 12 predicted proteins | sample AntDrymUQ4162106_2_FD_104806 | JGI IMG/M metagenome (GOLD analysis project Ga0136620, IMG submission 104806) | Polar desert sand microbial communities from Dry Valleys, Antarctica - metaG UQ416 (21.06) | ecosystem: Environmental > Terrestrial > Soil > Desert | place: Antarctica: Dry Valley... | reverse complement strand
GGTGCTAGTCAAAGTTCATCCAGCCAGCACACTTATCTGAGGGGGAAGTATGCGAAGGCTAACCCGGCTGTCACTGATGACGGCCTGCGTGAGCGGGGCGCTCGCGCTGCCGAGCGTTGCGATTGCCGACGACTTCGGAGGCGTCGGCACCGAAGACTTCGAGGTGTTCAACGGGCCGCCCATCGGCTCGCAGGGCTCCGATCCGATCCACTCTTCGCACGGGAACAAAGACCTGGCGAGTCCGAACATGTTCCATACCGCCAACCGGCCAAACCCGGGCGTGACGAACTCCGACCTGGCGTTCTGGAAGCAGGGCGGCGTTCGCGGCCCGCACCAGGACCTCGCCGCGGCCGGCAACTACGACGGCTTCCGTCTGTTCGACATCAAGGACCCCGACAACCCGGTCCTGGTCAGCTCCATGCGCTGTCGCGGCCCGCAGAACGACGTGTCGTTCTACAAGGCCGACAACCGGCTGCTGCTGATCCAGTCCGTGGACCGGGCGCAGTCGACCGACGACTGCTCGAGCGTGGACACACCCATCGCGGTCGGCCAACCTGAATGCGACACCGAGCCCTGTCCGCCGCGCAGGCTTGCCCAGGCGGGCTTCGAAGGCCTGCGTATCTTCGACGTGTCGCGACCGGAGGCGCCGGTCCTTATCAAGACCGTGCCCACTGCCTGCGGCTCGCACACGCACACGACGATCCCGGACCAGAACGACCAGCGCGCGATCATCTATGTGTCCTCGTACCCGACCGGCGCGAGCCCGACGCCGAAGGGTGGGGACTTCGGTGGTCCGCGTTGCACCATCCCGCACAAGAAGATCTCGATCGTCGAGATCCCCGACCGCAACCCCGAGGGCGCGCGGGTGCTCAAGGAGCAGCCGCTCGACAATGACACGCTGCCGTTCCTGGGCACGATCGGCTCCGGCGGCACCGGCGCCATCGGATGTCACGACATCACGGTCTACTACGAGAACCAGAAGCAGAACGTCACGGCCGGCGGCAACGTCCAGCGGGACAACCCGTCCCGCGTGGCCGGCGCGGCGTGCCTCGAGGAGGGACAGCTGTGGGACGTGACGGAGCCTGAGAACCCGACGACGATCGGGCCGAGGCACTCGCACATCCGCAACCTGTTCATCACCGCGGGCGTGCCCGGCACCTTCAAGGGCCTCTGGCACACGGCGTCCTTCTCGTGGGACGGCCAGATCGTGCTGTTCACCGACGAGTTCGCCGGCGGCGGCGGGCATGCCTGTGACGGGCCGCAGGACACCCGGGGCAACGTGTTCTTCTACGAGAACGTGGAGCCTGGGACGCCGGTGGTGCCGCTCTACGGGCGTTTCGCGGTTCCGCGGCCGCAACCGCAGCAGGAAGTCTGCACGCTGCACAACGGCAACGTGATCCCGACCAACGAGGGCTACTTCGGCGTCTCGTCGGCCTACGAGGGCGGCACCTCGGTGTTCGACTTCTCCGATGTCCAGGACAACCCGAGGATCATGGACCCGCTGCCCGGCGAGCCGGGCGATCCCATTCCGCCGACGGTGGGACGCGAGATCGCCTTCTTCGACGAGCAGGGCGTCGACGGCAATGGGCGTGACGACGTCTGGTCGTCCTACTGGCACAACGACCGGATCTACGCCAACGGCGGTCTCGGCCGAGCGCACAACCCGGGCGGCCGCGGATTCGACGTCTACAAGCTGCTCTCCAGGAACGGGCGGCTCGTGGACGACGAAGGCAACCCGACGTTCCGGCAGGGCGACGACCCGAACGCCGCGGGCGTGCAGGAGTACAGGGCGCGCAAGTTGCCCTACCAGAACCCGCAGACGCAGGACACCTACGCGACGGTGGGCGGCGGGCAGTAGCCCCTACCCCGTTCGGTAGCGCATCCGAGGGGGCGGCCATCGGCCGCCCCCTCGCGCTGCTCGGCCGGGGGCGGGCCTCCCGCTGATAGCTCCGCCTGGATTTGAACCAGGGACCTCACCATTATGAGTGGTGCGCTCTAACCGCTGAGCTACGGAGCCGTGGGCGCGGTGGCCTGCGCGGTCAAGGGTAGCCCGTGATCGGCAGGCTCCGGCGAGTCCCGCATCGCAGGAGTCACGAAGCTGTGACGCGGGGGTCGTGTCCCGTTACACGACCACCGCAACAGTCTGATCATGATCGGGCGTTGCGGCCAATCGGCGTTGCAGGTCCGCTGGATGAGCCGGTGTGGCGGCCGTTGGTGAAGGTGGTCGGCGAACGGCTCGCCGGCGCATTCATGTGGATGCATGAGGACGAGCTCGAGGACGGCTCGTCCCTGCACGCCTACAAGCACATCCACACACGGCGCTACCTCTATCTAACCGAGCATGGGCGGGCATATCAGTGGGCCCCGTGCGGTCGGTTCGTTCCCACCCGGCTGGACTACGCGCTGCAGAGCGCCCTCTGCACCTGGTGGCTTCTCAGGGGCTGGGACAAGGAGGATGCCGCGGAGGTGCGTCGGGCGATCGCCGAGGCCAACAAGGCATCGGCTTCGAGTCATGAGCGGTGACCGCGCCAGCGATACCCTCCTTCGACCCATGCTTTCGGCGGAAACCCAGGTCCACCGCCTGTCATACGAGGACGTGCTCCGCATGGTGGAGGTCGGTGTACTGCGCGAGGAGGATCGCGTCGAGCTTGTGGACGGCGTGCTTCTCGACATGAGCCCGCCGGGCGCCGCGCATAGCGCGATGGTCGCGTGGCTTACCCGCCATTTCGCCGCCAACGCTGGGGATCGCGAGGTACGCGTTCAAGATCTGTTGCTGGTCGAGGGCGGCTTCGTGATGCCCGACCTGATGCTGCTCGAACGGCCACCCCGCGACCGGCACCCGTGCACCGCGCTGCTGGTGGTGGAGGTCGCCGTCACGACGCAGCGCCACGATGCGGCAAAGGCTCGTCGCTACGCGGGGTCGAGGGTCGGCGAATATTGGATCGTCGATGCGGCGGCGCGACAGGTCCGCGTCCATCAGCGTCCGATGGCGGATGGCTACGAACTGGTTGCCGCCCACCGGGACGGCGACAGAATTCGGTCACCGGGTGGGATCCCGGCCGTCGAAGTAGGCGGGCTCCTGGCCTCGGGCGGGATCGCACCGGGTGGCCCAGGCCACGGCTAGACCCTGCCAGGCACAACAGTCCGTGCCTGCGACGACCCTGGTAGCCGTGCCCAACGTAAGCGAGGGGAGCCACCCCGCCGTGGTCGAGCGGATCGGGCGTGCGTTCGCACCCGCGACGTTGCTCGACGTGCACGCCGACGCCGACCACGGGCGCTCGGTCTACACGCTCGCGGGTGCACAGGGAACGCTGGCGGACGGTCTGGTCTCAGGCGCCGCGGCCGTCCTGGCGGCCGTCGATCTGTCAAGCCACGTCGGCCTGCATCCCTTCGTGGGCGCACTCGACGTGATGCCGGTCGTCTATCTCGACGAGGAGCGCCGCGGCGCCGCTTGCGCCGAGGTGCTCGCGGCGGCTGGACGGGTCGGGGCGGAGCTCGAGGTGCCCGTGGTCCTCTACGGAGAGCTGGCCACGCACCCCGAACGCCGCGAGCGCGCCTGGCTGCGTAAGGGCGGCTGGCGGGCACTGGCCGGCCGGATCGAGACCGGAGAGGTGGCTCCCGATTTCGGGCCGCGGCGCGCACATCCCACCGGCGGGGTGATCATGGCCACCGCCCGGCGTCCGCTGATCGCCTTCAACCTCGAGCTGGCCGAGGACGATCTGGACCTGGCGCGCAACGTGGCCGCGCGGATCCGCGAGTCCGGCGGCGGGCTCGAGGGCGTGCGCGCCATCGGCCTGCGCCTCGCGGCGCGCGGGCGCGTGCAGGTGTCCACGAATGTGCATGACCACCGCGCCACCCCACTGGGCGCGGTGGTGGAGGCGGTGCGGCGCCATGCCGAGGTCGCCGAAGCCGAGCTCGTGGGCCTCGCGCCCGCCGCGGCCTTCGACGGTTTCCCGGAGGACGTGCCGATCAGGGGCTTCGCGCCCAGCCGCCACCTGCTCGAGAACGCGTTAGATTCGCTCTAGTCCAGATGGCCCAGACAAAGAACAAGCGCAAGCGCAAGCACCGCGGCACGCCGGCCGGCACGATCGACCGGCCAGCGCGCACCGGGCGGGGGCAGGTCAAGAAGGACTCCAAGACGATCGCCCGGGAGCGCCGCGCCGAGCGGATGAAGAAGGAGCCGACGTGGAAGGGGGCCGTGAACCGGGCGGCGATCGCCGCGGTGGTGTTCACCGTCCTGATGTTCCTGATCCGCTCGGAGCAGGGGGCGGTGGCCAACGTCTCGCTGGGCTTTCTGGTCTTCCTCTTCTACATCCCCCTCGGCTACCTCACCGACCGGGCGATCTACAACTTCCGCCGACGCAAGCAGAGCTAGCGCCATGGAGGTCCTCATGTTCACCGTGGGCATGATCCAGGAGAACTGCTTCCTGCTTCGCCGCGACTGCTCCGACAGGGCATTGATCGTGGATCCGGGCGAGGAGGCCCCGAAGCTGCTGGCCGCGATCGAGCAGCTGGGCCTGAAGCTCGACGGCATCCTGCTCACCCACACCCACTTCGACCACGTCGGCGCCGTGGCGCCGATCGCCAAGGCCACCGGCGCCGAGGTGTGGGTGCCGGAGCTCGAGAAGCAGGTGCTCGCGGATATCAACAGCTACGTGCCGTGGCCGCAGTTCGGCCCGTTCGAGAGCTGGGATGCCGAGCACACCGTGGCCGGCGGTGAGCGGCTGGAGCTGGCGGGCCTGGAGATCGACGTGCTGTTCACCCCCGGCCACAGCCCCGGCCACGTGACCTATTCGATCCCCGACGAGGAGGTCGTGTTCTCCGGCGACGTGCTGTTCCAGAGCTCGGTGGGCCGCACCGATCTTCCGGGAGGCGACTGGCCCACGCTGCTGGAGTCGATCCGTACCCTCGTCGACACGCTGCCGGGCGACACCACCGTCTACCCGGGGCACATGGGCATCACCACGCTCGGTGCCGAACGGGCAGCCAACCCGTTCCTGGCTGAACTGGCGCGCTAATGGCAGCGGGGAAGCTCCAGGCGCCGCGCGGCACCTTCGACGTGCTGCCCGCGGACGCGCACCGGCGAGACCGGCTGGTCGAGATAAGCGCGGGGATGCTCGAAGGTGCCGGCTACGCCCGAACCGAGACGCCGGTATTCGAGGACACCGCGGTGTTCGCCCGCGGCGTGGGGGAGTCGACCGACATCGTGCAGAAGGAGATGTTCACCTTCGAGGACCAGGGCGGGCGCTCGCTGACGCTGCGGCCCGAGAACACCGCGGGAATCTGTCGCGCCTACATCGAGCACGGGATGCACAAGCTGCCCCAGCCGGTGAAGCTCTGGTCATGGGGACCGTTCTTTCGGCACGAGGCGCCCCAGGCCGGGCGCTATCGGCAGTTCACCCAGCTCGACGCCGAGGCGCTGGGATCCGACGACCCGTCGCTGGACGCCGAGCTGATCGTGCTGCTCGCGCAGATCCTCGAGCGGTCTGGCGTTAAGACGCGTCTGCTCCTGTCGAGCCTGGGCAACGCCGACACGAGGGCGGAGTACGGCGAGGAGTTGCGCGCACACCTGCGCGCCCACGAGTCCGATCTATCCGACGAGGTGCGCTCGCGGATGGACACGAACCCCCTACGGGCGTTCGACTCCGACCACCCCGGCACCCGCGCAGCCATGGCGGAGGCGCCGCGGTTGGTCGACCGCCTCGATTCCGAGGACACGACGCACTTCGCGGAGGTGCGTGCCCTGCTGGAGGAGGCGGGCTGCGCGTACGAGCTCGACCCCACGCTCGTTCGCGGTCTCGACTACTACACGCGTACGGTGTTCGAGTTCGCGAGCGACGACCTGGGCGCCCAGAGTGGCGTGGGGGGCGGGGGCCGCTACGACGGGTTGGTGGAGAAGCTCGGAGGACCGTCCACTCCAGGCGTCGGCTGGGCGGCCGGGGTGGAGCGAATACTGCTGGCGTCGCAAGCCACGCCCGAGCGCTCCGCGGGTACACGCGCGTACGTGGTGGTGGCCAAGGCCGATGAACGTGCCCAGGCCTTCGGGCTGGTCAACTCCCTCCGCGCCGCGGGAGTCACGGCCGAGATGGAGCAGGCGGGGCGCTCGTTCAAGGGCCAGATGAAGCAGGCTGACCGGGTGGGCGCCACCCACGTCGTGATCGTGGGCGACTCCGTCGAGGTCAAGGACATGGCCACCGGGAACCAGCGCGAGGTGGCCTCGCTCGAGGACGCCGTGAGAGCCGTGATCCGGTGACCGACACCTTCGACAACCGCTACCGCAGCGCCTGGTGCGGCCAGGTGCGCGCCGAGCTGGTGGACACCGAGGTGCGCGTGGCCGGATGGGTGCACCGGCGCCGCGACCATGGCGGCCTGATCTTCATCGACCTGCGCGACCGCGAGGGCCTGCTCCAGCTGGTCTTCCATCCCGAGGAGGCCAAGGAGGCTCACGCGGCCGCCGGCCGGCTGCGCTCCGAGGACGTGGTGAGCGTGGCCGGCAAGGTGGTGCGCCGGGAGGAGGGCACCGTGAACTCCAGTCTCCCGACCGGCGAGGTGGAGCTCGCGGTGTCGGAATTCGACCTGCTGGCCGACGCCGAAACGCCCCCGTTCCAGATCGACGAGGACGACCCGGTGAGCGAGGAGCTGCGCCTGCGCTACCGCTACCTCGATCTGCGCAAGCCCGCGATGTCCGAGGCGCTGGCCCTGCGCGCGCGGGTGGTGTCGGCGATTCGCCGGCGGCTCGACGAGGGGGGATTCATCGAGGTGGAGACGCCCACCCTCACGCGCTCCACGCCTGAGGGCGCGCGCGACTACCTGGTGCCCAGCCGAATAGCGCCCGGATCGTGGTACGCGCTTCCGCAGTCTCCCCAGATCTTCAAGCAGCTGCTGATGATCGGGGGCCTGGAGCGCTACTACCAGATAGCCCGCTGCTACCGCGACGAGTCGGCGCGGGCCGACCGCCTACCGGAGTTCACCCAGCTGGACGTGGAGATGTCCTTCGTGGAGGAGGAGGACGTGATCGCCACGGTGGACCCGCTGCTGCGCGAGGTGCTGGCCGTGGGCGGCGTGGAGGTACCGGAGCGGATCGACCGGATCACCTACGACGACGCGATGCTGCGCTACGGCACTGACCGGCCCGACCGGCGCGTGCCGATCGAGATCGCCGACCTCGGTGAGGTCTTCGCCTCGTCGGGGTTCAAGGTCTTCGCCGGAGTCCTGGCCGCCGGCGGCGCGGTACGCGGCTTCAGCGCCAGAGGCGAGTTCCCGCGCTCGCGCTTCGACGCCCTCACCGAGCGGGCGCAGCGCTTCGGCGCGAAGGGGCTGGTGTGGGGCGTAGTCGAGCCCGATGGCTGGCGATCGCCCGTGGCCAAGTTCCTCTCCGAAGAGGAGATCGCCGGCCTGATAGCCGCGACCGGGGCGCAAGAGGGCGATGCCGTCTTCGTGGTGGCCGACGAGGCGCCCACCGCCGCGCGGGTGCTCGGTGACCTGCGCCTGGAGGTGGGGGAGCCGCGCGACGGGCATGACTTCGTGTGGGTGGTGGACTTCCCGATGTTCGGCTGGGATCCCGAGCAGAAGCGCTGGGACGCGCTGCACCATCCGTTCACGTCGCCCAGCGGCGACCTCGATGCCGATCCGGGTACCTGGCGCAGCCGGGCGTACGACATCGTGTGGAACGGCGCGGAGATCGGCGGCGGCTCCATCCGCATCTCCACATCCGAGGTGCAGTCGAGGGTCTTTGCCGCGCTGGGGCTAAGCCCGGAGGAGGCGCGCGAGCGGTTCGGCTTCCTGTTGGACGCGCTGCGGTTCGGCGCGCCGCCCCACGGCGGCATAGCCTTCGGCGTCGACCGTATCGTCGCGCTGCTCGCCGCCCGCGACTCTATTCGCGACGTAATCGCCTTTCCCAAGCTGGCCAGCGGCTTCGACCCTCTCACCGGCGCTCCGGCGCCGGTGGACGAGGCCCAGTTGCGTGAGCTCGGCGTGCAGTTGCGGCCGGGCAACCAAAGCCGCTAGCGTTCACGTCAGGCTCGAGTTTGTACGCCAGCCGGCCAATACGTTGAGCCAACACCACCGGAGTGGGAGTCCGGCTCGGAGCACGCCAGGCGTTTTGCCGCCAGGTTTGTCCCGGAGGACACCCAAGCTTGCAGAGCAGGCCCAACTCCACGTGTCGGCAGCGGCAAGCTGGAGCCGTCCAATTTGAAAAGCAGTAACGGTCTTACGCGCCAGCGTATCCTCAACCTATGTGGGCTCGCACCCCGACCGAGGGCTCTGGCCTTCGCGATCATCTCGAGACTCCCAGGGGGCTTGGTGTTCTGGCGCGCTCGCCCCACAGCGGCGCGGCCGGGGGGGCCCCGTGCGGTGACCTGATCAGGGTCTCGGTCCGAGTGCAGGCAGGCCATGTGGTGGAGGCCGGTTTCGAGGCGCAGGGCTGCGCCGCGGCGCGCGGGGCGGGCAGCGCCGCCGTCGAGCTGGCCGAGGGTTCGCCGGTGCTCGAGGCCGGGTTGATCTCGCCTGAGATGATCTCGGCGGAGCTCGGCGGGCTGACACCGGCCGCCACCCACGCGGCGAGCCTCGCCGCGGACGCCCTGCATCGCGCGATCGGGCTGGCCGCACGCGACGGTGCGGTGTCCCTGCCGTCCGCGCCCGGTCGCACGCTCGTGGCCATGAGCGGCGGCGTGGACAGCGCGGCAGCCGCCCAGCTGGCCCTCGACTCGGGAGAGCAGGTACTGGCCGTGACCCTGGAGCTGTGGTCAGATCCGGGCACCGACGGCGAGCGCAGCTGCTGCTCGCCGCAGGCGGTGCTCGGTGCGCGCGGCCTCGCACACCAGATGGGGATTCCCCACTTCACGCTCGACCTGCGCGAGGAGTTTGGTGCTGCCGTGGTGGACGACTTCCTGGACGGGTACGCCTGGGGCGCCACACCCAACCCGTGCGTGCGCTGCAACGGCCTCGTTCGTTTCGACCGGATGCTCGCGCTCGCCTCCCGACTCGGCGCGGCGCGGCTGGATACCGGCCACTATGCGCGGATGGGCCACGACGAACATGGGCCGCTGGTGCGAGCGGGCGCCGATCCCGCCAAGGACCAGAGCTACGTCCTCGCGCGCCTCACCGGCCCCGAGCTCGAGCGCCTGCACTTCCCGCTGGGCCACCTGGACAAGCCCCGCGTGCGCGAGCTCGCCGCCGCCGCCGGCTTGCCGGTGGCGCGCAAGCCCGAGAGCCAGGATCTGTGCTTCCTGGCCGGCACCGGCGGCCCGGCCGCGTTCCTGGCACGCCACGGCGCGCGACGCCCCGGGCTGCCTGCGGCCTCGCCGGCGGGCGACCTCGTGGACAGCGATGGCCGCGTGCTCGGCCGCCATCGTGGCCAGCAGCGCTTCACCGTGGGCCAGCGGCGCGGGATCGGCATCGCCGCCACGGAACCTCTCTATGTGTTGTCGAAGGACGCGCGGCGCAACCGGGTCGTCGTCGGCCCGCGCGCGGGACTGGCCACTCACGAGGTGGCCGTGGCGCCCGCCCGCCTCCACCGGCCCGCCACCAGCGCCGACTCCGTCCGGCTGCGCTACCACTCACCCTCGGTTCCGTGCGACGTGCGGGCAACGGCGGGCGAGTCGCCGCAAAGCGGCCACCATCACGCGCTTTCCCTGCGGCTCGCCCGCGAGGTGCGCGCGCCTGCCCCCGGTCAGACTGCCTGCCTTATGCGCGATGACCTGGTGGTTGGATGGGGGACGGTCGCCGATGCCTGAGCACGTGACGCTCGACGTCCCGCTCGACGAGGCATTCGTGTCCGTGGTCCGGATGATCGTGTCCGGAGTGGCCGAGCGCGCGGAGCTGGTCTTCGAGGACATGGACGATCTCCAGCTGGCCGTGGAGCGCCTCCTGGCCGAGGCGGGCCACGAGGGTCGCGCGTCGCTCTCGTTCGAGCTCGGCGCGGGCTATGTGCGCACACGCATCGGCCCGCTGCGCGAGCGCGGCCTTGCCGAGGCCCTCCAGCGCCTCGACCGCACGCCGGGACAGCTCACGCTGGCCTGGGTGCTCGACACGGTGGTCGACTCCTACGGGGTGGAGGAATCGTCGGGCGAGGGGATCGTCGTGCGCCTGGAGAAGCTGGTGGGGGAGCCCGCGTGAAGCAGGCCACGGGCGGCCCGATGAGCGCCGCCGAGGATCGCGAGCTGCTGAGACGGCTCCACAAGGAGGGGGACATCCGCGCCCGGGAGCACCTCGTTGCCCGCCACCTGCCACTGGTGCGCTTGCTGGCGCGCCGCTACGCCGGCCGCGGCGAGCCCCTCGAGGACATCGAGCAGGTGGGCGCCATCGGGCTCCTCAAGGCCATCGACCGGTTCGAGCTGGAGCGCGAGGTGTCACTCGCCACCTACGCCACGCCGAACGTGGTGGGCGAGATCAAGCGTCACTTCCGTGACAAGGGGTGGGCCATCCGGGTGCCCCGGGCGCTGCAGGAGCTCAACGCTCGGATGTCCTCCACGATAGAACGGCTCACGTCGCGCCTGGGGCGTTCGCCGAGCATCGCCGAGATGGCCACCGAGCTGGGGGTCACTCCCGAGGAGGTGCTCGAGGCCCTGGAGGTGGGATCGGCGTACACCACGCTGTCGTTGTCCACCGGGCCGGGCGGAGAGGACGATGGCGACCCGCTCGACTCCATCGGCGAAGAGGACACCAACTTCGAGCGCACCGAGCATCGGGCCTCCCTCGAGCCGGCCCTCCATCACCTGCCCTTCCGCGAGCGCGAGATCCTGCGGATGCGCTTCGAGGAGGGCTTGCCCCAGACCCAGATCGCCGAGCGTGTCGGTCTGTCCCAGATGCACGTGTCGCGCCTGATCCGCAAGTCGCTCGCGGCGATGCGCGACGAGCTCGACTGACTGCCCGGTGGCCCGGCGACCGCTCCTCGTGCTGGCCGCGGCCGTGGCGGTGGCACTGTCAGGCTGCGCCGGCACCGAGCTTCAGCGGGGTGAGGCTCGCAAGGGCGGGTCGGTCACCGTCGCGCTCCCGGCGGATCCCGGTTCGCTGGACCCGGCCACGGCGTCCACGCCCGAAGCCCAGCGCGTCCTGGCACTCACCCACCTCGCTCCGCTCACCTACGCGCGCGCGGAGGGGGCCGCCGGGACCAGGCTCATTCCGGCTCTGGCCGAGGAGGTCCCCGAGCCCTCCGCGGATGGGCGCACCTTCACCTTCACGTTCCGGCGCGGTTTGCGGTTCCCGGCCGGCCGGCCGCTAACCGGCGAGGACTTCGAGGCCGCGCTTAAGCGCTCGCTGCGGCTTGATCCCAAGGCGATCGCGGTGTTCGGCGGGATTCGCGGCGCGCGCCGTTACGCGCGATCGCGGTCGGCCAGTGGCGACATCGAGGGGGTCTCAGCCGAGGGGCGGGCGGTACGGATCGACCTGTCGGCTCCCGATCCATCGTTTCCGTATGCCCTCGCCTCGCCGAGGGCGGCGCCGGTGCCGGCCGGCACTCCGCTGCGCGACCTGCCTACCCGCCCGCCGGCGGGCATCGGCCCTTACGTGAACGGCGAACCGCAGGGGGGCGTGGCCTTCGTCCTGGAGCGCCGGCGCGACTTCGAGCTGTCCGGAGTTCCGGACGGGAACGTCGACGTGATCTCTGGGGAGGTCATCGCCAGCCCGGACACCGCGTCACGCGCCGCCGTGGATGGGCGGGTGGACGCCTTCCAGGGCCAGCCTGCGGTGGAGCGCCTGGTGGAGATCCGGTCGAAGTACAAGGACCGCTACGAGGAGGAGGACACGCTCGCGCTGAACTACATCGCGATGGATGTCGGGCGGCGCCCGTTCCGCGACGAGGACCTGCGCCGCGCGGTGAGCCTTGCGTTGGACCTCCGCGCGCTGGGGCGCCTCAGCGACGGCTTTCTCGAGCCCTCCTGCAACGCGATACCCGCGCAGGTTCCGGGGTTCAGGCGGCTGGACCCCTGTCCGTATGGTGAGCGGCAGGGAAACCCCGACCTCGTGCGCGCCCGCGAACTCGTCCAGGGAGCCGACGGCCGGCCGCCGCCGGTGCGGGTGGCCGCGCCTGCCGACGATCCGCGCGGGCGCTCGATGGAGGCCTACCTCGTCGGGACGCTGCGCAAGATCGGTATCCGGGCACGGCGCGCCCGCACACCGGCCCAGCGCGCGCGGCCGCAGCTCGCGCTGATGCGGCTGTTGCCCGCCGCGCCGGTCCCCGCGCGCTATCTCGAGGCCGTGGACGATGTCGTGCTGGACAGCCGCGTGCGCCTGCTCGAGCTCGACGGACTGCCGAGCGAATCGGACGAGGAGTGGGCGGGGCTGGACCGCGACGTGTTGGAGCAGGCTCTGATCGCTCCCCTCGGCGTCGAAGAGACGGGGGTGCTGCTGTCGGAGCGGATGGATCCCGTGAACTGCCGTCGCTTTCACCCCGTGTTCGGTCTGGACTGGTCCAGCCTCTGCCTGCGCTGAGGCAGGACTTCGACGCCGATCCCAGAAGCCACGCACCTAGAGGCGTGGTCTCCAGCCATAAGGGGGTAGATTCCCGGGCGGGGAGCACCGAGAGACAACGGAGGGACACAGCATGAGGAAGTTCGGAAAGGCCTTTGCGGCGCTATCTGCCGCCCTGCTTGCGACCGGCGTGCTGGGCGCGTGCGGTAGCGATGACAGCGACAGCGACAGCGGCGGCGGTGGTGGTGCAGGCAAGACGGGCGGCGAGCTCAAGGTCGCGTACAGCTCGCAGCCGGATTTCCTCGACCCGGCCCTCAGCTACACGGTGGATGGCTGGGCGGCCATGTGGAACGTCTACCTCCCCCCGATGGGCTACAAGCACGAGGAGGGCTCGACCGGTTCCGAGCTTGCCCCGATGCTCGCCGAGGACCTGCCCAAGGCTTCCGAGGGCGGCAAGGTCTACTCCTTCACCTTCAAGAAGGGCATCAAGTTCTCCGACGGCACGCCGCTCAAGGCCTCCGACTTCGAGCACACCGTCAAGCGCG
>Ga0136620_10001048_pt1 | contig 12961 bp, 11 predicted proteins | sample AntDrymUQ4162106_2_FD_104806 | JGI IMG/M metagenome (GOLD analysis project Ga0136620, IMG submission 104806) | Polar desert sand microbial communities from Dry Valleys, Antarctica - metaG UQ416 (21.06) | ecosystem: Environmental > Terrestrial > Soil > Desert | place: Antarctica: Dry Valley... | reverse complement strand
GATCGGCTACTTCACTCCCGAGATGCTCGCTGACTTGCTGGTTCCCGAGGTCGCTGTCGACGTAAGGGGTGCGTCTAGTTTCTTGGACAACTTGTTCAATGGCGCAGAGACTCTCGACCTCAACGAAGTCTCGCGCGTCGAGCTTCAGTCGTTCCTGCCTTACAACGTGCTCGAATACGCAGACAAGATGAGCATGGCTCACGGCCTGGAGCTCCGAGCGCCGTTCGTCGACCACCTTCTTGTTGACTACGTCGCGAGTATTCCGGCTCACTTGAAGCTCAGGAATGGCGTCTCGAAGTGGGCACTTCGGCAAGCAGTCGCTCGCGAGCTGCCGCCAGACGTGCTGCGGCGGCCAAAACGAGGTCTGAACCCGCCTCTTGGCGCCTGGCTCGCCGGCCCGCTTGAACCGGCTATACGACAGCTGCTGAACCCGGAAGCGATCCGCCGTCGGGGCCTGTTCCGCCCAGAGGCGGTTGCGCGGTTGCTCGAAGAGCAGAAACGGGGTCGACGCGACCGGTCGCTTCACATTTGGTCGCTGCTCGTGCTCGAGCTCTGGTTCCAGCGACGTGTAGAGGTCGCCTTCCCGTAAGCGCCGGGCTGTTCAGCGCAATCGGCTCGGCCCCGGCGGAACTCGCGCGAACGCGCGCCATGACGGCTTTCGCACCCCCTGAAACGTTCGCAGGCCGCTCGTCCAATTCAGCCACGTAGCGCCCTGCTTATTCGGAGGTGCGTCGTAGAGTTGGAACCAGCACATGGTGTTAATCCGTGGAAGCGTCGCCGCGATCCTGAATGCGTCCGCGAGCCGGGCTGCCTGCTTCTTGCGCGAGACGACGTAGAGCCACCCACTCGCTGCGTGCTCGGTGTTCCAGCCGAACTCTTCGATGAAGAGCTGTAGGCGGCGCCGGGGCCAATAGCGATCGAGCTGGCGGGTCAGCCAGTCGAGATCGTTGAAGTCGACGCGGCCGGCCCGGTGGGGGAGCGACATGTCGAGAGGCCGTTCCGTGTAGGGATTGACGCCGAACATGTCCATCCGGGGGCGACGGCCGTTTGGCAGCACCATGTGCCGTAAAAAAGTGTCGGGCGCGGTTGTGGTCTCGTCGTTCACACCGGCCGGGTGGACGTTGCCGCCGATGACGACCACGTCGCGGCGGACGGCATGCATCGCGCGATACGCGGCTTCGAGGAGCTGCGCGTACAGGCGGGGAGCACGTCGCCCTTTGCCGCCCTGAGGGCGGAAGTTCACATAGTGGCTTGGCTCCGCAAAGACGATCCATCTGCGCACCTGCGGGTAACGCGCAACCGCCGCGGCCATGAAGTCGCCGTAGTCTGCGGCGTTCGTCGGCACCCAGGTGTGATCGCGGCCTCCGTTCGACCAGCCCGGGAAGCCGTTGACGTAGAGCACCGGCTCGATGCTATGGGCGCGCGCTTTGTCCAAGGCAAGGTCGAGGGTTGCCGGCCAAGCGTAGGCCGGGTCGTCCGGCGATCTGCCATCGGCCGGCCGGCTAGTGGCCACCTGGGCCCACGACAGTCCACTCATCCAGACTCGTGCGCGCAGGGTTCGCAGCTCAGGGAAGATCGAACTTCTTCTGCGGAGCGGCGACGCCTCGACTATGCACTTCGTCGGCCAGGAGAGCTTGGTTCGGCTCAGTACTGGGTCCGCCGGTCCGGCAGTCGCTGCGGCGAAGACTCCTGTCAACGCAAGAGCGACCGCGCCTGCGGCGATGCGGCCGGTGCGCGAACTCACGTGGGGAGGCTATCGAGGCTACGGGCGGGAGCGTCGTGCACGGCGGGCACGCGTGGGCCGTTCGCAGCCAACGGGGAAAGCGGACGTGAAGCGAGCACTTGGCGCCACCGCCGCTCGAAGAGCGCGCGGTTGCGGCGTGCGAGCCGCAAGAGGGCCTCGCTCGGCATTCCGCGCACGTGGGTGACGCTCGAGCGCGGCTCGTACATAGAGAGGTAGCCGTGAGCCGCCAGCGCGAGGGCGAGGTCGGCGTCCTCGAAGTATGCGAGGCCGTAGGCGGCGTCGAAGCCGCCCACGTCGTCGAAGGCCCGGCGACGGACCAGGAGACAGGCGCCGGGGAGGTAGTCGACGACCCGCGCGTTCCGATACTCGGGCCGCTCGGGGTGTTCACCTTCGCCGTAGCCCGCGGTCGATCCCGAGCGGGAAAGCACGGCCCCCGCGCACTGGAGCGAACCGTCCGGGTTGAGCAGCATGGGCCCGACGGCGCCGATGCGGTCGTCCGATTCGATTCGCTCGAGGAGCGGCGGAAGCCAGCCGCTGTGCACGAAAGCGTCCTGATTCAGGAAGACCAGGTAGCGCCCACGGGCACGCGACGCGCCCTGGTTGTTGGCAGCGCCGAAGCCGTGATTTCGCTCGTTGAGGACGATGGTCGCGTTGTCCACCTGCCGGAGAAGCGCGGGAGTGGCGTCGCTTGAGCCGTTGTCGATGACGATCAGCTCGTAGCACGGCTCGGTGTTTTCCAGCAACGATCGCAGCGCTTGTCCCACGACTCCTGATCCCTCGTACGTGACGATGACGATCGAGACCTCAGGCCGCGGAACGCCGGGAACACGGTACTTGGCTCCGATTGCGTCGACCATTTCCGGAATCCCTAGCCGCTCCACTACGAGTCGCCCCCCGCGGTCAGACAAACGCGCCTTTGTCGAGCTTCCTCAGGCACTCCACGTTCCCATCATGCGCGCGTCGCCGCGGCGCGTGCGCGCTCGTAGTTGATGACCTCGTCGATCGTTTCTTCGAGCGTTCGCGTCGGTGTCCACCCGGTCAGGTCGTGCAGTGCTGTCGTGTCTGGAACGCGGCGGCCGAGCTCCTCGAACCCCGCCTCGTACGCGTCTTCATACGGCACGAGCGCGATCTTGGATTCCGATTCAGTGCGCTCGATCACTCGCCGGGCGAGTTGGATGACTGCGACGGGCTCCGACGAGCCGATGTTGTAGACGTTTCCGATCGCGGCGTTCTCGTCGATCAGCTGCACGAGCGCGCGAACGGTGTCGGCGACGTGCACGAAGCAGCGGGTCTGCGTCCCGTCGCCGTAGACCGTCATGTCTTGGTCGCGGAGCGCCTGCCCTACGAAGCGCGGAAGGACCATCCCGTACGCGCCGGTCTGGCGCGGGCCGACCGTGTTGAAGAGGCGCACGACGACCGTAGGAGCGCCCTCCTCCGTGAAATACGCGTGTGCAAGCGCCTCGCCCAACGCCTTGGCCGTCGCGTAGCTCCACCTCGACTTGAATGCGGAGCCGAGAATACGGTCCGAGTCTTCGGCCAGCGGCCCGGAGCCGTTCTTGCCGTAGACCTCCGAGGTCGACGTGAACAGCAGTTGCTTCTGATGACGAGCGGCCGCTGAGATCACCAGGTCATTGCCCCGCATGTTCGTGATCAGCGAGCGGAGCGGATCGCGGACGATCAGCTGCACCCCGACGGCCGACGCGAGGTGGCAAACGGAGTCGACGCTCGCGACGCACTGATCCACGAGATCGGGATCGAGGATCGAGCCCTCGACGAACTCGACCAGATCCGCCTCCAGCAGGTGCTCGACGTTCGTCCGCCGGCCGGTGCTGAGGTCGTCCAGGATGAGCACACCGTCGCCGCGGGTGACCAGCGCATCTGCGAGATGCGAGCCAATGAAGCCACCGCCGCCGGTGATGAGATAGCGCATCCGTGCCGACCCCTCTGTCGTTGCCGCTTTCCCTGGCTCGGGATCGTACAATAGTCATTCCCCTGTCGAAACCCGCGCACGAGTGTCTTATCGAGCGCGACGCGTCGCGCATAGCGGAGACCTGCGTTGAGCTCCGTGGCTTCACCAGCTTCGCGCCGAACCGATGTCTCCGGCTTTTGGTCTCGATCCTGGATCGCACGAGCCCCAGCCCTGAGCTGTCCTCGTCGCGCCGTACGCCTCAAATGATCGCGGCGCGAGCTCGCCACAGCGGTACGAATCGCCATTCCTGGACCAAACCTCCGGCACTTGCGCTCCGGAGTACTTCGAATGTGCCGAACGTCTTGGTCTGACCCGTATCGCGATCGGCGAGCATCTCGTACCGGCTGGAAGTGAATCCCGCGGACTATTCCGCGCCTCGAACGGGAGTGGTTGTTGTGGACCAAATCGTCCGTGATTCCGAGTTCAGGAGTACACGTTCTGCCGGTACGTCTCTGGAAGAAGCCCCGGTAGTCGCCCTTGGTCACCGGCCCGATCAGATCAGGCCATCAAGCCGTGTCTCCAGCCGCTTCACGTGCGGGATGGTGGTCAGAGGGAGCGGAGCCGCTCCGGGTGCTTGCGGACGAAGCGCGCAATGCCTCGCCAGTGCCACAGCGTTCTCCGCGTCAGGAGCCTGCGATCGGTCACCGCTGCGTACCACGAGCGGATCCACCTGCGGCCTGATCGCATGCAGGCAGCGCTCGAGCTCGAGCCCTGAGCGCAACGGACGAGCTTGGCCTGGCCGGGTTGGAAGTGCATGCCACGGACGATGCTCTGACGGGAACGGGAGTGGCTGTGCTGGACGAAGTCCGCGGCGATACCGGCTTCCGCATACACGTCCTTCCGGTACGTCTCGACGAAATAGCCGCGGTGGTCCCCGTGGACGGCGGGCTCGACGAGAATCGGCCCGTCCAGGCGTGTCAGAAGGCGCTCCACAGCGGCGCGAGTCTAGTCAGAGAGCCTTGATCGCACACGAACCGCGTGGCCGCGCAGCGCGAGCGGCCCGGCGACGAGGAAGGGCACGAAGCTCATGACGTGGATGACCACAGCGCCAGAAAGCGCCCGCGCGTCGTTCACGTCGTAGGGAGCCAGGGCGACGAGGACGGCCGCCTCGAAGATGCCGACGGAGGCCGGGAGCGAGGGCAGCAGCAGCGAAAAACTCGTCGCGACCGCAACGAGGATGCCGGCCGCGAGCCCGACTTCGATGCCGACCACGCGCAGGGCGAGCACGAACGAGAGCGCGATCCCGCACCAGGAGAGCACACTCAGTCCGAACGCGGTGAGGGCGACGCGCGGGGTTTGGAGGCCACCGAGGCCTCTCAGAACGCCCGCGGCGGCGAGCTCCGTGCGAGCCCGCGAGAACCCCGGAACCAGTGCCAGCGGACGCAGGAGGAAGCCGATCGGCCTGCTTCCGAAGCGATTGAGCGACACCACCGCAAGCAGGATCACCGAAGCGACGAGGGCGAGCATGACGGCCGCGCCCCGAAGCCAGGTCACCGGAGGCACGAACGGCACGGCCAGAAACAGCAGGACGAGCAGTGCGGCAACGTCGTGGACACGCTCCGCGACGACGGTGCCGAGCGCGTCCGCTCGGGGTGTGCGCGTCGCGCGATGCAGGAGCACGACTCGAGCAAGCTCGCCTAGGCGAAGCGCCGGGAGAAGGCTCGTGAAGAACTCGCCGGCGAGCACTGGCCGCACGAGCGACCGGAGCGGCGGCCGGCGCGACGGCTCGAAGAGCAACCTCCAGCGGACGATCCGAAGGGCATAGGCGCCCACGAACACGAGAAACGACGCGCCCAGCCACATCGGGTCTCCGCCGCCGAGGGCGTCGACGAAGCCGTCGAAATCGACGTCGCGCAGAGCCAGGTATGTGAGAACCGCCGAAGCTCCAAGCCCGGCGAGCAGGAGGATGGGGCGAAGCCGCCGGGCCACGATGCCGTACGCTAGGCGCTCGCCGGGGGGAATGTGATGGCTGTCCGCACCCAGGTCTCTGCAGAGACATCGGCGCGCAGGCGGCTGTTCGCCCTGCCCCGACTAGGCCGCGGCCTGCGCGGAGAGCTCGTTGCCGGCCTTGCCGCGGCTCTCCTCTCCCTGTTCCTTGCCGCCGGGATCCTCCAGGTCTGGCGGGCCGACCTGGACGTGCCTTTCGCGTACCGGTCCGAGACGCAGTACTACCTGATGCTGGCCAAGACGATGGGCGATCATGGCGGGTACCTCGAGAACCCGAGCCTCGGCGCCCCGTTCGGCCTCGAGCTGCACGACTATGCGGTCGGCACCGACCGTCTGAACCTCGACCTGCTTCGGGTGCTCAGCTTCCTCTTCGGGGGCCCGGCGGCAGGCGTCAACGTCTTCTTCCTGCTCAGCTTCCCACTCGCGGCGGCGGCCGCCTTCCTCGTGCTCCGGCTCCTTCGTGTCGGAAAGGCGGCGGCGGTTGCCTGCTCGGTGCTGTTCGCACTGCTGCCGTACCACTTCGCCCGCGCAGAGGAGCACCTGTTTCTCTCCGCCTACTACGCGGTGCCCCTCGGCGTCTACCTCGTTCTGGCGACGCTCGGCGGGAATCCGCTGTTCTCGCGGCGTCCCGGACGCAGCGGCCTGGGCAGCTATCTGTCCGGACGGACACTGACGACTGTGGCGTTCTGCGCGATCGTCGCCTCGACGGGGGTCTACTACGCCGCGTTCACGCTGCTCCTGCTGGCCGGTGCGACGGCGATCGCCCTGCTAGGGCGGCTCGGGCGCAGGACCGTCGCGAGTGCCGCCTTGTGCGCGGCGTTGATCGTGGGCGGCCTGCTCGTTCATCTGGCCCCGAGCATTGCCTACCGGTCGGAGCATGGACCGAACCTCGGGACCCGGCGTCCGACGGCGGAGTCCGAGTTGCTCGCGTTGAAGTTCACCGACCTCGTCCTACCGGCCGAGGACAGCCGGCTCGGGCCCCTGTCCCGCCTGACCGCGCAGTACAGGTCGACGACGCCGATTCGCTCTGAGCAAGGTCAGTCGCTCGGACTCGTTGCGGGGGCGGGCTTCCTGGGGCTTCTCGCGATTGCGTTGGTCGCCCTCGTGGGTCGCGCTCGAGCAGGACCACCGGTGATCCGCCATGCGGCAGCTGCCACGGTGCTGGCGTTCCTGATCGGAACCGTCGGCGGCATCTCCGTGCTCGTCGCGCAGCTGCTGACTGCCCAGATCCGCGGCTGGAATCGGATCTCGATCGTGATCGGCTTTCTCGCTCTCCTCGGGGTCGCCGTTGCCCTCGATTGGCTTCGAGGCGCCGTACGGAGGCGGGCCGTCTTCGCCGCTGCCCTAGCCGGCGTCCTCGGCGTGGGTGTCTACAGCCAGGCCGCGGCGAGCGCGGTCCCTCCGTACGAGCTCGCCGGTTCCTACCGGCAGGACCGCGGGTTCGTCCGGGAGATCGAGCGCCGGCTCCCGCCCGGCTCGTCAGTCTTCCAGCTCCCGTACGCGGCCTTTCCCGAGACCGGGCAGATCGTCGATCTTTCCGACAACGACCTCCTCCGCGGGTATCTGCATTCGAGGCGGCTGCGCTGGAGCTTCGGCGCCATGAAGGGGCGTCCGGAGGACTGGTCGAGGGAGCTCGCCGGGCTGCCGGCCGCGACCCTCGTAGACGCGGCCGTCGTCGCGGGGTTCTCGGGCCTCTACGTCGATCGATTCGCCTACGCGGACCGGGCTGCGGCGCTCGAGGGTGAGATAGGCGCGCTGCTCGGCGGGTCGCCGTTCGTCGGTGTGTCGGGCCGACACTCGTTCTTCGATCTTCGGGGCCGGCGACGCAAGCTCCAGGCGGCACATGGGCCCGTGAAGATCGCGGCGTTCCGCGAGGCGGTGCTGCGCCCCCTTCGCCTTCACTTCGGCGGCTTCCTGCCGCTCCGAGCCGGCCGTGCGACGTTCGCGTGGGCCGAGACCGGGAACGCCGAGCTGCGCATCGTGAATCCTTCGGACACGCCACGAACAGCCGCGTTCGACGCCGTTCTCGACCGCGTCGGGGGTCCGCCCGCCGATGTTGCCGTGGCGTTCCCCGGCTCCGCTCTGACCACGCACCGGGTCCCGGCTCAGCTGCACGCGGACCTGCAACTTCCTCCCGGCGAGACGGTGATCCGCTTCTCGACCGCCGCGTCCCCCGTTGAGGCGAGCAACGCGAACGAGCTGCGCCGTCACTACTTCCGCCTCGCGAACCTGACGCTCACGGACGGCGGTTTCCGACCTTTCCTTCCCTAGCGAGCGCCGTCGCCACGCGCTCGACCTCGCCGGGTGTGAGGTGCGCGTTGCAGGGCACCGAGACGACGGCGTCGGCCGCTGCGCGGCTGGCCTCGAGCTCCCCGCCGAGGCGAGCGGACGAGAACGCGGGCTGCGCGCTGATCGGCCAGGGGTAGTGGACGGCCGTCTCGACGCCCGCCTCAGCGAGCCGTGAGCGGAGCGACTCCCGCTGCTGCGAACGGATCACGTAGAGGTGGTGGACACCCGGCGGGCTCACCCGCCCGAGCGCCTGGTCGTAGACCGCGGCGATCTCGGCGCGGCGGCGGTTGTCGCCGGCGAGCCGCGCGAGGCGGACGCGGAGGAGCGCGGCCTGGAGCTCGTCGAGCCGCGAGTTCGTCCCCTGTCGACGCGCGTAGTGCCTCGGGCGCTCGCCGTACGTCCTCAACTCCCTGACCGTCTCGGCGATCCGGCGATCGGAGGTCACGACCGCACCCGCATCGCCGAAGGCTCCGAGGTTCTTGGTCGGGTAGAACGAGAAGCATCCTGCCTGTCCCAGCGAGCCCGCGGGGCGTCCGTCGACGACGAGCCCGTGCGCCTGGGCGGCGTCCTCGACGACCGGTAGGCCGAGCTCGAGCAGCCGGGCGACCGGGGCAGGGCGGCCGTACAGGTGCACGGCCACCATCGCCGCCGTCCGGTCTGTGATGGCCGCGGCCGCGCGCTCCGCGTCGATCGTCAGCGTCTCCGGGTCGACGTCCACGAGGACGGGCCGGTGGCCGGCCCGGAGGATCGCCGTGGGCGTTGCGGCGGCCGTCAGGTCGGGGCAGACGACCTCGGAACCGGTTGGGAGGTCGAGCGCCCGAAGAGCCAGCTCGAGCGCATCCGTTCCGGAGGCGACTCCCACGGCCTCCGCGGTTCCCGTCAGCCCGGCGAGCTCACGCTCGAACGCCTCCACCTCGGGCCCGAGCACGATCTGCTCCGAGGCGAGTACCCGCCGGCAGGCCGCCTCGAGCTCCGCCTGCTGCGCTACGTACGCTCTCCTCGGGTCGAAGAACGGGACGGTGCTCACCAGTACCGGCTTCGGTGTCGACGGTAGTAGTCGACCATTCGGGTGAGGCCTTCCCGCAGCCCGACTCGCGGTTCCCAGCCCATGCGCTCGCGGATCCTGCCGAAGTCCGCGTAGATGCTTCCGACGTCGATCTTCGCCCGGTCGGTCGGAAAGGGGCGCTCGGAGAGCGAGCCGCCGCCGACGACTTCCAGAAGCGTCTCGGCGAACTGCCGGACCGTCACCGGCTCGGGATAGCCCAGGTTGAAGACCTCGCCGACGGCTGCGTCGGCAAGGCCGCAGAGCAGGAAGGCGTCGACCACGTCGGCGACCTCGTTGAAGTCTCGAAGCGACTCGCCGCCGCCGTAGAGCTCGATCGTCTCGCCATCCAGAGCCAGTCGCACGAACCAGGGCACGAAGCCCTGGCGTGGGTGCCGCATCTGCATGCGCGGCCCATAGGTGTTCGTCAGACGGAGTGAGCACGTGGGCAGACCGTGGGTGCGGTGGTAGAGGAGGGTCGCAGCCTCCGCAGCCGACTTGTTGATCCCGTTGACGTCGACCGGCTCGAGGGGATGCGCCTCGTCGACCGGGAGGTAGCGCGGGCGTCCGTACTGCTGGCGGGAGCCCGCATAGACCACCCTCGCCTCCTGGTTGTGCTTTCGCAGTGCCTCCAGGACGGAGAGCTGGGCCCGGTAGTTGAGCTCGAGGTCGGCGAACGGGTCGCTCAGCGAGTCGACGTGGCTGACGTTCCCGGCAATGCAGAAGACGACGTCCTGCCCCCGGACGAGCTGGGCGGCCGCGTCTGGATCCCGAACATCGGTCTCGCTGATGCGGATCCGATCCTCCACGGGAGCGATGTTGAACCGGTTCCCGCCGAGATCGGGGACGAGGCTGTCGGCGACGCTTACGTCCGCCCCCAGCTCGACGAGCCGGATCGCGAGGTTCGAGCCGATGAAGCCGAGTCCCCCGGTGACGAGGGCACGCCTACCCGCATAGCCGTTGCTCACCATCGAAACCGGTCGAGCGCCGCGCGGGCGGTGGCGCGGAAGCTGCGAGGAGGTCCGGAGAGCGCCGGGTGGCGGCCGAGTCGCCAGCGTGCAAGGTTGACGAGGAACTCCCAGACGGTGTCGGGGCCGACATGTGACCCTCCGGCCTGCCGTGCCTGGAACCGAACCGGGATCTCCACGATCTCGATCCCGGCAGCCCGCGCCTTGAGGACGATCTCCGCGTCGGTGAACCAGTCGTCGGTCCGAAGGTCGAGCCTCTTCCAGGCGACGCGGGTAAGCCCCTTCGGCTGCCCGTTGACGTCCCAGAGGCCCTTCGTCCGGAACAGCAGACGAAAGAGAACGTTGAACCCGAGCGAGGTGAGCGTCCGGATCGAGCCGTCTTCGCGGATCTGGCGCCGGCCCTTGACGACGCCGGCCCCCGTGGTCTTCAGGCACCGGTACGTCTCGAGCACGAACATCGTGGGCACCTGTCCGTCGCCGTCGAGGTACACGAGGTGGGTGCCGCGCGCCGTCTCCAGCCCGGACCGGAGATCCCACCCCATGGCGCCGGCCTTGGGACGCGCCACGACGACGACGTTCGGATGAGAGCGGGCGAACGCCTCGGCTTCGACGGGCGTCCGGTCGCGACCTCCTGCCCACGAGTTCGCGACGAGAATCAGCTCGTACGGGATTCCCGACGCCTGAAGCTCTCGATGGAGCGGTTCGGCGACGCTGGCCAGGGCTTCCTTGGCCCTGTAGCAGAGGAGGACGACCGATAGCTCAGGGACGGGCACGGCCAGCGCGCGAGTATAGGAGGGTGGCTTAGAAACTCGATTCAAAACGAAGCCTTGAGCCGTCGGGGCACGCTGTGCGGCGCGATCGCCGCGTCCTCCGTCGCCCCGATAGCGCTGCTATCGAGGCTCCCTGCGTCCTTGCGCTCCCGCCACCCATCGCACCCCGCCGACGAAGCGTCATTGTGAATCGAGTTCTTAACGGCGGCGTGCCACCACGTAGTACTGGGCGCCGAGCGGGAGTCGACGTAGGGCTCGCTCGACGGCGACGAGCCGCCTCCTCCGGGACGGCCACAGCAGCATGTAGCCGGAGACGATGGGCGTGAGGCTCGCCTGCCGGAGCAGCCTGAGCGTCGCCCCCAACGCGAGCATGCGCACATCGCTGCTCAACGAGAACCGCCGTACGACGAGGCGCGTGAGCGGGTTGTAGGGGTTGTGCTCGAACAGTGAGACTAGGCCCCCCGGACGCGTGACTCGCGCCAGCTCGGCGACGAAGGTCGCGCGCTCGTCCGTCGGGACGACCTGGACGACGTTGGCCGCGAACGTGAGGTGGAAGGCGCCGGCGTCGAACGGAAGGCGGCCCGACTCGGCGAGCTCGTAGCGGACGCCCGGGTTCTCCCGGGATGCCGTCTCGAGAGCTTCCGGTGAGAGGTCGGTGCCGGTGAGTGAGCGAAACCGGCCGGCGAGGTGCCGATCGGTGAGCCCGATCCCGCAGCCGGCGTCGAGCGCGTCGAGCGCCGCGGGGTCGCCGAGATGCGCGTCGGCAAGGCGCAACAGCTCCGTGGCTTTCGCGCGCGCGAAGAACTCGTGCGACGTGCCGGTGAAGGCGACGGCCCGGTCGAGCTCCTCGCGATAGCTCTCGCTCGTCACAGTGCTCGCAATCGCTCGGGATGCTTCCGCACGAACCTGAGGATCCCACGCCAGTGCCAGAGCGTGCGCCGGGTGAGGATGCGCCGGTCGGTGAGGGCGGCATGGCGATGGACGACCTTCGCCGGCGGGACGTACCACCGCTCCCACCCCGCCTTCGCGGCCCGGTAGCAGAGGTCGATGTCCTCGCCGTACAGTCGGAAGCCTTCGTCGAACCCGCCGAGCTCCTGCAGCATCTCCCGCCTCAGCAGGAGGAAGCCTCCGAGCAGCCAGTCGGCCTCGACCGGCTCCACGGGCCGCTCGTCCAGGCCGTAGTGGGCGCGCTGCGTGCCGCGGAGAAAGCGGCGCAGCGGCGTTCGGCGCACGATCGTGCCGCCAACCGTGGGGAACCTCCGCCGCGACGGGTTCAGCGAGCCGTCGGGATGGTGGAGCTCGGGCCCCGCGACCCCGCACCTCGGGTGCGCCTCGGCGAAGCCGGAGAGGATGGAGACGGCGTTCGCTTCCGCCGCCGTATCCGGATTGCAGACGACGACCAGGGGCGCTGCGGTCTCGGCGATCCCGCGGTTCGCGTTCGCGGCGTACCCGACCGGCCGGTCGTTCCGGATCAGCCGTGCGTCTTCGGGCAGCGGCAAGTCGACCCCGAGGTTGGAGACGACGACCAGCTCGTCCACCTGCGGCGCGAGAGCGGCCAGGCAGCGCTCGAGCTCCGCGATCGGCTCGTGGACGACCACGATTGCGGCGACGACGGTCACAGGAGCTCTCGGTAGACCTCGACGGTCCGACGCGCCGCCTCCGCCCAGGTGAACTGCGCCGCGCGCGCCAGGCCCGCCGCCCGGAGCTCATCGCCTCGACCGAGCGCACTGCGGATTCCGTTCGCGAGCTCGCCCTCCTCGGCGAACACGGCGGCGTCGCCGGCGACCTCGACGAGGGCGGGATCCGGCGAGGCCACGACAGGTGTTCCACTCGCCATCGCCTCGAGAACGGGCAGCCCGAACCCCTCGTACCGCGAGGGAACGACGAGGCACGCGGCCTCCCGGTAGAGGCGGGCTAGCTCCTCCTTGTCGACGTAGCCGCGGAGATCCGCACCGAGCGCGCGCAGCTCACGCGCCAGCGCCGGCTCCCGCTCGGGGCCGACGAGGACGACGGGCATCCCCAGGTCGCCGCCTGCCTCGACGGCCGCGCAGGGATCCTTCCGGCGCTGCACGGCACCGACGACGAGGAGGTAGCCGCCCTTTCCCAGCCCCTCGCCGGGCGAGAAGAGGGGGTCGACGCCGTGGGGAATCACCCGAACATCATCCTCGGCGATCCCGTAGAGGTCGGTGAGGTCGTCCCGAGTCCGCTCGGACACGGCGATCACGCGGCCGG
>Ga0136620_10001046_pt1 | contig 12980 bp, 15 predicted proteins | sample AntDrymUQ4162106_2_FD_104806 | JGI IMG/M metagenome (GOLD analysis project Ga0136620, IMG submission 104806) | Polar desert sand microbial communities from Dry Valleys, Antarctica - metaG UQ416 (21.06) | ecosystem: Environmental > Terrestrial > Soil > Desert | place: Antarctica: Dry Valley... | reverse complement strand
TCTCGACGGTTTCTCTCAACGCTGCATGCGCTTGGGCCCGGTTCAGTTCGGGCTTCTCCCGTAGCAGCACGGCCACGAGGTTATCTATCTGCTGATCTATCGGCTGTGGCTCGTCTGGGTCCATAATAAATCTACCCGACACGGTAAGCCTCCTTAACATCGCTCTGTAAGCAGTATAGTGAAGCCGGAGCCCCAGCTCCTCTCGGATCCACACTTCGGCTATGGCCCACCGGGACGCTCGAGCTTCGTCCCGGGCGTCTCTCGCCCTGTCCGACATACCTAAACACCCGATCCCGGAGCCAAGCATCCCGGCGAATACAGGGCTTCCTTGCCGTCGTTGGAGACGGAGAACCAGCCTTCGTCTCGCAGCGTCTCCAGCTTCTCGACCGAGACCTTTTCGGCGTCGATGGATTGGCAGCGCACGTCTGGCGGGCGTGTACCCAGCGCGAAGAGCGCCGCCACGAGGAGCGCTAGGATGACCACGACCAGCGCCGTCCACACCAATCCGAGCCGCCTCATAGGGACGCCTCCCCCGCAGTGTCCGGACCGCAGGGGTAGCTGAGAGCGCTACCTCCGGTCACTAGACGCCCCTCTCGCGTCGCGATGACTAAAGCCGCGGCGGAGCATTGGTCACAGAGAGCTACCGCCAACCGATCGTCGAGGCGCCGGAACGTGCCGGGCTGGTGTCCCTGGGCTCGGGCGTCCACGGAGGCGTCGCCTATCGCCTCAAGCTCTAGCGTGGTGAAGGTAGCCACCTCAGACCACCGCCCGCAAGAGCTCGACGATGAAGGCGGGCCCGGCGAGCAACACCCCCGCTAGTATCGCCCGCCCCACTAGTTCGCCCCCAGGGGCGCGAGGTTCGTCCGCACGGCCTCGCGGGCCTCCCTCCGGGCGCGGGCCTCGGCCCTACGCCTGGTGGTGATCTTGGCGCGGTAGAGCGTCGCCAAGCTAATATGGTAGCAAGGCTTGCGGGCCGGGCACGGGCAGGTCTCGACGCCGCCGTTGAAGATGCCCAAGTCCACCTCGTAGAATTCGTCGCTGCCCTCGACGCTGTACCGGCCGTGGCCGAGCGGCTCGATGGTGCGCTCGGGGTAGAGCCGGAGAGCCTTCCGGGTAATGGTCTCGCGCTGTACACTGGTGCTGGCCATTGGGGGTCCTTCCCTGTGGTCCGGGCTCCGGGGTGCTTCTAACACCGCCGGGGCCATCTTTATCCGACACCTGTATTGTCTCATAACATGACTCAATACGCAAGGGTTTTGACTCAATTTATGGTAGAATAAACTTGGAAGGCCACAAACAAATGGAGGCGCGGCTTATGCTGCAAAGTTACGTGTACCTGGACGGCCGAAAGCTCAAGTATCAGCGCGTTACTCACAACGAAACGCACCGATCCCTCGCCGAAAAATCGGGTGTGTCAACCGGGACCATATGGGCGCTAGAAAAGCGAGAGAAGAATCCGCGCTTTCACCCGAACACTCTAAACAAGCTAAGCCGGGCGCTCGGCCTCGGGCCCGCGGAGCTGCTAGGCGAAGAGGAGGCCAAGTGACGGACTTGCAGCGCTCAGAACTAGGTGATATGGACGTCTCTCCGGCCTATAAAGAAACAGCTTTGGAGTTGCCGCCGGACTTGACGGTAGAAGAGTGGACAGGACTGGGCAAGACTCTCGGCCATATGTACCGGGGAAACCGGTGGTGGTTAGCAGACTGGATTAACTACGGCGAGCGCACCTACGATGGCGATATGTTCACCCAGTACGTTGATGTATGTGGGCTGAAGCCGCATACGGTGTCGACTATGGCATGGGTTGGACGAGAGGTTGAGCCAGCGCGCAGGCGCGCCGAGTCAAGCACGGGTTTAACGTTTTCGCACCACCGAGAGATTGCGCCGCTCGCGTCCGACATTGGCGACGAGCTTTTAGACAGAGCCGAGGCCGAGGGGTGGGGACGAAACCGCTTACGGGAAGAGGTAAAGGAGCTTACAGGGGATAACGTCCATTTCTCCAGCGACTCGGCCGAGTGGTACACGCCGCCGCATGTCATCCAGGGCGCGATACAAGTGCTAGGCGAGATAGAACTGGACCCGTGCGCCGATTCAAACAAAAGCGTGCCAGCGGAAACCCACTACACCCAGCAAGACGACGGGTTGAGCCGGGAGTGGGAAGGGGCGGTTTATTTGAACCCGCCCTACGGCAATGTCATACACGACTGGATAAAGAAGCTCAAGAGCGAATATGAAGCCGGGCGCGTGACGCGGGCAATCGCGCTCGTACCATCCCGGACGGAAACCGAATGGTTCGCGGCCCTGGAGGAATATCCACGCTGCTTTATACGTGGACGACTCAGGTTTAGCGGATACGAGAATTCAGCCCCCTTCCCGTCGGCGGTCTTCTACCTCGGTCCCGACAAGGCGAGTTTCTTCGCGGCGTTCTCGGACTTTGGCGGCATTTTTGAGATGGTGGCTTAAAGGCATGCAAAGGACCGCGCGGTAGCCGCTCACGAGCCCACCAGGCGGGCGAGGCTGGGCCGGGGAGCGCCGCGAGGCTCTCTCCGAGGACGTGGAGCGCGTTGCTAGGGAGCAGACCTGCTCATAGAGTCTGCGAAGCATGGCTGTCACGATGCTGAGAGGAATCCGAAGGCTTCCGCAGCCCCACGCTCGTCCCAATAGAGTGGCCACCGGACTGGCCGCAAACCGGCGCGCGTGGCATGCTTTCTCCCCCGCGGCGACACGCAGGAGGGGGAACGGGATGAGTGCGAGGAAGCGAGGGGGCGTCCGACCGACCCACGAGTGGGAGTTATTGCTGCCGCTCTTCGAGTGGCCCGAGCAGGAGGACTACGAGACGATCCGACCGCTGGTGCTCTTCGACGTTTCCGTAACCGAGAGGGCCGCCGAGGTGGGGACATCGACCAGCACACTCTACCGGAGGTTGGACCGCTTCGTGGATGAGGGCATGGAGAGCCTCTTCGGGGCGCCACCGGCCAAGCGCAAGAGGCTGCCGCCCGCCGTCAGGCGCCTCATCGTGGACCTGAAGGCCGAATACCCCGCCTTCAACCTCAACGAGATAGCCAATGTGGTCCGCGCCTGCTTCGGCAGGAAGCCGGACGTCCGCTCCGTCGGGCGCGTCCTCGACGAGGAGCCGCTACCGCTGAAGATCGTCAAGAACTACCCGCCATACCACGAGACCGAAGACCCGCGGGAGGGACGGGCGGCGATCGTGGAGCTGCGCCTCTCCGGCTGGAGCGCGAAGGCCGTGGCCGGCTACCTCGGCGTCCACCACGCGACCGTCTACCGGACCATGGAGAAATGGAAAGACGGAGGGTTCGGGGGCCTCGAGGACAGGCCCTTCGGGCGACCACCAGGCGTGAGGAAGGCGGACTTCGCCGCCGTGGAAGCGATCAGGAAGTTGGCCCGGAACCCGGGCCTCGGCGCCTTCAGGGTCCACGCCGCCCTTGTGCAGATGGGCTTCGACCTGAGCCGCGCCACCTGCGGCAGAATCCTCGCCCAGGTCCGCGAGGTCTACGGCTACGAGAAGCCCATCGCGGGCAGCGGAGCGGCGCAGGCGATGCCCTTCGCCGCCTCCGAGCGGCACGAGGCGTGGAGCGCGGACGTGCGCCACCTGGACATGGTCGACGAGGGCCTGGTCGGCGGCAGGGCCTACGCCGTGACGGTCATGGACAACTACAGCAGGGCTATCCTCTCAAGCGCGGTCACCCGCAGGCAGGATCTCTCCGCCTTCCTCTCCGTCCTCTACCGGGCGGTGGAGCGCCACGGGGCGCCCGGGATGCTCGTCACCGACTCCGGCTCTATCTTCCTCGCCAACCGGGCGAAGGCCGTCTACGCCAAGCTGGGCGTGGACAAGGAGGAGATCGAGAAGGGCCGACCCTGGCAGAACTATTCGGAAACGACCTTCGGCATCCAGAAGCGCATGGCCGACTGGCACTTCTCGCAAGCCGAGAGCTGGGCAGCACTGACGGCGGCGCACGACCGGTTCGTGGCGGACTACAACGCCCAATCCCACTTCGCACACCTGCGGCGCGAAGACGGCCGACGCTCCCCGGGGGAGGTTCTCTCGTGGGTCTCGGGGATGCGCTTCCATCCGAAGGACCTCGAGCGCGCCTTCTTCTCGGAGCGCCATTCGCGCGTGCTCGACGCCTTCGGTTACGTCACCCTGATGCGCTGGAGGCTCTACGCCGAGGAAGGCCTCGCCGGCAAGGAGGCGGACCTGTGGATCCTGGAGAAGACCCTCACCGTGGAGCACGCGGGCGAGCCCCTCTCGGCCTACGAGGTCGCCTACGATGCTAGATCCCCTGGCGGCCGAAGCGGGTCCGGCAGGCTGCTGGAAGTGCGGAGGCCGACCCTATTCGAGACCCCCTTCTCCGCGGGCCAGATGCGACTCTTCGGCCTGGCCGAGGGCCTCGGCGACGACGGCTGGTTGAAGATGCTGAGGCTCGAGGACTACGCGCCCAGGAGGCCCCGTCCCGCGGAGATGCTCCAGCAGGTCCTCTTCGCCTTCACGGACGCGGTTTAAGGGGCCGCGCTACTGGGTGTGTAAATGGTAAGTGGTATGTGTATACGGGTGAGACACGGGTGGTTTAATTGCTCGAAAGAGCGCCACCGTAGTGCCGGATCACTATCTCGTGGAGGGACGATGAGACCACTCCTTGTAACCTTCGCCGGCGGAGCCAGCGGTCCCTGGAGAGTCCAGCGAACCGAACCCGTCGTCGGCGAGTCGCTTCCGATGACCGAGCGGATGAGTATGCTCGAAGGGGAGGGGGCGCGTCCTCCAGCCGACGCCGGATGGGTGCTGCGAGGCGTCACGAGCAACTACCGCTACACGAACGAGGCCGAGCGGGACGCCTTGGCGGCCAACCAGGAGGGGCTGGGTCGGCCCGAGGCGACGCGCGCGGCCCTCATCCCGATCAGGAAGTCGGAAGCGTGGTGGGAACTCACCCAGGATGAGCGCCGCGCGATCTTCGCGGAGCGCTCGGGGCACATCGAAAAAAGTCTCCCTTACCTCCCGGAGGTCGCCCGCCGCCTGCACCACGGGCGGGACCTCCGCGAGCCCTTCGACTTTTTGACCTGGTTCGAGTACGCCTCCGCCCACGCGGAGGCGTTCGAGGAACTCGTGGGCAAGCTGCGCGAGACCGAGGAGTGGAGCTACGTGGAGCGCCAGGTCGACGTCCGGCTCGTCCGCGACGACCGCCCCTAGCGCGAGGCCGGCCTGCTCTCGGGTGTTGCGATCCTGTGACACCGCGACCTTGTCGATGACGCCGGCGCCCGCCCCGGCCGCAACGATAACCACGCGCACGATCCGCGTCGTGGACCCACCCTAGCCCGAAGCCGTCGACTTTCCTGCCCGGCCCCGCCGCAGCTCCGCGTTGCGGCGTTCGCGACGCAATTCAGGCAGCGATCCTTCTCAGCGTCGCGACAGCCATGCTTCGCAGACTTCACGAGCAGGTCTGTAGGGAGAAGGGTAAATAAGAGGGACCGGGGCAATCAGCATCCCGGCCCTCTTGTCTCAGTTAGCCGGGACTACTTCTCGGTAGGATAAAGCTCTTCGATGGCGCGCCCCACCTTGCCATAACCGTGCGCTTTCATGAGCACCACCATAAAGCGGATATGATCCTCTCCGTATTCTTCTATAAGCGCACCCACAGTTTTCTTTAGACCTTCGGGTATGTCCCAGCTAGTTGGGATATATGCTCCCAGGTAGTACTCCGGCGGACACACGTTGTGGGGCCATTGCGAAGGGTTGGGTAGATCCCTAGTCTTGCCACTGTGGCTCTTTTTGTTGTGCGAACGTACCGGTGGGTAGCCCAGCTTCTCTCCTATCTCGTTAGCTTTGGTGCTGAAGATGGGGCCGTGCCCATTGTAATTCTTACTCTCTGCTAATACAGCTTCTCGTGGTACACACTCAAAAGCCCACTGGTGAATAGTCTCATGTAGTAGGACGTGCTCCGCGAATCGCATCAACCCCTCAGGATCTTTAGATCCGCCTCTCAGCTCTTGCAGTGTCCCGTCTAATATGGATGGACGGATTTGGATTTTGTTGGAAATCCCAAATCCGCTATCGGTAGAACATTCTCCGTAAGAAGTGGTGGACCCCGGCTCGTCAAACTCTATAACCGCCGGTAGTAACAGTCCGTCAAAGAACTCGTTGTTTTTCTTTTCCCAATGCTCGTAGAGGTGAGCTACCGGCTCGTGATACCTTGAGTCCGCGTTAGTGATTGCGTACTCAAATATCTGCTCCCGCAGGCTAATGTCGCGCTCGGGTATTGGTACTCCACTTCCCGGATCAATCCCGTACTCCTCTTGGCCTTCCTCAATATTTTCCTCTTCATACATCCGCCAACCTCCTGTCTTAGCTAGCTAGGACACTAGCTACAATTATACCTGTCTCTGCTAACTGGGACAAGTATTAATCGTCCAGGTGGTCCTCGTACACGATTCCGTGGTCAGTTCGTGGTCGGGTTACATCCTCAAAAACCACCCTAAACCTTTGGTTGAAGGGGTAGATGGTGTAGATGGTTGTCCCATTGTTATTCCTATACGCGTCTTTTCTCTCACTTAAGTACTTTCTCGTATGTGCGAAGTTTTAAAAAAAGTATCTACACCATCTACCTAACCATCACTAAACAGCATAAGTAAGGTTAATAGCCAAAACCCAACCATCTACCCAACCATCTACCCACCATCTACCCCGACGCCCAACCATCTACCCCGACGCCCAACCATCTACCCCGGCAGTCGAGGCCTCATCCCTCGGGGTAGACGGTTGAGCCTCTCGGGGTAGATGGTTAGGCATCGGGTAATCCAAGTCGAACACCCCTATAACGCGTATTACCTTTAGCCTTGTACCGCTCAAATCCGAGGCGCTTCCACTCCTCGGCCATACGCGTCGAGGACAAGGGGCGGTGCCCGTTGTCTTCGCACCAGAACTTGTACTCGCCGTAGAGAGTCCCGCTCCCCTCTGAGGCATCCGGGTTGGTGGTGTCACAACGCTCCTCGACGAACATCGCCGCCACGTCGTTGCTCTCTTGAAAGCTATCCGTTGCCGCCTGAATCGCCTCGGGAACCTCGAAGCGTCCGCGCTGGCGGAGACGGCGCAACCCCTCCAATGCCCAATTGAGGATTCCCGGCCCCTCGGAGGCGATACCAGCTTTGATCTCAGGGTGCCGGTCCTCGGGCGCGATGGGCGGGAACGCCACCACTTTCACGCGGCGGAAGATTCCCGAGTTCGCATCCCCCACGCGGGGCAGTTCATTCATCGCCCAAGCGAGTTTAGCCCTCGGGATCAAGTCGTAGCCGTCGCGGTACTTTTGTTCTACCCGTAGCTTCTCGCCGGATATCAACTGATTGATGATGTGTGTCGAGCGCAGGAACGCCGATGGTTGCTCGGCGGCCGTAAGCAGCGTCTTACCCGCGATGCCCGCTAGCGCGAAGTGTGTCCGCTCTATATCGGCCAGTCCGAGCGTACCGGCACGCGCCCCCAGCATCGTCTCAAGCCCGAGTAGGAACGTACTCTTCCCGCTTCCCGGCGGACCGTAAAGCCATACCGCCGTTTCAAGATCTGTACCAGTAGTGAGCGCGTACCCGGCGAACTCTTGTAGGAAGCCTTGAACCACACAAACGCTGCTATTTAAGAGAAACTGCCAGCGCGGCGCGGCGGCCTCGGGATCGTAGCTGTATGGTACGGCGCTCGTGGCGTAGTGTTCTTTGGCATAGGGTCCAAGCTCCCCACTCGGGATATGCAGCGCCCCGTTCGCGCAAATCAGAATATCAGGGTCCGCATCCCACAACTCATCCCTTACGAACGCTCGGAATTGCGCCAGGGCGGCGACGCTGTTAACGGCGCTCAACGTGGGTTTTGTCCCCTCTGGCTTCGCATCCTCTAGCACGCTGGCGGTCAGACCCTTTACCTCGGACTCTGGTACCGGGGTCCAGATGCCGCCCCCGTAGCGCTGCCACTCCCCCAGACCAAACACTAGGTCAGGATTGTTCGCCAGGAGCCGGTCTCGCAGTTCATCATGCGTAGGTGGCGTGGGCTTCTCACCACCCTTATTGTCATTCGCACTATTCGCACTATTCGCAAAATTACCCTCAGAGTCCCAATACTTCCCCAGGGTTCTTGGCATCCTAGGCACCATTTCCTCCAGTGTAGGGCCACCAAAGAACGGTTGATTCGTTCCGATCCTCTCTGCCGTATCTCGGACGATCCCTTCGAGATCGCGGTGGGCCTGCCTACGTTTCTGCTCATTCGGCCAGTCTGTTGTGTCCCAGGCGCCCTTGAGGATCGCCACCGCGTCCTCGTCGGAGAGGTGTAGGCTGTTGAACAGGAATCCGACTAGGGCCATTGCATAGTCGTGCCTGCCTCCGCCCTCATCCGTGCGTTTGTCTCGAAGGCTTGGCAGGTACTTGGCTATCAAGACCGCCGTTGACAGCTTGCGGACGCGGTAGAGAAGATCATCTTTATCGCTCTGGGCGAAGTCGAGGCCAGACTGTTGGTTCCATACGTAACGATCTCCCTTATCGGGGTGTACGCTCGGAGCCACCACGGTTTGCGAACCTGTAGACCGTAACTCTATAAGCCTTTTACGATGGTCGAGGTCTCGAAACGTCTTTGTCTCTGTACCTTGGGCGTAGTACCACCAATGCGAGTCTGGAGAGCCGTCTCGGCCGCTGGTTCGTGTTGGCTCGAGGAACCGTCCTGCTATCTTGGTGGCGAGGTGGTGGTCGAGATCCACATCAACTAACCAATCGGAAGGTTCGCCTAACAACAAGCCAACGTTCTGGCCGTTATTCCAGGCGCGTGGAATATCGTCTAACCCCCAACGCTCCGCTTGCCAATTGTCGCGGCCAGGGTTCTTACTACCCCTTGGTATGGGAATCGGGGCTATCCCACGGGCTAGATACTTACGCACGGCAGCTTGAGTTGCCCCTGCAGTTGATTCTTTATCTTGGTACAATGTATTCACCTTTCTGGTATTGCCCCGCGTTATCTCCGATCACTGAGGCGCGGGGCTTTTGCTTGCCAGTCACGCTGCTCTATGTCTGTTGGTATGCTCGTTCTTGTTCAGAAGCTCGTAACCGGCTTGCTCGGCATGAAAACGTTCCCACCTAGCTTCCCACTCCGGTGCCAGTCTTGAGCCCAGCAACCCGTCCCTGTTTAAGAGTGCAACATCGGCGAACGCAACACCCTCCTCAAACAAGAACCTGTCTACTAGCTCTCTAAACGGTGGTACGTGGTGTACGTCGTTGTCTCCGTCGTAAGCCTCCTCCCCGTGTGCCCCCACGGCCCACTCCCATGCCTGTTGGTGAGAGACAAAGCGCATGCCCTCAAGGACGCTAGATCGGTGGTGATCTAGGCCAGTCAAAACCTCTAGAGGTTTACGGTAGCTAGCATCTATAGTGGTGCCGTCAGCTAGGAAGAACTCGAAGCGCCTATCGGTGGTACGAGCACCACGCACAACGAAGATAGCCACCGCATTAGCTATCCGCTCTGATTTAGTAGGATGTAGCGAGAAAAACCCACGAACAAAACCCTCATCGTGGCCTTCGATACGGTGGAATAACGGGGTAGTGTCTTTAATATCGCGGATTCGCGCCTCTACGTCTCTCTTGTAGCGAAAGCGTTCACCGCAAATAACGAACTGGGTGCTTATAATAACCACTATTCCTTTCTGGCCGGGGCTCCTATTCGTGTAGGTGAGCCCCCGGTCGGTCTTCTATTATCAAGCAGTTCCATCCGGATGGAACTGCTTGGATTCTATCTTACAGTCACTTGACGGTCAACCGCCTGCCGGTTAATATTTAGTTGGCAGGCAAACCACGACCTGAGGAGGACTATAAGGTGCAGCTGCCGCGAATAAGAGAGTGGCGCGAATCACGCGGTCTTATGCAAAAGGAACTCGCAGCTGAAGCAAAAGTCAGCGAATATACGGTACTTCGTGCGGAGAAGGGCGTGTCGTTGCGGGTTGACTCAGCTCGTAAGATTGCAGAGGCTTTGGGAGTATCTGTAGCCGACCTACAGGAAAGCCCACCTGTCCCTTTAGGCGAGGCTCCGGGAGATCCCCCAAAAGAAGAAGCGCCGTCCCCGCTTGAAGTATCGGAGGCGGAAGACGGGGAGCGGCGCCCTTACCCCTACCCGTGGATGACGGACACACTTACCGAGACCATCGCGCGGTGGAGTAAAGCATCGCTTGAGCAGGACGATCCGAAGTACAGTCACATCGTCGCTGTAGCATGTTTTGATGTTATGGGGTCAATCCTCAAATACGGCGTTCCGGGGAAAACGCTTAGAGATCGAGTTCCCGAAAACGAGGTAGAGGAGCGCCTGAACCTGGTTGACTGGCTCTACGAAGTGGCAAGGCGTGCACAGGAGCATTACGCAGACAGCGAGGCCGCGTCGGCCGCCGAGGTGAGGGGCCTTGAGGAGCGTAGTGATAACGTTGTACGCCTCATGAAAGAGACGGCGTAGCGGCTTGTGGCTATGCAAAACACCACCCGCGCCGAACTCCTCGCTTCGTTGGCCAGGGACGAGAGCGCGGCGTGACGTCCGTGAGGCCCACGGGCCCCACGAGGCGCAGGCCATGCAAGGTCTGCAGACTCCCGGCTTCGGAAGCCGACCTCGTCAACGGCGGGTTGCTACTGGGCTGGAGCGCGAGAAGCCTCGCCGCAAAATTCACGAGCATCAGCCGAAGAAACGTGGCCTACCACGCGAAGAATTGTTTAAGCGAAGCAGGAAAGGAGGAGTAGCAGTGGTCTTGAATACAACTCGAGGACCAGTCGAATACGGCCCCCCTCGACCGGGGCACATCAACACGAGCGATATCCTCGAACCGCCTAAGCTGGAATACCTCGACGAACCGGCTGAGATCGTCCACGTCCTGAGCGCAAGGGGGTACGTCGCGGCGTTCAAAGACGGCCACCGGGAAGACCTCGTCTTCTGGGCCGTCGACGACGCGGGTGAGGTCTTTGGAGTCACACTGAACGACGAGGGGCGCGTCGACCTCGCCAGGGTTTCGGACCGTGAGGGCTTTGTAAGGTACGAGAAAACCAACGACAAGGAGATCCAAAATGGCCAGTAAAATCCTTCAACTCAAGCAAGATTACGGCGAGTCCCTGACCCGCCTTCTGAATGAGTCTTTTACCTTAAGGGCCTCCGCCCAACATTACGAGGGTGCCATGAGTAAGGAACTTGAGGAGCGCATGGGACCCCAGGAAGCCGACCGTGTCCGCGCCGCCGAAGCCGCCAATTGGGCAGATGGAGAGATGAACAAAATAAGGAGCCGCTTTGTCGAGCTGGAGCTGGAGCTCCGCGTGGCCATCGATGAAGCTAACCTCGCCGCCGAGCAGGAGCTGGCACCCCAGGACGTCACCACCGAGGCGGTATTGTTGGCAACGAAAATGAAAGAAGAAGAGCTTATAGACAGCATGGACGCCGCCAGCGGTCTGGGTCCTGTTGGCGTGGAGACCGTGAAATTATGTTTGGCAATGGCTCGCAAGAAGGACGGGTTCGACCTCGCAATAGACCACGCACTCGCGCTTCTTCCCGACTTGCGGGATGCTTACGACGATACCCTTCTCGCCGCAGAAGAACCGGACGTGAACGATGCCCCGACCGATAAGTGGGAGATGTTCGCGGCCGACTCGCCAAGCGCGGAGGACATCCTCTGGACGGGCGGAATCCATCCGATGAATCTCACCGCGAAGATGCGTTGAGTAAGCGCGAGGAGGCGAAGGAGGCCACGCCGCCGTTGCGAGTCTTCGCCCCCGGCGAGACGGTCCCTACCCCGTACGCTCCAGCCGCCCCCCGCAAGTTCGAGCCGGGCCGCCACCCGCTAGATACCCCACCACGTCCGCCTGTCCGGTTGGTAGGTCGACGGAAGATTGAGCTGAGATGAAAACCATCGTTAAGAGAGGGGGTGGGGGGTATGCCTAGGTGTAGTGGAGTAAAGCGGGATAACAGCCAGTGCGAGCGCATCGTGGGGGAGTCCAACGCTTATTGTTTCGCCCACGACCCTCTGCGCAAGGCAGAGCGCTCCGCCAATGCCTCGAAGGCTGGCAAGAGCAAGCAAAGCCAGGCTATCGGTGACCTCCACGCGCTCAAGCAGAAGCTCATAAAGCTGGGCGACGACCTGGTCGCCGGCGACGCTCATCGAGGCGACGCCGCGGTAGCCGCCACGTGTTACGGCACCGCCGTAAAGGTCATCGAAGCGGAGACAAAAATCCGTGAGCTCCAGGAAAGCAGACTTGTCGAAACCCAGTTGAAAGTCCAGGAGCAAACCGAGCTTATCGGCCGACTTGAGGTTATTGAGGAAGCACAGGCAGCAGAGAAGCCGAACGCGGGGGGTGGTGGAAGATGGGGCGCTTGAGAGGTTGGATGCGCCGCCTCGAGCGCGCAGCCCAAGACGATCAGCTAAGCATCCTCCAGGGGGACGGCACAATAGAGAAGTTCCCTATGGGAACCGCGGAACATGCTTTTCTCCACGAGGCCGGCCGGTTCCGAGCTATTCACCGCGGCGAAGACCCCGGCGTTGCGCATCCTCTGACCGTGGCCAGGCGCGGCGCCATGTACGCTCAGCCGTTCGTCTTTGATGCGGACGAACAGCCCAGGAAGACCGAAGGGAAATAGTAGACGGTGGTTTCTCCCCGGCACAGCCCCGGGGAGTGTAATTGTCCTTTCCAGCCCCACCGCTCCGACGCGGTTTATTCCTTGCCGCGCCGGGGCTCAGCCGGGGGCGTCTCCTCGTAGACGAACGAGAGCTCTCTTTGCGGTTTCTCGGCTCTTGTCCCCCGGCTTCTTCAGGGAGCGCCACGCCTCAAGCATCCCCAAGCAAGCTACAGGAGATCCACTACACCCCAGGAGATAACGAAGTGCAACGCTTAGAAGAACAGTTCGAGACCACCGCGGAGTCCGCCGAGCGGTTGGGGGTCTCGCGGGTCACTATCTGCCGATGGTGCCGGCAGGGTCGCTTCCCAGG
>Ga0136620_10001044_pt1 | contig 12991 bp, 16 predicted proteins | sample AntDrymUQ4162106_2_FD_104806 | JGI IMG/M metagenome (GOLD analysis project Ga0136620, IMG submission 104806) | Polar desert sand microbial communities from Dry Valleys, Antarctica - metaG UQ416 (21.06) | ecosystem: Environmental > Terrestrial > Soil > Desert | place: Antarctica: Dry Valley... | reverse complement strand
GGATCGTCGACCCCCGCCTGCGCGTCGTCGCGGACTCGGCCGAGGCGCTCGGGGCGCACCTCGAGGACGGTCCCGCCGACGCGATCGTCTCCGGCCTGCCGTTCACCTCGCTGCCGCTCGCGGCGCGCGAGGCGATTCTCGATGTCGCTCAGAGGGCGCTCGCGGCCGACGGCACGATGCTGGTGCTCCAGTACTCTCCGCTGATCCAGGGTGAGCTCGAGCGTCGGTTCGGGTCAGTTCGCCGCCGCATCTCCCCATTCAACGTGCCCCCCGCCTTCCTCTTTGCGTGCACCCAGTCGAGCGGCGCCGCGGTCCGGGGCGGGGAGCGGTGACCTGGCGTGCGCTGCGCGAGGCGAGGCGCTACCTGGCCGGCGCCCTGCTTGCGGAGCTCGCCCTGCTCGTGGCCGGACGGCGTCCCGGTCGCGTGCTGCTCGGTGCCGGCGCGGTCGCGGCGATCTTCTTCCGCGACCCTGACCGGCGCATCGCGCGCGAGGGCGACCTCGTCTACGCGGCCGCCGACGGCGTCGTCGTCGGTGTCGAGCCCGCGACCGATCCGTGGATGGGCGACGGCGAGGCGGTGCGGATCAGCACCTTCCTCTCGCTGCACAACGTGCACGTGAACCGCAGCCCCGTCGCTGGGCGCGTGGCGGCCGCCGAGGAGCTGAGCGGCAGCTTCGCGCCGGCGCTGTTCGGGCGCGCCGGAGAGAACCATCGCCGCCGTCTGGCGATCGACGGCGAGGCGGGGCGGGTGGTGGTGGTGCAGATCGCCGGTGCGATCGCGCGCCGAATCGCCTCGTGGGTGGAGATCGGGCATAGTGTCTCCGCCGGCGACCGGATCGGACTGATCCATTTCGGGTCGCGGACCGATGTGCTGTTGCCGGCTTCGAGCGTCGAGGTGACGGTGAGGGTGGGCGAGAGAGTGCGGGGAGGCGTCAGCGCTCTGGCGCGGTATCGAAGAGGGGAGGCGCTCGCGTGCGCGAGTACGTCACGCCGTCCAACCTGGTCACCAGCGGCAGTCTGATAGCCGGCTTCGTTGCCCTGATCCTGGCGGGTCAGGCCGACTACGGCTGGGCCGCGGGGCTCGTGATCCTGGCCGCCGGCTGCGACGCGATCGACGGCGTCATCGCTCGCCGCGGCGCGGGCGAGTGCGCCTTCGGCTCGAAGCTCGACTCGCTCGCCGACCTCGTGTCGTTCGGCGCCGTGCCCGCGTTCGCCCTCTACGTGGCGCTCCTGCACGACCTGAAGGTGATCGGCATCGCGGCGTGCCTCGGCTTCCTGCTCTGCGGCGCCTGGCGCCTCGCCCGCTTTCCACTCGTGCAGAACTCGAACTTCTTCGTCGGCCTCCCGATCCCACCCGCCGGCGTCGCCGCGGCGCTCGTAGCGGCCTGGGGCCCACCTCCGGCGTTCGCGCTGCTGGTCACGATCGCGCTGACCGTGCTGATGGTCTCGACGCTCGAGTTTCCCACCTTCTCGTCGGTTCGCCGCGGTCGCCGGGGCGACATCGACGAGGCCTCCGCGGTCGGCAAGTAGCGCCGAGCATCTAGTCACGCCGCCCGCCGGCGAGCACGGCGCTGACCGCCGGCGCGCTCGCGAGCGTCGCGGTCCCGGTGGCCACGACCGCGAGCGAGATCAGCAGCGGCAGCCCGTGCAGCGGAGTCGCGCTCCAGCTCTCGCCCGCGAGCGCCGGTGCGAGCACCACCGCGACGACGATCTGCACCACGAGCACGATCGGGAACACCCGGATCGCCGGGCGCGTCTGGAGCGCGGTCATCTCGCTCACCAGCCCGAGGCCGCCTGCGATCGCCGTCGAGACGACCCACAGTCCGACGACCGCGAGCTCGCCGCGCGAGAGCGCGTCCGCGGCGAGGTTGGTCGAGAGCCCGCACCACGCATAGGAGAGCCCGGCGCTCACCACGACGAGCGCCGAGTGCCCGCGGACCCAGGTCATGACGTAGGGAGCGAGCGCGATCACGGCGAAGACGATCAGGGCGAGCACGAGCAGCGCTTGGCTGACGGGCTGCGAGCCGCCGCGCGGGCCGACCAGCGTCAGCCCGGCCACGCCGACGACGACCGCGAGCACCGCCAGCGCCTCGCGCCGACCGACCGGCTCGCCGAGGAAGCGAGCGCCCACCAGCAGCAGCACCACGAGCCCGGCCGCGAGCGTCGGCTGCACGATCGTCAGCGGGGCGACCAGCAGGGAGGCTCCCTGGAGCACCCAGCCGACGATCACGCACGCCATCCCCGCGAGCCAGAACGGCCGCTGCGCAAGCTTGGCGATCAGCGACGGATGCAGCGAGTCGTCGCTGTGGGTCTGGCGGGCCTCGAAGGCCTGCAGCGCCACTCCGACGTTGTAGAGCGTGGACGACGCCAGCGCGGCGGCGAGTCCGAGCAGCAGAAGGGGCATGGGGCGGGCCACGATACCCGGGAAGAACCGACGACCCGTTTCCGGATCGAGGCGCGGGGTAGGGCTGGGAGATGAGAGTGGTGGTGGTTGGCGCAAGCGGCAACGTCGGCACGAGCGTGCTCGAGGCACTCGCCCGGGCGCCCGAGGTCGAGTCGCTGCTCGCGATCGCCCGCCGCCGGCCGCGCGCGCAGTTCGCGAAGGCCGAGTGGGCGGCGGCCGACGTCTCGCGCGACGACCTGCGGCCGCTCTTTCGCGGGGCGGACGCCGTCGTGCACCTGGCCTGGCTGATCCAGCCCTCGCGCGACCCGGCGACGCAGCGGGCGACAAACGTCGAGGGCTCGGATCGCGTCTTCCGCGCCGCCGGCGAGGAGCGCGTCGGCGCGCTCGTGTTCGCGTCCTCGGTGGGCGTCTATTCGCCCGGGCCCAAGGACCGGATGGTCGACGAGACCTGGCCCACGGACGGCATCCCCTCGTCGCTCTACTCGGTCCACAAGGTCGCCGCCGAGCGCCTGCTCGACCGCTTCGAGCGTGAGCACCCAGGCATCCGGGTGGTGCGGCTGCGACCCGGGCTCACCTTCAAGCGCGAGGCCGCATCGGGCATCCGCCGGCTGTTCGCCGGGCCGTTCCTGCCGAGCCCGCTCGTGCGCCCCGGCCTCGTGCCGGTGGTGCCCGACACGCCGCGCCTGCGCTTCCAGGGCGTGCACTCGCTCGACGTCGGCGAGGCCTACCGCCTGGCCGTGACGCGCGACGTGCGCGGCGCCTTCAACGTCGCCGCGGAGCCCGTGCTCGACCCCGCCACGCTCGGGCGCCTGCTCGGGGCGCGACCCGTGCAAGTCCCGGCGCGGGTGCTGCGCCGCGCCGCGGACCTCTCGTGGCGAGCGCGCCTGCAGCCCACGCCGGCGGGCTGGGTCGACCTCGCGCTCGGCGTGCCGCTGCTCGACACGACGCGTGCCCGCGCGGAGCTCGGCTGGACGCCGCGCCACGACGCCGGCGCGGCGCTGCTCGAGCTGCTCGACGGGATCAGGTGCTCGGCCGGCATCGACACCCCTCCACTCGCCCCCGGCGGCGGCGGCCCCGGCCGTCTGCGCGAGCTGCTGTCGGGCGTCGGGAGCAGATCGACCTAGCGCCGGCCTTCGACGGCCTCCTCCAGGCTCTCGACGTCGTAGAAGCCGTCGTAGCGGACGCCGTCGATGTAGAGCGCCGGCGTGCCCTCGACCCCGCTGCGCACGCCGCTCGCGACGTCCGCCTCGACCCGCTCACGGCCGCTGCGGCGCTCGAGTGCCGCGGCGAAGCGCTCCGCGTCGAGACCGATCTCCTGGGCGTAACGGAGCAGGTCGGCGTGCTCGAGCTGTCGCTGGTGCTCGAACAGCCGGTCGTGCATCTCCCAGAAGCGGCCCTGCTCGCCGGCGGCCTCGGCGGCCTCCGCGGCGGCCAGCGCATGGGGGTGGACGTGGGTCAGGGGGAAGTGACGGAACACGAGCCGAAGGCGGCCGCCGAGCCGACGCTCGAGCTGCTTCAGCACGGCGTGGGCCGCGCCGCAGTAAGGACACTCGAAGTCGCCGTACTCGACGAGCGACACGCGGGCGCCGTCGGCGCCGCGGACATGGTCCCGCGTGGGGTCGACGGGCGGATCGAGATTGGCGGGCACGGCCGCGATCGTAGAGGGGCGCTGTGGTACGACTTGCCGGTGGCCGCGAGCGCCATCTCGGACCGGCAGAAGCGGCTGGCGCTCGTTGCCGCGATCCTGTCCTCGACGATCGTCGCCGTCGACTCGACCGCGGTCAACGTAGCGCTGCCGGCGATCGAGCAGGACCTCGGGGGCGGCCTCGCCGGACAGCAGTGGACGGTCAACGCCTACCTGCTGACGCTCAGCGCTCTGATCCTCGTCAGCGGCTCGCTCGCCGACATCTACGGCGAGCGACGCATCTTCACGCTCGGCGTGCTCGGCTTCGGGATCACCTCCGTCCTGTGCGCGATCGCCCCGACGATCGAGACGCTGGTGGCGGCGCGCGCGCTCCAGGGCGTCTCCGGGGCGCTGCTCACGCCGAGCGCGCTGGCGGTGATCATCGCCGTCTTCCCCGAGCGCGAGCGAGGCGCGGCGATCGGGTCGTGGACGGCGTGGGGCGGGATCGGCATCCTGATCGGGCCGCTGCTCGGCGGACAGATCGTCGACAGCCTGTCGTGGCGGCTCATCTTCGCGCTCAACGTCCCGCTCGTGATCGGGACGCTCGCCCTCGCGCGGATCGCCGTGCCGGGTCGCGCGCGTGAGCTCGACGACACGGCCCGGGTCGATCTGCTCGGCGCCGCGCTGTGCGTCCTCGGCCTCGCCGGCCCCACGTTCGCGCTCATCCAGCAGCCGCGTCTCGGGTGGGTGAGCCTGGGCGTGCTCGTGCCGCTCGTGCTCGGGATCGCGCTCTTCGCGCTCTTCATCTGGCACGAGTCGCGCACGGACTCGCCGATGCTGCCGCTCGGGCTGTTTCGGCGGCGCAACTTCGCCGTCGGCAACATCGAGACGCTCGCCATGTATGGCGGGCTCTCGATCCTCGGCTTCTTCCTGACGCTCTACCTGCAGCAGGTGGCCGGCTACACGGCGCTCCAGGCAGGCTCGGTCGGGCTCGTCCCGACGATCGTGATGTTCCTGCTCTCGCGGCGCTTCGGGGCGGCCGCAGACCGCTACGGTCCGCGCCTCTTCATGGGCGTCGGGCCGCTGATCGCGGCGCTCGGCTTCGTCCTGATGCTGCGCTTCGACCAGAGCGTCTCCTTTGCCTTCGACCTGATCCCGGCGTTGCTGCTGTTCTCGTTTGGCCTCGCGATGACCGTCTCGCCGCTGACGGCCGCCGTGCTGGCGGACGCCGACGAGCACAACGCCGGCATCGCCTCGGGCACGAACAACGCGGTCGCCCGCATCGCCGGGCTCGTGGCCACCGCCGCGATCGGCGCAGTGGTGGCGGTGCAGTTCGCCGGCGTGCTCGAGCAGCGCCTGGCCGATCGGCCGCTGTCTGCGGCCGCCCGCGCGGCGGTGGCGAACGCGGAGTCGCGGACGCTCGGCGAGCTGCGGGTGGGCTCGGAGGTCCCGGCAGCCGACCGTCGCGCGGTGTCCGAGGCGAGCATCGCGGCCTCGGTCGAGGCGTTCCACCTGAGCGCGGGGATCGGCGCCGGCCTGTTCGTGCTGGCCGGACTGGTGGCGCTGGCCGGCCTGCGCAATCCGCAGCGGGCGGTGCGCGCGGAGCACTGCTCGGGGGGCACGATCGTGGGCGCTCCCCGCGACGTCGGCCGCACCCGCGAGCGCGCGGAGCTCGCTACGGCGCCGCGCGCTTGAGGCGCTCCTCCTCGAGGTCGAGGTCGCGCTCCACCTCCCGTACCACGCCGACGTTGACCTTGCCCTCGTCGCGCAGGTCGAGCAGCGCCGAGCGCTCGATCCCGAGCAGCTCACGCCGCAGCCGGGTCCACGTGGCGACGTCCGAGTCGTCGCTGTCGGGCACGCCGGTGCGGCAGGCGCCGCTCAGTTGCTGCGCGCGGATGGCGTACATCTCCCGCGCCCGCTCGACCGACGGCGACTGACCGCCGTCCTCGAACGAGAGGTCGGCGATCCGCTCGAGCGCTGCCTCGACGGTGCGAAAGCGCGTCAGCGCCTTGTCTCGCCCGCTCGCCGACGCAGGGTCACCGTGATCTCGATCGTCGCGTCCTCGACCCGCCGGCGCACCTGCGCGATCACTATGGCCACTGCCAGTCCCAGCAGCGCCCCACCGCCACCGACCAGCAGCAGGTTTCCGAGCGTCCCGCCGACGGTGAAGGCGCCCGTGGCGACCGCGACGACCGCCACCCTGTAGATCACGAGCGAGGCGCCGTCGTTGATCAGGCTCTCGCCCTCGATCACCGACACGACGCGCTCGGGCACCCCGAGCCGGCGAAAGATCGCGGTCGCGGCGACCGTGTCCGTCGGCGAGACGATCGCTCCGAGCACGAGCGCCGGCCCCCACGCGAGCTCTGGCAGGAGCGCGTGGGCGACCGTCGCCACGGCCGCGGTCGTCGCGAGCACGAGCCCGACCGCCAGCAGGCTCACGGTTCGGGCGTTCGCCTTCAGCTGGCGCGGGGACGCAGTCCACGCCGCCGCGTGCACGAGCGGGGGCAGGAAGACGAGGAAGATCACGTCGGGATCGACCTCGAGCGGGGGCAGTCCGGGAAGGAAGCCGATCCCGAGCCCCGCGAGCACCAGGAAGATCGGGTACGGCACTCCCAGCGCCCGCGCGAGCCAGGAGATCGCGGCGACGACACCGAGCAGCGCGATCAGCAGCTCGATCTCGTTCATGCCCTCCCTTTCTAGTGCCGGCGCTCTCCCGGGCGACGACTATAGAGAGGTACTTGCCGAGGCAAGGACTGCTTCAGACCGCGAAACCGGCTCGATCGACCTTCTTGTGGAAGCGCACGCCCACGCGCCCACCGAGGACGGCGGCGATCAGGGTCACGACCAGCACGACCGCCAGGGCGATCGCCCCGCCGCCCGGGAGCGTCTCGCCCGACACCGGGATGCTCGGCAGGTTGAGGCCCGAGAGCACGTTGTACTCCGCGCCCGCCACCGCGCCGAGCACCGCGAGCAGCACGGTCACGACCAGCGCGAGCGCCCAGACGCCGAAGCCGTGCTTTGCGCCGTCGAAGCGCGCCAGCCGTCCGGCCACGTAGCCGCCGGCGAAGTACGCGAGGAAGAGCACCACGAGCAGGGAGACGGCACTCGCGATGCCGATCTGCTCGGCGTTCTGGGCCGCCTCGGCACCGCTCACCGGGTTGGTCAGGCCGACGGCGGCGCCGGCCGCGCTCAGGAGCGCCGTGAGCAGCACGCCGAGGCCGATCGCCACGAGCCAGCCGAAGAAGACCGGGCCGAAGTGGAACCCCCCGAACTGTGCTCGCTGGCGCTCGCGCACCTCCGCGGCCCGCTCATGCGGAGAGGCTCCCGGTGCCGCACCGGGGGCGACGGGGCGCTCGCGGTCCACGACGCGTTCGCGTCCGACGGCGTGGGCGCCGCCTTCGTCGCGGCCGACCGTCGTGCGGTCGCCGCTTCGGTCGATCGCCCGCTCGTTGTCCGTGCCTCGATCGCGCTCAGCCATGGTCCGGCGCTCCTCTCGTCGATGCCTGATCCTTGCCGCTAGGGATACCCCCGCAGCGCGGGGCCAAACGGCCCAGCGCGTGCGGCCCTCGGACCGTTCTCGTCCGAGGGCCGCCGCCGGTCGAGGCTCAGACCAGTCTGAGCAGAAGGATCACGACGATGATCAGCAGGACTACGCCGATGATGGTGTAGAGGTTCACTCCAGGCTCCCTTCGGATGGTGTTCGGCCACACCCCGCAGCCGGAAGCCGCACTCTATAGGCATCGGCGCAAGGCTGGAAGTACCCGCAAATCGCCGCCAGTCAGCGCCGCCGCAGGCGCCTCACCGCACGCATCAGCAGCCGCCTCGCCCAGGGGCTCGAAAGGGCGAGGATCAGCCACCCTCCCGGCAGGAAGCGAGCGAGCAGGCGTCCGGCGAACCAGCGCCGCAGAAACGCGAGGACCACGCGGCTCATGCTGGCTCGTCGAACGTGTCGGGCTCGCCCTCGACGTGGGCGTCCGGCACCGACTCGATCTCCTGTCCCTCGATCCTGTCGACGAGCTCCTGATCCGAGAGCTCCTGACCCTCGGACTCGCCGCCGCCGCCCTCGACCACGGGAGCCATCGCCGGGTCGCCTTCGGGGGCGATGCCGCCGATCGAGCCCGCCTCCATCGCGGCCGCGTCTACCTGCTCCTGCTCGTCGGCGAGCCGCCCGAGCTCCTCGTCCGGTCGCTGGTCCTCGGTCATCACGCGCCTTTCCTCGAGGTCTGGACTCCGGCGTTCGAACGCGCGGTCAGCCAGTTGAACCCGGCCTGCAAGAAGTCGTTCGCGGCCGAGGCCACGAGCACGCTGGTCACGGTGCGCCCCGCGGCGGGCGAGGCGAGGCGCAGGCTGACGAGCCCGAGCGCGCTCCAGGCGCCGACGCAGCGCGTGCAGGTGAGCAACTCGCCGACCGCCTTCTGGATCCCCTCACCCCGCGCAGGCCGCCCGTCGCTGTGCTCCTCGACGAACGGCTCACGCACCCACGTGCCGACCTTCTCCTTCGCGATCACCTTCGACAGCGCGAAGGTGGCGGCGCCGAGCGGCACGAGCTCGACGCCACGGATCGGCTCGGCGCGGGCGCGCTCGCGCGTCGCGACCAGCGAGGTGAGGAGCAGCGCGCCGTAGACGGCGTTGAGCTTGGCGTAGCCGACGGCATCCTCGGACGGCTTGACCGGCAGGCGGGTGGCGGGGGCTTCGGTCGCGGAGCTCATCGCTCAGCGAGGGTACTCGGCGCTTTACTCGTCGCCGCTACCGTTCAAGCAATGGTCGACTGGTCGCTCGCCCGGCAGATCGCGCGCTTCGCGGCCGGCGACTCCTCGGTCGCCTCGACCGACTTCGACCTGGCCGCGCTCAGCGTCGACGTGCAGGGGCCGGTGGCCGGCTATACGGGTCTGCGCCCGCCCGACCCGCTGCCCGCCGCCGAGGTCCTCGACCGGCGCGCCTGGGCGGAGGTCAACGTGGGCACGATGGCGGGGCTGCTCGAGCCTGTCACCGAGCGGATCTCGACCCGGCTCGAGAGCGGCGGCCCGCTCGTCGGGCCGATGAAGACGGTCACCGGAGCCGCGCTCGCGGCCGAGGTCGGCCTCGTGATCGGCTACATGTCGCAGCGCGTGCTGGGTCAGTTCGAGCTGTCGCTGCTGCAGCCTGAGGCGCCCGCGCGACTGCTGTTCGTCGGTCCCAACCTCGATCGCGCCGTCGAGCAGATGCAGGTCGACCGCGATTCCTTCCTCACCTGGATCGCCCTGCACGAGGTCACCCACGTGTTCGAGTTCTCGGGCGTGCCGTGGCTGCGGGGTCACCTCGGAGCCCTGATCCGCGAGTTCCTGACCACGGTCGAGGTGCGCGTCGAGCGCGGCGCGGGCGGCGGGCTGCCTTCGCTTCCCGACGCCAAGCGGATCGCCGAGACGTTCCGCGAGGGCGGGCTGGCGGCGCTCGTGCAGACGCGCGAGCAGCGCGACGTCATGGAAAGGGTGCAGGCGACGATGGCGGTGGTGGAGGGCTATTCGGAGCACGTGATGGACGCCGTCGGGGAGCACGTCGTGGCGTCGTACGCCGGCCTGCGCGAGGCGATGGAGAAGCGGCGGCGCAACCGCTCGGCGCCGGAGCGGGCACTGCAGCGGCTGCTCGGCTTCGACCTCAAGATGCGCCAGTACGAGCTCGGCAAGCAGTTCTGCGACGGCGCCGTGCAGCTCGCCGGCGTCGCCGGCCTCAACCAGGTCTGGGAGCACCCCGATCGCCTGCCCACGCTCGTCGAGCTCGAGCGCCCCGGGGAGTGGCTTGCTCGCCTCCAGCGCGAGCGCGCGCTGCCCGCAGGTGCGGCCGGCGCGCTGCCAGAATCCTCCTGATGGCGCTCGACTCGGAACAGGTGAGGAGCTCGCTGCGGGCGGTCGCGGACCCGGAGCTCCGCCGCAACATCGTCGACCTCGGGATGATCCGCTCGATCGACGTCTCAGGTGACGGGCGTGTGCACGTGGTGGTCTCGTTGCGCACGCCCGGCTCGCCGATCCGCTCGCACTTCCAGGCGGCCGTTGTCCAGCACGTCTCGGCGCTTGCCGGCGTGAGCGCTGTCGACGTCGACTTCGACGTCCTCTCGCGCGCCGAGAAGGAGGCGATGGAGGGCTCGGTCAAGCGGTCAGACCTGCCCGATGGCGCGCTCGCGGGCGTTCGCAACGTGATCTGCGTCGGCTCCGGCAAGGGTGGCGTCGGCAAGTCGACGCTGACCGCGAACCTGACCGCGGCGCTGCACGCGGAAGGCCGGACCGCCGGCACCCTCGACGCCGACGTTTGGGGCTACTCGCAGCCGCGCATGCTGGGCGTCCACGGCCGCCCGACGGTGTCGGGCGATCACAAGATCCAGCCGCTCGAGGCCCACGGCGGCATCAAGGTGATATCGATCGAGTTCTTCCTGGAGGCGGCCGATCAGGCGATCGTCTGGCGCGGCCCGATGCTGCACAAGGCGATCCGGCAGTTCCTCGAGGACGTCGATTGGGGCGAGCTCGACTACCTGCTCGTCGACCTGCCCCCGGGCACCGGCGACGTCTCGATGACGCTCGCACAGCTGCTGCCGCAGTCGACCTTCGTAGTCGTCACGACGCCGCAGCCCGCGGCCCAGAAGGTCGCCAAGCGCGCGGCCGAGACGGCTAGGCGCTTCGAGCTCGAGATCATGGGGGTGATCGAGAACATGTCGGGCTTCGTGACTCCCAGCGGGGAGCGCTTCACGATCTTCGGCGAGGGTGGCGGCCAGTTGCTGGCAGACGAGCTCGACGTGCCGCTGCTCGGCAAGGTGCCGCTCGAGGAGGATCTCCGCGTGGCCGCCGACGCCGGCGTGCCGCTCGTGCTCCAGGATCCGAGCGCTCCGGCTTCGCAGGCGATCCGCCAGGCGGCGCGCGGCATCATCGCGGCGACCCCTGATGCAGCGCCCGCGCCGCAGCCCACCGCGCAGGTCCGGGGACTGGCGCTACCGACGGCCTGAGGTCGTAAGGCTCAGGCCTTCGACTGGTAGTACTGCATGTTGAGCTGGGTGTAGTTCTCCCACTCGGCCGGGAGCTGGTCCTCGGCGAAGCAGGCATCCACCGGGCAGGCCTCGACGCAGGCGTCGCAGTCGATGCACTCGTCGGGGTCTATGTAGAGCATCTCGACCTTGTCGTAGTCGGGCTCGTCCGGCGTCGGATGGATGCAGTCGACCGGGCACACCTCGACGCACGAGTTGTCCTTGGTTCCGATGCACGGCTCGGCGATCACGTAGGCCATGCGCCGCAGTGTATTCGGGCCGAACTCGCCTCTGGAGCGACTCAGGCAGGCCGTGCGGTGTGGGGCGTCGGCAGCGCGCCTTCGCGCGAGCTGCCGACGTAGGCCACCATCCGGCTGGTGAGGGCGGTGGCGAGCTCGAGCTGGTCCTCTGAGTCGCCCGAGCGCTCCTCCGCGGCCGCACGCAGCTGCTCGGCGAGCTCCGGAGCGAGGCCGGCCGCGAGGCCGGCGGCGATCCCGACCGCCTCGCGCACGAGCGCCTTGTCGACTGTCCAGATGGTCTCGAAGACGCGCTCGGCATCGAGGACCGCGGTCTGGCCCGGACGCTCCCACGCGGCCAGGCAAGCGCCGTAGGCGCGCGCCGCGCACACGAGCGACCACTCCCGCGCGAGCGGTGCGGAGCTCGTCATCGGCAGCTCGACGAGCCCTCCCCCGACGTCGCGCCGCGCGGGGAAGTCGGCGAACACGATCGCGAGCTCGGCGGTGCGAGCGAGCTCGCGCCAGCGCGGCTCGGCGTCGCGGTAGAAGGACTCACGCTGGAACGAGGCGACCAGCAGCGGCCGCTCCGCCCGGGCGCAGCACTCGTCCTCGATCGCATGCGAGAGGCCGATCAGCGTGCGCTTCGGGAGCAGGTAGGGAACGAGCGCCGGGCGACGGCGGCGCAGCCCGGCGAAGATCGAGGGCTCGACCTCCTCGGCCGACCTGCGCACCCGATCGATCGCAGCGGCCAGCGACAGCCCGGCGTCGCGATCCCTTGCCACCTCGCGCAGGCGCTCGACCTCGTCAGCCGAGTAGCGACGGTGCCCGCTCGACAGCCGACCCGGCACGGGGAAGCCGTAGCGCGCTTCCCACATCCGCAGCGTGGGGGCGGCGATGCCCGTCCGCCTGGCCACCTCGCGGATCGTGAGGGTGGGCGTGTCGCTCACGCCGCTTGCAAGCCGATCCGTGCCTTCTGCAGTCCAAGCCGGACGCGGCTCTTGGCCGTCCCGAGCGGCACCGCCACCGCCTGGGCGATCTCCTGAGCCGTGAGCCCGCGACCGTAGGCGAGCAGGATCGCCTCGCGCTGGTCACCGGGCAGGTCGTCGAGCGCACGCAGCACCGTCTGCGACCGTTCGCGGCGCAGCACGGGATCGGCGGCGCTCTCGTGGGCGCCCGGGCCGAGGCGCGTCTCCTGCACGGAACGCTCGACCGCCGCGTCGCGTGCCGTGCGCGTCCGCCAGCGGTCCGTGGCCCGCGAGCGGGCAAGCAGGCTCACGTAGCGCGAGAGCGGTCCGCGGTCGGGGTCATAGGACGACGGTCGGCGCCACAGCTGCATGAACACGTCCTGCACGACGTCCTCGGCGGCCGCGGCGTCGCGCAGAACGCGGTTGGCGGCGTGGAATGCGAGCGGGGCGAGCTGTCGGTAGGACTCGTTGAACTGGCGGATGTCGGTGAGGTCTGTCATGCCTTCCTCGGGTTCGGTGCCGGGTGTCTCTCCCTGCAACGGACTGTAGAGGTTTTGGCTTGAAACTTCAACACCGTGCGCACATGGCGTGCCGCCAGAACGACAAAGGGCCCGGCGGTCTTCCGCCGGGCCCTCTGTTAACGGCTCCGCTTTGCGCGGATCCTGCTACATCATCCCGCCCATGTCGGGCATGCCGCCGCCGGGTGCGCCGCCGCCGTTCTTCTCCGGCATCTCCGCGACGATCGCCTCGGTGGTGAGGATGTTCTTCGCGATC
>Ga0136620_10001041_pt1 | contig 13030 bp, 9 predicted proteins | sample AntDrymUQ4162106_2_FD_104806 | JGI IMG/M metagenome (GOLD analysis project Ga0136620, IMG submission 104806) | Polar desert sand microbial communities from Dry Valleys, Antarctica - metaG UQ416 (21.06) | ecosystem: Environmental > Terrestrial > Soil > Desert | place: Antarctica: Dry Valley... | reverse complement strand
CGACGAACGCAGCACGGTTACCGCGCCGAGCCGCTAGCATGCACAGCTACGAGGCCCTTGACCGCTCGGGGGGGTTCGCCCGGCGCGGACTACTGGAACCTTTCAGGGGCCGGGACTTTCGCCTCCTGTGGAGCGGAATGGCAGTCTCGCTCACTGGCGATGGAATATTCCTTGTCGCTCTGGCGTGGCAGGCATACGCGTTGTCGAACGTTCCCACCGCCTTCTCACTTGTCGGGCTGGCGCTGTCGGTGCCTCACATCGCCCTGCTCCTCGTCGGAGGCGTGATAGCCGATCGCTTCCCCCGCCGGCGGGTGATGCTTGCTTCCGACGTGGTGAGAGGGATCGCAGTCGCTGCCATGGCCGTGCTGGCACTCACCGGACGGCTCGAGCTCTTCCATCTCGCCGCATTGGCGGCCGTTTACGGGGCCGGCATGGCCTTCTTCGGTCCTGCATTCGACGCCATCGTGGTGGACGTCGTGGCCGAGGACCTCTATCCCCAGGCCAATTCGTTGGATCAGCTCGTCAAGCCCCTGGCATTGAGGATGATCGGACCCGCAGTGGGCGGCTGGATCATCGGAGCCTGGGGACCGGGGGCGGCGTTCTTCGTCGACGCCGGGACTTTCGCCGTCTCGGCGGCGTGTCTTTGTGCGATGTCGGTGGGGGGCCGGGGAGCAGCGGGGGTGGGCCTCGGCTCCCTCAAGAGCGAGCTCGTGGCCGGATTCGCCTTCGTGCGTTCCCGGGTGTGGCTCTGGGGCACCTTCGGCGCGGCGGCACTCGCCTATCTCCTGTTCATGGGACCGGCCGAAGCGCTCGTGCCGTTCGTGGTCAAGAACGAATTAGGGGGCGATGCCTCCGACCTGGGGCTGGTCTACGCGCTTGGGGGCGCCGGCTCGATCTGCGCGGCCCTCGCCTTCGGCCGGTGGGGCGTCCCCAAGCGGCCCATAACCTTCATGTACCTCGCCTGGACCCTGGCCACCCTCGCGGTTGCCGGCTACGGGGTAGCCGGCACGATGTGGCAGCTGGTGGCCGCCAGCGTCTGCTTCCACGCCCTGGAGACGGCGGGCACTATCGCCTGGATGACCCTCAAGCAAAAGCACATTCCCGGGGCGCTTCTGGGGCGGGTGTCCAGTCTGGACTGGCTCATCTCGACCGCCCTGTTGCCGTTGTCCTTTGCCCTCTGCGGGCCGGTGGCCGTCGCGATCGGCGCCGGCACCACTCTGGTGGTGGCGGGGCTGACGGGGGCCGTGATCACGTTTGCGGCGTTGTTCCTCCCCGGCATGCGGCTGCCCGAGCAGGCACCCGGCGCCCCGAGCTCCCGCGAGCCGGCGATGACCGCTTCAGGCTGATGAGCCGAGCCTAGTCAGATGGAGGGTTTGGGATGAAAACGGCTATATAAGCCTGCGTCTTGTCCCGAAGTTCGCCGACCAGCGGATAGGAACCGCTTTTGACCACGGTGGGGTGGTGGCTGGCAGGGCTGGGAAACCGGTTGCCCGAGCACCAGCCGGGGCCGGGGGGTCCCGGGGCCCCATTCCCGCCCCTTTATCCTCGGCCCCCATGGATGTGTGGCCCGGAGTTCCCTATCCCCTCGGCGCGACGTGGGACGGGAACGGCACCAACTTCGCCATATTTTCCCAGCAGGCCACCGGCGTCGAGCTGTGCCTTTTCGACGGCAACAACGAGTGGCGCGTCCCCCTGACCGAGGTCACTGCGTTCGTGTGGCATTGCTATCTGCCCGGGATCGGGCCGGGACAGCGCTACGGATACCGCGTAGACGGAGCCTACCGGCCCCTGCAGGGGCAGCGCTTCAATCGCCATAAGCTGCTGATCGATCCCTATGCGAAGGCGATCGAGGGCAGGGTCGAACCCGGCGACAAGGTGCTCGCCTACGTCGTGGGCGTCGGGGAGGACCTCCAGCCGTCCTCGGAGGACTCCGGCACGAGTGTCCCGAAATCCGTTGTCATAGACCCCACCTTCGACTGGGGAGACGATGTCGCGCCGCGCATACCGTGGCACGAAGTCGTCATCTACGAGGCCCACGTCAAGGGCTTCACAATGACGCACCCGGGGATCCCCGAAGAGCTGCGCGGCACCTATGCGGGGCTGACACATCCCGCCGCCATCGAGCATCTCCTCCTGCTCGGCATCACCACCATCGAGCTGATGCCCGTCCACCATTTCATCCATCACCGCCATCTCTTGGAGAAGGGTCTGCACAACTATTGGGGCTACGACCCCATCGGGTATTTCGCTCCCCACAGCGACTACAGCTCGGCGGGGGCTGCCGGCGGCCAAGTGATCCAATTCAAGCAGATGGTCAAAGAGTTTCACGAGGCCGGCATAGAGGTCGTCATCGACGTCGTCTACAACCACACGGGCGAGGGCAGCCACATGGGGCCAACGCTGTCTTTTAGGGGCGCCGACAATGCCGCCTACTACCGACTGATGGAGGATGACCCACGCTACTACCGCGATTTCACCGGCACGGGGAACTCGCTAAACGCGCGCAACCCCCAAGTCCTGAAGTTGATCATGGACAGCTTGCGCTACTGGGCGATCGACATGCACGTCGACGGCTTTCGTTTCGACCTCGCCGCTACTCTGGCGCGCGAGCTCTTCGATGTGGACAAGCTGTCCGCCTTCTTCGATATCATTCATCAAGACCCAGTGCTCTCCGATATGAAGCTCATCGCCGAGCCGTGGGACGTGGGCGAGGGCGGCTACCAAGTAGGTAACTTCCCGCCCCTGTGGTCCGAGTGGAACGGTGAGTACCGGGACACGATGCGCGACTTCTGGCGCAGTCAGGATCACAGCCTCGCCGAGTTCGCCTACCGGCTCACCGGGAGCTCCGACCTCTACCAGGAGGACGGGCGCAGCCCCTACGCGAGCATCAACTTCGTCACCGCCCACGATGGCTTCACGCTCAACGACCTCGTCTCCTACAACGACAAGCACAACGAAGCCAACCACGAGCAAAACCGCGACGGGGAGAACTACAACCGATCCTGGAACCTGGGGGCCGAGGGCGACACCAACGATCCCGACATCGTCTCGCTCAGGGAGCGGCAGAAGAGGAACTTCCTGGTCACACTCGCTCTCTCACAAGGCGTACCGATGTTCCTCGGTGGGGACGAGATGGGGAGGACACAGCGGGGCAACAACAATGCATACTGTCAGGACAACGACATCTCGTGGGTCGACTGGGCGCTCACAGACGAGAATCTGGTCCAGCTCAGCTTTACTCGCAGGCTCATGGCTTTCCGCCAAGTCCATCCCGTGTTTCGCAGACGCAAGTGGTTCCTCGGCCGCTCCATCTATGGATCGAGTGTTTCGGACATCGCCTGGTTCACTCCCGAAGGTGGAGAGATGACCCAGGAGCAGTGGAAAGACGGCCTCGCCAAGTCCCTGATGGTGTTCTTCAACGGTGAAGCCATACCCGATCCGGGACCCAAAGGCGAGCGCATCACCGACGATAGCTTCCTGCTCCTGTTCAATGCGGCTCCTAGGCAGGTGCCGTTCAAACTCCCTCCCGAGGAATGGGGAGTCGAATGGACGGTCGTAATCGACACCACAAATCCCCTGCTGGAGGAGAACCAGCGCTTCCTCAAGGCTTCCGAATTGATCGACATCGATAACATCTCAACGATCGTGCTCAAGAGTGTGGATTGACCGCTCGTCTCCTATCGGATCCCGGCCCACCAATCCTCAGGCCCGGGCGTCCACCAGATAGGGCGAGTCGATGCGCTCCTGGACGACTCCATCGGAGCCGAACACCAAGAACCTGTCCATCGAGCGCATGAACCAGCGATCGTGCGTGACCGTCACCACCGTGCCTTCATAGCCGGCGAGACCCTGTTCCAACGCCTCAGCGGAATCCACGTCGAGGTTGTCGGTAGGCTCGTCCAGCAGCAGCATGGTGGGACTCGCCATCTCCAGCATCAGGATCTGAAAGCGCGCCTGCTGCCCTCCCGACAGAACGGAGAAAGGAGTTCGGGCCGCCCTGTGCAGCTCGTAGCGCTTCAGCGCCGGCATCGCCTGCTCGATCCGCAACCCCGATTTGGACATCACTTCCAGCAGCTCCATATCGGCAAGCTCAGGGTGATCATGGGTCTGAGAGAACAGCCCGGGCGTGACGCGCGCCCCCAATTTCCAGTTACCGCGATGATCGATGCTCTCGCCCGCCAGCAGCCGGAGGAAGTGGCTCTTACCGGTTCCGTTTGATCCCACCACGCCCACACGCTCCCCGTAGTACAACTCCACGTTGAAGGGACGGACGATCCCGGGAATCTCGAGGGCTGTGGCGCGCAGGGCGATCTTGCCGGTGCGGCCCCCTTGAAGCCGCATCTTGACGTCTTGTGGCCGGGCTAGTTCAGGCGGAGCATTGTCTCGCTCGAAACGCTCGAGGCGCTTCTCCGTCGACGCGGCCTTGGTTGCGAACTTGTCGTTGTAGATCGATCGCTGCTTGAATTCACGGATCATGGCGGTTAGGCGGTCGCGCTCGTCTTGAAAGCGGCGGTGCTCTTCCTCGAGCCGGTCCAGACGACGAGCACGCTCCTCGTGATAGGTCGCATAGGAGCCGGGGTGAGTCCATGCTCTGTGGCCCTCGATCGTTACAACGCGCGTCGCAACCGCGGCGAGCAAAGCGCGGTCATGGCTGACGAACAGGATCGTCTTCGTGGACTCATTCAGGACCTGTTCGAGCCAGCGCGTGGCGGGAATATCGAGGAAGTTGTCTGGCTCGTCGAGTAGCAGCACCTGAGCTTCGGAGCGAAGCAGGACCTCTAGAGCTAGCCGCTTCTGCTCTCCGCCCGACAACGACGACAAGAGGCGGTCGGATACCTTCTCCAACCTCTTCCCAAGCGCAGCCGATGAGCACGTGTCCCACAGGACCTCGGCGTCGAAACCCCCTGCCTCCCCCCATGCCACCAAGGCATCCGCATACTCCAGGTGGGCGCTCTCCTCCTGAGACTCGTGAGTGCTCGCCTCCGCCGCCTGCAACCTGGCGCCGGCCCGCCTCAGGCTCGCAGACGACAAGCGCAGCAAAAGATCTCTGACTTTCGACGTCTCCCCCATCATCCCAATGAACTGAGGCATGTAGGCGATGCGCCCGTCGGCTCGGACCTGTCCGGAAGTAGCCCGGTCCTCGCCCGCAATCAAACGCAGCAAGGTCGTCTTGCCGGTGCCGTTGGCGCCCACGAGTGCGACCTTGTACCCGTCGGGAACCTTGAAGGAGACTCCTTCGAGCAGAGACACGCCGCCGGGGTGCTTATAGGAAAGGTTCGCTACTTCGATCATTGAAGAGAGCACACGTCGGTCATGGGCAAGGCAAGTTATCGACCCGCAGCCTGGTCCTCAATCGTCCATAACGCGCGTTTGACCACCGAATCGGTAGCGATCGTCCAAACGCGCGTTTGGCTGCCATGCCAATCCGCCACCGTCATTCCCGTGCGCCAAGGTAGCGCTCGATAACCTCGCGGCCGTCGGGAGTAAACGTCCACTCTTCGAGCTTGGCCCGCAGCGAGTCCACCTCCATGAACTCGCCCCAGGCGATCTCCTCGGCCTGGGGGGCCACCGGCCCGTCCCAAGTGACCTCGTAAACCTCGGTCCAGCACGGATTATCTCCGCCTAGATAGAGGTGTTTGAAGACGAAGCAGAGGTGCGCGTCCTCGATGCCGAGCTCCTCGGCCAGTTCCCTGCGGGCGGCCGCCTCGTAGCTCTCCCCCCGGCTCACCATGCCCCCGAGACAGGGGTCGAACATGCCGGGAAAAACGTCCTTGTCCTCGGTGCGGCGGTGGACATAGACGGCGCCTTTGGAGTTCCGGCACACAATCGTGGCTCCGCGATGCAGCAGCTTTTGCGCTCTGACCTCGGCGCGAGCCGCATAGCCGACCACCTGATCGTCTTCATCGACGACGTCGACGATCTCCGCAGCTGGGTCCATCAAGACCGCGCTCTTCGCAGCAGCGGCAGCACGAACCACAACAGAGAGAACAAAACCACGCTTCCCAAGGTGGATACCAGCGTGATGGTGCCGCCGAAGACGAAGTCCGAGATGACGTAGAGCACGCAACAGAGCGCGCAGGCCAGGAAGAACAGCCCCGCCACGGCCAGGTGGTTGGAGAACCTCACAAGCCATTCCTTGTCACCCTCGCGGAACTGGATGCGATGGAACGCGGAGGGCGCGATGAGAAACGCCGTGGCTGCAGCCGCGACAGGACGGCCAGGTAGTAGACCTTCTTCTGGTTTGAAGTGATGTCCACGAACCTCTGAGAGAAGGCGACCGTGAGCAGGAAAGCAAATAAGACCTGAACCCCCGGCAGCGCAACCCGCAGCTCGTTGAGGAGCTCGATCAGCTCCCGGTCGTGCCGGTTCTTGTCCTCTTTGCCGTCGCCCTCGTCGGCCATCCTCAGCCTCTCGATGAGGGACTGCAAAGCTCACCGCGTGCGGTGGCAATCCCCCACAGTCCTCTTTATGACCAGAGTAATCGGTGGCCGAATGTCCACAGTTCGCTTTGACCACCAGGCCCGGAAAGCCGCCGAGCGGTCTCTGCGACTAAGCCCAGGTGACGAGCCCCAGGTCCATTGCGTGGGACAGGTCCTGATGGGAGGGAAGGACTCGCACCGCGTAGCCGTAGAGTCCCGGCGCCTCGGTCGTGAACACTCCCCGATAGAGGCACACGCCGTCGTTCTGCTCCTCGGGCGCCATGTTCACGAGCTCTGGACTGAGGAGCTCGCCGGCCGCCCCCACCCGCCCATGAGCAAGCTGGACGCACAAATCCTCGGTCTGGAGTCGTCCCATTCGCACCTTGGCGGTGACGCTGCGCTGCTCTCCCACCCCGGCAGCCGCTTCCTCCCCCTCGACTTCGAGAACGGAGACATCGTCCCAGCGCTCCGCAATGTGGAGCGCCCACGCGGCCAGCGCCCTGGCGTGACTGAACCCATCCGCGCTCAGTGTCTCTCCCTGGCGAGCGGCTGGCTCGTAGAGGTGCTGGGTGTAGTCGCGCAGCATGCGGTCTGCGGTCACCGCCGGGCCCAGGGTGGCGATCGAGCGTTTCATCCGCTGCACCCAGCGACGCGGCGTGGACCCGTCCCGCAGATCGTAGAAGCGGGGGATGATCTCGCTCTCGAGCAGGTCGAACAGGGCGTCGGCATCGACCAGATCCTGATGGCCGAGATCGTCGAACGGCTCCCGGCTCCCGATCGCCCACCCGTTCTCGCCGTCGTACAGCTCGTCCCACCAACCGTCCAGCACCGAGCAGTTCAAGGCTCCGTTGAGAGCCGCCTTCATCCCGCTGGTCCCGCACGCCTCCAGCGGCCGCCGGGGGTTGTTGAGCCACACGTCCACACCCTGGGTCAGCATGCGGCCGACTTCCATGTCGTAGTCCTCTATGAACGCGAACCGTCCCCTGACCTCGCTGTCGCGGGAGAAATGGACGAGCTGGCGGATGAGCTCCTTGCCGCCGTCGTCACGCGGGTGAGCCTTGCCTGCGAGCACAATCTGGATGGGACGTTCGCTTGACAGCAGCAGAGATTTGAGCCTGTCGGGATCCGACAGCATCAAAGTGGCCCTCTTGTACTGCGCGAAGCGACGAGCGAACCCGATTGTGAGCACACCGGGATCAAAGACCTCGTCGATCCAGGCAGATTCGGAGGGGGACGCCTGCCCCGGCCCACTCTGGGCTCGCAGTCGACGGCGAACGAAGTAGACGAGTCGCTCGCGCGCACGCTCCCGGGCCCGCCACAGCTCGAGGTCGGGGATCTCGGAGACCTTCTCCCAGCGTGCTCCGACCGACTCGGCCCAGCCGGGAGGGAGCCGGCGGCCGAGCACCTCGGCCATCTCCGGGCCGAGCCATGAAGAGGTGTGTACGCCGTTCGTGACCGAGCTGATGGGAGCCTCGTCGTGGGGTACCTCCGGCCACAGGTGGCCGAACATCACTCGGGAAACCTCTCCGTGGAGTTTCGAGACCGCGTTGGCGCGGCCGGCCAGGCGGAAGCCCATGATCGCCATGTTGAAGAGCCCGCTCGGCAGCTCCGCCGAAGGCGGGCTGCCCAAATCGTTGAGCTCGTCGAAGGAGACGCCGCACTCCTTGGCGAACGAGGAGAAGTAACGCTCCATCAGATCCCGCTCGTAGACATCGATGCCTGCAGGAACCGGAGTGTGGGTAGTGAAAACGGTCCCCGCCCGGACCGCCTCGATCGCTTCCTGCCACGACAGGTTGTGGTCCCAGACGAGCTCTCGTATGCGCTCGAGCCCCATGAAACCGGCGTGGCCCTCGTTGGAGTGGTAGACATCGGCTTTGTAGCCCGCCAGCTTCAGCGCCTTCACTCCGCCTATGCCCAAGACGATCTCCTGGCGCAGCCGGTGCTCGCTGCCGCCGGCATAGAGCCGGTCGGTCACCTCACGCTCAAAACTGCCGTTGTCTTCGATGTCGCAGTCGAGCAAGAGCAGCCCCACGCGGCCGACTTTTGCCAGCCAGATTTGGGCGGCGCAGGACACCCCAGCCATGTCGACCTCGATCTTGAGGGGGGCTCCGTCCGGGGAGGACATCAAGGTCAAGGGCATGTCGTGGGGGTCGAAGGAGGGGTATCGCTCCAACTGCCAGCCGTCCGAGCTGAGCTGCTGGCGGAAGTAACCCTGCCGGTAGAGCAAACCGACCCCCACCATGGGAATGCCGAGATCGCTGGCGGCCTTGAGGTGGTCTCCTGCAAGGACGCCGAGACCGCCCGAATAGGTCGGGAGTGCCTCGGTGATGGCGAATTCGGGAGAGAAGTAAGCGACCCTGAGGGGGGGCGAGGAGGTGTGTGCCTGGTACCAGCGCGGCTCCCGCAGATAGCGCTCGAGGTCTGCAGCCACGGCGGCCAGGAAGGCCATGAACGGCTCGTCGTCGATGAGCTGGTCGAAACGCTCTCTGGGCACCAGACCGAGCATGCGTACCGGGTCGTGGCCCGAACGCTCCCAGGTCGCCTCGTCGACCCAACGGAAGAGGTCAACTCCACGGTCGTTCCAGCTCCATCTCAGGTTCGTAGCAATCGACTGCAGGGCACGCAGCGGCTCGGGTAGGGAGGCCCTTACCGCGAAGCTCCTAATCGCCTTCATCGCGCTCCTTTGTTCGGCGGCATGCCGCCGGCCCAGCCCAACCTCACTCCGATCACGGCATCGACCTTTCTATACTCTCTTCCAATCACGCCAATCCGCACCGGCGCCGCTTGTGCGACGATGCCCCCCGTCCACCATCGGCATCAATGGGCAGCGCATGAGGACAATTGGATGAAACGAGAGGAGACGATGAGGTCCTACCTCAATCTGGGGCATGTGACCATCGAACGCGTCTCTCCTCAGATCGACGGAGGCCGCTACCGTCCCAAGGCCGTGGTCGGCGACTCGGTACCCGTTCAAGCGGACATCATTCGAGACGGCCCCGATCTTCTGTTGTGCGTGATCCGCTACAAGGGACCCGGCGATGCGCGCTGGTCCGAGGCGCCGATGCGACTCCTCGAAAACGACCGCTACGGGGGTGAATTCACGCCTACGAGCATCGGTCGCTACAAATTCACCATCGAGGCGTGGACAGACCACTTTGGCACCTGGGCGCGCGCCCTCGCGCGCAGGGTCGAGGTGGGTCAGGATGTCGAGCTCGAGCTCGAAGAAGGAAGGCTCCTGCTCGAGAAACACCTGCGGCTCGTTTCGGCGACGGACAGGAAGAAGCTGGCACGAGCTCTCGAGGTCATAAGCGCCGGAGGCGGCAGCACCTCGGGCGGTTTCAAAGACAAGCGGGTGGCGGCGCTCCTCGATCCTGGGCTCCGGGACATCATGCGCGCCCGTCACAGCAGGGAGGGCGCGAGTACCTATAGACCCGCCCTCGAGCTGAGAGTCGATCGCGAACGGGCTCGAACTGGAGCTTGGTACGAGTTCTTTCCCCGCTCGACAGGCCGCAAGGGGAGTCACGGGACCTTTGTGACTTCGGCTCGCCTTCTGCCCAAGATCGCGGCCATGGGATTCGATGTCGTCTACCTGCCTCCCATCCACCCGATCGGCGTGACCAATCGCAAGGGCAAGAACAACTCCCTCCAAGCCGGTCCGACAGACGTGGGGGTCCCGTGGGCAATAGGCGCCCCCGAGGGAGGACACGCGACCGTCCACCCCCAGCTGGGGACGATCAAGGACTTCGATGATTTCGCGGCTGCAGCGAACAAACTCGGGATCGAGGTTGCGCTCGACTTCGCCATCCAGTGCTCGCCCGACCACCCCTGGGTCAAAGAGCACCCGGAGTGGTTTCATCACCGGCCCGATGGAACGATCAAGTACGCGGAGAACCCTCCCAAGAAGTACCAGGATGTCTATCCGATCAACTTCGACACGGACAACGCCCGCGAGCTGTGGGACAGCCTCAAGCAGATCGTCGACTTCTGGATCTCGCACGGGGTCAAGATCTTCAGGGTCGACAACCCGCATACCAAGCCCTTCCAGTTCTGGGAATGGCTCATCGCCGCCGTACAGGAAGAGCGTCCCGAGGTCATCTTTTTGGCCGAGGCGTTCACGCGTCCCAAGGTGATGCGAAATCTCGCCAAGCTCGGCTTCAGCCAGTCCTACACCTACTTCACCTGGCGCAACTCCAAGTGGGAGATCATCGAGTATCTCACCGAGCTCACGCGGTCGGAGATGGCCCTCTACTATCGGCCCAACTTCTTTGTCAACACCCAGGACATCCTTCACGAGTACCTCCAGATCGGCGGCCCCCCCGCCTTCAAGATCCGGCTCGTGCTCGCCGGGCTGCTCTCGCCCACCTACGGTGTCTATTCGGGCTTCGAGTTCTTCGAGAACGTGCCCCGGGAGCCGGGGACGGAGGAGTATCTCAACTCAGAGAAATACGAGCTACGGTCGCGCGACTACGCTGCCGAGAACACCTTGATGCCTTACATCTCGCAGATCAACGAGATCCGCCGCAAATACCCGCCCTTGGGCCAGTTCACGAACCTCCACTTTCACTCCGCCGACACGGACAGCATGCTCGCATTCTCCAAATCGAGCCCCGGCGCCGATCCGATTCTCGTGGTCGTGAACCTCAATCCGTTCCGCTGGGAAGAATGCACCGTTCATCTCGACCTGCCGGAGCTGGGGCTCGATTCTTCTCACCCCTTCGAGGTCCAGGATCTCATCACGGGCGCTAGCTATCTGTGGCACGGCGCCGACAACTACGTGAAGCTCGACCCCTGGCGCGAGCCCGCGCACATCTTCGTGGTGCGAAAGTAAGAATCCGGTGACCCCTACGCCCCGGGACTCCAACTGGTTCAAGACCGCGGTCTTCTACGAGCTCTACGCACGGAGCTTCTTCGATGCCAACTCCGACGGTTACGGGGACTTCAACGGGCTGGTCGAAAAGCTCGACTATCTCGAGTGGCTTGGCGTGGACTGCATCTGGCTGCTGCCCTTCTTCCAGTCCCCCTTGAAAGACGGGGGATACGACATCTCCGACTTCTACTCGATTCTGCCCGAGTACGGCAACCTGAACGACTTCATGGAGTTTCTCGAAGCGGCACACGAGCGCGGTATGCGCGTAATCGCCGACGTGGTCATGAACCACACCTCGGACCAGCACCCCTGGTTCCAGGAGTCGCGCCTTCCGGGATCGGCCAAGAGGGACTGGTACGTGTGGGCCCACGATGAAAGCAGGTACGCGGATGCCCGCGTCATCTTCGTGGACACCGAGCGCTCCAACTGGACCTGGGACGAGGAAAGCCAGGCGTATTACTGGCATCGTTTCTTCAGCCACCAGCCCGACCTCAACTACGACAACATCGAGGTGCAGGAGCAGATGATCGCCGTGCTCAAGTTCTGGCTGGACCTGGGACTCGACGGCTTCAGGCTGGACGCAGTTCCTTACCTCTTCGAAAGGGAAGGGACGAACTGCGAGAACCTAAAGGAGACTCATGAGTTCCTGAAGCGAGTGCGCAGGGAGATCGACGACTCCTATGAGAACGTCGTCCTCCTGGCGGAGGCCAACCAGTGGCCGAGCGACGTGGTCGAATATTTCGCTTCCGGTGACGAGTGCCACATGGCCTTTCACTTCCCGCTAATGCCGCGAATGTTCATGGCCGCCCGCCGCCAGGTCCGCTACCCGATTGTGGAGATCCTGGAGCAGACTCCCACGATACCCAACAATTGCCAGTGGGGCATCTTTCTGCGGAACCACGACGAGCTCACCCTCGAGATGGTCACAGATGAAGAGCGCGACTACATGTACAACGAGTACGCCAAGGACCCCCGCATGAAGCTCAACGTCGGTATCAGACGGCGACTCGCTCCGCTTCTCGAGAACTCCACCAACCAGATGGAGCTATTCCACGCCATGCTGCTGTCGCTACCGGGCACTCCCATCGTTTATTACGGAGACGAGATAGGCATGGGCGACAACATCTATCTGGGAGATCGCGATGGCGTGCGCACTCCGATGCAGTGGAACGTGGACCGCAATGCCGGCTTCTCACGAGCGGACTTTGCGCAGCTTTACCTGCCGGTGCTGCTGGATCCGGTCTACGGCTACCAGGCCGTAAACGTCGAGGCCGAGATGCGGGACCAGAACTCCTTCCTGCACTGGTTTCGACGGCTGCTGGCGGTTCGAAAGCAACACCCGGTATTCGGACTGGGAAGCTTCGAGGCCTGCCACCCCAACAACCCCGCCATCTTCGCCTTCCTGCGCCAGTACGAAGGCGACATCGTCCTGTGCATCAACAACCTTTCCTCCCGAGCACAGGCAGCCGAGTTGGACATGTCCGCGTACGCGGGTCTGCACCCAATCGAGCTGCTGGGTCGGGAACGTTTTCCCAGGATAGGTGAGCTGCCCTACCTACTGACGTTCGGACCTCACGCCTTTTACTGGTTTCAACTCGTTGACGAGGACTAGGGTGCACCTCCCCGTAAATCCGCCCGCATTCGAGGTGCTGACCGTCTTTCCGGTGCGGAGCACTTAGTGATGCAAGTCGATAGCTTGGCCGCAATGCTTCCGCAGAAGAGATGGTTTGGCGCCAAAGAACGG
>Ga0136620_10001040_pt1 | contig 13030 bp, 12 predicted proteins | sample AntDrymUQ4162106_2_FD_104806 | JGI IMG/M metagenome (GOLD analysis project Ga0136620, IMG submission 104806) | Polar desert sand microbial communities from Dry Valleys, Antarctica - metaG UQ416 (21.06) | ecosystem: Environmental > Terrestrial > Soil > Desert | place: Antarctica: Dry Valley... | reverse complement strand
CTGACGGCATCCACTTCGACGTGGAAGCGGCGCCCGCCCTGTCTGCTGCCACCGAATACGAATCCTTCGGCGTTGAAGATGCCCGAATCACTCTTCTGGACGGCACGTACTGGATCAACTACACGGCAGTCTCGCAGCACGGTATTTCCACCGCCTTGGCCTCGACAAGGGATTTCAGGACCTTCCAGCGGCACGGCATAATATTCCCGCCGCCCAACCGTGACGTCACGATCTTTCCCCAGAAGATTGGCGGGCAGTATGCAGCGCTCCACCGTCCCATGCCCGAGGGACTGGGCGAACCCACCATCTGGTTTGCAACGTCCCCTGACATGTTCTCGTGGGGAAAGCATCACTTCGTGGCGGGAGCGCGGAAGGGCAGCTGGGATGATTCCAAAATAGGTGGCGGCGCCGTTCCATTCCGGATACGAACAGGAAAGTGGGACGGCTGGCTCGCCGTCTATCATGGCGTTACAGCCGCTCCGACCACGTATTCGCTCGGAGCGCTTCTGCTCGATGCGAATGACCCATCCAGAGTGATCGCCCGCTCGCTAGAGCCAATTCTGCGACCCGAGGCGCCGTACGAACGGGAGGGTTTCTTCGGGGGCGTTGTATTCACTTGCGGACTGCTGGCCGAAGGAAATCTCGTGCGCATCTACTACGGCGCCGCCGATGGTGTTACCGCCGTAGCAGACCTCTCGCTCGAGCAGATCCTTGCGGGGTTGTCCGAGCAGTGACCTTCGAGCTGGGACTCAACTACTGGCCGATACGCAGTGCGATGTACATGTGGCGTGAGCTCGATCTCGCTCTGGTGCGGGACGAGATGCAGCACATCGCCGGCATCGGCTTCGATGTAGTGCGAGTCTTCGCGCTAACCCAGGACTTCCTTCCAGGGCCGTTGACAGTGGCCGCCAACATGGTCGAGCGGCTCGTGGAAGTAGCGCGGTGCGCAAAGGATGCCGGACTCAAGGTTGTACCCACGCTCATGGTCATCAACATGAGCGGCCGAATGTGGTGGCCGGACTGGATGCTGGATGCGCATGGCCGGGCCGCCGACCTGTTTTCAGACCCCACTATTCTGCGTTCACAAACGCTGCTGGTGGAGACGTGCGCGCGCGCTTTGTCCCACGACGACGCCATCCGCGCGTTCGATCTGGCTAATGAGATAGACGATGCCCAGCGTCCAAAAACGAGGGATGCCGGCTGGCTTTGGGCGTCGCTGCTGGCGGATTCAATCAGGCGGGTTGCTCCCGGGACACCAATCCAGATCGGCGCGCATCTACCGTCACTGACGACAGCGAACAACATGCGCGTTGATGACCTTGCCGCCGTTGCTGATGAGGACGTGATGCACGCGTACCCGCTGTACTGTGACGTGGCGCGCTCGTTTCTCGATCCCGAACTGGTCCCATTCTCATGCGCGCTGACAGCGGGCCTCGCTGGCAGCGGCCGGCCGACGCTCATGCAGGAATTCGGCTTGTGCACCGCGCCGCCAGGTGCGGCCGGACACACGATCACCGACGATTTTCTGGGACAGCCCCGCTCCCAGTATCTGGCGTCGGAGGAAGAGGCGGCCGACTACTACGACGCGGTTCTAAACGGATTGGTGAGAACCGGGGCGGCCGGTGCGTATGCCTGGTGTTATGGAGACTACAACCCCCGTCTGTTCGATAAGCCCCCATTCGCAACCGCGGTGCGCGAGCGCAGCTTTGGACTCGTCCGGGCGGACGGACGCGAGAAGCCCGCGGCGGATGTCTTCCGGAGATTCAGAAAGCGTCGCGACGCAGGCGCGCTGGTGCGATCAAACGTCGCCCGCGTGCTCGACGTCAGCGCCGACGAGTATTACTGTGCGCCTGCCGCGCACTTCGAGCGCCTTTACGCAAACTGGCTCGCACGGGATACGACATGATTGCCTCCCTCGAACGTCTCGCCACCAATCCGCTCGTGCGCCCATCCCAGATCTCTTTCACTCGGGCGACCGGAACGTTCAACCCGGGTGCTTGCGTCGATCGAGCCAGCGGCCGGGTCGCGCTGCTGGTGCGCGTATTTGAAGAGGACACGCGCCGGTCCTGCCTTGCCATGGCCCTGTCGTCGGACGGCGAGCGGATAGACGAGATATGGGATCGTCCCGCAATTGCGCGCGAAGCGCCATACGAGGAGTGGGGGGTCGAGGATGCTCGAATCACGTATCTCGAGGACGATGGCCGCTACGCGATTACTTACACGGGATACTCACCGGCCGGTCCGCGCGTCTGCCTTATCACCACCAACGATCTGCTCCGCCCCGACTTGTACCGCCGTCACGGACCTCGCATTGCCGGCGACAACAAGAACTGCGTCATCTTTCCGGAGAAGGTCGAGGGTCAGTACATCATCCTGCATCGCCCCATGCCCCGCATCGTGTGCGCGCGGGTTACATCGCTCGAAGAGGATTGGCCGGAGAATGGAGTTCCTCTTCTTGGACCCCTACCGGGCACATGGCGCAGTTCCCGTGTCGGCGCTGGAGCGCCCCCGGTACGCACCGACCTCGGCTGGCTACTTCCCTTTCACGGCGCGACCGCCATCGAAGAGGGCAACGTCTACTCGATGGGATGGTGCGTGCTGGACATCGAGAATCCGGAAAAGGTTCTGTACGTCTCCGACGAGCCCGCTCTCACGCCTCAGGCGCCGTACGAAATCGAGCACAACCCCATACCGCAGGTGGATCACGCCAACTTCATAACCGGCGTGCGCGTCGTATTTCCACAGGGTCTGGTCGAGCGCGCAGATGACTTTCTCGTCTACTACGGCTCGGCCGACGTCTGCGTAGCTGGGGCTCGTGTGGGGAAACGCGAGCTCCTGGCCTCGCTCGAAAAGGCCATAAAAAACAATCAGTCTGCGGTAGCACTCTGATTGCGACGTGAACGATCCGTCTGATCCGTTCTATCCGGAGGATCCGTTCGAACCTTCGAACATTGAGGCTCGTTCGCGGCCAGGGTTGGGCATCGATGTTCAAAGGTTGTACGCATGCTTTGGATAGAGCGGATGCTTTGGATAAAACGCTGGGCTGGCCTTCACGCGGTGAAGGAGGGAGCACAATTCATTTATACATCGATCTGAAATCCGGGAAATAGACTTTGATTGACGCGCAACCATTTTTTCGTGAAATACATACTATGAGTTTGCGGTAACTCTGCGACTGCCTGCTTGAACGATCCGTCTAATCCGTTCTATCCAAAGCATGCGTACAACCTTGGAACATTGATGCTCGTTAGCCGACAAGAATGCCCCTGCAAGGCGCGTGATGCTGGATGCTGGGAATGAAGCCGATGATACTGATCAAGAGCATCGGCTTACTGGCACTGACTGCCCTTGCCGCAGGTTGCGGGCGCGAAGCGCAGTCCGTACCTGCGCGCTCCGGTCCTCCCCCGTTGCATCTCTCATTGCAGCATCTCCGGCATCTGGGTCTGGACGCCGTTGTGAACGGGCAGCGGGTTCGCGTGGTCTCACTGTACGCCGAGGCACCTGACTACAAGCCAACCGCATCTCCGGAGAGGGACGGATACGAAGGGATCGCGAGTCTGGATGATGCGGCGCGGGCGGCTGTCGTGTACCTGCGCTCATACGAGGCGAGCGGCGATGTTCGCGACCGGGACGAGGCGCTCGGTCTTCTCGCTTTCGTCACGGCGATGGAGCAGGGGGATGGTGAGTTCGTCAACTTCATCCATGCCGATGGAAGACTGAACCTCACAGCGCCCAGTAGCCGAAAGAGCATGTCATATTGGGCCGCACGCAGTCTCTGGGCGCTCGGCGAAGCTGTTCGCGTGCTCGGCTCGAAGGACGCCGCGCGCCTGACGAGCATGCGCCCGGTGCTCGACCGCACCGTATCACGAATGGCGCGCGAAATACAAGCTGGGCGCCTGATCGGTGGCTCTGCGACGGCGACGGCCGAAGCCCTCCTGGGATTATTGGCGCTGCAAACGGCCGAGCCTTCGGCTGCTGTGGTTGAGCTGGCCTTTCGAACCTCCGAACTACTCGCGCGTCACTCGGCTGGGACCATGTCGGCTTCGCCATGGGGCGCACATATCGATCAGCCGGACATGGTCTGGCACGCCTGGGGATCCCGTTCCACACAGGCGCTCGCTATCGCCGCGCGCGTATTGGGCCGCCCCGATTTCGCCGCGAGTGCACGACGGGAAGCGGACGCGTTGTGGGGCAGATTTCTCCTCGCCGGACAGATTCCTGCTTCCGTTTCACCCGATGGGGCAGTGAAGTGGTTTCCCCAGATCGCGTACGGTGTCGGCCCGATCGTTGAGGGGTACCTGGCTCTGGCCGAAGTGACAGGTGAACGCCGCTACGCAGTCTTCGCGGGACTGGCTGCAAGCTGGTTCCTCGGCGCGAATCCGGCCGGTGTCAGCATGTACGACGAGAAGACAGGCCGGACGTTCGACGGAATCGACGGCCCGTCCGCCACTCTGGTAAACCGCAACTCCGGAGCGGAGTCGACGATCGAAGCGCTGCTCGCTCTGCAGGGCGTGATCGGCAACCCGGAAGCTTCTCGATATATGCGATATCGGCCAGCAGGGGAGCCGGCCAGCGCACTCACCAGCCCTCTGACCCGCCGAGAGTTCGCCGGCCCCGCCGGCGAGCGCTTGCTGCTACAACATGGGCCTTCGGGCGTCGAGATTGCTCGAGCGGGCCGTACCGCACCGCCAATTACGCTGACTTACTGGCCGGCGGCGAATCCCCCCGAGACGCGGCTGGCCATGCGGCTCACGGCGCAGTGGAACGCGGACAACCCGGATGTGCAGGTGCGAGTGCAGCCATTACCCGCAGGTCGTTCTTCCGAAGAGGTTCTGCTCGCCGCAATTGTGGCGAAATCAACCCCCGATGTCAGCTCAAACGTCTCGTCCGCGCTGCTCGCCCGGCTCGTCCGCGCAGGAGGCGTCGTACGTCTGGATGATCGGCTAGCAACGGCCGCGCGTCTAAGCGAGCGTACTACTCCGGCGATGCTTGCACCTCTTCGTCTCCCCGACGGGGGGATCTATGCATTCCCGTGGAAGACCAATCCCGAGATGCTGATGTACAACGTCGACCTGCTGGCGGCGGCCGGAATCAAGCCACCCAGCAATCACACCGAGTTGCTCGACGCCTTTCGGCGGCTCGCTCGCGACACCGATGGCGACGGTCGCAATGACAAGTGGGCACTCTGGGCGACGCTAAAGACGACATGGCACGAACGTTTTTACGATTTCTATCCGCTGTATCTCGCGAGCTCCGGCGGAAAGACGCTCGTCGTTGACGGCAAGGTCGTTTTTGACAACGCTGCTGCTGTGGCTGCGCTGGAAGTCCTGCGCCGCGGCTTCGCGGAGGGAGGCTTGCCGCGCTCGAACTTCGCACTGGGCCGGGATCCATTCGCTGACGGAACCGTAGCGATGAAGATCATTGGACCGTGGTTCGTGCGTGAGCTGGACGAGCTCAAGGTTACTGGCCTGCGCTACGACGTCGCGCCTATGCCTTCGGCGGACGGCACGAACCCTGACGATCGCTTCGCCTTCGCTGATCTGCGCAACATTGCTGTCTTCTCCACCACGCGCCATCCTGACGCCGCTGCGCGTTTCGTAGCGTACCTGACATCGCCGGAGGCGGACCGTCTGCTCATTGAAGAGGCGAGTCAGTTGCCATACCGGCGCGGGCTCGCCGCCGATACGCGGTTCACGGTATCGCTGGCGCGGTGGCCGACACTTGCGACTTACGCGACTTACGTCGAGCGGACGCGCGACATCGATCTGGACCCCGACGTCGTCGAGATCTTCGACCTTGTCTCCGAAGCGTACGAAGAGGCTTCCATTTACGGCACCGTGCCCGTGCGAAAGGCCCTGACACGAGCTGCGGGCGAAGCCAGCAAGATTCTCAGTGCGCGCTGAAGAACGTTCGGGCTGGCGGCTGGGAGCTCCATATGCCGCTTTCCTGCTCGCGTTCGCGGCATATCCAATCGTTTTTGCGTTGGTGCTCGTCTTCCTGCAGTGGGATCTCGTTACCGCGCCGGCCTTCGCGGGCATCGACAACGTGCGGCTGCTCGCCGATGATGGGCGGTTCTGGCGCGCGGTCGGCAACACGTTTGTCTTTCTCAGTATTCACGTGCCGCTGCAGATCGCGACTGCTTTGGCGCTCGCCGTCGCTCTCAATCGCCCGCTCGTCTTCCGCACTTTCTGGCGAGCCGCGTTCTTTCTGCCAGTTGTCATATCCGGCGCTGTTGTCGCCATCCTATGGAGTAATCTGTACGCAACGGATGTCGGACTCATAAACCGTCTGCTCGTTAAGATCGGCTTGACGCCCGTTCCGTGGCTTACCAATCCATTGACGGCAATGCCTGCGATCGCGGTGATGGTGACATGGAAGAACGTCGGCTTCTACGTGATCATCTACCTGGCGGGATTGCAATACATACCAAAGAGCTGCCAGGAAGCGATCGAGATTGAAGGTGCTTCTGCGTGGCAGCGATTTCGGCACCTGACGCTGCCGCTGCTCCTCCCCCAAACGATCCTCGTCGTCACGCTTTCCACGATCAACGGCTTCCAGCTCTTCATCGAGCCGTACGTGATGACTGGAGGTGGGCCACTGCGACGCACGTATTCCATCGTGCTGTACCTGTATACGAATGCGTTTTCGTATCAGAAGATGGGTTACGCGGCCACGATCGGCGTGGCGCTCGCGCTGATCATCGGCGCGGTGGTCGCCATCCAGCGCCGCATCATCGGCAAGGCCGAAGCACTGTGAAAACGCTCGGACGCATAGCTCTGTACGCGACTCTGGCGTTTGCCGCGCTCACCTTCATCTAACCCTTCCTGTGGATGGCATCCAGCACGTTCAAGCCGCCGTTCGAGGTGGGCACGCTGAATCTGATTCCCGAGAAGATTACGCTCGACAACTACCGCACCATGTGGGCACGCGCGCCGTTCGGACGCGCTCTGCTCAACAGCGCGCTTGTGGCAACGACGATCACGCTGGCGGTTCTGGTGTTCGGCTCGATCACTGCTTACGCGATGGCGCGTCTCCGTTTCCGCGGGCGCCCCGCCCTCAACGCCGCCACCATGGCCGTGCTGCTGGTACCCGGCCAGCTGACTCTGATTCCGTTGTACACCCTGATCGTGCAGCTCGGGTGGATCGACACGTACGCGGCGCTCATCGTGCCCTACCTGTTCAATGCAACCGCCATTCTGATGCTGCGGCAGTTCTTTTTGCAGATTCCGCAATCCCTCATCGACTCTGCGCGCATGGATGGCATGGGAGAGCTGCGCATTCTCTTCACGATCTTCTGGCCGCTATCCAAGCCAGTGCTCGCCATGGTCGCGATATTCACATTCATGGGATCGTGGAACGAGGTGCTCTGGCCGCTGCTCGTCGTACGCGACCAGCAGCTCATGACACTTCCTCAGCTGCTTACGGTCTTTGCGCTCGGCGGCGGAGCTGGAACCGTCGGCGTATCGCTGGCCTCGGCCATGGTCCTGGTCGTGCCCGTCGTGATCGCGTACATGTTCCTGCAGCGATACTTCATCGAAAGCATGGCTGGCGCGGGGATCAAGGGATGATCTGGAGTTCTCGAGACTTACATCAAGAACGAAAGGTTGGATGGAGCGGGCATCAAGAACGAAAGGTTGGACAGATGCTGCGGATTGAACGGATGCTGCGGATTGTTACGGTGTGTGACCTGAGTGACAGTGCTCGATGTCGAGACCTGAATATTTTCGTTAAAAGCAACAGCTAATGCAGAACAGCTCCTGGACGCTGAGAGTACAATTGCTGTGTTGCTCTTTTTCAAAACAAAACAAAGCGTGATTCCTGCCGAGCGGAGCATATCGCACCAGCGATCGATCCGTTTGATCCGTTCCATCAGAAGCATCTGTCCAACCTTCCGTTCTTGATGCCCGAACATTGCGCTAATTCGACATTACAAAGTTGCCGGTTGCGTCGGATTGATGCTGATCTCACACGTCTAGAGTGAATCCTTTGGAATGGCACGCGGCGAGTTGTTCCAGGAGAGACTTACCCACTCGGTCATCGGTGCTTTCTTTGAAGTCTACAATACACTCGGCTTCGGATTTCTTGAATGTCTGTATAACACAGCCCTGGAGCGTGAGATACGGGCACGGAGTCATTATGTCGGCCGCGAGATTTACGTTCCTGTGCTTTACAAGGGAGAAGAGCTCGGTCGGCAGCGGCTGGACATGATCGTCGACGGGAAGCTGGTGGTGGAAACCAAGTCCACGTATGAGCTGCACAAGGCAGCGACGCGTCAGGTGCATAACTACCTTCGTGCTACGAAGCTTGAAGTCGGCCTTCTCTTTCACTTCGGACCCCATCCAAAGTTCTACCGTGTCGTGTGCCGCAATGCCTTCGAATCGGGCGCAGTATGCCCGAATGATGCCGGCGTAATGGCAGCGGAGGACGAGCAGGATGCCGTCACTCACCCTGAAGAGCCAGCCTAACGATGCCTTCCGTCTCTTTCGAGCACGTGTACAAGCGATTCGGCGACGCCGTCGTCATAGAAGACTTCGACATGCAGGTGGCCGACGGAGAGCTGCTCGTCCTTGTCGGCGGCTCCGGTTCAGGAAAATCGACAATCTTGCGCATGCTCGCGGGTCTGGAAGAGGTGACGACGGGAACAATTCGTATCGCTGATCGCGATGTGACCGCATTGCCGCCGCGGGAGCGGGACGTCGCAATGGTATTTCAGGACTACGCCCTGTATCCCCACATGACTGTTCGCGAAAACCTCTCGCTCGGTCTTCGCATCAGGAAGGTACCGCGCCAGGAGATTGACAAGCGCGTCGGCTGGGCCGGTGGAATGCTGGGCCTGGAGCCGTTGCTGGATCGCAAGCCCAAGCAATTGTCCGGAGGTCAGCGCCAGCGCGTAGCGATGGGGCGTGCGATGGTACGAGAGCCGCTGGTCTTTCTGTTCGATGAGCCGTTGTCCAATCTCGACGCAGGTCTTCGCGCGCAAATGCGCATCGAGATAGGCAGCCTGCAACGCCGGCTCAAAACCACGACCGTTTACGTGACGCACGACCAGGTGGAAGCGATGACGCTTGGCGACCGTATCGTCGTGCTCGCCAACGGGCGAGTGCAGCAGGTCGGACCGCCCATTGAGCTCTACCGCTCTCCGGTCAATCGATTCGTCGCCGGGTTCATCGGCACGCCTCCCATGAATTTCATTGAGGGACACCTCGAGGAGCAGGATGGCGAACCCGTGTTCACAGCCGAGTCCGCCCGCGTACAGTTGCGCGGGAGAGAGATTGCGATCCCCAGGTCATCGGAGCCGGTCACCCTCGGCATACGTCCAGAGGATCTGAGCGTCGATTTTGCTTCTACTGAGCAATCAGCTGAGCAGACAGGAAAAGCACTGGCGGGACGCGTTGTATTGGTCGAACGGCTGGGTGGCACCAGCCATGTGCATCTGGACGTGGGCTCTCACCGCCTGATGGCGTCCGTCTCGAATGATTTGCTACCAGACGTTGGCGATGCTCTTACCATCCGCGTTCCCGCCGAACGTGTGCACCTGTTCGGAGCAGACGGTCGAGCGCTTCGGTAATGCAGCCTCAACCGCCGACAGTCAGCACCATCGACGAAAGCGCGGGCGATTACGAATCGTTCACGCGTGATGCGCTGTGTACGGGAAGCGTCACGACCCGCCGCTCGAATGCAGACTTTCGCGCAGCCTCGATGATCTCGAGACCCGACACTGCATCGTCGGGATCGACCGGTGGTTGACCGCCGCTGGTGATCGCTGCCACGATACTCTCATAGAAGTCCTGATAGGCCCCCTGCTCGGTCGGAACAGGTTGTAGATCGTCATCACGGCCCAGAAGCCCCCACGCGGCACGCGGCTCTTCGCCCCAGTGCGAGTTATCGGGCTGAGCTCCTCCGCGCAGTGCAGCCTCCTGTACATCGTACCCGTGCTTCACATATGCGGCGCGGTTTCCGAGCAAGCGAAAACGCGGGCCGGCTTGCGCGGAGAGAGCGCTCATGCTGAGGTGTGACCTCACCCCCGAGGCATGCGTAAGAGCGACGAATGCGTCGTCATCCACTTCCACGGAGCTTCGGCGCCGATCCAGCTCGGCGAAGACCTCCACCACGGGGCCGAAGAGTACCAGCGCCTGGTCGATAAGATGGCTGCCGAGGTCGTACAGAATACCTCCTGCCTCCTCCGGTCCGCCTCGCTCGCGCCAGCCAGGCTTCGGAACGGGGCGCCAGCGTTCGAAGCGTGATTCGAATCGAAACGGATCGCCCAGCGCACCTTCGCGCAGGATGCGGCGCACGGTAAGGAAATCGCCGTCCCAGCGGCGGTTGTGAAAAACGGTGACCATCCGCCCACAGCTGCGAGCATGCTCGATGAGCTGACGACCTTCCGCAGCCGTCGGCGCGAACGGTTTGTCGACGACGACGTGCAGCCCAGCCGATAGCGCAGCCGACGCGAGTGGCACGTGGGTTCGGTTAGGCGTCGCTACCACGATCATGTCGAGGTTTGATGCGAAGTCCCAGAGCTCGGAGGCAGTCGCGAAAACAACAGCCTCGGGGTGCATTCGGCGCGCCTCGATAGCCCGCCCGGAATTACTGGTGACGATCGCAGCCAGCTTGAGTCTCGTGGTCGTGCGAATCAGGGGAGCATGGAAAAAAGCCCCGGCGAGGCCGTAACCGACGAGACCTACACGGATGGAGGCTTCCACTTGATCACTTGTCGGTGTCGGCCCTCCGCGGAAGATAGCCGAAGGCGGCCAGGCGCTGACCCGACGCAGCACAGGCTTCCGCCGGCATGTCGCCTACCCCCGTAGCGTCAATCCACTTGTTGTAAAAGTTGAATAGCGCGCATACGGTAATGGCATCGTAGACGGCCTCCTCGCTCCATCCTGCGAGCACCACCGTCTGAACGCCACTCCGGTAAGGAACATTGGCTGCATAGAATATTTTCCCGCAAAAAGAGATTCGAGCGCGTAACAACGACTACCTGGCGATTGGGGTGAACGCGAAGTCGCGGTCGATCACGATGTCAGCCAACTGCATTTGTGGACTGATTACCGTGTGTTCGATCCTGAGTACGCTATCGACGATGGGAACGTCAATGTCACGATTGCGAGCACGCCGCCTCTCCCGTGTTTCTTCGTGCGTCGCTCTAAGAAAAATCCGAATGTCCATATCCTTGAGAGGCAGTACATAAGTCCCTTCGATGATCAGCACAGCTGTCTCCCTGAAATCGCGCTGCTGTGTTAGAAAGCTGTCGGACGCCTAGTCGACGAGCGGAGCGGTCACATCGCTCCGACCTGCACGAAATGCCAGAACGTGGGATGCGAGAAGGTCGAGGTCAACTTCCTGCGGCCCGACGCTTCCAAGATCGCGACAGCGGTATTCATGGTTCGCTCGCGGCGGACGATGGAAGTAGTCGTCCTGGTGAATTACGGTTGCCGGCATCCCGACACTAGTGAGCTCCGCGGCGAGGCACTTCGCCGTGACGGACTTGCCGCTGCCCGATTCCCCTCCAATGCCGATGATGGAGCGTCCATCTCGTCGCAGCCCGAATTCAGAGAGAACGTGATTCCGCAGCGATCTTGCGAGCTCGACCTGGGACGATGTCTGATCGATCGCGGTGTCATCATTCACCGGAAAAGCAGGTTCAATCGGTAGTCCGACGATGCGATTTCAAGAAATACGATTCCGGTCGCCGAATATGCCATACCTGTCGTGCCTCCGGGCATTCCAGTCGAACCGTGGAGGTACTCATCGAACCGGAAGTTCGTGAGGGCACCCAGACGCAGATGCACTACCCGTCGCAGCTGGTCGAGTGCTGCAATGCGTCCGTTGTTGCCGAGTGCAAGTGCAAGCCATCCGAGCCAGATCGGCCAGACGCCACCGTTGTGATACTCGTGCGGCCGATTCCTGAACTCGTACAGAAAGTATTCCCGGATTGCCGGCCAACGAGGGTGTGCCTCGTCTATCACGGGATGGAACGCCGGCGGGAGTTCCAGGCGGTCGAGGAACCTTTCCATAATCCAACTGAGGGACGCCGATCCCAACGAAGGCGCGATGCCGGAGACAGCAAGCAGGCTGCACGCGGCGAGGTCGAAGATATTCCAGCTCCCCGCGGGCGAAAAGCTCGCAACCGGATGAACCCGTTTATTATCGATAAGCTGACGGACACTCGGCGAGTGGAATTGCCCATGCCGTTGTTCCGTTTCCGCCGTGGGCCAGTAGTTGATCTCGATTGTCTGCTCGATCAGAGCGGCCTTATCCGCCCAGCCGGGCTCATCGTATGTGGACGCGAGCAGCCGCAGCCCCCATGCGCGGAGAACCTGGTCGTACAGAACGTAGCCTTCGTAGGGGTACTCGTCCGCCCAGTTACCTCCAGGCGGAACGTAAATCAGCTGCCGATCGTTGTACTCGAGTGCTGCGAGAAGGCGGACCACCGAACGCACCGAGTGCCGGAAGCTCGCGTGGTCGAGCGCGCCTACACGCACTGCAAGGGCGACGCCGATGAGATACCAGGTCGCGGCATCGATACGCGGCACTAGCGCGCCGAAGCTTACCCGCGGCGGATGCTGGCTCAGAACCTCGTAGTCGGAGGCCACCTGCCCTTCCGGGCCCTGCAGGTCGCGAAGCTGCTCGAGCGTGCGAACCAGTCCCGCCGTAATCGTTGCATCTTCGATGAGGAGCCCGGCGATTCCCGCCATGACAGCATCGCGCGTGAAAACGGCTCCGTAGTTGTCCTTGGCAGCCGACGACGCGCGGATCCCGTGGGGACCGCTGAGCGAGTGAAGCAGCTGTACGGCTTCGTTGTACAACGGAGGCGCGTCGACGTGCATCGTTGGACCTGTTCCTCGTTCGCTCGCAGGATAAGAGCAATTGCCCACGCGATTGCGAACTGAATGTGTCTCAGTATCTTAGCGGCCGACCTGCTATGCAAGAGCATGGATAGGATACACAGGATGCTCGCAAGGATCAAATCATATTAGGTCTCACATCCTGTCCGCTTGCAAATGTCCGCCGGCGATCGCGTGATTCT
>Ga0136620_10001039_pt1 | contig 13043 bp, 12 predicted proteins | sample AntDrymUQ4162106_2_FD_104806 | JGI IMG/M metagenome (GOLD analysis project Ga0136620, IMG submission 104806) | Polar desert sand microbial communities from Dry Valleys, Antarctica - metaG UQ416 (21.06) | ecosystem: Environmental > Terrestrial > Soil > Desert | place: Antarctica: Dry Valley... | reverse complement strand
GGCGTTGACGAGACGGAGCACATCCAGCTCGTGATCGATGCGATGGCCGGGCGCGCCGACGAGCTCGGCCTCGCCCCGCAGGAGGGGGCGGACGGGCAATGAGCCACGTCGCAAAGATCCTGATCGCACTCATCGTCGTGCTCGCCGTCGCCCTGACGCTCAACACGATCACGGCGAACAACGAGACCAAGGCTGCCGAGACGACCGCCGAGGGCGCCGAAATCCTGGAGCTGACGAGCGGTGACGTGCAGGTCGTCGAGACGCCCGCGGAGAGCGAGAAGCCGGGCGCTCCGATCGTGCTGATTCACGGCGACGCCGCGTCGCTGCACTGGTGGGATTCGATGGTCGGCCTGCTGTCGAAGGACCATCGCGTCATCGCGCTTGACCTGCTGGGCCACGGCGGGTCGGAGAAGCCGTCGGGCGGCTACTCGATGGAAGATCAGGCGAGCCTCGTCGGCGAGGCGCTCAACGAGCTCGAGGTCCAGGGCGCCGTGGTCGTCGGCCATTCGATGGGCGGGTCGGTCGCGACCGCGCTCGTCTCGCAGTCGAGCGAGCTGGTGGACCGGATCGTGATCGTGGATACCGCACCAGACACCGAGAACTTCGGCCCGGGCCTGCCCTTCATCGCCAGGCTCGGGTACACCCCGGTCATCGGTCAGCTGATGACCCGGGCCACGCCGGACTCGGCCATAGAGAATGGCTTCGAGGACGCCTTCGCCCCGGGCTATGACATCGAGGCCGGCTTCGAGGATCCCGACCAGGTGATCGACGACTTCCGCGCGATGACGTACTCCTCGTTTAAGCAAAGCCACGATGCCACGGATGACTACGGGGGCGAGATACCGCTCGACGAGCGCCTCACCGACGCCGCCGTGCCGCTGATGGTCCTCTTCGGCGCCGAGGACCAGATCGCGGACACCGAGGAGTCACTCGCCGGTTACGAGGATGTCCCCGGCGTGCGAACCGCCACGGTCGCCGAAGCCGGGCACTCTCCTCACGTCGAGCAGCCCGAGGAGACCGCCAACCTGATCCTGGAGTTTGCCGCCGACGCCGGCGACGAGGTCCTCCCCGAGCCCCCGGAGTCAGCGGCGGGCGGCGGCGGTGACAAGGCCAAGCGCGAGAACCAGAAGGCCAGGGGCAAGGGTCGAAAGGCTGGCCAGAAGCACGAGACCCAGGAGCAGGCGCCGAACGCCGACAAGAACGGAGCCGGCGACGGAGGCGGAGGCCCGGGAAAGAACGGGCCGCAAGGCGAGAAGGGCCAGAAGCCACCCTCCGACGACCGCCCGGGCGCAGGCCCCAACGGCTAGCGACCTAGCGCCAGCGCCCCCCGGCCTTGGCCCAGTCCGCCAGGTGATCGACGGAGCAGAAGCCATCGGGCACGCGAGCCTCCCCGCGGTGACGAACGAGCAGCACGTGGACCTCGCCGAGCGTCTCGCCGCAGTGGGCACACTCGGAGGCCTCGCCGGCGACCGTGGACGGCTCGGTGACGCCGCCCGCCTCCCAGTGCGGTCCTTGGATCGTCCACGGGACGACGTGCTCGAGACGACAGAAGGCGGCGCGGCGCTCGCCGGCGGGCTCGTAGAGCCTGAAGCCGTCATCGGGCTCGACGGGATTGCCGCACCACGTGCAGGGCTCGCTTACGACCTTCACGAACGCATACGATAAGCGCGGGGATGGAGGCCGGAGCCCTTTCCGCCAGCAGGGAGCTGCCGCTCGCCGGACGGCTGCGTCAGGCTGCCGATCGCCATCCGGCGCGAGTGGCGCTCGGGGTCCTCGGCCTGATCGTCGCCGCGCTGGTCGTCACGAAGGGGCTGACCACCGTCGCCGACCACATGCTCGACGGGCTCGGGCTGGGCGCCGTCTACGCGCTCGGAGCCGTCGGGCTGACGCTCGTCTACGGGATCCTCAAGCTCGTCAACTTCGCGCACGGTGACTTCTTGACCTTCGGCCTCTACATGGCCTACATCGTCAGCGTCACCTGGGAGCTGCCGCTGGCCGTGGGGATCTTCTGGGCGATGCTGTCGACGGCCCTGCTCGGGATCGTGCTTGAAAAGGTCATGTGGGGGCCGATGCGCGCCCGCGGCGCCGGGCTCCTGCAGTTCGTGCTGATGTCGATCGGCCTCGCGCTGGTGATCCGCTACGCGATCCAGTACAAGGCCGGGACCGAGATCCGCACGCTCGACGTCAACCAGACCGCCGTCGTCGAGTTCCTCGGGCTCGACATCGGCCGCACGCAGCTGATCGTGCTGGTCATCGGCGTTGCGGTGCTCGTCGGCATCGGGTTGATGCTGCGCTACACGCTGCTCGGCAAGCGAATGCGGGCGCTGTCCGACAACCTCGAGCTCGCCGAGGCGAGCGGCATCGACACCTCGCGCGTGGTCCTCTACACCTGGGTCTTCGCGGCCGGGCTCGCCGGGCTCGCCGGAGTGCTGATCGGCGGATTCGAGGGCAGCTTCGACCCTGAGATCGGCTTCACGCTGCTGCTTCCGATCTTCGCCGCCGTCGTGCTGGGCGGGATCGGCGACGCCTTCGGCGCTCTCGCGGGAGCGATGCTGCTCGGCGTCATGACCGAGCTCTCGACGCTGGTGATCGACTCACGCTGGAAGATCCTGATCGGCTTCGTGATCCTGATCGTGGCTCTGATCATCCGCCCGCAGGGCATCTTCGGGAAGGCCAAGGCGATATGACCGAGGGGCTGATCGGCAACACCGATCTCGTGCTCGGGTTCTCACTCGACGCCTTCACCGACGTCGGCTTCTGGACCCGGGTCGGGGTCACCGCGGGGATCCTCACGATCTTCAACCTCGGGCTGCAGCTCAACGTCGGCTACACGGGAATCGTCAACTTCGGCCAGGCCGGCTTCATGGCGATCGGCGCCTACACCGTCGCGATCCTGGTCGAAAAGGAGAGCGTCCCGTTCCTGCTCACGATCCCCATCGGGATCGCGATCGCGATCGCCTTCGGGCTGCTCGTCGGGCTGCCGTCGTTGCGCCTGCGCGCCGACTACTTCGCGATCGCGACGATCGCCTTCGCCGAAGCGGTGCGCCTGACGGCTCAGAACGCGCGCGGGCTCACCGAGGGAAACCAGGGGATCTACGGCTTCGATAGCGAGTGGGACAACATCTCGGAAACCATCGAGGGCTGGCTCGAGGCCACCGTGTGGAGCGATCCCGACCAGCTGTTTCCGCTCCTGCTCGTCGTCTGGGCCTCGGTAACCGTCCTCACCCTCGGCCTCTACTTTCTCCAGAAGACGCCCTGGGGACGGGTCCTGCGGGCGATCCGCGAGGACGAGGACGCGGCCCGGGCCCTGGGCAAGAACGCATTCGCCTACAAGCTGCAGTCGCTCGCGATATCCGCCGCGATCGGCGCGATCGCCGGGATGTTCCTGGCGCTCAGCCTGCGGTTCGTGATTCCGAGCGAGTTCGCGCCGACCTTCACCTTCATCGGCTATGCGGCGCTGATCGCCGGCGGCTTAGCCAGCTACCCCGGCGTCGCCGCGGGGGCGGTGTTCATCTCGATCGTCTACGAGGCGCCGCGCTTTCTCGACATCGAGAACGAGGAATCGGTGCGCTTCATCCTCATCGGCCTGATCCTGATCCTGCTGATGGCGTTCCGACCCCAGGGCGCGTTCGGCAAGCGCGAGGAGATGGTGCTCGGTGAATGACGCCCCGGCGACCGCGGCGCGTGCCACCCATGCGCCCGCCGGCGAGTCGATCCTCGAGGCCGACGAGGTCGTCAAGCACTTCGGCGGCATCTACGCCGTCGATGGCGCCAGCCTCGAGGTGACCCAGGGGTCGATCACCGCGTTGATCGGCCCGAACGGCGCCGGCAAGACGACCTTCTTCAACGTGATCACGGGCTTCTATCGCTCCGACGGAGGCGCCGCGAGCTTCGACGGCGATCCGATCCTCGGCCGCTCGCCGCACCGCATCGCACAGCTCGGGATGGTTCGCACCTTTCAGATCACCAAGGCGCTGGCGCGGATGAGCGTGCTCGACAACATGATGCTCGCCGCTCCCGACCAGCCGGGCGAGCACCTGCTCGGGCTGATCACGAAGCCGCGTGCCGTGCGCAGGCGCGAGCGTGAGGTCCGCGACGACGCGCTCGAGCTGCTCGAGGGGTTCAACCTCGCCAAGCTCGCCGACGACTACGCGGGCACTCTGTCGGGCGGCCAGCGCAAGCTGCTCGAGCTGGCGCGGGCCCTGATGACCAAGCCGCGGATGCTGCTGCTCGACGAGCCGATGGCCGGGATCAACCCGACGCTGGGTCGCCGCCTGCTCGACCACATGCAGCGCCTGCGCGGTGAGGAGGGTGTGACGTTCCTGTTCATCGAGCACGACATGGAGGTCGTGATGAACCACTCCGATCGCGTTATCGTGATGGCCAGCGGGCGCGTGATCGCCGACGGGACGCCGGACCAGGTGCGCAGCGACGAAAAGGTCATCGACGCCTATCTCGGGGCGCACTCCGGGGGCACCGGGAATGGCGGCGGCGCGAGGCCGGCCGCCCCCGAGGGCGGCAAGTCGCGATGAGCGCCGCGAGGGCCACCAACGGCGTCGTCCTCGAGGCCGCGGATGTCGTCGCCGGCTACGTCGAGGAGGTCGACATCCTCAACGGGGTCTCGATGACCGTCCGAGAGGGCGAGATCGTGACCGTCATCGGCCCCAACGGGGCCGGCAAGTCGACGCTGATCAAGACGATCTTCGGACTGCTGGTGCCGCGCACCGGCCGTGTCGTGTTCCGCGGCGAGGAGATCTCTGGCCGCAAGCCCCACAAGCTGGTGCGCGGCGGTCTCAGCTACGTGCCCCAGCTCGACAACGTCTTTCCCAGCCTGACCGCGGACGAGAACCTCGAGATGGGTTCGCTCGACGCGTCGCAGAGCGAGCAGCGCATGCAGCGCATGTACGAGCTCTTTCCGCGCCTGGGCGAGCGCCGCGACCAGGACGCAGGCACGATGAGCGGCGGCGAGCGCCAGATGGTGGCTATGGCCAAGGCGCTGATGCCCGAGCCGAAGCTGATGCTGCTTGACGAGCCATCGGCGGGGCTCGCCCCCGCGTTCGTCGATGCGATCTTCGAGAAGATCGAGGAGATCAACCGCGAGGGGATGACGATCGTGATGGTGGAGCAGAACGCGCGCCGTGCGCTGGCGATGTCAAACCGCGGCTACGTGCTCGACGTCGGCCAGAACCGCTACGAGGGCTCGGGCAGGGACCTGCTCGACGACCCCAACGTCGCCGAGCTCTATCTCGGAGGGACAGCGCGGGTCGACCGTCCCGAGGCCGCCTCCGACCCACAGGGCGCCCGCAAAGACGAGGCGGCCGGGGCCTGAGCCCCGACCGCCTCGCTTCGCTGCCGCGGCGCTTCAGCGCGCCGCCTGGTCTTGCTACTGCCTACTCAGCCGGAGCGACCGGGACCTCGCCGATGACCTCGATCTTTCCATCCTTGTAGGTGAAGGTGTCGTAGACACCGGCGGTTGCGTCCCCGGCCTCGTCCAGGTCGAGCGGCCCAGCCGCACCTTCGTAGTCGATGTCGTCACCGTCTTGGAGCGCCTCGATCGCGTCGGGGAGCTCCTCCCAGGTGTACTGGTCGCCCGGGGGCCCGCTGACGTCGCGCACCACCTCGGCCATGTCCTGGCCCTCGGTCGACCCGGCAGCGACGGCTGCGAGATAGCACAGCATCACGGCGTCGAAGTTCTGAGCGTCAAACGTCTGACGCTCGATGTCCTTCGGCTCCGAGTCGAGATAGAGGGTCTCGAACGCGGTCGAGGCCTCGCCCTCGTCGGGCGCGCCCGGGGCCGTGCCCCTAACGCCCTCGGTCGCTTCCTCGCCCGCGCTTGCAGGCAGGTCACTCGACGAAAGGCCGTCCGTGAAGAACGTCGTCTCCGGATCGAAGCCCGCCCGAACCAGGGCCGGCCCCACCTTGTTGTAGGTCTCCGGGAAGTCGAATATCGCGGTCGCGTCGGGGCTTCCCGACACGAGCTGCTCGGCCTCGGAGTCGTAGTTCGGCAACTCGGGGTCGTAGACGACCTCCTCGCCGATCTCGCCGCCCAGCTCTTCCCAGGCGGCGCCGAACGTGTCGACGAGCCCGGTGCCGTAGGCGTCGTTGCGGGCGCCGATGTTGACGACCTTACCCTCGGCGCCTCCGAGCTCCTCGTCCATGTAATCGGCCAGCGTCGGACCCTGGAAGGAGTCCGGGGGAGAGGTGCGGTTGACGAACCCGTCGGGGTCGTCGAGCGAAGTGATCTCGTCGCTCGTCGACGCCGGCGAGATCAGCACGACCTCGTCAGGGATCGCGACCGATTCCGCGATCGGGATCGTGTCAGCCGATGCCCAGGCGCCGGCGATGCAGCTCGCGCCGTCGGCGACCAGCTTCTCCGCGGACGAGACCGCGGCCTGCTGGTCGTCGCCGCCGCCGTTGTCCTCGTGGACGATCTCGACGGTGTGGTCGACGCCGGCTTCCTCGATCGCGCTGTTGATCTCGTCGATCGCGACGTCGGCGGCCTTCTCACCCGGAGGGCCGAAGTCCGATAGTCCACCTGTGAGCGGCAGCGAGTCGCCGATCGTCAGATCGAGCGTCGTCTCCCCTCCCCCGCCTGAGCTTTCGTCGTCGTCGTCGCCACACGCGGCGAGTCCCAGCGCAAGGCCGGTGACCGCGATCGCGAGCCATACAAGCTTGATACTTCTCATCAACTCTCCCTCTTCGAAGCGCCTGGGACCTCCTCCGCCCCGCGGCAGGACACTATCGCGCCACGAGCGTCGTGACCACCCCGCCCCTCGAAATCAGACGGATTGGCCCACCGGCGGCTCGGGGTCGGCGCCGACGCGGCGCCACTCGACGATCTCTCCGTCGCGGATCACGAAGGCCGTCTTCGCCGTCCCGCCGGTCCCGGGACCGCAGACGCCCGGGCCGGGGCGCTCGGTGAGCTCAAAGGTCGCGGTGGTGAACCTGCCGCCGTTCTCGGCTGCGACGAGCTCGGCACCACAGGGCAGGGTCTCGTTGAAGACGACGGCATCGCTCTCGGAGCGGATGCGGACGAGCAGGGGGCCGTTCTCGGCGACGCTCGGGATCGCGAAATAGCCAGCGGCGGCCTCGACGTCGCCGCTGCGCAGGGCGTCGGCCCAGTCGGCGATCACCTGGGTCGCCTCGGGGTCGGCGTCGCCTGGCACCTCGGCGGCTTCGGAGACCTGGTCGGCCGGCGCGGTTGAGTCGGACTCGGTCCCGCACCCGGCAAACAGCGCGAGGGCGACCAGCGGGGCGAGAAACCGTGTGGTGAGCGGCATGTGGAGATGATTGCAGCGTCTTGGCGTCTGACCGGCAAGAAGAACGACGCCTAATAGATGCCGTTGATGCGCTTTATGCGTTCTTCTTCGACCTCGACGTTGATGCGGTCGGGACTGAAATCATCGGTGACCGCCAGCCATTCACCGTCGAGTCTTACCACTCGCACCGTGCAGCCATGTCGCCGGGCCGTCGTGCGCGCCCGCTTCATGCGAAGGCCGACCAAGCGCTCGGCCTCGAAGTCACCTCCCTCGACCCCGAGATCGGGAGGGGCCTTCGGACAGAAATGCGGCCCGTCGTGCTGGGGATGTGCGGGGGCGGCAGACGGGCCCGAGGTAGCGATCGCAGCTGCAGAAGGAGCCCGCGATCGGATGATGCATTGTGGGGGCTATAGGCCCCACAATCGATCAGTCATCGCATCTGGGTCTGCTGAGCGGCCAGATGGGTTCGGCGCTTGGCGATTCTTGGGTCCTACTTGACGTTTCCGTCACCATGAGCGAACATATGTTCGATGCCGATGATCGTATGCCTCCTGGTCCCCCGCTTCGAGCTGCTGAGCGCGGCCGGGGACCGGGAGCTGCTGCTGCGCCCGGCGGCGCTGGCGCCCGAGCCGGGGCGTGAGCGGGCGATCGGGGAGGTCTCGGGAGCTGCCGAGGCGTTCGGGGTAGCCGCCGGGATGCGCCTGGGAGAGGCGCTGGGGCGCTGTCCCGGGCTTGTGCTGGTGGCGCCCGACCCCGACCGCTCGGAGTCCGCCTGGGATGGCGTGATCGCGACGCTCGAGGGGATCGGCGCCGCGGTCGAGTCCGAGCGCGCCGGAGAGGCATTCTTCGCCGCCGATGGGCTGCGCGAGCTGTGGGGCGGCCGGCTCGAGGACGTGATCGTTCGAGCTCGCCGCGCGGTCGAGGCACCGGCGCGACTCGGCGCCGGGCCGACGCGGTTCTGCGCCTACGCCGCGGCGACGCGGGCACGAGCGCAGAGCAGGCGCCGCTCGCGCGCTCGGCAGAGCGGACGTGGGCGCCTGGCGCCGGGCTCGGAGATCGTGCGCCCCGGTGGCGCGCGCTCCTTTCTTGCGCCGCTCGAGATCGAGCTGCTGCGCGAACGCCTCGACGACGGCTCAAAGCTGTCCGCGACGCTCGCCCAGCTCGGCGTTCGCACCCTGGGTGAGCTGGCGTCGCTGCCGCGCGACGCGGTCGCCGACCGCTTCGGGGTCGAGGGCCTGCGGGCGTGGAGCCTGGCGCGCGGCGGCGACGGGCCGCTGCGACCCCGCCGCCTGCGCGAGCGGCTCTGCGAGGGCCTCGAGCTGCCGGAATCCGCCTCGGGGCCGCAGCTCGAGCGCGCTCTTGCGCTGCTCGTCGACCGCCTGCTCGCACTTCCCGCGCGCCGCGGGCGCACGCTTCGGCGCCTGCGGCTCTCCGCGCGCCTGGCCACCGACGGGAGCTGGCGCGTCGAGGTCCCGCTGCGCGAGGCGAGCGCCTCGGCGGAGCGGCTGATGCTGGCGCTGGCGCCGAAGCTCGGCGAGCTGCCCGCCCCCGCTCGGCGGCTCGAGCTCTCCGCTCTCGGCCTCGGGCCGCCCGCCGGGCGGCAGGGGTCGTTGACCCGGGACGAGCGCGACCGCCGGCGCGCACGGCTCGCCGAGGCGATCCGCCAGGTACGGGCGGCCGCCGGGCGAGACGCGGTCCTGCGCGTGCTCGAGCTCGATCCGGGATCGCGCGTTCCCGAGCGCCGCGCCACGCTGGCGCCGTTTCCCGAGCCGGCCGGCGAGCCTCGAGAGGCCGAGTGAGCGGCGTCTACTGGCCGCGTCCGGTCGCGGTCGAGACGGCGGACGACGGCGTCCCCATCGCGGTCGAGGCCGTGCGCGTCGAGGCCGTGCGCGAGCAGTGGCTGGTCGAAGACCGCTGGTGGACGCCGCGCCCACTGAGCCGGCGCTACTTCGAGCTCGTGCTGGACGACGGCCGCAACGTGGTCGTCTTCTGCGAGCCGGCGGGGCATGGGCACTGGTTCGAGCAGCGGGCCTAGTGCCCCCAGACGAGCCATCGAGGCGGGCTGGATCTGAGCGATGAGCTATGTCGAGCTGCACTCCCACTCCGCCTACTCGTTTCTCGACGGGGCCTCGAGCCCCGCGGAGCTGGCGGCGGCGGCCGCCCAGCTCGACTACCCGGCGATCGCGCTCACCGACCACGACGGGCTCTGGGGTTCGATGGAGCTCGCCCACGCCTGCAAGGGGCTGGGAGTGCACCCGATCACGGGAGCCGAGCTGACGGTGTCCGCGGATCGCGCGGTGTTCGACAGCGCGGCGCCGCCCCCGCCTTCGAACTGTCCCCCGGGGTGCTTTCACATCACGCTGCTCGTCGAAAGCCGCACCGGCTATCGCAACCTCTGCCGCCTGATCACCACGGCGCACGGCGAGACGCGCACGCGGCTCGACCGCGACGCCCTCCCCCCCAGCGTCGGCCTCGCCGACCTCGAGCGCCACGCCGAGGGATTGGTGTGCCTGTCGGGCTGCGCCCGCGACGGGGCGCTGGCGGGGCGCTGGGAGCGCGGGGATCTCGCTGCGGCAGAGGCGCTGGGACGGCGGCTGGCGACGGCCTTCGGGCGCGACGGCTTCCGGGTTGAGCTGCAGCGGCCTTTCTGGCGGCGCGACCGGGCGCGCAACCGCTGGCTCGCGGGGCTGGCGGAGCGGCTGCGGGTCGCCTGCGTGGCGACGGGCAACGTGCACGTGCACGACCGCTCGCGAAGCGAGCTCCAGGACGCGCTCGTCGCGGTGCGGATGCGTCGCCCGCTCGACGAGACAGAGCCCCGGCGGCGCGGCAACTCGAGCTCGGCGCTCTGCTCCGCGGCCGGGATGGAGGCGCGATTTGCCGACCATCCCGGCGCCGTCGCCGAGAGCGGGGAACTGGCGCGGCGGCTGCGCTTCGACCTCACCCGCGACCTCGGCTACCGCTACCCGGGAGCCGACGATCCCGACGCCGACCGCACGCTTGCCGAGATCTGCCGCCTGCGGCTCGAGCATCGCTACAAGGGCACGGCCGAGCGGCCCGACGCTGAGCGCCGGCTCGACGACGAGCTGGCGCTGATCCGCTCGCTCGGGCTGTCGGGGTTCTTTCTGCTGCACTACGACCTGCTCGAGCTGGCGAGGGAGGTGGCGGTCGAGGTTCGAGGACGCGACTCGGTGCGTTCGCTGCTGCCTCCGGGCCGCGGGCGAGGGTCGAGCGTCAGCTCGGTGGTCTGCTATCTGACCGGGCTGTCGCACGTCGACCCCGTGCGCGCGGAGCTGTTTCCGGGGCGCTTCTTAAACGAGGAGATCACCGACGCGCCCGACATCGACCTCGACTTCCCGCGCGACATCCGCGAGAAGCTGATCCCGCGGGTCCACGAGCGCTACGGTCCCGAGCGCTCGGCGCTGGTCGCCGCCTTCTCCACCTACCGCTCGCGCGGGGCGGTGCGCGATCTCGGCAAGGCGCTTGGATTGCCGCCGGGCGAGATCGAGCGGGTGGCGCGCCTCGTCGGGATCTATGCGCGCGAGGAGGAGGTCGAGCGCGACATCGCCGAGGCGATCGGCCGTGGGCGCGCGGACTCGATGCGCTGGCGAGCCCTGGTGCGCCTGACGCGCGAGGTCTGGGGATTGCCGCGCCACGCCTCCCAGCACCCGGGCGGGATGGTGCTGTCGACCGATCCGCTGATCGAAGTCTGCCCGGTGCAGCCGGCGGCGATGCCGGGCCGCCAGCTCGTGCAGTGGGACAAGGACTCGTGCGCGGACGCCGGCTTTTTAAAGATCGACCTGCTGGGACTGGGGATGCTGTCCTCGGTCGAGCGCTGTGTCGAGGAGATCGGGCGCGTGCGCGGGGAGCGCATCGACCTGTCGCGGATCCCGCTCGACGATCCCGAGACCTATCGCGCGATCCGTAGGGCCGAGACGACGGGTGTGTTTCAGATCGAGAGCCGGGCGCAGATGCAGATGTTGCCGCGCACGCTGCCCGAGAACCTCGACGACATCACCGTGCAGGTTGCGCTGGTGCGCCCGGGCCCGATCCAGGGCGGTGCGGTGCATCCCTACATCGAGCGTCGCAAGCGCCTGCGCGCGGATCCCTCCTACGAGGTGCCCTACGAGCACCCCTCGCTGGAGCCGGTGCTGCGCGAGACGCTGGGGGCGATCGTCTTCCAGGAGCAGGTGCTCCAGGTCGCGATGGCGCTGGCCGGGTTCAGTGCCTCCGAGGCCGAGGGCCTGCGCCGGGCGATGAGCCGCAAGCGCTCGGAGGCAGCGCTGCGCGCCTACCGCGAGCGCTTCCTGGAGGGAGCGGCGCAAAACGACGTCGAGCCCAAGCTCGCCGAGCGCGTGTTCACTCAGATCCTCGGCTTCTCGGGCTTCGGCTTTCCCAAAGCGCATGCCGTCGCGTTCGGGCTGCTCGCCTATCAGTCCACCTGGCTGCGAGTCCACTACGGCCCCGAGTTCCTGTGCTCACTGCTAAACGAGCAGCCGATGGGCTTCTACCCGCCCGACGCGCTCGTGCACGAGGCGCAGCGGCGCGGGATCGAGGTCCTGGGGCCCGACGTAAACCGCAGCGCCGTCGACTGCGCCGTCGAGACGCTGTCCGGCCCCAGCTCGATGCCAGGGCCTCGCCTCGCGGTGCGCGTCGGGCTCGGCTACGTCGACGGCCTGCGCTCGATCGACGCCGAGGCGACGGTCGCCGAGCGCGAGCGAGGGGGCGCCTATGCGGAGGCGGGCGAGTTGGCGTCGCGCTCGGGCTTGGGACGCGATGCGCTCGAGCGGCTCGCGTGGGCCGGCGCCTGCGAGCGCCTGGCGGGCGCAATGGGCTCACGCACGCGTCGCGAGGCCCTCTGGGAGCTCGGGGCCGCCGCCGGAGGCCGTCGCCTGGCGGCTGGAACGCAGCTCGCACTCCCGCTGACCGCTCCGGCGGCTCCGGCGCTGCGCGAGCAGACGCCGTGGGAGCACCTCGTCGCCGACTACGCCTCGACCGGGATGATCCTGGGCGAGCATCCGATGTCGCTGCTGCGCTCCGAGCTCGACGAGGGCGTCGCCTCGAGCGAGACCCTGTGGAAGCTGCGCGACCGCTCGCGGGTCGATGTCGCGGGAATGGTGATCGCGCGCCAGCGCCCGGCGACGGCTCGCGGGGTGACCTTCATGCTGCTCGAGGACGAGCGGGGATGCGTCAACGTGGTCGTCCCCCCGCCCGTCTACGAGCGTCACCGCCTCGAGGTCAGGACGGCCGCCTTCGTGCTCATCAGCGGGCGCGTGGAGCGCCGCGAGGGAGTCCAGAACCTGATCGCGACTCGGCTCGAGCCCTTGACGCGGCCAGACATGCCGGCGGCCGACGTCAGGCACATCGAACCTCTCGCGGGGCGTGAAACGGGTCGGGACGAGGCGGGAGGCGGTGAGCCCTCACTCGCCGACGTGGGTGCCGTGCTGCCGGCGGCGCACAGCTTCGGGCGGCGCGGACGATGAGCCGGCTCAAGAACCCCTGGGAGGCTCTTCCCAGATTGCCCCAAAGAGCGACATCCCGTGCCTGCGGCGCAGGATTCATTGCAATCGGGCCCTTCTGTCCGGGGGCGCTCTTACCGTCGCTTCCATGGTCACACGCGGAATAGCCAACCGCCTCCTGGGCGCCGTCGATCTCGCGATCGATCTCGCGACGCTCGGTGAGTATGGCCTGGAAACGCTGCCTGACGAGGCGGAGTGCGAGCTGACCGCAATCGGTTGGGAGGCCCTCGCACCCGCCCGTCGGGGCGGCTGCGTCCGCGTCGGTGCC
>Ga0136620_10001038_pt1 | contig 13045 bp, 12 predicted proteins | sample AntDrymUQ4162106_2_FD_104806 | JGI IMG/M metagenome (GOLD analysis project Ga0136620, IMG submission 104806) | Polar desert sand microbial communities from Dry Valleys, Antarctica - metaG UQ416 (21.06) | ecosystem: Environmental > Terrestrial > Soil > Desert | place: Antarctica: Dry Valley... | reverse complement strand
GACGCGGGTACCGCGCCGCTTGCCGAACCGGCGGCGCGACTGCTGATAGCTCAGCGCGGAGTCCAGCTCGGAGCCGCCGCCCTTGCCGAAGATGCCGCCGACCAGCGCGGCCGTTGCGATCACGTCGCGCGTGCTCCACGGAGCCGGTCCGCCCGGCCTGTTGATGGCCGCGTACTCCGCGGGCAGCAGCAGCGGGTTGACCTTGGCGTCGCTGATATACGCGTTTATGCCGTCCACGTAGGCGGACACGTCTTCTTGGATCCGGCGGCCCTCGTCGCCGTAGAGGTCGTCCAGCTGGTCCACCTGGCGCTGGAGGTCGGCCTCGGTGTACGGCGTCTCGAGCCACTGTTCGCGGTCCATCTCACGGTTGGAGCCGCCGGCGAAGGACGACAGGCTTCCGCGCCCCAGGTTGCGCAGCACGTCCATGAAGAACAGCCGGTCCTCGCCGCCCGCGTACCCCGCTCCGAACATCGACCCGGCGCGGGTCTTGCCGTAGATGTGCGGCACTCCGAAGCCTCTGTCGCGCACGATGGTCACGTCGTCGCGCGGGGAGTAGGAGCGCTCGATGTCTCCCGGCTTGACCCCGAAGCTTGCGTCCTTGAAGAAGCGGTCCAGGCCCGCGGCGGAGATGCCGGGGGTGGAATAGACGAGGTCGCCGTACATCGCCAGCTGGTCGTCGGAGTGGGGCGGGCGCTGGCCGGCGCCGGCGAACGCGCCCAGCTGCGGCGCGTTGATCAGGCCGTTCTGCCCGGGCGGAAGGATGTTGCGAAACCCCCGTCCGTCATCGGCCTGGTAGCCGGGGACCTGCTGGCCGCCCGGCAGCGGCAGTGGCGGAAGGCCCCCCGGGAGCTGGGAATGCGCGGACGGCGCGGCCACGCCGGCGACGATCGCGACCACGGCCACGACCACTAAACGCAGCCCGTGCGACTCTCCTCCCCGCCAGATCCTCACCGCGAGCGAACCTACCATCGCCAATAGGGGCGTGTGCCGGGGTAGTCGTCCGGCGCTGCGCGGGTAGGTTCGTGTGATGGCCAAGCGCGGGGCGAGGAACGAAGCCACTCGCGGCACGCAGGGCGAGGCCACCGATGAGCTCTATCTCGGGGACTTCGAGGGCTTCGTGGCCCGTCGCGCCGAGCTCGCGAAGCGGCTAGGGGCAGCGGGAGACCGCGAGGAGGCCGACCGTGTCCGTGCGCTGAAGAAGCCCAGCCGTGTGGCATGGGCCATCAACCAAGTCAGCGCCGATCACGCCGAGCTTCGCGATGGACTGCTCGCCGCAGGCACAGCGCTGCGCAAGGCGCAGGAGCAGTTGCTGGCCGGCAAGGCAAAGGGCGCCGAGCTTCGCAAGGCGAGCGAGCAGGAGCAGGCGGCGGTTCACATCGTGCTCGACGCTGTGGTTGCCGTGTCGAAGCAGGCGGGTGCTGCGCTCAGCCCGGCCGCCGTGGAGCGAGCGCGCCAGACCCTCCACGCAGTCGCCCTCGAGGAGAACGTGCGGCGCGCCTTCGAACGCCACCGGCTGATCGCGGACCACGAGTCGTCGGGCTTGGACGGCTTCTCGATGGAGGTCGCTCCGGGGGGCGGCAAGCCGGGGGCGAAGCGCAGTGCGACAAGTGGGGAGCAAAGGCGAGAAGCGCAGCGCCTGCGCGCGCAGCGCAGCGCCGATGCCGATGTCCGCCGGCTGGGAGAGCGCGAACAGAAGGCGGAGCGTGAGCTCGAGGACGCGCGCCGGAACGCGGAGCAGGCCCAGCGGGACCTCGAGCGCGCGAGAAGACGGTGCAGAAGGCCGCGAACGATGCGGCCGCCGCTCGCGAGCGAGCCGCTCAGCTGCATGAGCGTTCCGACTGACCCGGTCGCCACTCGGCCGAGCCGCGCCCCGGGCCTTCAGCGCCATGGGCCCGACCGACCTGCCACTTCGAGCTGCCAGTTGCAATGCGGCTGGAGCCGCGGTATAGTGAACCCAATGGTTCAGTATCCGCCGATCGACCGGTCCTTCGCCGCGCTCGCAGACCCCACACGCAGGGCCGTTCTCGAGCGGCTCGGCCACGGCGACGCGACCATCACGCAGCTCGCGGAGCCCTTCGGGATCTCACTCACCGGGATGAAGAAGCACGTGCGGGTGCTCGAGGGCGCGGAGCTCGTGACCACCGAGAAGGTGGGACGGGCGCGCCAGTGCAGCCTCGGCCCGCGGCGACTGGACGACATCCAGGAATGGATGGAGATGTACCGCCGGATGCTCGACGAGCGCCTCGACAGGTTCGAGGAGCTACTCCAACGAACGAAAGGAACACCGCAATGACCAGCGACCAGCAGCACGCCCCGACCGCCACGGTCACCACGCCGACGGATCGCGAGATCCACATCCAGCGCATCTTCGAGGCGCCACGCGACCGGGTGTTCGCAGCCATGACCGACCCGGAGCTCATTCCCCAATGGTGGGGTCCGCGCGGAACGACCGCGAGGGTCGACCGGATGGACGTCGAGACCGGCGGCGACTGGCGGTTCGTGATCCGCAACTCCGACGGCAGCGAGACCGGGTTCCGGGGCACCTACCGCGACGTGGTCGCGCCCGAGCGAATCGTGCAGACCTTCGAGTGGGAAGGCATGCCCGGCTACATATCCGTCGAGACGGCCACGTTCGAGGATCTGGGCGACCGCACCAAGTTGACCAGCATCGCGCTGTTCTACACCACCGAGGAGCGCGACGGCATGCTCGATTCCGGGATGGAGCGAGGGCTGAACGAGACCTACTCCCGGTTCGACGAGGTGCTGGCGGGGCTTGCCACTCGCTGAGCCCGGTGTCCGGGCCACCCCGCTTCGCGCGGCCGCTTCGGCTTGTCGCGCGAAGCGGTGCGGGTCTTCTACCGTTGTGCACGATGGGGACGGGAGATTTCACTCTCCGGGTTGAGGGAGTTGACTTTTTCTCTGCGCGCAGCCGAAGGCTGATCGGCCGCGCGGGCATGGAGCCACCTCACGTTGATCTTGACGAGATGATGTTCGGGCGGGACGCGAAGGGACAGTACGGAGTCGTTGATTCAGCCGACGACGATCTCAAGGCGGCAGCGGAGCAGACAACGGCTCGGCTCGGCTGGGCTCGGCTGGGCTCGGCTCGGCTCGGCTGGGCTCGGCTGGGCTGGGCTCAGCTCGGCTCGGCTCGGCTCCGTCTTCCCGCACCTGCGAGTCGCCGAAGTGATGGACGGCCGCCACGGTTCAATAGATATTCGGTAGCGGCCGCTTTTCGCGCATTGCGGCACAGCCGGCGGTCAGTCGGTGAAGTGGTCGCCGAGCTGCGCTGGAAGCGCTTCGAGGCGCTCGTCGTTAAGCACGCGGTCGATGAGGCCTCGGGCTGCGCCGAGGTAGGTGGAGCGAAAGTCGATTTCTGTGGCAACGCACCAGGCACGGTCGTGTGGCCACCACAGGTTGGGGCTCTGCAAGGCGGGGAAGTCGCAGAAGGCTGTGGCCGCCTCGATCGGCCCCGAGTAGAGCACCAGCGCCCGGCCGGGGATCTGCATCCGGGGCCCTGGGGGAGGCGGGTCTGGAAGGTCCCATTCGGGCATCGGTGGTGCGCTGCTCATGCCGGGAGGGTGAGCCACCAACCTGACTGTCGCCGGAGGGCCGTGCATCCACCCATAGCCCTCCCAGACACCGAACCAGCACGACTGCGCAGTGGTTGTGAAGCTGGCAAGCAACTCCACCAGCACGTTCAGCTGCTCGAGCTCGAGCGTGCCGACAAGCGGTTCCTCAGCGTCGTGGCTCGCCGCGCTCACCTCGAGCTGCTCGAAGCGCGTCGTGGACTGCAGCGTAACGCCAGCCGTTCGCGCGAGCTGTGACCAGCGAACCTTGACGCGGCGGTCGCTCTCCTCGCGCCAGGCGGGATGAAGGACGCGGGCGTAGGCCTCGAAGCCCTCCGGCACGATTGACCCAAGATCGCTGGCGAACGGGTGCAGCCGATCGACGATCCAACTCGCCGCACTCACGTCCTTCGACCACTCCACCACTTCTACGCTCGCTCTCCTCCAGATGCGCGTGCCGGGCACACCGCGCACGCCACGATCCCACCTCGCGCTACTGCGGGCAAGCGGCCCGCCACCACCGCGGGGCCGTTCCCGCGCGCGCTCCGTATCGAGCCGAACGACGAAAGCCCCGGCCTCCCCAAGCGCCGAGACGTTCGAGCGAGCCTGCTCCAATGCGGTAGCGGTGCGGCTCGTGGGCGCCAACGGGCAGGCCGATACGGCGAAGACGGCCAGGCCGACCAAGCGTCGCGGCCCAGCTAGGTCCGTTCCCAGCGGAAGAAGGTCAGCAAGTTGCCATCGAGATCGGTGGTGGCGAACTCCCGACTCCCGCAGTCCGTCGCGCGTACCCCGCCGCGCGACACATCGTGAAGCACACCCCGCGGCTCGAGCTCGAGAAACAACGCATCGACATCCTCAACTTCGATCCGACAGCTGGCCGTCCCGGCGAGGAACGACTCGGCACCAGAGCAGATCGGCTTGGTCGTCAGGTCCCCGCGCGAACGCCACTCCTCGTCGCTCGCGCTCACAGATGCAGCACCGCGTCATCACGAACCAGGACCGCGAAGTCCGCCGCCTCATGCGGCGCCTCGAACCCAAACCGATCCCGATAGTGCGCTACTGCAGCGCCCACGTCTCTAACGGGGAGCGCAGGGATCGTCTTGGTCATGCCGGGCGCCGCACAGCCGTTCACGGAAGCCACGACCGCCAGTCTCGCCCAAACCAAGCACGCCCGCAACGGACCTCCAGCAGCCCGCACAGGCGAGCGCTACCGCTGGTCGCGCAACCGGGCAATCTACGACCGCGCGCCCGGCTCGCCATCGACAAGAGGGTAGGCATCACTTAGCCTCGCCGCCAGGTGTCGGCCATAATCCGTCGTCTAGAACCTTCGGAGGGTTTCCGTGGACATCCGCTTCGGCAACGAGCAGCGAACTGTCAAGAGTGCGGCCGATGTGGATGCAGTCCTCGCGGAGGCGGCCACAAGCCAGACGCTGCTTTTCCTCGCCGGAGATAGCGGCACCCTAGTGGTCGGCGTCGGCCATCCGACCCACGCAGTGCTGCTCTACAACCCGAAGGCGGGACGGCCGCCGATGCATGCCCTCGGCGATCCAACAGCCGACTCCTGCGAGTTTCAGCCACCCTTGACGTTCGACGGACGAGGCTTCTGCGACCGTTGTGCTATTCCAGCGCGCCAAGCACGGGATGCCGCACAAGCCTTCTTTGAGTCGAGCGACGTGCTGCCAAACTCCGTCGCCTGGGAACCAGAACCGGTCGTCCGAAACGCCAGCTGACTCGAGGTTGGTGCCCAGCGGTACTCGGCGCGGTCGGCACCAACGCTCGTCGCCAGATGGAGAGCGGCGGTCGTGGAGGCCGGAACCAAAGTGTTGCTCTCGCGTGGAAGCAGCCGCCGACGAGGCGGGCGCCAACCTCGGGTCCCACAGCGAGCACCGCCCACGCCCTTCCGCGGGTGGCTCCGGGAAGCCTCTTTCGGTTCGAACGAGGCGGACCGGAGACAGGACCCGCGGCCACGGCGCCCGGCCAGCCGCCCCGGGCAACCAGCCGCTCAGGCCATCGCTGGCACTGCACCGGCGGCGATCGCCTCGATCTCCCCGGCGGCGCGCTCGAACTCCTCGTCGGAGAGCACGGGCGTGCCCTCGAACGGAAGCTCGCGGTGCAGCTCGATCCAAGAGCGGCAGCCCTGGTACTCGGGCCGGACCTTGACCGTTACCGGGCGCGGGATGCGATAGGTGCGCAGCACGATCACGTGCATCGGGTGGCGGCGCTTCCACTCCAGCCGCTTCTCGGCGTAGTCGGTGGTCCAGATGTAATAGGGCGACAGGGCGTCGACCGCGCGCGGATCGGTGATCAGGTAGCTGGCGGACACCTCGGCCCAGGCGCGGATGCGAACCCGGTCGGGCTGGGGAATTCCGCCGTCCTGGAGCAGCGCGGCGGCGGGCGGCTCGTCGTCCGGCCAAACCCCCTCTTCGAGGGCGCGGCCGAGCTCGGGCAGGTGGGAGTCGCGCACCAGGTCGTTGCGCTGGTGGTCGAACGTGGGGTACAGGAAGAAGCGGTCGTGCTCGATCTCGAAGTGCTTGTGCTCCTCGCGGATCCCGCCCTTGCGCAGCGTGAGCAGCTGCTCACCCTCCGCGAGAGCGCGCACGGTCACAGCCCATTCCTTGAAAGCGTCTGGCATCGTGAGAGAACCTCCGGTCCGCGCCAAAGGACGGTTGTGCGGTGGTGCGGGTGGCGCGGCCAGGGTCCATTGTTAACGGAGTGTTGGGCCTATTTCAAGCCGAATTTCGTGACTTTTGCCACGCTGTGGCCTCTATCACCGCCGCGAAGTCCCGGTCGCCCAGGCCGCTGTCGGCCGCCTGCGAGTAGAGCGACTCGGCCATCGCGGCCACCTTCGGCTCGATTCCGAGGGCCCGCGCCTCGGCGATGCAGTGCCGCACGTCCTTGAGCATGTGCTCGAGCTTGAACAGAGGGTCGAGGTCGTGCTCGAGCATCGGCTGGGCCTTGATCTCGGCCATCAGGGATGCGCCCGAGCCGGCCCGGATCACCTCCAGCGCGCGGTCGGTGTCCACCCCCGCGGCCTGGGCCAGGAGCAGGCCCTCCGCGAGCCCGGCGGCGTTCACCGCCGCAAGGGTGTTGTTGATCAGCTTGACCATCGATCCGTGCCCGTGGGGCCCGACGTGGACGATCAGCTCGCCCATGGCATCGAACAACGGCTTGGCGCGCTCGAAGTCGCCCTCCGGGCCGCCGGCCATGATCGTGAGCGTTCCGTCCTCGGCCTTGGGCCGCGAGCCGGTCACGGGGGCGTCGAGGAACGAGATTCCGCGCTCTCCGAGGCGTTCGGCGATCGAGCGGCTGGCGGTGGGGGCGATGGTGGACATGTCGACGACCAGGCCGCCCTCGCCGAGCCCGTCCCAGGCGCCGTCGGTGCCCAGCAGCACCTCCTCCACCTCAGGCACGTCGGGCACCATCGAGATCGCGACGCCCGCCTGACCGGCGGCGTCGGCGGCGGTATCGGCCACGGTCACCGAGTCGTGCTCGGCCGCCAGCTCCTCGGCACGCTCGCGGGTGCGGTTCCACGCGACGACCTCGATGCCGGCGCGCGCCAGGCTGGCGGCCATCGGGGCGCCCATGATGCCGAGGCCGAGGAAGGCGACTTTGCTTGGTGTCTCTGTCATCTGGGCCCCTTCCTATCGGATCTGTGCCGTTGCGTGTGCGGGGCGCGAGAAACGTGCGCCGTCTCCGTACGCGCCCCATACCCGCCACCGCCCGGCGTCTCGAGCCGCAAACGATTCCCGGGGCGCAGCGTCCCGGAGGACTTGGCGGGCAACTCCTCGCCGTTGAGCAGGTTCCGGCCACGGGCGCCGTCGCCGCCCCCCTCCGCGCCCGGCGGCGCATGCCGCCGCCGTTCAGTGATCAGCGAGTAGCGCATCTCCTCGAGCGCCTGCACCTCGCGGACCACGCCGTCACCGCCCCGGTGACGCCCATTCCCGCCCGATCCGCGACGCACCGCGTACTCCACCGCGCGCAGCGGGAACTCCAGCTCCAGCGCCTCGATCGGGGTGTTGAGCGTGTTGCTCATCGCTACGTGGACGGCGCTCGGCCCGGCGGCGTCGGCGCAGGCGCCCTGGCCGCCTCCGAGCGTCTCGTAGTAGGTGAAGGCGTCGTTGCCCAGGGTGAGGTTGTTCATGGTCCCCTGGCCGAGCGCCCGGCCAAATGCGCTCAGCACCAGATCGGCTACTCGCGACGAGGTCTCCACGTTGCCGGCAGCCACCGCCGACGGCCGGCGGGCGTGCAGGAGCGAGCCTTCGGGGACGCTGACGGTCAGCGGCCGGTAGGCGCCCGCGCACGGCGGCACGTCGGGATCGGCCAGCACCCGCAGCGCGAAATAGCAGGCTGACAGCGTCACGGCCAGGGGACAGTTGAGGTTGCCCTCGTGGGCGCCGGCCGATCCCGCGAAGTCCAACTGAACCTCTTCGCCGCGCACGGTGGCCCGCAGGCGCAGCTCGAGGTCCCCGTCCGCGGCCTCCAGCAAGCCGGACGCGGCGTGCTCGCCGTCGTCCAGCTCGGCGATGGCGGCGCGCGTGCGACGCTCGGCGTAGTCCTGGGTCTCGGCCATGCCGGCGCGCAGGTCGGTGGCGCCCATGCCCTCGGCGAGCGCCTGCATGCGATCGGCTCCGGTGCGGTTGGCGGCCAGCTGCGCCCGCAGGTCGGCCTCGCGCTGGCGCGGGTTTCGCATGCGCGAGATCAGCGAGTCCAGCAGCTCGCGGTCCAGTTCACCGGCCCGGGCCAGCCGTGCCGGCTCGATCACCACGCCCTCTTCGTCGATGGTGCGCGAGTCGGCGGGCATGCTTCCCGGCTCTGCGGCCCCCACGTCGGCGTGGTGGGCGCGGCTGGCGGCGAAGCCCAGCAGCTCTTTTCCCGCGAAGACCGGTGAGATGACCGTGATGTCGGGGAGGTGCGTCCCTCCCTTGAAGGGGTCGTTGAGGACCCACGCGTCCCCCGGCGTGTGGTCTGACTCGAGCACCGCCGCCACGGCGCTGGGCATCGCGCCCAGGTGCACCGGTATGTGCTCGGCCTGCATCGCCATCTGGCCGGCGGCGTCGAACAGCGCGGTTGAGGCATCGCGGCGCTCCTTGATGTTGGCCGAGTTGGCGGAGCGCACCAGCACGGCGCCCATCTCCTCGCAGGCGGCGCGCAGCGCGCCGAGCATCACCTGAAGCGCGATCGGGTCGAGCCCGGCTTTCATCGCTCCATCACAACCGTCTCCGCGTCGGCCCGCGCCGACCATCCGGGCGGCACCACCAGGGTCGACCCGGGGAGCTCCAGGATGGCCGGGCCCTGCTGCTCGCAGGTGCCCGCCCCGAGGACGGCGGCCTCGACCCAGGCGCCTTCGAACCAGGCCCTGCGCTCTGCTCTGCGCTCCGCGGGCTCGCCCTCGGCCGGCGGCGGGTCCGCGCCCGGCAGCGCGACCGCCACCCTGACCGTGACCAGCTCCAGCCGCGCCTGAGGGTCCTCGTAGCCGTAGCGCTCGGCGTGCGCGCGGTCGAAGGCGGCTCGCAGGTCGGCGGGCTGGGGCTCCGGGTCGCCGTCGATTGGAAGCTCGAAGGCCTGGCCGACGTAGCGCAACTCATACGTGGCCCGTAGCTCGGCCGCGGCCTCGCCCAGCTCCGCCCGCCCTCGCTGTGCCAGCCGCGCGACGGTCTCCGACACGGCTTCGCGCGTCAGCGCATCGCCCGACAGCAGCACGCTCTCCTGGAGGTCGCGCCTTCGCTCGGAAACCGCCAGGCCCAGCGCCGACAGGACGCCCGACACCACGGGGGCGATCACGCGATGCATGCCCAGCGCCTCGGCGATGCCGGCAGCATGCAGAGGCCCCGCGCCACCGAAGGCCACCAGCGCCAGTTCGCGTGGGTCGACACCCCGCTCCACGGTCACGACCCGGACGGCCTGCGCCATCTCGGCACCCGCCACGCGCACGATCCCGGCCGCGGTCTGCTCCGGTTCGAGTCCCAGCTCGGCCGCAAGGCCGGCCACCGCCCTCTCCGCGGCGCCGCGATCCAGCGCCACTCCGCCGGCCAGCGACGTTCCCGCATCGAGGTAACCCAGCAACAGGTTGGCGTCGGTCACCGTGGGCTCGGTACCGCCGCGGCCATAACAGGCGGGGCCGGGGTCGGCTCCCGCGGACCGCGGGCCGGCGCGCAGGGCGCCGCCCGCGTCGCGCCAGGCCACGCTGCCGCCCCCGGCGCCCACCGTGTGGACGTCGACCATCGGCAGCGCCAGCGCACGTCCGCCCACCTCGCGGCCGCTGGTTACGGCCACGCGCCCGCCGGCCACCAGGGAGACGTCGCAAGAGGTTCCGCCCATGTCCAGGCCCACGGCGCCCTCCTGGCCGGCTAGGCGCGCCGCGCGCGCCGCGGCCACGGCGCCACCCGCCGGGCCCGAGAGCACGGTCCACGAGCCGTGTGCCGCGGCGATCTCCGCTCCGGCCACGCCACCGCTGGAGAGCATGATTTCGGGCGCGGGCAGGCCTGCCTCGCACGCCCGCGCGGTGAGGCCGCGCAGGTAGCGGCGCAGCAGGGGGGAGAGAGCGGCGTCGAGCACGGTGGTGGCCAACCGCTCGTATTCGCGGAAGACGCCGGCGGTCTCGTGGGAAGTGGACACGTGGGCGTCGCCGAGGGCCGCTCTCGCCGCCTCGGCCGCCAACCGCTCGTGCCCGGGGTGGCGGAAGCCCCACAGCAGGCACACGGCCACCGCCTCCACGTTGCCCTCCAGGTGCGCCAGGCGCCGGAGCAGGCGGTCCGTGTCGAGCGGCTCGATGACCCCGTCGGGACCGCAGCGCTCCGGCGCCGGCACCCGCAGCTCGGACGGCACCAGCGGCTCCGGTCCCGCAGCGCAGAGGCGGTACAGCTCAGGGCGCGCCTGGCGCCCGAGCTCCTCGATGTCGGTGAACCCCTCGGTGGCGATGAGCGCGGTGCGCGCCGTCCGCCCTTCCAGCAGCGCGTTGGTGCCCACGGTCATGCCGTGCACCAGGCGCTGCACGTCGCCGGGCTCGGCTCCGGCCCGCCCCAGCGCCTCCCCAATTGCGGCCATGACGCCCTCCGACTGGTCAGCCGGCGTGGTGGGCGCCTTGCCGGTCACGACCCCGCGCGAGGTGAGCAGCACGGCGTCGGTGAAGGTGCCGCCCACGTCCACGCCGAGGACCATCGGCGCAAGCTACTGGTAGGGAGCGCCCCTCAGGCCGCGGTTACGGCGAGCTCTTCGTCGAGATGCTTGTGCGACGGGCAGTACTTGCTGCCGGGGAGGGGAACGCGCTGGCAGGAGGTTCCCTTGCGAGTGGTGGCGTGGCAACACAGGGGGCTGCCATCGAAGGTCACACCCTCGCGGGCCTGGCTGTCCACGTACTCGGCCGCCAGCCGCACGTTGTGCTCGATGATCCCATAGACCCGCAGCTGGCTGCTCATGGGAAAGAGCGTGCGGATGTCAGAGAAGAGGGTGCGAACGGGACGCGCGAAGTAGTGGCGGTCGGTGGCCAGGCGCTCCATCGCGGTCTCGCAGTCGCGCAGCAGCTGCTGTCGGCGGTGGCACACCGCCGTCGCGGTGCCCGGAAGCACCTCCCCTGCCAACTCCCTGTAGATCGCGCGACTGAACTGGTACATGACGAGACGGGACCTCCCTATCCCTATTTCTCAGGCGGCCTGGGAGGCCGCCTCCTGCTGTTCCTGGACAATTCGAGCACTCGCTCTTGTAGTGACAACGAATACAAAGTTAAGTTCGGGTTAAAGGCGGTACCGGTTCGCCCGGCAAGGTGGGGGGGTACAAAGCCTGACTCCACGTCAGGAGAGGAGCGCGTCAATGGCAACGCTGCTCGACCACGCCCCGCAGGGCGACGCCCTGTCGCGGCGGTTGAGGTGATCGGCGGTGCAGCGCCGGGGGTCGCGGTCCAGCGGGTCGCTAGGGCAGCGGCTGCTGATCGGCCGCAAGGGCGGCCACCCGCCGTCCTTCGATGCCCGCTGTGACCGGCCGCTCACCGCGCCCGCGCGGAGCGCCGACCGACAGGACGCGGTGGTTGAAGCCGTCGGAGCGGGTGAACATGACGCGGCGGCCGTCGGGCGTCCAAGCCGGGTCCTCGGCGCGCCTGTTCGTGAGGCGCCGCAGCCCACGGCCGCGAAGGTCCACGCGATACAGCAGGGACGTGACCCTTCTGGAGCCCCGCGCCAGCCTCACGTTGCGGACGAAGGCCAGGGCCCGGCCGCCGGGCGCCCAGGAGGGTTTGTCGCCGGTCGCCACAAGCCGGCCACCTGCTTCTATGCGGCGCGGCGGCATCACACGGATCTTGCCGTCGCGAACGAATGCGATCTCGTTGCGCACCGACCACGCCGGCGCGGAGCCGCCGATGGTCGTGAGCCGGCGCGGGTCGGACCCGTCGGCAAAGGCGGTCCACACGTTGCGCCGGCCCGCGGCGAGGGCGGAGAAGCCCAGGAGCGAGCCGTCAGGGCTCCACGTGGGGCTGCCGATGCGGGCGAGCCCGGGAAAGGACAGGCGCCGCAGATCCGAGCCGTCGGGGAGCATGGTGACCAACTCGTCCCCCAGGGCGAAGGCGATCCGCTGGCCGTCGGGCGACCACACGGCGTCCGCGGGACATGGCCCCGGCGTGGATGTCTCACCCTCGCCGCCGCAGGTCGGTCCCACTGGCTCCGGACTCTGGTTGCGCCCGTCGGCGTCGGCCACCGCCAGGCCCACGGGGTCGACGCCCCCAACGTCGGCCTGAAAGAACACCAGCTTGCCATTGGCGCCCGAGTAGGCGCCACCGGCCGCCCCGGGAACGGTCAGGGTGAGGACCAGGAGAAGCGAAAGTAGCAGGGCACGATTCATGACCCTGCAACCCCTCTGCGCGGAGTGCGTGACGGTTGGCGGACTCAGCCGCCGGTCTGCAGCAGCCAGTCCATCCTGCGCTGCGAGTAGAGCAGCGGGTCACCCGGGTCCAGGCGTCCGCCATCCACGTCGCCGATCAGAATCGTGTGGTCGTAGCGCTGGAAGTTCTCGGCCCGGACGCAGCGCAGGTAGGCCAGCGCCCTGTCGAGCTCGGGCACGTCGCCGTCCCAGCGCCAGTCCAGGCCGGCGAACTTGTCGTGGCCCTTCGAGGCGAACGCGCGCGCGAGGGGCTCCTCGTTGGCGCCGAGAATGTGCACCCCGAAGCGCGCGCTCCCCGCCAGGGCGTCGTGGCAGCGCGAGCCGTGGTCGATCGAGACGAGCAGCGAGGGCGGGTTGACGCTGTAGGACGCCACCGCGGTGGCGGACAGGCCGCACGGGTCGCCGTCGGCACGGCGGGCAGTCACTACGCAGACCCCCGACGCAAGCGAGGCCATGGCCTCGTGAAACAGCTCGGCGACGCTCCTCTCGGCCATCGGTTGCTCCTATGTCAAGGCGGTCGCCGTGTCAAGGCGGCTCGCGGTTGGGTTTGGGGTGTTGAGGAGCCGCCAAGCGCGGCGTGCGAGGTGGCGTTTGAGGCAGCGCAGTGCTTCCAT
>Ga0136620_10001032_pt1 | contig 13064 bp, 13 predicted proteins | sample AntDrymUQ4162106_2_FD_104806 | JGI IMG/M metagenome (GOLD analysis project Ga0136620, IMG submission 104806) | Polar desert sand microbial communities from Dry Valleys, Antarctica - metaG UQ416 (21.06) | ecosystem: Environmental > Terrestrial > Soil > Desert | place: Antarctica: Dry Valley... | reverse complement strand
GATCCGGCTGATCAACCACCGCGGCTACGGCCACCACTCCGCGGCCGCGTTGATCTCGATGATCTACCTCTGCTGCGGTGGAATCACCGTCCGGCTACCCACGGAAAGGTGAGGAGAACCGGATTTCCCGGCTCAGTTCCGGACGGAAGGTCTGGCGCAACCAGGTGGAGTATCGCGTTAGTCCCGTTAGTATGGGCAGCGTGGTACACATCCGGCAGGAGGGGGCTTAGCGATTGGGTCAAAGGCTCTGACGCAGGGGCGGTATGACCACCCGTAAGAGACGGCGTGGAGCGGTCGTGCGTGCGGGTCGCCGCGCGAGTTGGCCTCTGGCCGATCAGGCCCTGTCGAGCTTGACCAACTTCGCGCTGGGCGTGGGCGTGGCGCGGTCGGTGAGCCCTGGAGGGCTGGGGGCGTTCGGCCTTGCGTTCGCGACCTACACTCTGGCGCTCAACGCGTCGAGAGCGCTCGTGGCTTCCCCCTTCTTGATCAGACACAGCGGTACAGGAGAAACGCATTGGCGGTCGGGCGCCGGCTCGGCGAGCGGAGCAGCACTTTCCTTAGGAGGTGTGCTGGGGGCAGCCTGTTTGGTGGTCGCCCTTGCTACGACGGGAGCGATGCAACAGGCCTTTCTTGGGTTGGGTCTCACCATGCCGGGATTGCTCTTGCAGGATTTATGGAGGTTTTCCTTCTTCGCAGCATCGCGCGGGGTGCATGCATTTGTAAACGACCTCGCGTGGACCGTGGTCCTTCTGCCCACTCTTGCTTTCCAGACCTTCACCGGTCAGCGCTCGGTCGGGTGGTTCGTCGCCGCCTGGGGAGGAGCGGCTACCGTCGCGGCCCTTGTGGGGATCGTCCAGGCGAGGCTCGTGCCCCAGCCCAACGAGACGTGGGATTGGTTCCGCAGGCACCGAGACCTAGGGCCTCGGTATCTTGGTGAGTTCGCTGCCAATCAGGCGGGCCGGGAGTTCACGGTCTTCTTTACGGCCGCTGTGGCAGGTCTGACCGCCACCGGGTCCCTCAGGGCAGGGACCATCCTTATTGGTCCCCTGCACGTCTTGTTCATGAGCGCCCCAATGTATGCGGTTCCCGAAGGAGTAAGGCTGCTCAAGCAATCTCCAGACAAGCTGAGGCAGGCGGTCACTGTTCTGGCAATGGTTCTCGGGTCCGCTGCAGTGGTCTGGGGAATGGCCGTTCAGTTCATCCCGTCGGCGGTGGGCAAAGAGCTTCTGGGCGCGTCCTGGCAGTTAGGTCAGCACGTAGCGATACCCCTTGCGGTAGGGGCGGCGGCAACGGGCGTAACCATGGGTGCCACCATGGGACTTCGTTCCCTCGCAGCGGCTAAGGAGAGCCTGAGCGCACGCCTTGCCGTCATGGTCTTCATGGTCGTGGGCGCCGGGACGGGGGCGACGCTTGGTGGTGGTTTCGGTGCGGCGACGGGCCTAGCCGTTGCCCTCTGGCTGGGTGTTGTTGTTTGGTGGCGAGCTTTGGCGAGGGCGCTACGGCAATATGAGCCAAGTGAGGAGGTCGCGACCGCGGGAACAGTTGACTTAAGCGCGGGGATCTGAGTGAGACATCCTACGCAATACCCCATCCATCGAAATCTTCGTCCATATAGGAGCGCAGCCGGCCAACGTCGTTTCGCAGAAGCTCGGTGAGCTGCCGCGTCAGATGTTCGGGGATCTCCCCAGTTCCGAAATGGCGCTCCGCGTTCAGGGGGCGGCTGAAGGTTCTCTTGATACCGCGCGGAACGTAGTTCACCCACTTCCCGACGACGGGAACGCGACGAAGCCCCTGCAGTAACGTCGGATAGGAGTGGCGCTCTTCTGTTCTGTAGAATTGTTTATTCAGTGAGGGTGGCCTCCAGTCGGCGTCAACGCCCAGAAACTCGAGCACGCGAGCCACAGTCGGCCAACGTGCGTCACGCAAGCTTTCGGACGTGATGATGAGTAGCCGCTCACGGGGGAAGAGGCTGAGGTATTGATCCGCCTGCATGGCGTATCTGCTCCAGTTTACATAGCAGGGCGTGGACAGCAGGGCCTTTTCAGCTGGTTCGTTCTCCAAGCCCATCGCAAGGTGGTGGGCGTAGTGGGATCGAATGCGTTCAATGGGATGGCGAATGACGTATATGAGCCGGGCATCTGGCATATGGTGAGCGATTCGAGCGGCCACGCCGCCGAATTCGGGATACTTCGTATAGGTGGTCGAGGCCTCACCAATCGCCACTGCCTCGGGGTCCGCCTGCGCAAATTGCTCCTGATACCATGACCATCCTCTTCTCCAGTTCCGTTCGAGGGAGAAGAAGTCAACCTCCTTTCTCTGCGACATGAAGATTTGGGGGTGTTCACGGAGGTATTGATACAGGCTTGTCGTCCCTGCCTTCATAGCTCCGATGATCATGAAGTTGGGCCGGATTGCGCGAGCTCCGCGAGACGACGAAGCCATTCGCTCTGCCTCGAATCGTGTTGTGTCCATCCAGCTCGTACCGTTTACTCCACCCTAGATCGACTTCCGGCGGGCCTCCTAGTTGCGTTCTTGTGTCCTATGCTAGGCGATTTCGCCCCCCGCTGCAAGAGGCGGCCGGCACCGGTCGCGATTGATGGACCGGCCCCGCGACGATACGAGAAGGAGATCGATTTTGCGACTGAGAAGCGACCGGTACCCTTTGATTCTCAGAAAGGCTTTGCGGCCCGCCTTTGCGAGGCTCGTATACAGGACCCTTCGTCTGGAAGATGCACTCGTCGCCTCATACCCGAGATCCGGCAGCACCTGGCTGCGATTTCTCTTGCTTCACTGTCTGACGAATCGCAGCCAGGAATGGGAGAGCGTCAACAGATCGATTCCCTACGTCGGTCGTTATCGGCACCCTCCGGAGTTGCTGCCGGGACGCGGTCGTTTGATGAGGACTCATGATCCGTATGCAGGCCGCTGCAACAAGGCGATCTATCTCGTCAGGGATGTCCGCTCAGTCTTGCTATCCCAATACCGGCAGGCTTTGAGATCGGGATACAGGGGTGACCTCGAGTCATTTCTGCAGACGTTCACCACGGGGAACGTGAACCCCTTCTGTTTTTGGGGGGACCACGTGAACTTCTGGCTGGACTCAGAGCTCGCCGGATCCGGCCGCCTGTTCGTGGTTAGGTTCGAAGCCTTGCGTCAGGATACCCAGGCCGAGCTCTCCAAGCTTCTGGACTTCCTGGAAGTCAGTGTGCTACCCGAGACCATCGCTGAGGCCATCGCGGATAATTCCTTGGAGAGGATGCGAGAGAAGGAGGATAGGGCGTCTAGCAAGGAGATACGCAATGTCGGCGACCGGCATCGGTTCGTAGGTGAAGGATCGGTCACGGGGTGGCAGGGTAAGCTCGAACCCGAACAGTTGCGGCGCCTCGAGGAGGCGGCGAGAAGCGCCCTTGACCGAGTTGGATAAGCTCCCTCCCGAGCGGTTGCGGGCATGAAGGTTCTTTTCATACTCGGCTCGGCAAGATCGGGGAGCACCCTGCTCGGGAGCATACTCGGGGAACTGCAAGGCTTCTTTTTTGCGGGTGAGCTCCATTTCCTGTGGCAGCGTGGGCTCATCGAAAAGAGGAAATGCGCTGCGGGAACACCATCGACGCGTGCCCAGTTTGGTCGAGAGTCCTGGAGGCGGGGAGCCTCTCCCGGGACGACGCGGAAAGAGCCTTCGAGCTGGAACGTGAAGTCATGCGCTGGCGCCGGACTTGGGGAATCTTGAAGGAGAGTCCAGAAAGCGTCTCTGGATGGGAGTCTCTGTATGCCTACTGTCAGATGGCGAGCCGCCTCTATCACGCCGTAGGCGACGTGACCGGCGCTCGAGTCATTGTTGATTCCGCCAAGCGGCCACCCCACGGAGCGCTTCTTCGCTTGATTCCAGGCATTACGCCATCCTTTGTCCATCTCGTGCGGGACCCAAGAGCGGTGGCATACTCTCGGAGTCAAAAAAGGGCGAACCCGGACCGCGGGGCGGAAGGCGAGATGCCCATCAACTCCGCCCTGAACAGCGCCGTCCACTGGGGTGCGTGGAACCTCGGCGCACATGCGGTCCGGTTCAAGAACGACTCACGCCGGTCCGCCCTCATTAAATACGAGGATTTTGCGGCCAGGCCCGAGCAAGCAGTTACCGGAATAACGAATCTCCTTGGCGAGAAGACCGGCGGGTCACCGTTCGTCGGCGAACGCAAGGTTGCGTTGAGCACGAACCACACGATTTCCGGGAACCCGGACCGATTATTGAGCGGCACCGTTGAGGTGAAGGAAGACAGCCGGTGGCGCACCTTAATGCCAAAAAACGACCGCCTAATCACGACGTCATTGATGCTGCCGCTTCTGCTGCATTATCGATACCCCATTATACTTAGACGCTGAGGGAGCCCTGAGCGGCTCGGGGGACTACTTGGAGCGTAGCGAGCAGATGCGGAACTGGACCGATGATGACATAGGGCGCAAGGGTTGCCGGCGTAAGGGGCTTGCAACCAAGCTGCCGCCGACTGCCCCCGGCACGCTCGCACCCGGTTCCGCATGATAAGTGCCGCCGGCGCCCGGATGACCCGCGGCAGGGTTGCGGCCATAGCCATGACGCCGTTGCCCGCCTTGGTGGGTGTGCAGGTGGCGGCCGGAGGGGCTCTTCGGCTGGTCGCCGTCGCCGGCGTCGGGGTCGTCCTCGTCGGCTCCATCGCAGCGACCGCGATGCGGGGGCGGGTGAAGAACTATATGGCGATTGAGCTGCCCGTCCTCCTCCTGCTGGCAAGCCAGGTGAACCTGGTGGTGCGCAGTGAGGAGCAGGTGGCGGTGGGCCCCGACCCGTCGAGTGGAGCAGGCGTGTTCCGGCTTGCCTTGACCGCATTGGCGATGCTGATGGCGGCAAACGCCCTGATCTCACTCACCTCTGGGGTGGCCTCTGCCCGCCTGTCTCGCCCCTACCGGATGTACGCTCTCTACGTTGGTGTCGTGTTTGCCGGGGCCATCTTTTCCGTTGCCCCCGAGGTGACGGCACACCGGGGCGTGGAGCTCTCGGCCGCGTTGCTCGTGACCGCGGCCGCGCTGCGAAGCGGTGGCCCGGCGGCGATGTCGAGGCTGGAGACGGTGCTGTTCGGGTGGGTCAAGGCGCTTCTTGTTGCGGTGTGGATTGGCGTGGGGGTCTCTCCCTCACTGGCGATCGTCCCGTACCCGGACAGCCCGATCCCGTATCAGATCCGTGGAGTCTTTCCGTCGATGGCCTCCAATACGGTGGGGACCGTCGGCATGACCGTGGCCCTGTGGTCGCTGGCGACCCTCTTCGGAAGTGAGCGGGAAAGAATCAAGAGCAGGCTCGCCTATTATGCGTGGGCCGCTTTCGGATTCATCAGCTTGATCGCCTCTCAGTACCGAACAGGGTATGTCGCCTTCGCGGGGGGCGTGGCGGCGCTGCTCGTGCTCCGCAAGAAGAAGGCTCTAGTGGCAGTGACCGTCCTCGTTCTCGTCGTCACCGGAGCGGTGGGGGGCGAATCTCTGGTGAATACGGCACAGCCTTATGTCCTGAGGGGCCAGACCCCGCAGGAGGCGCAGAGACTGTCCGGACGCTGGTACTGGTGGACACAAGCGATTCCCGTGTGGCAAGAGTCCCCGCTTCTCGGGAACGGCCTCATTGCCGGAACGCGCTTCGAGGTCCTCGCCGAGCTCACCGAGAAGGAGATCGGCAATATCCACAGCACATGGATGGAAGCACTGGTGGGAACGGGCGTGCTGGGCACAGGTCTGCTTGCCGTTTTTGCCTTGACGGTGTGGCGCAGGGCAGTGCTGGACGCTCTTCGAGGAAGCGGACGGCTCGTGCCGGCCGTCCTCGGCAGCGCGCTCCTGGTCAGGAGTTTCTCGGGCACGACGTTTGAAGACTCTGGAGATGCGGCTCTACTGCTCCTGATCTTCGCCCTGTCTCTGCCTCCGCCGGCCTCCATCGGCCGGAAACGCCGAGAGATGGGGTTCCTGCCTCACGCGCAAAGAATTACGGTCGGCACCCCTTCATAGTTCACGACGACGCTGCGTGATCGACCCACCGAGGAGGGCACTTTCAACCGGCGAGGGGGGTCGATTTTCGCCCGTCGTTGACACCTCGTGCGAACTCGGGAGGCAAGGCAGTCTCGAAGCCGCCGATGGGCCAACGGGCCCAAGGCGCGTCCCCAGTACCTCGGAGCTTCCTCTATCCTATTAGTCTCGGTCGGCAGCGGCCCGTTGGGGCAGCGGGCAGCAAACGAAAGCCGTCCGGAGCGCAACTTTCACACCCCTCGGTCGTTTTGTCATCTTGAGGGGGAGCTGTGCTTCAGGCCGTCCTGCTCCCTCAGCAAGAGGGGCGGGAGCGGCTTGATGCTTCCAGCGAACATCTAAACGAGGAGACGGAGGATATGAAAGTTGGCATCTTGGCGGGAGGGATGGGGACCCGGCTGGCCGAAGAGACGGAAGTTCGGCCGAAGCCCATGGTCGAAATCGGCGGCAGGCCGATCCTGTGGCACATCATGAAGCACTATGCCCACTACGGCTTCAAGGATTTTTCCCTCGGCCTCGGCCACAAAGGCGAGTACATCAAGCGCTACATGGTTGAGTACGCCACCTACAACAACAACCTGACCGTCGACCTCCGCGACGGCTCGGTTACGAGGGCGGACAACGGCGAAGAAAGAGGACTGGAGGGTCGAGCTCATCGACACTGGAACCTCCACCATGACCGGCGGGCGCATCAAAAGACTGGCCCCTTACTTGGGAGACTCAACGTTCATGCTCACTTGGGGGGACGGTGTCTCGGGCGTTGACCTCCACAAGCTGCTTGAGTTTCATCGTTCGCATGGAAGACTCGCCACCGTCACCGCGGTTCGTCCCCCAGCTCGCTTCGGCAAGCTGGCCCTGGATGGCGACAGGGTAGTCGAGTTCGCAGAGAAGCCCCAGATCGCCGGTGATGAAGGTCCTCATGTCGCCGAGGGACTCATCAATGGCGCTTTCTTCGTGCTCGAGCCGGAGGTCTTCGATTACATCGACGGCGATGACACGCAATGGGAGCGGGAGCCAATGGAACGGCTTGCAAAAGACGAACAGCTGATGGCCTACAAGCATCTGTCGTTCTGGCAGTGCATGGACACGCTCAGAGACAAGAAGCTGCTCAATACCCTATGGGACAGCGGAAATCCACCCTGGAAGACTTGGAGGTAGTCCTTTTGAAAGTATTGGTTACGGGTCACCATGGTTACATCGGCACGATCCTGGTGCCCATGCTCCAGGAGGCCGGTTACGAGGTGATGGGCCTCGACAGTTACCTGTATCGGGGATGCACCTACGGCGCAGAGGTCGCCGATATCCGCGCATCTGAGCTAGACGTAAGGGATGCCGAGCAGTCCGACCTGTCCGGCTTCGACGCGGTCGTGCATCTTGCGGGCCTATGCAACGATCCCCTAGGTGATTTGAATCCATCCATTACCTACGACATCAACCATCGTGCTTCGGTTCGGCTGGCGAAGCTCGCTAAGCAGGCCGGCGTGGAGCGTTTCATTTTCTCGTCCTCGTGCAGCACTTACGGAGCCGCGGGGGACAACATGGTGGACGAGCGGAGCTCTTTCAATCCGGTCACGCCCTATGGGGAGTCCAAGGTTCTCGTCGAACGAGATTTGGCAAAGCTCGCCGGCGACGATTTCACTCCCACGTATCTGCGAAACGCCACCGCCTACGGCTTGTCCCCGCGGCTGCGAGGCGACCTGGTGGTCAACAATCTGGTGGGCTACGCCTACACCACCGGCGAGGTGCTCATCAAGACGGACGGGACTCCGTGGAGACCGTTCGTGCACATCGAGGACATCTCGCGCGCCTTTCTCGCTGCGCTCGAGGCTCCCCGTGAGGCCGTTCACAACGAGGCCTTCAACGTCGGTGGGACGGAGGAGAACTACCAAGTGAGAGATGTGGCCCAGGCCGTAGAGCAGATCGTGCCCAACAGCAGGGTTGTATACGCGCCCGGCGGAGAGCCCGACGAACGTTGCTACCGCGTCGACTTCAACAAGATCGCCCGCGTGCTTCCTGCCTTTCAACCGCGGTGGACCGTTCGCCGCGGGGTCGAAGAGCTCCTCGAGGCCTTCCAGCGCTACGGCCTGACCTACGAAGAGTTCATGGGGCCCAGGCTGGGGCGACTCAAGCACATAAAGCAACTAATCGGCGAGCGGCGCATCGACATCGACCTGCGCTGGCAGCAAGTGTCTCCCCAAGCCGCCGCCGAGGAAGTCGCCGGTGTATGAAACCCTTTCGAGCTGCCGCTCCTGTGACGCACCCCATCTAGAGCATTTCCTATCCCTGGGGGACATCCCGCTGATGAGCGGGTTCCTGGATGGGGACTCGCTGGGCTCTCCGGAAACGAGGTACCCGCTCAACGTGGGCCTCTGCCCGAGCTGTTCGCTCGTTCAGCTCCTCGAGACTGTTCCCGCCGAGACGCTGTTTGCGCACAACCCGGCCTACGCTTCCTTCGCCGACGCGGTCCTGGTCCATGCCCGCGACAATGCCCACAGCTTGATCGCATCGCAGGGTCTCGACGGCGACAGCCTGGTCGTCGAGCCGGGTAGCAACGACGGCTACATGCTGCGCCATTTCACCGAGCGAAGCATCCCGGCGGTGGGCATTGACCCGGCCGAGGGACCGGCCGCAGCAGCGGAAGAGCTCGGTATCGTCACCATGCGGGAGTTCTTTGGAGCCCGGCTCGCAGCCCAGCTCGTCGGCGAGGACAAGAAGGCAGACGTGGTCATCGCCAACAACGTGTTGAATGAGGTACCCGACCTCAACGGTTTCGTGGAGGGCATTGCGATTCTCTTGAAGGATGATGGCCTTGCCGTGATCGAGGTTCCCTACGTCCGAGACCTCATCGACCTCTGTGAGTTCGACACCATCTATCACGAGCACCTTTGCTACTTCTCCGCCTCGGCACTGGTTGAGCTCTTCGGGCGCCACGGCCTGTCCGTGAATCACATCGAGCGATATCCGATTCACGGGGGCTCGCTTCGGCTTTACGTTGCAAAGCAAGTCAACGTGAAGAGCTCCGTCTCGGAGCTCCTGACCCAGGAGGGCGAGCTTGGGCTGCTCGAGGCCCCATACTACAGGGACTTTGCGGCGAGGGTCCGGCACACCCAGCGGGCCCTGGTGGGCATCCTGCGGGAGGCCAAACGCGAAGGCAGGCGCATCGCCGCCTACGGAGCGACCGCAAAGGGAACCATCCTGTTGAATTCGAGCGGCATCGGGGTCGACCTTATCGACTATGTCGTTGATCGCAACATCCACAAGCAAGGGCGCTTCATGCCGGGAGTTCACATTCCCGTGCACGACCCGGCGAAGTTGCTCGAAGAGCTGCCGGATTACGTGGTCCTGCTGTCGTGGACCTTCAAGGACGAGGTGTTACGCCAGCAGGAGGAATACCGGAGCAAGGGCGGGAGGTTTGTCGTTCCCATTCCCACACCTACGGTGGTGTAGCCGAATGCGGCTTTAACCCTCACGCAGGAGGGTGCCGGACATCGAAGCACGGTAGATCGAAAGGATGATGGTCATGCACAAGGCACAGACTCTGGAGGCACGGGGCACCAACGAACGCGCCGATGTTCGTTGCCCCTCGTGCGGGTCGTCGGGCATGTCGGTGTTCTACGAGGTGCCAGAGGTCCCCGCCCACAGCCTGGTCCTGTTCCCCACGCGTGAGGCGGCGCTGGACTACCCCAAGGCCAGCATCCGTCTTGCCTTCTGTGATGCCTGCGGTTTCGTGTCCAACATCGCCTTCGACTCGAGCCTCGTCGACTACACCCAGGATTACGAGGAGACACAGGCGTTCTCGCCACGCTTCAACGCATTCGCGCATGAGCTTGCAAAGCATATGGTCGACCGCTACGACCTGCACGACAAGTCGATCTTCGAGATCGGGTCCGGCAAGGGCGAGTTTCTGGTGGAGCTGTGTGAGCTCGGCCACAACCGAGGGATCGGGCTTGACCCCAGCTACATGGAGAACAGACTCGAAAGCGAGGCCCTGGAGCGTATCGAGTTCATTCGCGACTTCTTCACAGACAAGACCACGGGTCTCAGCGGGGACCTGGTGGCATGCCGCCACACCCTGGAGCACATCTGGGAGACGGCCGACTTCGTAAGTCTCATGCGACGCTCCACCGAGGCGACCCCCGGGGCCGTGGCATTCCTCGAGGTGCCAGACATCTATCGGGTGCTGAGGGAGCTGGCCTTTTGGGACATCTACCACGAGCACTGCTCCTACTACACACTGGGCTCGCTGGCGCGCGTGTTTCGCCACTGCGGGTTCGAGCTGCTCGACCTCTATACCCAGTACGGGGATCAGTACCTCATGGTCGAAGCCCGTCCCGGCGACCCGACGGGTCCAAGCCTTCCCCGAGAAGACGACCTCGAAGCCACCGCCGACGCCGTCGAGCTTTTCCGCAACAACGTCGGTGAGGGCCTCGGCCGGTGGCGCAACGAGATCGAGCAGATAAGGGAGCGCGGCCAGCGCGCCGTCGTGTGGGGCTCCAGCTCCAAGGGTGTGTCGTTCCTGACGACCTTGGGTGTCACCGACGAGATCGGATACGTAGTCGACATCGACCCGTTCAGGCAAAACACCTACATGGCCGGATCCGGCCACAGGATCGTAGGTCCCGAGGCGATGATTGATTACCGGCCGGACGTGGTAATCGCGATGAACCCCATTTACCTCGAAGAGATCGGCAAGCAGCTTGAGGGTATGGGCCTGAAGCCCAGCCTAACCGCAGTGTGATACGAGCAATCTATTGGAAGGATCATTGTGAAGGATCATCTCCCACGTGTAAGCATTGGCCTTCCCGTATACAACGGCGAGGACTACCTGGCGGAGGCCGTCGACTCTATCCTGGCTCAGACCTTCGAAGCCTTCGAGCTGATCCTCTCCGACAACGCATCGACCGACGCCACAGAGGAGATCTGCCGGGGCTACGAGACCCAGGATCCGCGCGTACGTTACTTCCGCAGTCCCACGAACCGGGGCGCCGCGTGGAACTACAACAACACAGTTCATATGGCCAATAGTTCCGAGTACTTCAAATGGGCGGCCCACGACGACACATGCGCCCCCGAATACCTTCGAAAGTGCGTGGAGGTATTGGATCGGGATCCCGAGGTTGTTCTCTGTCACACGACCACAATCGACATCGATGCACAGGGGCAGTTCAGTGGCAAGACGAAACCATGAAGCTGCGCCATACATGGCGCTTCCTACATGCGGAGCGGGGAGTACCTTCCGGCTGGGCAGCTCTGAATGCCTACGTCCAGGTTACGGCTCGCCTTCTACAGAGCCATTGCAGATGTGACCGGAGCCAGGGTGCTCGTGGATTCCTCCAAGCGACCAGCGCGTGCTGCTTTGCTTCATCTACTGCCAGGTGTAGAGGCTTACTTCCTGCATCTCGTACGGGATCCTCGAGCGGTTGCCTATTCATGGCAGCGCCGCACCGCGCAGCCGGACAGCGACGAGCGCGCAGAACTCATTCCCCACGGCCCCGTGGACAGCACCATTCATTGGCTGGCCCGGAACATAGCCGCCGAGGGGGTGCGACGCCACGCCGCAGAGGGGCACTCTCTTCTGCTTCGGTATGAAGATCTCGTCTCACAGCCCCGCAAGGCCCTCGGAGAGATCGTCGCCATGGTCGGCGAGAAGGATATCCCGTTACCGTTGGTCGACGGCGACAAAGCGGTAAGGCTTCGCCCCAACCATACGGTCTCCGGTAACCCCAGCCGCTTTGCGACAGGCGTCGTAAAGCTGCGTTGCGATGAGGAATGGGTGGCCCGCATCGACGACAAGGATCAGCTCCTGGCAACGCTGGTGGCCGCACCTCTGCTGCACAGATACCGCTATTCCGCAATAGTCAAGTAAGCCACGGGTCGGTTCTCTCGACCAAGAAGGTCTCCGCAGTCTGCTCCAAGGCGGCGGCGCACCGTGACCGGAGGGCAGTTGTAGGTTCACCGTTTATGAGAGTCGGTCCACTTGATGCTCCACCTTCAGGCCCTAGCGTCACTTCTGAGCCACCACCTGGACTGCGCCCGACCCTTTGACCGGAAATCGCCGCAAAAGTCCCTCAGGCATCGGCTCTCCCCCAACCCTCCGAGTGCCTTGACTTCCTCCGGTGCTTGGTCGCTCGTAAGTCGAGATCGCGGCTCCGTGGCTCCCAGAGCCCCGTTTTTCGGGGCTTCGGCCGTCTCTGACCGATACGCTCCATTCTGCGTCGTAGCCTCGCTACCTGCATCCCGCGCCAGCGGGCCTCGATGATGGCTGTGTGACGGCCGTCATGTCGCTCGCCCGGCGTCACATAGCCGATGCCCTGGCGGAGCCTCTGCGTTGGGTGTATGCCCGGCCATGCGACGTCAACGCCGGTCGAAAACTGCGCGGGAATCGCCGGCTGAAAACTGCGCGGCCTCGTTTCCTGAGGAACCGCCGAAAACCGGCCTCTGAGAGCGACTGAGAGCCGCGAACAGAAACGGGGGCGCACCCGAGACCGGCGAGATCATTGCTTGGTGTCGGTTCCCATCACCTCCTTGCCCTTGCCCTTGAGCCGATAGCTGTCGCCCTTGAGCACGAGCACCTCGGCGTGGTGGACGAGGCGATCGACCATGGCGGCGACCGCGACCGCGTCGCCGAAGATCTCGGTCCACGCCGAGAAGGTCTTGTTGGACGACACGATCAGGCTCGAGCGCTCGTAGCGCGAGCTGACGAGGGCGAAGAACAGCGCCGCAGCCTCCGGGTCGAAGGGGATGTAGCCGACCTCGTCGCAGATCACGAGCGGGATCCGCCCGAGGCGCTCCAGCTCGTCATCGAGCCGACTGGCCCGCTTGGCCTCTCCGAGGCGCAACACCCACTCGTGCGCGGTCGCGAACGCCACCCGGTGGCCGCGGCGTGCCGCCTGGACTGGGCCTGCTCCGGTTTCGTAGACCGTCTACGGCTTGACAGGTGAGGCGCTGTCTTGCTCTTCGTACCACCTCCTCTCGAACTCCGCAGGACTGATGGTCCGGATCGTGGTGTGTCTCCTCTTCCGGTTGTAGAAGACCTC
>Ga0136620_10001031_pt1 | contig 13065 bp, 11 predicted proteins | sample AntDrymUQ4162106_2_FD_104806 | JGI IMG/M metagenome (GOLD analysis project Ga0136620, IMG submission 104806) | Polar desert sand microbial communities from Dry Valleys, Antarctica - metaG UQ416 (21.06) | ecosystem: Environmental > Terrestrial > Soil > Desert | place: Antarctica: Dry Valley... | reverse complement strand
GCGGTCAACATCCGCAAGTTCGTCGCCCGTGCGCACCGGTTGGACGACCTGGTCGGTCTCGGCACGCTGACCACGGAGACAGCGGCGTTCCTCGACGCCTCCGTACGCGCCGGGTTGTCGATCCTCGTCTCGGGCGGCACCCAGGCCGGGAAAACCACGATGCTCAACTGTCTTGCCGCCGCCATCCCGGGAAGTGAACGGGTGGTGTCGTGCGAAGAGGTCTTCGAGCTCCGGTTCAGCCATCCCGACTGGGTGCCGTTGCAGACCCGACAGGTCGGGCTCGAGGGCACCGGCGAGATCCGGCTGCGACACCTGGTCAAGGAGAGCCTGCGGATGCGTCCGAGCCGGCTGGTAGTCGGCGAAGTGCGCGCCGAGGAGTGCCTCGACCTGCTGCTGGCGCTCAACGCGGGACTGCCGGGGATGGCGAGCATGCACGCGAACTCCGCTCGTGAGGCGCTGGTCAAGGCGTGCACCTTGCCGCTGCTTGCCGGGGAGAACATTGGTTCGCGTTTCGTCGTGCCGACCGTCGCGGCGGCGGTCGACCTGGTCGTTCACCTCACACTCGGCGCGGACGGCGTACGCAGGGTGGACGAGGTCGTCGCCGTTCCCGGTCGGGTCGAGGCCGATGTCATCGAGACCGAGTCTGTGTTCCGCCGCGGGTCCGACGGCCTCGTACGGGGTGGTGGTCGGCCACCGCACGCGGAGCGCTTCGCGCGTATCGGCGTCGACGTCGGCGCGTTGCTGGCGGGAGACCGGTGACATGGGCGCGGTGCTGGGCCTGGTGCTCGGCAGCGGGCTGCTGCTGATCTGGCTCGCGCTGACCGGCACGCCGCGACGACCTAGGCCCCAGAGCTCCGAGGGCGGAGTAGCCGCGCGGTTGCGGCTCCTGCTGCGCCACGCTGGCGCGCAGCAGGTCACCGTATCCGCGTTGCTCGGTCTCTGCACCGGCCTCGGCGCACTCGTGGCGCTGCTCATGCTCGCGGTCAGTGGGGTGCTACCGGTCGCCGCCGTGTTCGGCCTGTTCGCCGCGTACAGTCCGGTCGCCGTTCTTCGCGGGCGGGCTCGCCGCGCGGTGGGTGAGCGGGCCGAGCTCTGGCCGGACGTGGTCGACGACCTCGCGTCGGGAGTGCGAGCCGGCCTGTCGCTGCCGGAGGCACTGACCCGCGTTGGCGAGCGTGGACCTGTCCCGGTGCGTCCGGCGTTCGTCGAGTTCGGCGCCCGCTACCAGCGCACCGGTCGCTTCGGCGACGCGTTGGACCGGCTCAAGGACGAGCTGGCCGACCCGGTGGGCGACCGGGTGGTCGAGGCGCTGCGGGTGGCCCGTGAGGTCGGCGGTGGTGACCTCGGCTCGCTGCTGCGCTCGCTGTCGGCGTTTCTGCGCGACGACCTCCGCACCCGTGCAGAGCTCGAGTCGCGACAGTCGTGGACCGTGAACGCTGCCCGGTTGGCGGTCGCCGCTCCGTGGGTGGTCCTGTTGCTGATGTCGTTCCAGCGCGAGGTCGTGGGCCGTTACGCGAGCGTCACCGGAGCCGTCGTCCTGCTTGGCGGCGCGGCGCTGTGCGTGGTCGCGTACCGATTGATGGTCCGGGTCGGGCGGCTGCCGGTCGAGCGGCGGGTGCTCGCATGAGTGGGGTGGTGACCGGCGCGATCCTCGGAGCGATCTGTGGCGTGGGGCTGCTGCTGGTTGTTCTGGGGCTGCCACTGCGCCGTCGGCCCGCGCTGGACGACCGCGTGCTGCCTTACCTGGCCGGGCTGCAAGGTGCGCCCACGGTCGACGGCTGGCGGCCCTCGACCGGGCAGGGCCGGCGGGGGGCCGCACGGGCGGTGTTCGGACCGTTGCTGCGGAACCTCGCCGACCTGGTCGGTCGGGTCGTCGGCGACAGCCGCGAGGTGCAGCGGAGGTTGGTGCGCGCGGGCAGTCCGCTGACGGTTGAGGAGTTCCGCGTCGAGCAGGTGACGTGGGGGCTGCTCGCTGCCGCGGGGACCTCGGCCGTCGGGCTGCTGGGGGCACTGCGCGGAACCGTCGCCCCGGCCGCGCTACTGATCGCCGTGGGCTTCACGTTCGTGGCCGGGATTCTCGCCCGCGACCAACGGCTGAGCCACACCGTCCGCGACCGGGAGCGGGCGATGCTCGCCGAGTTTCCGGCGATCGCCGACCTGCTCGCGCTGGCCGTCGCCGCGGGGGAGGGGCCGGTCCCGGCGCTGGAGCGGGTCGTTCGGATTGCGAGCGGTCCGCTCGCCGATGACATTCGGGCGCTGTTGGGCGAGGTCGCCACCGGCACGCCGGTCGCGTCCGCGCTCGACCACCTCGCCGCGCGTACGGGTGTGTCCGCTGTCGCACGCTTCGCATCGACGCTCGCGGTCGCTGTGCAGCGCGGTACGCCGCTGGTCGAGGTGCTGCATGCCCAGGCAGCAGACGTACGGGAGGCCGGTCGCCGTGGGCTGCTCGAAGCGGGGGCGCGCAAGGAGGTGGAGATAGGACGGGATGTACAGTTATTTGTCGGTGGCAGCGCGGACGACTGCGGGCAGCATCTCCCAGGAGACTTCGTCGGTGAGCGTTCGCAGCACGCTCAGCCGGATGGAACGGCGGCCGGACAGTTGTGCGGTCGGTAGGACGAAGAAGCGCCACTCGTCGCTGTCGGTTGGATCGGCGTCGTCCTTGATGTCGGTGTGCCAGGCGAACACGTGCAGGTCGCTGGCGTCCGGAGCCCCAACTCCGAAGCCGGACGGCGAAGGGTTGTGACTCACCCAGGCTTGACGCTTTCCGGCCGCCTTGACTTCGATCCGCACTCCGGTGTCGGTGACGAGGTCGTGGGGCTCCCATTCGGCGCGTTGAGCGCCCGCACAGCCGAGCGCCTGTCCCACCAGGTACTCAGCGAGGTGGCCCCGTACGAGGTTGCCCATCGGGTTCGGGTACGCCCACCGCAGGAAGGCGTCGTAGTCCACACGCATGGCAGCCACGCTGACGGTTCGTGCGGGTGATCGGCAACAACTGGGCACCCGGGGGCGCTTTCCGTTCTGGTCCAACCGCCCTCACGTACCCGGGTGCCCCACGAATGGATGCCTGTTGGGGAAGGCTGGCTGAGACATGCTGGGGGAGCCTGTGGCTGGCTGAGACCCGCACCCCAGTGTGGGTGGGTGGGTCGGCTGGTTCCGCCCGGGGGGAGGGCCTCTAAGCACAGCCTGAAGTGTCCGGGCGGTGCGGTTCAGGCGTGGACGGGTGGTCTAGGCGCGTGCGTTGGACGGGTCGTCGTGGCGTTTCGGGTGCTGTGTGGCACCGGTTTGCGGTCTCCCGGACACCTAATGTCGTTGTCCTGCACCGTTCCGGCGTTTGTCGGCAAACTCGCTGTCAGCCGCGCATTCTCGGGTTCGGTCAGGCATCGCCGCAGGTCAGGGCACCGATGGGCTGCGATGTCAGCCGCTCTAACGCCGTGATCCCGGCTGGACCGCCCCGGCAACTAATCGGTGGCCCGGCGGTCAGATTCCCGCCAGCCGGTCGTTGGCTCGCGACGCCAAAACCGACCGGACGGTGGACGAGTACCAGCGGGGCTGGCCAGTTGCTGTGGGGACACCATCGGCGGTCATCACCCGGGCGACGGCGCACATCGACAACCCGGTCTCGTGCAGGGCGGCAACCCGTTCCTGGACAGCGCTGGGGAGCCCCGACGAGTGGCCGTACCGGACACCTCCCGCGGCCTTCTTCGCCGCCATCGCGTCCTTGGTGCGCTGTCCGATCACGTCGCGCTCCCAGGAGGCGACCGCAGCCATTACGGAGGCGATGAGCCTTCCGGTCGGGGTGCCGGTGTCCACCCCCAAGTCGAGGGCAACCAGGGACCACCCGCGCCGTTGGCTGGTCTCCATCAACCCAACCGCGTCGACCAGGGAACGACTGAGCCGGTCAAGTTTCGAGACCACCAGCACGTCACCGCGGTTCAGCCTCGGCAGCAGGCCTGAGATGCCGGGGCGGTTCAGCGAGCCGCCGGACCAGCCGCCGTCCTCGACCCACTCCACGTCGGTCCAGCCGCGTCTGCTGGTCTCCTGCTCGACCGCGTGCCGCTGCGCCGCCATCCCAGCACCGGAGTCAGCCTGGTCACTGGTCGACACCCGCAGGTACGCGTAGACCTTGCTCACGGCTCGTCCGCATCGGGGTCAACGTCCGGGAGGGACTGCGCCTGCACCTGCAGCAGCCGCTCCCACCGTGCGACGAACTCCGGGTCCTGGTCGTCGAGGACCGCGTCCGGGGACAGCCGCCCATCCCGCTCGTACAGGTGCAGCGTCTTCTGCCGCCCACGGTCGTCACCCGAGAATCGGTCGTCCCACCTGCCAGTTGCCCGGAACACCTCCCACCCGCGGCGGGTGTGCCGATCCAGCGCGTACGACGGAACCGGACGGCGGCGGCCAGGGTCCTTCAGGTCACCAATCGCCTTCGACCACGCCTCCTCCAACGCCCGGCCGTTCTCGGTCTCCCACCACTTCGGGGCCGCCACCAGATGCGCCACCAACTGGAATGCCTGGTCGGTCTCCGGGACCTGACCGGCCATGTCGTACACGGCGTGCGCCCGGACCACGACGAGCGGGTCGTTGGCGACCTCGGCGGCGATGATCCAGCACTGCTTCGTCAGCAGCCGCTGCCCGCCCCGCCCACCGCACGTGAGCATCACGTGAGCCCAATACACCGCGGCTTCCAGGTCCGCGAGGACGACGCTCTTTCGGAACGCCGACAGAACCTCCCGCCCGTCGTAGGGGCCGAGCATCCACTGCTGCTTGTCGGCCGCCATCAGACCCACACCTCGTCCGGGGCGAACCGGTGGCCGTCGACCTCCGCGGCTTGCACTGTCAGCCAGACTCGACCACCCCACTCCACGAGAGCCACCGGGACCGCGGCCACCGGCCCATCAGGTTGCTGCTGCGCGACCGCCAACCGCACGTCACCGTCGTACCGCTCCAAAGCCGCTACCAGGTCCGCGACCACCAAGATTTCGTCCACGTGCTGCCTCCTCCATCCGGTTGCGCCCATCCATTGCTCACACCGGGGATCGCGTGGCGTAGAGCCACACCCCGTCGGCGACCCGGTCGAACCCTGCGTCCCGGACGATCCACCCGGGGCACACATCGACGTGCGCTTCTGCGGCTGCCGCGGAGTCGAACCACCGCACCCCGATCTGGCCGTGCTCGTCGTCGACCATCACCTGCTGGTCGACCCACGTTTCGTCGATCAACTGCTTCACCTCCGTCCCGTGGCTGGTTGCCATCCCCGTCACCGTTGCCCTCATCGACGCCTCCGTGCGGAGTCGCCCGAAAGGGTTCGAGGATCGAGACCTGGAGTCACCCCTTCGTCGCTCGTCGCACGTCGCACGTCGTCCCCCGTCGCACGTCGTCGTCGTACGCACGTCGTCGTCGTCGTACGACTGCGGGGTGCCTGGCTCGGTCGAGGCGACGTCCGGCAATGAGGTGAGGGAGGTGTGTCGTGAGGGTTGGGTGCCGCTACGCCGATCGAGCCTGTCGGGCTGTACCTTCCGAAGCATTCGGACGGAGACACGACGAGGGGCCAACATGGGGATGCCAAGCGGGGTGCAGGCACTGGTGGAGAAGTACCGCAAGGAAGCGGACTACTACCAGAGCGCAGCCTTCAAGGAGATGGCCGTCCGGAGCGAGTTCCTCAACCCGATGCTGCGTGCTCTGGGATGGGATCCCGACAACCCGGGTCTGAGCGCACCTGACCGCGAGGTCATTCAAGAAGAGACGTTGAGGATCGACGGGTCGGGCAAAGCCCCAGACTACGCCCTCCTGCTGGAGCGCAGACACGTGTTCTTCCTGGAGGCCAAGCGTCCGGGGGTCCGGCTGGAGACGGACCGCATGCCCGCCTACCAGATCCGTCGGTACTGCTGGAACGCGCAACTGCCGCTTGGGATTGTTACCGACTTCGAGGAGTGGGCGATCTACGACTGTCGCGCGGAGCCGGAGGTCCTTGACGGCCCGACGACCGGGCGAATCAAGTACTTCACGTTCGAGAAACTGAACGAGGAATGGGACTACTTGGTCGGGCTCTTCAGTCGCGAGGCAGTCGCTGGGGGGTCGCTTGCCCAGTATGCAGAGGCACATCGGCTCCCCCAGGGCACCTTGCCCGTCGATCAGGCTTTTCTGCGCGATATCAACTCTTGGCGCGCGTCGCTGGCGAAAGACGTTGCCAAGAACAACGCGCACTTGGATGTGGTGGGGCTCAACGAGGTGGTTCAGACCCTCATCGACCGCATCATTTTCCTCCGCATCGCCGAGGCCAGGGGTCTCGAAGCGTTCGGAGAACTGAAGAGTTGCATCGACAGCAAGGACCCAGGGGTCTACAGGCGACTCCTCGGCCTGTTCAGGCGGGCAGATGACCGCTACAACTCCGGACTGTTCCACTTCAAGGCATCACGCGGGCAGTACGGTCCGCCTGACTCACGTGCCCTGACGCTGCAGGTGACCGACCGGATCCTCGAGAACATCATCAAGCACCTGTACCACCCGTACCCGTACGAGTTCTCAGTGATGCCCGCAGACATCCTGGGCCGCGTCTACGAGCAGTTTCTGGGGGCAACCATCACCCTCGACGGGCGTCGCGCGGTGGTCGAGGAGAAGCCAGAGGTCCGGAAGGCAGGCGGGGTCTACTACACGCCTGTGCCGATCGTGGACTACATCGTTGAGGCCACGTTGGGCCCGCTGCTGCGCGGCTCCACGCCTGCGAAGGTGTCCCAACTGCGGGTCCTCGACCCGGCCTGCGGCTCCGGCTCATTCCTCATCGCGGCGTACCAGTACCTGATCGACTGGTACACGGCGTACTACGCCCAAACGCCGCGGAACGCGCAGCGGCATCTAGAGCGCACCAATTCCGGCGGTCAGCGACTCAAGACGGAGGAACGCAAGCGCATCCTGCTCAATAGCATCTTCGGGGTCGACATCGACCCTCAGGCGGTCGAGGTCACGAAACTCTCTCTGCTTCTGAAGGTCATCGAGGGCCAAAGCCAGATGGAACTCGCGGTTGGCAGGCTGCTACCCGATCTCGATCACAACATCCGCTGCGGCAACAGTCTCATCGACGTTGATCTGCCGCTGCCGATGGACATCTCCGAGGCAGAGCGACTGATCTACAACCCGTTCAACTGGGAGGACGAGTTTCCTGCGGTGTTCGGTCAAGGCGGCTTCGATGCCGTCATCGGAAATCCGCCCTACCTGAGCATCGATGCTGTCTGGGGCAGGCGAGATCCTCGACTGGCCTATATCAAGAGCCACTATTCCGACATCCACACCGACAAGACCGACATCCTCTTCTACTTCCTGGCGAAGGCGGTCGAAATCTCCAAGGGCGAGACGGGGTTCATCGTGTCTCGGTCGTTCCTCGAAGCAGACAAGGCGCGGAAACTCCGGGGATGGCTTGCGACGCACAGCCGGGTCCGCGAGGTGCTGGACTTCCGCGAGGCTGTGGTCTTTCCCAAGGTAGGCATCAACACCGCCATCATCCGACTGACCGGATCCCGCACCGTGAAGAAGGCGACCTTCCGGCGCTACCAGCCCAAGAACCTGCCTGTCGGCTATCTGGCCGGCCACCTGAAGGACCACAGCAACTTCACGGTCAACGAGAAGCCCCTGACCGAACTCGGTACCCGGTCGTGGATCGCTACCAGCGCCACACAGGGGGTGTTGCTGGCGAAGATCGACGCGGCCGGAACACCTGTCGGGGAGATCCTCCACGTCGGCCAAGGCATGCAGACCGGGGCCAACAAAGCGTTCACGGTCCAGTCCAATGAGACTGCCCTCAGGAAAACCGGCGCGAAGAACGGGCTGCTGATGAAGCGGGCACGCAACAGCGACATCACATCGTTTCACGTCCGCGAGCAAGGTCCAGATGTCTTGTACCTAGAGGACCGCAAGGTCTTCTCGTCGCTGCCTCCTGAGGTGCAGCGGCACATGAGCCGATTCAGGCGCCAACTTGAAGCCCGTGCCGCCTTCCAGCGGGGAGATTGCCGCTGGTGGCAGTACACCTGGCCCTTGCATCAGGAGTACGTGAGGCAGCCGCGAATCCTGGTGCCCTACCGGTCGCGGGACAACCGATTCGCCGTGGACGATCAGGCGGACTTCCTCGGGCTCACAGACACAACGGTCATGTACGACAAGGGACAGCCCGAAGACCTGCACTACTTCGCAGCGATTCTGAACTCCCCCCTCTTGACGTTCAGGTTCCGGTTCATCGGCAAACTGGTGGGTGGAGGTACCTACGAGTACTTCCACAACACCATCGGTCAACTCCCCATCCCCCGCAGCGAGCCGGGAGAGACGACCCACGACCGCCTGACAGAACTCGGCCGGCTCATCCACGAGGAGCAGGCCGCCCTACAGTCCACCCTCATCCCCGAGGAACAGGAGGAGTGCCGAGCACGTGTATCCGAGGCCCAGGACGAGATCGACGAGTTGGTCGGCGACCTGTACGGACTGACACAAGCGGAACGTGAACTCGTGACCTCCACGCTCACCGAAAGTTGAGCCCTGGAGCGTTGGGGGTGGGAGACCGTTCGCAGTCAGCCGTAGGTAGCCGTTCGGGATCGCCAAGGGCTACGGCATCCTTGCCGGTCATGAAGCAACCGAAGATGGACCTGCCAGTCGGATCCGCTCAGTAGTCATGGCGGTCGGCCGCCGGTCCCATGAGCCACATCAGCCGACCTCGCCCAACGGGCGCAGCATGAGGCGGGTGCCCTCGGTCCAGCACCGCCAGCACAGCGGGGACTCCGAGTAGCGGCCCATGTCGTCCACGCAGTAGAGGCCCCGGGTCCATCGCGCCAAGCACGAGAAGCACAGGGCGCGGGTGTCGGCCCGGCGGAACCAGTCCGCGCCACTCGGTTCAGTCGGTGCGGTGGTGCTCTGCACCAGTAGTAGCCGTCGCCGCGCGATCACCATGACGCCTTCCCGGTCCCAGAGGCGTGCACGTCGCGCAGCCGTTCTTGGGCATCATCGATACGACTCAGTAGCAATGCCATCGGTTCGTGCACGGTCACCGGCGGTCGGCGAGCGGTTGCGAGTTGCGTAACCGAGAGACGGTGATCGGTCGAGACCCGACGCATCCGTGCCGTCAGACGGCTCCGATCCTTCGGTTCGAGTCGCGTCTCCAGATCCAAGGCGTCAGCGATCGCGGCGGCATGGCACATCGCGTCGTAATCGTCGTCGTACTCATCGCCGTCGACTCCACCACCCGTCTGGGGGTGGTTTTCTACTCCTTCTTCTACTTCTTCTACTTCTAGGGACGGTGCTTCCTCAGGTGAGAGGCCATCCGCCTGATCAACGATTGGTCGGGAACTGGTCAGCGCTTGAGCGGGTGGGTGGTCAGCGGTTGACCGGGTGCCGGTCAGCGGCTGATCGGCTGCGGGGTGGTCGGGCTCGGCTTCCTGACTAGCGGTTGACCACGCGGATGCGAGCGTCTGATGCAACTCGCGATCACGTGACAGCAGCCCAACCGGCAACGGCATCGCTAGCAGTGCATGAGGCACCGGTTCCCCGTCCCTCAACCACGCGTACACGTCCGGCGGAATACGCCAGCCAGTCGATTCCAGGTGCTCGCGGTTCAACGCGGTCCCGATCTCCTCGACCAGGCCCAAGGCCAACAGCACCTGCAAGTGCGACCTGAGGGTGTTCCTGGCGAGATCGAGTTCGCGGGCCAGACTGCTGAGCGACCGGCCAGCAACCAGACCCTCCCGGCCGGTGCGGTAGTCAGCGCGCAACAGCAGGTTCACCAGCAGCAACATGGACCCGTTACGCGCCGCCTTCGTGGGCGATCCCAGTGACCCGTCGCTGCGGTCGACCGGGGCACAGGCCAGGAGGTACGGCAAGTCGCGTCCGACCCGGGAGTTCAACATCATGAACGGCTTCCGCTTGCCAGTCTGAGTCATGAGCCGACCTGCGGCTGGTCGGACTGGTCGGTGCACCGGTCGGACGGGGGTACGCCCAAGCAACCCAACGGGTCATCACGAAACCACCTCGATGGCTGGTGATGGCCGCGCGGCACCCGGTCGTGATGAATCGCGGACATGTCCACGGCGGCCGCGATCGAGAGGCCGCGCATGACGACCACCGCGATCGCAGGCTGATTCCCTCGGAGACTCAACGAACCCTCACTCTCGCGGGCCGGGCGCGCCGTGTAGGCGCCGCTCTTCCTGCCCAGAGCGGGGTGTTGCGACGTCTAGATTCTAGTTGGTCCCCTGGCGGGTGTCAGTCCAGAACCACTTGTGGCTCAGGTCCGTTCTGTGCAAGGCGTTGAGCGAAGTTCACCCGCCGGTACGCGCTGGAGAAGAAGGGATTCCGACCAACGGTGGGCGGGTGATTGGCTACCCGGGCGTCGTTCGCCGTCGGGTGCGACGGGACGCGGTCTCGTGGGTCACGGCTCGACCGGTTCGTCCACGGGCCAAGATGGGCCGATGACGCGGCCCACGATGTCTGACGGCAGCGACCTCAACAACCTGATCGACGCCATGGTCGAGGAGGCTGCCCAGAAACTGATCGACGCTGGCGTGGAAGAGGGCGCCGTGCAGGACCGGATTGCCGAGGCCGTCCGAACTGGTGCAGAGACCTCCGGGCGGGCGATCGCGGATGACCTCTTGGAGCGGGCACCCGACTACATGACGTACGAGCGAGCCAACCACTTTGGGTTCATGGAGCGGGTTCGGTTGCATTACGGGCCAGCGCTGGACGGCTACTCCGCGGTCGTCACCGCCTGCTCCGAGATCGGTGAACGGGTCGCCGACTATCACCACCCCAATCAGTCGGCGCGAGCGTTCGCCCTGCTGAACCTGCACGCGGTGGGCTGTCTGATCGCCAAGGAGGTTCTGGCTCTGATCACCCAGGGATTCCCGAGCGGAGCGCTGGCCCGGGCACGCAGCCTGCACGAGGTTGCGGTCACGGCGTCGGTCATCACGGAACACGCCGAGACACCAGGCTGCGAGAACCTGCCCGAGCGGTTCTATGACCATGCCGACGTGGCGACCTGGAAGGACGCGCAGACCTATCAGGAGACCTGCGAATCGCTGGGCTACGAGCCGTTTCCCGACCAGACGATGGATCGGATGAGGAGTGCCTACGACGCGGCTCGTGCCAAGTACGAACCGGAGTTCACCGAGAAGCACGGGTGGGCCTTTCCCGTGTTCGGCCGTGCGGGGATCACGTTCCGCGACCTTGAACAGAAAGCCAACCTGGGTCATCTCCGAGGGCATTACAAGTGGGCTAGCCACATGGTGCACCCCGACTCCAAGGGGATGCTGCTCAACTTCCGGGAGCGGCGCGGCCGGACCGTCCGTCTAGCCGGTCCGACCAACGTCGGCTTCGGTGATCCGGCCGGGATGACCCTCATCTCGCTGGTGCAGGTCACCATTGCGCTGCTGATGTACCACTCGGATGACGACCTGACCGCTGAGGACGTGCTGTCCATGACGACGATCATGGCCCTGCAGCAGAGCACAGCCGATCGCTTTGTCGAGGGAGAGGCATCGGTGGACAAGGCCGAAGCCGCGATCGTGGCCCGTTTCGGAGACGAAGACCCTCCGGAACCGCCACCACCGTTCTCGTAGCATCGCCGACGCTTGGTGCCGCCCCCGTCGCTCAGTCATCGTGGGAGAAGAGGTCGTCCACGTAGGCACACGTGTGGGGTGTCGTACGGACGCGGCGCTGCGGTTAGTGCTCAACGACGCCGCGCCAGCCCAGGCGGTCCGGGTCACGCCACTCGATCTTGATCAGATCGGGGTCGAAGGGGCGGCCGCGGCCTGCGGGCTGGATCACGATGCGGAGCACGAACATGGCGATCGTTGAGCGGCACTCCTCCAGGGTCATCTGCTCAAGGCGCTCTACCTCGAACGTCACCGCGTCGAAGGCCTGCATGTCGACGGCCTGCCCGACCTGTGCCTCGCGCAGGGCGTGAATCCGGGTGTCGATCTGGTCAACAATCGTTCGCAGCAAACCGGTGCCGATACTGCCGTCCGAGAACTCCGTCGCCGCCTGATGCTTCCGGTTTTCCAGGGCAGTGATCTGACGTCGCACCTCGTCCCCTTGTTCATCGGACCACGACACAACCGGAAACGTCGTCGCGGTCGCCCTCGCCTTCACCGCGGCGATCACATGCGCGTCGACCGGCTCCTTCAAGCGGGACAGGTGCCGCTGCGCCGAGCAGATGTAAGCCCACGAGCCGGTGGACTGCTTGAAGCCGATCATCCGGGTGCCGCAGATGCCGCACCGGCAGATGCCGGACAGCAGGTGGCGACGGTTGTGCGTCCATTCAGCCGGGTGCCGCTTCCGTGCCGCGATCGCGACCTGCAACTGGTCGAACTCGTCCCCGGTCAGGATGGGCTGCCACTCGGCCACCACTGGCTTACTGTCCACGCCGCGCACTAGGTCGCCCTTGTACGTAACCCGTCCCGCCAGGGAAGGACGGCTCAGCGTCTTCTGCAGCCTCGGCAACGTCCAGGTGCCACCGTACGCGGTCGGGATCCGCCGACGGTTCAGGTCCGACACGATCCCTGTCAACGACCCACCAGCCAGGATCCGCTCAGCCACCTCCCGGATCACAGCCACTTCAGACTCGACGACCTGGGTGCGGTTCACGGTGAACCCGTACGGCCGCCTGCCACCACCACGAAGGGATCCGGCCAGGGCGTTCTGCTTCTTCCGCCGGCGCATCCGCTCACCCATGTTGTCGACCTCGATCGAGGCGACCACCCCGAGCAGTTTCGCCAACCCCCGCCCGTGCCCCGTGGACAGGTCGAGTTCCCCGGCGACCGTCGCGATCGGGATCCCGAACTCCTCCGCAACGTCGATCAGGCGGGTCAGGTCGTCCAGCCTGCGAACCAACCGGTCGACCGCGTACGCCAGCACAGCCTCGACGTCACCGGACCGCATGCCCGCGACCAGCCGCTCGAAACCAGGCCGACGCCGCTTCTTCGAGGCGGACACGTCGTTCTCCACGATCATCCAAGCCGGGTCGACCCTCCAGCCCTTCGCCTTCGCCAGAGCCGCGACACTCGACCGCTGCCTGTCGATGCCCAGCCGGTCATCGAG
>Ga0136620_10001028_pt1 | contig 13092 bp, 13 predicted proteins | sample AntDrymUQ4162106_2_FD_104806 | JGI IMG/M metagenome (GOLD analysis project Ga0136620, IMG submission 104806) | Polar desert sand microbial communities from Dry Valleys, Antarctica - metaG UQ416 (21.06) | ecosystem: Environmental > Terrestrial > Soil > Desert | place: Antarctica: Dry Valley... | reverse complement strand
TGGGCGAGCCCGCGAGCGCAGCCAATGCAGCGCATTGGCGAGCATCGCGGGCGCGGCCAGGCGACGATTTGCAGCCGGCAAACGGACACGAACTTCGAGGATGGACCACTAGGGCGCGCTGCGCGAGGGCAGACCGTAGAGCCCGCGCGCCCGCGACTTGCGCGCCCGTCGCCGGCCCACGTCGTCGGTGCGCTCGCCCGGATGCTCGTCGAGCAGCTCCTCGACCGCCGCGGCGAACGCCTCCCGGAAACGCGCGCGATCGAACCGCGCGGCGTTCTTCACACAGGCCGCCGGGTCGATGGACGAGTCGTCGAACTCCTTCACCGCTGCGACCAGCTCGTCCGCACCACCCTGGTAGAAGCGCCCGGTGCGACCCTCGATCACGGTCTCGAGCGCGCCGCCGGCACGGCGGGCGATGACGGGCCGCCCCGCCGCCTGCGCCTCGACGGCGGCCATGCCGAACTCCTCGACGCCGGTCAGCACGAACGCCCGGCAGGTGGCCAGCAGGCGCTCCACCTCGTGATCGGGCGCACGGCCCACGAACTGCACGGTGGGTCCGGCCAGTCGTCGCAGGCGACGGCCGTCCGGGCCATCGCCCACCACCACCAGCGGACGGCCAAGACGGTTGAAGGCCAGCACGGCGTCCTCGATCCGCTTGTGGGAAACAAGCTCCGACAGCGCCACGTAGTGCTCGCCCACCGGCGCGGGCCTGAACCGGGCGGTGTCCACCGGCGGGTAGACCACGGTGGACTCACGCCCGAAGTAGGCGTCGATGCGTCCCTTGGTGGTGCTGGAGTTGGTGAGGTAACGGTCCACCCGCTGCGCGGCCTGCCAGTCCCACATTCGCCAGCGGCGAAACAGCCCGGTGAGAGCAGCCCTGGCCAGCGGCACGTGGCGCTCCTCGATCGCGCGCCGGCGCTCGTTCCAGGCATAGCGGAACGGGTTGTGGCAGTAGCAGAGGTGCACCGAGTCCTCGTCGCAGATCACCGCGTGGGCCCAGGCGCTCGAACTCGAGATCACCAGGTCGTAGCCACTCAGGTCGAACGACTCGATGGCCGCCGGGTAGAGCGGAAGCAGTGGGCGGAAGGTGCGGCTGGTGGGGCGCAGGCGCTGGAGGAACGAGGTGTGCACGGTGCGCCCGGCGAGGCGGCCCTCGGTGCCCGCCTCGTCGTAGATGGGGGTGAACACGTCCGCTTCGGGATACATGTCGCAGATCTCGAGGAACACGCGGTCCGCCCCGCGCATGGACACCAGGAAGTCGTGCACCAGCGCAGTGCGCGGCGCGCGCGCCTCTGAGACGTGGAGACCCACGCTAAGCGAGTCTATGGCTAGGCTCCCCGGCATGTCCCACCGCTTTCACAAACACCTCAGCCTCCCCGGCGTGATCCTCACCGTCGTGGGTCTCGCGCTCTCGCTCGCGCCCGCGGCCTTCGCGCAGAACGCGGGCGACGACCAGTACGCCGACCCGTTCGGCAACCTGCCCGAGGAACAGGGTGGCGGCGGCACCGGTTCCGGCGGTCAGAGTGAGCCCCAGGCGGCGCCCACGCCCGCACCCGACAACTCGGCCGTGGCCCCCGCCGCGCCGTCCACCGAGACGGGCACCACCGCCGGCACCGCGCAGCAGCTGCCGCAAACCGGCCTCCCGGCCGGCGTGCCGGCCGCCCTCGGCCTGGCGCTGCTTGGCTGCGGCCTGCTGCTGGCGTTCCTGCTGGGCCGCCCCGAGCGCCTGGTGGCCGCCGTTACCGGCCGCCCCGACAGCATCCTGCACCGCGCGCCCCCTCGCCTCGGTCGCGGACGCCGCGGCCGGCGTCGCTGACGGCTCAGGCCGCCACGCCCGCCCCGGCGGGATCGCGGCCTGTATCCCGCTCACCCGCATAGGTCATCAGCTCGCCCAGCAGCGGCCGCTCGAATGCCCACGTGAGGACGGCGAAGACACCGCCGAAGACCGCCAGCTCGGGGATCGCGCCGAGGTCCAGCCCTTCCCGCATGGCCAGCGTGGCGGCGCTGGCCAGGGCCACCGGGGCCAGGCCGCGGAGGGCGAGCGCGCCCAGCTCCACGTCTGCGAAGAGGCGGCGCACGTAGGTGCGCCGGACGGCCAGCATCGCCAGCGACGTTGCGATCCGCCCCGCCACGAACCCCTCGACGCCGAACAGGATCAGGCCCGGGACCGCCAGGCCGAGGAACCCGGCAGCCATGACCGCGGACTCCACCGCCTGCGGCCGGGAGTCCCCACGGGCGCGGTAGAAGGAGAACCAGCCATAGCCCACCTGCTGCAGCGCGGCCGCGGCAGCCAGGCCCTGGATCAGCAGCACGGCGGGCTCCCACTCGTCGCCGAGCACGTGCTCCACGAGGTCCGGCGCGAACAGGATCAGCAGGGCGCAGAACGGGAGTGCCCAGATCATGGTGGCGCGGGTGGACTTGACGAACAGCTCCCGCTGGGTCGCCGGTCGGTCTTGCACCGCGCAGATGGCTGGGTAGATCGTGGTGGCCACGATGTGGTCGGCCCGGTCGGCGTAGCGGGTGAGCGTGGCCGCGAGGGTGATAAACCCGGCGGCCGCCAGGCCGGCATCGAGGTCGAACGCCAGCACCTGGCCCTGCAGGACGACAAGCGTGGCCAGCGCCGTGGCGAAGATCGGCCACGAGAAGCGCAGGTAGCGCTGGGCCGCCTCGCGCTCGAAGCGCAGTTGAAGACGGTAGGGGGAAACCACCAGCGCAGCCGCCACCGCCACCGCGTTGCCGGCCAACGGACCTACGACCAGCGCCCACACGCTGTGGGTGGCCGCCGCCAGCGGCACGGTCACGGCAAACGTGACGGCCGGAATAGAGAACTGCAGCAGTCGCAGGCGCAGAAAGTCCATACGCCGGTGAAAGACCCACTGCGGCGCCTGCAGTGCGAAGGCGAGCGGCAGGTAGGACACCGCGAGGGTGAGCCACAGCAGGCGGTCGTCACCATAGACCGCGGCCAGCACGGGCGCGAGCGCGGCCACGACCAACGAGAAGACGAGCCCGACGGCCAGCTCGAGCGAGAACGCTCGCTGGAACTCCTCCTGCTGGTCGGCCTCGGACTGCTGGACGAAGGCCTCGTCGATTCCCACGCGCCGCAGTTGAACGATCGTCATGGCCGTGGTGGTCACGATGCCGTAGAGACCGATGGCCACCGGGCCCAGCAGGGCCGTTACGATCAATCCCTGCAGCAGCGCCAGACCCTCGCCGCCGCCCAGGAACACGGCATTGAGCAGGCCGCCGCGCGCTGTGCGCCGGCGCAGCTGGGTGCGAGGGAAGGCCAGCCGGGCGGCTTGCGCCTCCGATTCGGTGTCCGGCGAGACGGGGTCGCTCATCCTGGAGGTCGATGGTAGTTTCGCCGGCCTTGTCCACGCCCCCGCAGGCGCTGTTCGTGAGCTACGCCGCAGTACTCGGCGGCGCCGAGCGGATTCTGCTCGACCAAGCGGCGGCGCTGGAGGGTCCCGTGGCGCTGGCATGCCCGGAAGGCGGGCTGGCCGCGCGCGCTCGCGAGCAGGACATCCACGTCGTGGCACTCCACCCGCGCCGCCCCGAGCTGCGCGGCAGCATCCGGCACCGGGTCGCGGCACCCCTGCGGCTGGCAGCCCAGAGCCGCGAGATCCGCAGGGCCGTGACGGAGCTGCTGCCGCGCTGCGTGATCGGGTGGAGCATGAGAGGACTGCTGGCCGCCGCCGGTGCGCTGGGCGCGCGGGGCCGGCGCACGCCGCTGGTCTTCCAGCACAATGACCTGCTGCCCTCCCCCGGTGTGGCGCGCGCGGTGCGGGCGGCCGCCGCGCGCGCCGAGCGCGTGGTCTGCCTCTCACGGGCGGTCGCCGACGACCTCGGCGCCGGCCTGCCCGTGGAGGTCGTGCACCCGGGGGTGGATCTCGACCGCTTCAGGCCCTCGCCGCTGCCCGGCGGCGCGCCCGAAGCGCTGGTGCTCGGGGCAATCGTGGACTGGAAGCGCCCCGGTCTGGCGCTGGAGGCAGCGTCGATCGCATCGAAGGAGCTGCCCCACCTGCGGATACGCGTCGCGGGCGCACCGCTGGACCCGGCCGGCCACGATCTGGCGCGCACGCTGGCGCGCCGCGCGGCGGAACCCGACCTCGCGGGCCGGGCACGGCTGGGCGAGGCCATCGACGCTTCGGACGCGCTGGCGCGGTCCACGTGCCTGCTTCATTGCGCCGACGCGGAGCCGTTTGGCCTCGCGATGACCGAGGCGCTGGCAAGCGGCCGGCCGGTGGCCGCCCCGCGGGCCGGCGGGGCGCTGGAGATCGTGGACCGCACCTGCGGGGTGCTCTACGAGCCCGGGAGTGCGGAGGCGGCCGCCGCCGCTCTGGTGGAGGTCATCGGACGAGCTTCAGAGATGGCTGGCCCCGCCCGCGATCGCGCTGAGCGGCTGTTCGACCGCCGCGCCTCACAACGTCGCTTCCGCGAGCTGGTGGACGAGGTCACGGCGGGGTGAGCGCTCCGGTGGCGATCAACGCCCGAGCCGCGGTGCGTCGCGAGATCGGCGGCGTGGAGCGCGTGGCGCGCGAACTGGTAGCGCGGCTACCGGCATTACGGCCCGACCGCTACCGGGTGATCGCGCCGCGGCCAGCGCTCGCGCATCGCCGCGGCCACGCGTGGGAGCAGCTGGCGCTGCCGGCCCTCGCGCTCAGATCCGAGCTGGTCCTCTCCCCCGCCAACCTCGCCCCGGCGGCCAGCTCCCGCAACGCGGTGATGATCCAGGACGTGGCGCCTTTCATGGGTGACTGGTACGGCTCGCTGTACTCGCGCTGGCATCGTTTTCTGCTCCCGCGGCTGGCCCGGCGGGCGCGCCTTGCCATCGCCCCTTCCGAGGTGGTGCGCCTCCAGCTGGTGGATGTGCTCGGCGCCGACCCCGGCCGCACCTGTGTGGTGCCGCTCGGGGTGGACGAGCGCTTCTCCGAGCGCGCAGATGCCGAGCGGGCCGCCGCGCGCCACGACCTGCGGCGCCCCTACGTGCTGGCGGTGGGCACCGACCTTCCGCGCAAGAACTTCGCCCTGTTGGACCGCGTGGCCGAGCCGCTCGGACGGGAGGGCCTAGAGGTGGTGATAGCCGGATCCAGCCGTGCCTACATGCAGCCCGGCGCGCACACTGTGCGCTCCCTGGGCTACGTGGCCGAAGAGGATCTCCCGGGCCTCTACGCCGGAGCTGCCGCGTTGGCCATGCCGTCGCTGTACGAGGGGTTCGGCCTCCCGTGCCTCGAGGCGATGGCGTGCGCCACGCCCGTGGTGGCCTCCGACCGCTCGAGCCTGCCGGAGACCTGCGGGGAAGCCGGGCTGCTGGTGGATCCCGGCGACGCGGGGGCCTTCACCCGGGCGCTGCTCACCGCGGCGCTGGAGCCGAGCGCCCGCGACCGCCTGGTGGCCGCCGGCCTCGAGCGGGTGCGCCGCTTCACCTGGGACCGCACCGCGCAGTCGATGGACGCCGCAATCGGAGAGCTGCTGGAGGCGTAGCCGGGACCACTATCTGCAGGTGCCGAACACGCTCTTGCGGCAGCCCTGGTCGCGGGCGGCGCTGCGGCGGAAGGCACTCAGGGCCGGCTGAGGAGTGTAGGAGAGCCCGTCTTTGGAGGCGGCCAGCAGCCCCGCGTACTCAAAGTTTGACGTGCGGTGGCGGTAGCCGCTGGACCAAGTGTACCAGTACACGCGTTCCAGGCGCAGCGCATGCCGATCGCGCGCGGCCTGCTTGAACAGCTCGATCACCCTTCTGGCCATCCCGGACTTCGTCTCCTGGCGCTGGCCTGCGATCGGCCGGACGCGGCCACGCGAGGACGGGAAGGCGGTCTCGGTGAGATAGAGCGGCAGCCGTCCGTCCCCCTTCGCCTTCATCTCGTTGCGCACGCGGCGCAGGGCGGCGAACACGCGGTCCACGGTCTGCGGATAGACATGCACCGCCATCGCGTCGAAGTAGCCCTTGATCCCGTAGCGGTAGAGGCGGCGCAGCTCGATCCAGCTCAGCCCCACGATGCCCCCGATCACGGTACGAGCGGCGCGGTCGGTGCTCTCGATCGTGCGATGCGAGGCCCGTAGCAGCGTGGCGTAACCGCGGGGATAGGCGGACGCCGCGCCGCGCCTGGCGTCCCAGAAGATGCCGCGACCGTCCACCTCGAGATTGGGCTCGTTCCAGATCTGCCAGTCGCGCACCGGGCGCTTGGGCACCGTGGGGTTCTCGGCCCAGAAGCTGCCTCTGGTGCCGTAGCGCCTGATCGCCGCCCGCAGGAAGGCCTGAAACGGCTTGGTGCGCGGCGGTGAGTACTGGCGGCCCTCGAAGACGCGCGCCCAAGGCGGAGCGAAGAGCAGCACCGGGAGCACGGACATGCCGCGCTCGGCGGCGAGGAGCACGGTCGGGTCGGTGCCCTTGAAGTTGAACTCGCTGCCCTGAAAGGGCTGCACGCCGTTCCAGCTGATCACCGTCCGCACAGACTCCACGCCCGACCTGGCCATGAGATCGAACTGCTTGCTCTGGGTCTTTAGCGGGGCTCCAGCCAGGGCGCCGTCGTACATCACGCCGTAGAAGTCGCGGGGGACCTTGCGCGGGCCGGCGGACGCCACGGAGGCCAGGCCGACGGAGACGGCCAGCACCAGGAGCGCGGCGGCGAGGAGGGATCGCATCGCGAGCATCGACACGGCAACCTAGCGATAGTTGCGGCGAGGACTTCCCATTCCGGGGGCCGCTTCGGCGGGTACCCTCCTGGCATGCAGCGCGCCGACGTCCTGTCCGATACGCACGAGGTGCTCAACCAGGCGCCGCCGCTGCAGCCCTACAACGTCTTCGACGCCGACGTGCCGGTGCGCGAGGCGCTGGAGCGCGAGGGCGGCTCGTGGGGCGTGGACCGCCTGCGCGACGCCGGAGAGCTGGCAGGGTCCGAAGAGGCGCTGGAGCACTCCGAGCGCTGCGAGCGCAACGAGCCGGTGCTCCGCACCCACGACCGCTACGGCAACCGCGTGGACGAGGTGGACCTCGACCCCTCATGGCACTGGCTGTTGCGCCAGGCGGTGGAGCGCGAGATCCACTCGCTGCCCTGGCGCGACCCCCAGCCGGGGGCGCACACCGTGCGCGCGGCGCTGATGTACACCTGGAGCCAGGTCAACTCGGGTGTGATGTGCCCCGTCTCGATGACCTACTCGATTGTGCCCGCCCTGCGCGAGAACCCCGATGCCGCGGCCGAGTGGGAGCCCAGGCTGATCAGGCCCGACTACGAGTCCGGCGCCCTGGCCGGCATGGCGATGACCGAGAAGCAGGGCGGCTCCGACGTACGCTCCAACACAACTCGCGCAGAGCCGCAATCCGATGGCACCTACGAGATCACCGGGCACAAGTGGTTCTGCTCCTATCCGCCCTGCGACGTGTTCCTCACGCTCGCCCAGACCTCCGAGGGCCTGTCCTGCTTTCTGATCGAGGGTCGCGATCCCGGCTTCCGGATCCAGCGCCTCAAGGACAAGCTGGGCACCCGCTCGCTGCCCTCGTCCGAGGTTGAGTTCCACACCGTCCGCGGGAGGCTCGTGGGCGGGGAGGGCCGCGGCGTTCCCACGATCATCCGGATGGTCAACCACACGCGCCTGGACTGCCTGATCGGCTCGGCGGCCGGAATGCGCTGGGGGGTGGTCCAGGCGGTTCACCACGCGCGCCACCGATCGGCCTTCGGGGCCGAGCTGATCGAGCAGCCGGCCATGCGCAACGTGCTGGCAGACCTGGCGCTGGAGTCAGAGGCCGCCACCGCCACGGCCATGCGGATCGCGCGGGCCTACGACGAGTCCAACGGCCCCTTCCGCCGGTTCGCCACCGCGGTATCGAAGTACTGGGTGTGCAAGCGGGCCCCGGCACACGCCGGCGAGGCGCTGGAGTGCCTGGGCGGCAACGGCTACGTGGAGGAGTCGAGCATGCCGCGGCTGCTGCGCGACTCGCCGCTCAATTCGATCTGGGAGGGCTCGGGCAACGTGGCCGCGCTGGACGTTCTGCGCGCGCTGTTCAAGGAGCCCGAGGGCCTGCCCGCGTTCCTCGAGGAGGTGGGGCTGGCAGCGGGCGGCGATTCGCGCCTTGACGCCCACGTGGAGGACGTCAAGGCATCAGTGGCGGGGCTGGGCGACGACGCGGCGTGGCACGCGCGCCGGCTGGTTGAGGATCTCGGCCTGGCGCTGCAGGCCTCGCTGCTGGTGCGACACGCCCCCGCGGCGGTGGCCGACGCCTTCTGCGCGTCGCGGCTGGCCGGCCCCGACGGCTCGGGCCGCGCCTTCGGGACCCTGCCGGGCGGCGTGGACGCCGGGCCGATCCTGGACCGCGCGCTGGCTGTCTGACCGGAACGCGCGCGGATAGGGGCGCTGGCGGCGTTTGAAGGGTTAAGGGCGCTATAGGCCCCTCAATGCTTCAAAGCTCGGCGGAACGACATCGCGCTCCCTTTGCTGCGCTGTCTTACGCACCGCGGCGCCCCTGGCGCGTCGCCACCTGCACCAGCCGTTGCAGCTCTCCGTAACTCTGCCGATCCTGTAGGAGCGGGCCGGCCGGCCAAGAAGGGGTGAGCTTCCCCGGGCAGGGGATTCAAGCGAACCCGAATGTGTAAGGAGCCGTGCATGCCCGTCCCTCGATGGACGCTGACCGTAGGAATGACGCTGGCCTTGATCTCGGCCCCTACCGCCGGCGCTGCCGTTCCCCACACCGTCGTGGAGGGCGAGAGCCTGTGGTCGATCGCCACCGCCAACGGCATGGATCCGGGCACGCTGGCCGCGGCGAACGGGCTGTCACCCGATTCCCAGGTGGTGCTCGGGACTACCGTGAACATCCCCGCAGCGGGCGAGGCCTCCACGGGTGCGCCCGCCACGGGCGGCGCCACCAGCGCCGTGGCTCCCCCGCCAGCCGGCGCCTACACCGTGCAGCCCGGCGACACCCTGTCGGGCATCGCCGCGGCCAGCGGCGTGGCTCCCGACCAGGTGGCGCTCATGAACGGGCTCGATCCCAACGGCTACGTGATCACGGCCACCGTGCTCAAGCTGCCGGCGGCCGCGCCGCCCACCGACCCGGCCACGGCGCCCGCCGAGACCGTCGTGCCCGAGGCTGCGCCGCATGCCACGAGCGGCTCGGTGACCTCGGCCGAAATTGGCCAGATCGCCGCCGAGCACGGCGTGGCGCCTGACCTGGCCGCCGCGCTGGCCTACCAGGAGAGCGGGTTCAACAACGACATGGTCTCCTCCGCCAACGCGCGCGGTGTGATGCAGGTGATGCCCGGCACGTGGAGCTGGGTCGAGGACAACCTGGCGGGCCGCGCGATGGACCCGGCGTCCCCGCAGGAGAACGTCCGCGCCGGGGTGATGTACCTCGACCAACTGATCGCCGACTCCGGCGGCGACGAGGCCACGGCTGTGGCCGGCTATTACCAGGGGGCCGGCTCGGTGGCCAGCCAGGGAATGTTCCCCGAGACCGAGCGCTACGTGGCTAACGTGATGGCCCTGCGCTCGCGCTTCGGCCAGTAGGGACACGGGGTCATCCCGCGCCGGGGGGTAGGGTCATCCCCGGCGTGGAACACCTCTCGACGCTCACCTACCAGGTCACCGGCCGCGTCGCCCGAATCACACTCAATCGCCCCGAGCGCGGCAACGGCATCACCCTCGCCATGCCGCGCGAGCTGGCCGATTGCGTCGAGCGGGCCAACCTCGACCCTGCCGTCCACGTGATTGCGCTCGCCGGCAACGGCAAGGGATTCTGTGGCGGCTACGACCTCGTGGAGTCCGCCCAGCAGGGCCTGACGGGCCTCGGCCTGAGCCCGCCCGGGTCTCCGCTCGATCCCGCCGTCCAGGCCGCCAACCACGACCCGGCGCAGACCTGGGACCCGGTGGTCGACTGGCAGATGATGAGCCGCAACCTGCGCGGGTTCATGTCGCTGTTTGACTCCGACAAGCCGACCGTGTGCAAGGCGCACGGGTTCTGCGTGGCCGGCGGCACCGACATGGCGCTGTGCTGCGATCTGCTGGTGATGGCCGAGGACGCGCGCATCGGCTACCCGCCCGGGCGCGTGTGGGGCGTGCCCACATCGATGATGTGGGCCCACCGGATCGGGCCCGCGCGTGCGAAGCACATGCTGTTCACGGGCGACCTGATCGACGGCCGCCGGGCCCACGAGTGGGGTCTTGCGCTCTGGGCCGCGCCCGAGGCCGAGCTGGACGAGCGCTTCGAGGCTCTGCTGCGGCGAATCGCGCAGACGCCGGTCAATCAGCTGGTGATGATGAAGCTCGCCGTCAACCAGTCGACATATGCCCAGGGACTGGCCGCGACGCAGACGATGGGCGTGTTCTTCGACGGCATCGCCCGTCACACGCCGGAGGGCTACGCCTTCCAGGAGCGCGCGGCGCGGGAGGGCTGGCAGGCTGCTGTGCGAGAGCGCGACGAGCCCTACGGCGACGCCAAGCCGCCCCGGCAGTAGCGCGGCCCGGCTGGATCAGCCTGCCTTAGCCAGACCAGGAACGGGCCCGGCGGCCATCGCCTCCGCAACGCTCCCCACCACACGCAACTCCCGCCGCGCAGGGACGATGTCGAGCAGCCAGCGTGCCTTGGGACAGGCCAAGACGACAATGAGACCTCCTCCCGCTTTGGCGGCGCGGGCATCCAGCGCGTGCAACAGGTTGATGGCGGAAGCGTCGATGAACGGGGCTCGCGAGAGGTCGAGCACCAGGCGGCCACCCCGGGACTCGATCTGCTCCCGCGCCTCCTTCTCGACTTCCCTCACGCTGCCCAGATCGAGATCCCCCTCCACCCTGACGATCGCTCCGCCCCCGAGGGGCTCCGTCGACACCTCGAATCGAGTCGGCCCCGGCTCACCCTCAGGCTCCAGGAAGAACAGCTGGCCCGCGACGCCCGGGTCGGACTCGTCGGCGTTGAGGAATGCCACGACCCGCCTGGCCGTCAATCCCTCCACGGCGGCGACGAGCTCGTGCCCGCGCCCGGCGGGAAAGCCGATCCGGTCAGCCAGCGGCGTCTGCTCGCCGGCGGCGCCACCTTGGGCGCGGAAGGTGCATACGACGACGTCGCGGCCAACGTAGGTGTCGACCGTGACATCGATGCGTGGGTGTTGTGTCTCGTGGAGGCGAGCCATCGCGCGGGAGACGAGCGTGTCAAGCGTGCCGCGCTGGGTGGTCCCCGCCACCGTCACGCCGCTACCTCCCGCTGCGGCTCCGAACGTTCCATCCTCGACTTGCCCTTCCCCGTCGAAAGTCAGCGCCATCGGCGTCTCACGCTCCCGGGAGCGGAGCGCCATCCGCGAGTTCATCATCTGCGCCGTGCGGGCCTGGCAGGCGCGACCGTGCGAAGAGCTCATCGACTGCACGGGCGCGCACCTTCGTGAGCACCCACTCGCGCACGCCTTCTCCTTCGGGGCTTTCACGGCCCTCGTCGAGACCCACCGAGATGAACGCTTCTCGTGTGACGTCCTCCGCGATCGCTCGGTCGCCCAGCACGCGATAGGCGAGCCGCTGCGCGGCCGGGCCATGGGTTTCGTAGAGCAGCGCAAGGGCCTGGGTGTCGCCCCGCGCGATCAGGGTCAGCAGATGCGCGTCATTGCCGTCCTCACGCCGATCCTCATCGACTGGGTTCGCTTCGATGATGCGGAGGTGGGAAACCACGTCGGAGACTCCTCGTCGCGAGAACTGCGATGACAGAAGAAGTCCGACGACCCGGCGGCCTGCAGCGACCGCCACGCGCCCTCTCCGGGCGATTCGCACCGGCGTTCCCGCTTCAGGAGCCCGGCTTGCTCGCACGGTAGCACTCTGGCTCCCCGTTGCCAACGGCGAATCGGTCGCCTAGAATCAAGGGCCGTGCCTGAGCAGCTGGAAAGATTGGAGGGTGGGCAGCTGCTCGTGGCTCTCTCGGGGGCGATGGTGCAGCTGTTCCGGGACTTCCTGGGCAAGGGCCCGGAGCGATGCAAGAGCTACTGGGCCGGCCGGGACCTGCTGGTGATCCTGCTCGGTGGCGGCTACACCGTGGCCGAGCAGACGCTGTACGACGCGGGCCAGGGACAGGCGGTGCAGAACTCCCGGCACGCCCTCCAGATTACCCTGGCGGCGCGCATGCAGGGCACCGTCGAGGATCTGACCGGCCGAAAGGTCATCGCTTTCATGAGCGCTTCCCACCAGGACCCTGACCTGAGCGCGGAGCTGTTCGTCCTGAAGCCCGAGGAACCGGACAGCCCGGCCGCCTCCTCCGGGAAGGACCTTCCCGGCTAGGCGTTCTCGGCGGCCTCGAGGACGAAGACCTCGGTGGCCGTTTCGTCGTTGAGCTGGTAGCCGCTGACCACGGTGAGTACCGGGCGCCCCGTTGCCTCCCCGACGGCGTCCTTGAACATGTCCTCGGTGGCGTGCTGCCACAACATGCGGGTGGTGAGCACGCTGTCCTCTCGGCCATCGGCGATCAGCGACCGTTCGGCCACGGTGAAGACGTCGCGCATGAGCGTGAGCACCACATCGCCGTTGACGAACGTCTCGGCGTGAACCGGCCCCTTCCCGAGCTTGTCCAGAAACAGCCGCGAGACCGCCTCGGACACGGCAGCCGCGGTCGCGGCATCAGTCGGTGCGGCGGACATATCAACATCCCATCGGTCCTCTCCGCGGAAGGCACATCGCAAGGCGGAGAAGGCATGAGCTCCCGACGAGGCGTTCACCCAGTGTAGCGGCACCGGGACGCCAGGCCTCGGGCCGCTACGACTTGCCGCTACGGGTCGACGTTGCCCTCGAACAGGGCGTATCCGGTGCGCTCGCCCACCGGCCTAGATGGTTGATTGCGAATTGACGTGCGGATGCGGCAATAAGGAATCAGTCATCTAGGAGCTGTCGATCTCCAGGAACGCCTCGGCGCGGGCGATCTCGCGCTCGGCGCGGCGGCGCTCCTCGGAGTCCTCGTCCGCCTGGTCGCGCGCCTTCTCGGCCTCTGACTTGCGCGCCTCGAGGGCCGAGCGGTCGAGCTCCTCGGGCTTGATCGCGTCCTCCACGATCAGCAGCGCCGAGTTGTCCACCACCTGGAGGTAGCCCTCGCCCTGGGCGAAGCACACCGGGCTCGCCGAGCCCGGGTTGTCCGAGCCCGACTCG